>Ga0209718_1000058_pt1 | contig 154846 bp, 126 predicted proteins | sample AD_JPNAS1_MetaG_FD_184420 | JGI IMG/M metagenome (GOLD analysis project Ga0209718, IMG submission 184420) | Active sludge microbial communities of municipal wastewater-treating anaerobic digesters from Japan - AD_JPNAS1_MetaG (SPAdes) (version 2) | ecosystem: Engineered > Bioreactor >...
GAGGCGGCACTCCCCGATGGGGGTAGAGCCGCTGCGGGCCGGAGCGCAGCGCAACCTCGGTCGCGGCCCGCAGCGTGCGATTGGGGCCCCATCGGGGGATGCCGCCGGCCCTACCGAGATCCGCGAACGTTCCCTCTCTCACCCACAAATTCTGCTACAGAGCCGCCCAAGCCAAGGAAGTTCGCAAGCGCATCGAGAACATGGAGGGCATTGCCAAGTCCATGTTCAGCGAATGGGAGAAGGAACTCGGGCAGTTCAGCAATCCGACATTTGCGGAGAACAGCCGGCGGCAGTTGCAGGAGACCAAGGACCGTTTCGGCCAGCTCTCACGATCGGTGCACGCCTCGGAGGAGTCGATGAAGCCCGTTCTTACCCAGCTCAACGACCACGTGCTCTACCTCAAACACAACCTCAATGCGGCTGCGATCGGATCGCTCAAGGGTGAGGCGTCGGCCATCCAGGGGCAGATCGAGGAGTTGATTGCCCGGATTAATGCCAGCATCGCCGAGGCCGACAGCTTCATCAAGACTCTCCCTCAGTAGCCCGGGCTGCCGCCCGCGCCGCCGGGGTCGCAGGCCAGTCGGATCAGCCCGAAAAACGTATAGGGATCGACGACCTCGATTGCCAGGTGCGGATGCCGCTCCCGTAGCAGCGCCGACACCTCAGCATACCACCGCGGCGGTTTCAGAATGCTCCGCGCCCAGAGGAATCCCGGACCCGCACCGCGAGCTTCCGCGCGCCGGGCGATCAGGGCGGCGGCTTCGGCCGCGCCGTCCGGAAGATCCTTCTCCGGACAGGTCGGGATTCCGGCGATCAGGCGCGGCTGAGGCTCGAAATGAGTGCCGATGCCATCGGGGCTGAAGGATTTGTAAGCCAGGAACTCCGTCGAGGTGGACGCGCCGGCCGATCCATCGAGCGCGAAACCGGTGATGGTCATTCCCCAGTCTTTGTAGGCGCGTTGGCAGTGCGCTTCCCAGGCGGCCAGACCCGAGGGCAAACCGGAGTCGGGACGCACCGTGAGGGCGCGTGGGTTGAGATACCCGGCGCCGGAGTCGCCTGCGATGAAGAAGTCATTGGTTGTGGCATGGCGATAGGCATAGACCAACGCCTGCGGCGCGCGATCGGCCAGATTGGGATCGAAAGCCCAGCCCAGGGGCACCCGCCCTCGATCGGGGTCTCGAAAAAATGCGGGCACGGCTTTGTAGAGCCACGATGGGGCATCGTAGTCGCCGACGTAGTGCCCGACGAAAAACCTCGACGCGACCCGCCCGTCGGAGGTCACATAGCCTCGAACCTGCCACTGGGCGCGTGATGGAATGGGATTGGGCTGGCGGCACGGAGGGGTCAGCGGGTAATGCGCAAAGAAAGATGCATTCGCCATCGCGCCGTGGCCGGCGGCGTCGGCCTCATGGTAGGCGTTGAACTGGGAAATCAATCGCGTGAACTCCCATTCGGTGGGGACGGGTTTGTGTCGGCCGGCTCCGCCGTGGGTCGTGTACTTGAAAGGCCAGGGAGGAAAGCCGCCGATCTTGGTGATGCCGGCTGAGGTGCCGTCGTGGAATGCGCGCAGGAGGTCAAGAAGCATCCGGCGATCAAGCCCCACCGATTGTCCGGGATCATCAACAGGGGCCTCGTCGCCCCACGGCGAGAGATCGAAGAAGAAGGCGCGACCGGCAATGAAATAGTCGTGGTTGGGCAGGGTGTGGTTGTCCGCGGGCGCATTGCCGGGGCGCCGCAGCCAGTCGGCATCCATGTAATACGCCGCAAAGTGCGGATCGCATCGGCCCGTCTGGAGGTAACGCGCCGCGGCCCAGCGGTACGCGTCGATCTTCGCGCTTCCCGATGACGGCTTGGTCGAGTCCGGGATCTGACCCGTGCCGGTGAACTTGCTCGAGCCGTCGGGATGGACCAGCCAGAGGCCAATCGGCAGATTCAATGTGCGGACGCAGCGGGTAAAGAGCGAGTCGGGTGACGGATCGTAACGCACCGGCAGGAGGCGCTCGCACCCGGCCGCGGTCGACGCAACGCATGCGGTGGCCGGCACATTCGGATCGTAGACCACCAGCCCGGTGTAGTGCGATCTCATGGCGGCCAGCGCACCATCGATGTCGGCAACGGGTTCGAGTTGAGTGGTTCTCAGCCAGCCGTCCTCCTTGCGAAACCAGTCAAGCCAGAATTGATCTGTAGCAACTTGAAAGCCCTGCGCGAAGAGGACGTAGAAACGTGGCGCGTCGCGATTGGCCAGACCCTGCAGGGCGGCGAGAAGATGAAGGGCATCCCACGCGCGGCGGGCCTGCGCCGGATCTCGGACATCGGTGTGCAGATAGGACCGCGCGTCGAATGTTATGACCTGCGAGGGTGCCGGAGTTCCTGAGAGCGCTGGCAGGACAATCATCGTTCCGAGCCACAACACGCGGAGGTTCATCCGCGGGATCGTGCCTTCTGGATGGCGCGGTGGCAAGCCGGCCCAGTCCGGGAATCTGATGCCGAGGCGACCAGCATCGGACCAGGTGGAACCGGCCACAAGGAAATGCAACGGACTCGATCCTCAGAACACACCCGCGGGGGGCCGACACACCGCCTCTCTCCTTCTCCATCCGTGTTCCGACCTGAATCTGTGTGGAGACCCTCACTGATCCTATGCACAGAGAGTCCCCACACCGATTCAGGGCGGAACACAGATGGCCGTCTGCAGTGTCGGCTACAACCTGACACCGCGCTCAGCCCATTCGCATCCGGTGCGATGTACCCCCGGACAACGGAACCGCGACCAGCCATCTCGAACCCGCCGGCAAACCACTTTACACCGCCTCTCTCCCTCTCCATCCGTGTTCCGACCTGAATCTGTGTGGAGACCCTCACTGATCCTATGCACAGAGAGTCCCCACACCGATTCAGGGCGGAACACAGATGGCCGTCTGCAGTGTCGCCTACGACCTGACACCGCGCTCAGCCCATTCGCATCCGGTGCGATGTCCCCCCGGACAACGGAACCGCGACCCGCCATCTCGAACCCGCCGGCAAACCACTTTACACCGCCTCTCTCCTTCTCCATCCGTGTTCCGACCTGAATCTGTGTGGAGACCCTCACTGATCCAATGCACAGAGAGTCCCCACACCGATTCAGGGCGGAACACAGATGGCCGTCTGCAGTGTCGCCTACGACCTGACACCGCGCTCAGCCCATTCGCATCCGGTGCGATGTCCCCCCGGACAACGGAACCGCGACCAGCCATCTCGAACCCGCCGGCAAACAACGATCCGAGCTTGCCCAAACTGGCCATTGCCCTCTGAGCAATGCATCACCTCCGATCCGCTTTTCGAGTCCGGTTCTCGGTGGCTCAAGAGAATCGGTTAGTGTGCATCCTCGCCGGTCCCGCGCACGTGCCGCGGACAGCCGATGACGGACATTGCGCGATTCCTTGCGACTGGACACACCGGGCACCCATTACAGACAGCCATCGAGGCGACACATAACCGCCATCCATTGTCAATTGTAAGAATCGACCCTGGACGTGAGTGAGTTTCTCAGGTTTCAGCCGCCCGACGGCCCGACGGACGCAACCCTCATTGGCAGTCACCACCCGATGGGGCAACGCGAAGCTGGCGCGCCGCAAGCCGCCGCCCGTCTCGAAATCGGTCAGCAGAATTGGCACGGCTTCGGAATGACCGGCAGCCTGACTGGTTATCTGGCAAAGGATCAGGTCACCCCGCGTCACGGCGGCGAGTACGAGAGCCGGCCGAACGTTGGCGCTGGCGAGGTCGGCGAACGGGAACGGCACGACAACCACGTCGCCGCTTACAAATCGCGCCATGCCTCATCCTCCTCCGGGGTGTTCCAGTCGGCGGCCCAGGCACTTTGCGCCAGGGGCAGAAGGTTTTCCGCTCCTTCGCCTTGCGCGTTGAGGCGCGCTTTGAGGAAGACCAGGAAGTCAAACACCTCCCGCTGCACGCTCTCCGGGGCGGTCTTGATTTCCTCGATGAGGGTCTGTGTCGTGACGCTCATGGGTTTACGATAGCTGGGTGGATGTAATTTCCAATCCCGAAAGCAGTTCACGGTAGCGGGCTAGCGGGCGAACTTGAGGGTTTCAATCCGCGCCCCGGTGCGGACACCGGGGCGACCGGGAAGCAGATCACCGATTACATCGCGAATTTCCGGTTTCAATCCGCGCCCCGGTGCGGACACCGGGGCGACTCGAAATGCTGGTCGCCAAAATGGCCGGCACCGTGGTTTCAATCCGCGCCCCGGTGCGGACACCGGGGCGACCTACTCCGATGCAGATCGACTTCGTTATCATCGACCAGGTTTCAATCCGCGCCCCGGTGCGGACACCGGGGCGACCGAGCCATTAGGCCCTGCAATGTGCCGAAGGATTGTTTCAATCCGCGCCCCGGTGCGGACACCGGGGCGACGCGCGAAGGGCCTGATGGGATTCGATCCACATAGGTTTCAATCCGCGCCCCGGTGCGGACACCGGGGCGACCCAGCATTCCGACGGTCCGTCGTATGGTTGGAATGTTTCAATCCGCGCCCCGGTGCGGACACCGGGGCGACCGACTTTGGTTGCGAGGGTCGCGGGCATTTGGGAAGTTTCAATCCGCGCCCCGGTGCGGACACCGGGGCGACGCTAACATGCTGGAACCTGCAAGAGGTAGTTGCGTTTCAATCCGCGCCCCGGTGCGGACACCGGGGCGACCCGCGACACGCGCGGCCGTCCCGATTACTCAGTAGTTTCAATCCGCGCCCCGGTGCGGACACCGGGGCGACCCGCCGACGGGCACGCCAAAGACTATATCGTGACGTTTCAATCCGCGCCCCGGTGCGGACACCGGGGCGACTCCCGACGAGGGAGTGGACTTGGAGAGCGTTGCGCGTTTCAATCCGCGCCCCGGTGCGGACACCGGGGCGACGGCGCGCCAGCAGGCGCGCGACTGCGCGGGTGGGTTTCAATCCGCGCCCCGGTGCGGACACCGGGGCGACCGCGAAACGTCATTCCAGCTCCTCGGGCCTCGTTGTTTCAATCCGCGCCCCGGTGCGGACACCGGGGCGACCCTGACCCGTCCACAGGTCGGCAAACGTAAACACGTTTCAATCCGCGCCCCGGTGCGGACACCGGGGCGACTCCGGCTCGGTGATCTCCTGTCTCGGTTCGCCGAGTTTCAATCCGCGCCCCGGTGCGGACACCGGGGCGACCCACCTTCCGGATAACCCGGCACTCTGTGCAGGTGTTTCAATCCGCGCCCCGGTGCGGACACCGGGGCGACTTGTACACCGCCAATCCGCATTCGCCGCTACGGTGTTTCAATCCGCGCCCCGGTGCGGACACCGGGGCGACCGGCGTGCCGGTCGCTTGTGTCTGGGTCTTCACACGTTTCAATCCGCGCCCCGGTGCGGACACCGGGGCGACGCCGCTGCGTATCGCCCCGTACCCCGAGGCAACCGGTTTCAATCCGCGCCCCGGTGCGGACACCGGGGCGACTCGAGGCTGCGTTAACAGGCCTTGGACTTCCGCTGTTTCAATCCGCGCCCCGGTGCGGACACCGGGGCGACCTCTACGCAACGCTAAAGGCCACCGTATTCAAGACGTTTCAATCCGCGCCCCGGTGCGGACACCGGGGCGACGCGCGCAATCCTACGCGCGCGCGCGCGTGACCGACCATCCGTTTCAATCCGCGCCCCGGTGCGGACACCGGGGCGACGCGTTCAAAGCGCCGATGCCTGCAACGCAGGTATGTTTCAATCCGCGCCCCGGTGCGGACACCGGGGCGACACCAGTCGCTCCGTCACCAGCGCCGACCCAAAATCGGTTTCAATCCGCGCCCCGGTGCGGACACCGGGGCGACGGGTTCGGTACGACTGCACCGGGAACTACTGGAAAGTTTCAATCCGCGCCCCGGTGCGGACACCGGGGCGACTTCGGCGTGGTGCTGCGCACGTCACGCCCTCGACCGTTTCAATCCGCGCCCCGGTGCGGACACCGGGGCGACCGAAAGACGCTACGTGGGCTCAAATGGCCTGGATGTTTCAATCCGCGCCCCGGTGCGGACACCGGGGCGACCACCCCGGATGTTCGGTGTGCCCGGGACGGCAACATGTTTCAATCCGCGCCCCGGTGCGGACACCGGGGCGACATTTCGTGCGTTGGGCAAAGTCGCTGATCGTGCGGTTTCAATCCGCGCCCCGGTGCGGACACCGGGGCGACGCTGCGAGGGTGTTGTCGTTTCTCGGATCAAATTGGTTTCAATCCGCGCCCCGGTGCGGACACCGGGGCGACTCCATTCTTCGCTCTCGGATGCAGGCTGCAGGAGCAGTTTCAATCCGCGCCCCGGTGCGGACACCGGGGCGACTAAGGGTTTTCCAAGTCAGTACCGTGACATCTGTCGTTTCAATCCGCGCCCCGGTGCGGACACCGGGGCGACCACTCACCCAGACCGAGTGTACTCCGCGCACTGCCAGTTTCAATCCGCGCCCCGGTGCGGACACCGGGGCGACTCCTGGCTCTGGTCAGATCGGGAGTGAATCACTCTGTTTCAATCCGCGCCCCGGTGCGGACACCGGGGCGACCTGCGCCCGTCGGCGGTCGAAGTTTATACCGTGACGTTTCAATCCGCGCCCCGGTGCGGACACCGGGGCGACCAATCGCATCGACCTGTATGTCATGGACCATCAGCAGTTTCAATCCGCGCCCCGGTGCGGACACCGGGGCGACCGATCCCATTGCCACCGTAGCGGTGAATCTGGATTGTTTCAATCCGCGCCCCGGTGCGGACACCGGGGCGACTAGATGGCCTCGGATGGATCAGCAGGCATCCAGAGGTTTCAATCCGCGCCCCGGTGCGGACACCGGGGCGACGCCTCGAGAATCGTCTGGACTGCGGTCCGCTTCTGTTTCAATCCGCGCCCCGGTGCGGACACCGGGGCGACGTTTACGCAACATCGACCAATACCTGTTCCATCGAGTTTCAATCCGCGCCCCGGTGCGGACACCGGGGCGACGCGCGCACGCGCCCCATGATCAACGTGGATGAGTGGTTTCAATCCGCGCCCCGGTGCGGACACCGGGGCGACTGCTCGCGAATCGAATTCGGAGACAACATCCAAGTGTTTCAATCCGCGCCCCGGTGCGGACACCGGGGCGACGACTGCGGCTCCGAACATGATGTCGTAGCTGGCCCAGTTTCAATCCGCGCCCCGGTGCGGACACCGGGGCGACGCGGATGAAACACGCGAGATGATCAGACACATCGAGTTTCAATCCGCGCCCCGGTGCGGACACCGGGGCGACTCATCCTGGTCCGAGGCTAATCTGGTCCTGCCACCGGTTTCAATCCGCGCCCCGGTGCGGACACCGGGGCGACGCTTGCATCAGTGGTGAATTCTACCTTGTTACCAGAAGTTTCAATCCGCGCCCCGGTGCGGACACCGGGGCGACCCGCAGCTGGGCTCCATCCTGGAGTCGCTCGTGTGTTTCAATCCGCGCCCCGGTGCGGACACCGGGGCGACGTCGGGCGGGCGGGCTTCGAGCAGCGAGGAGACGTTTCAATCCGCGCCCCGGTGCGGACACCGGGGCGACGCAAGTTGATCGAGGAAATGCTGGCCGGGCTGGGGTTTCAATCCGCGCCCCGGTGCGGACACCGGGGCGACTTCCCCAAGTCCCAATGTGGTTCGTGCGGCGCCAGTTTCAATCCGCGCCCCGGTGCGGACACCGGGGCGACTCATCGGCGTCTGGGATAGCCTACCGGACGACGTGTTTCAATCCGCGCCCCGGTGCGGACACCGGGGCGACCCTGCTCTACGGCATGATCGGACGCGACTGGGATGTTTCAATCCGCGCCCCGGTGCGGACACCGGGGCGACATTTCCAGTTTCGTGTTCATGCTAGGTCCTCGGGGTTTCAATCCGCGCCCCGGTGCGGACACCGGGGCGACGCACCTTGCGGACTCCACCAGCGCCAGCGAATTTTGTTTCAATCCGCGCCCCGGTGCGGACACCGGGGCGACGGTTGAGCACTCGAGGATATGATCAGCATGATGCTGTTTCAATCCGCGCCCCGGTGCGGACACCGGGGCGACCTCACCATTCCCACGACCCGGCACATCCATAACAGTTTCAATCCGCGCCCCGGTGCGGACACCGGGGCGACCGCGGTCGGCCCTTCCGGTTCGGCCGCAGGACGTTACTAGCCCACTTCCGCGAACTTGCCAATCCACATCCGATCGACCGAGGTTGATATGTCAAAGAACTGGCGAGACGGATTTGTTTTGCTCGGCTTTTCGCACGGCGCGAAACATGGGCGGTCAAGCCGGCACTGGGGGTTCGCGGAAAGGTGTTCACAAGATCAACGGTTCGGTCAGGTCCACCGGCTTGGCCACCCCGTGATGTTCGGTGCGGGCGGCGGCGGAGGCATCCAGGAAGTAGAAGCGCAGGGAGTCTTCCTCCTCCTTGTACTCGAGCAGCAGGCGTGCGCGCAGGCTCACCCATTCTTTCTGGCCCACCTGGCACTCGAAGACGGACTTCTGGACGCGCGTGCCATAGTCCTCGCATGCTCGTGCAACGCGCCGCAATCGGCGGCGTCCGGCCGCTTCCACAGTCGAGACGTCGTAGGTGACGAGGATCAGCATGGCGGGTGGATTGGGTTGGGTCCGGGTGTTGCCTGCTGTTTCGCCGGTTTGCGGCTATTTTGGCACAAGCGGAATGTAGTCGGGCAGGTCGCCTCGCAGGTGGCGGGCCAGGATGCGGGCCTGGACAAAGGGCATTTGGGCCACCCGGAGGTTCTGTCCGAGCAAGGGGTGTTTGAGGCTTTCCTGCTTCCGCTCCTGGTAGGCCTTGATCACGCGCTTACGCCCGGCCTCCGTGAACTCGACCGCGCCGCCTTCACGGACCACGAAGTCCCCGGGGCCGACTTGCTGTCGGTTGATGAGGGTGACTGCCAGGCGGTCGGCCAGCCAGGGACGGAACTCCTCCATGAGGTCGAGCGCCAGCGAGGGGCGGTTGGGGCGGTCCGCATGCAGGAAGCCCACGAACGGGTCCAGGCCGACCGCTGTCAATGCGGCCACGCAATCGTGTCGGACCAGGGCGTAGAGGAACGACAGCAGGCAGTTCACGCGGTCACGGGGCGGGCGACGGCTGCGCGTGGTGAAGGCGAACGCGTCCCGTTGTTGTTTGAGCAGGAGGGTGAACACCGAGAAGTACTGCTGCGATCCCATCCCCTCCGCGCCCCGGATGGTATCGAGCGAGCTTGTTGCCGGCGAGAGGTCTCCCAGGCACTGGAGTTGGCGGGCGAGCCCATCGACCACCTCCTGCAAGCGCGTCTGCTCGACCTCGATGTCCGTTTCGCGCCCCGCGCGCAGGAGGCTGTTGCGGGAGTTCTGGAGCTTGCCACCCACGATTTGCCGGGCGATCGCCGCGCTCTTCGCCGGGCTGTCCGCCGCCCGAAACTGCGTCCGGCGCAGGGTGACGCTGGTATCGGCCACGCCGGTCAGCCGGGCTTGAAAATGGCCGTGATCCGTCAGGAAGTTCACCCCCACGCCGTGGTCCCAGCACAAATTCAGCGCCGGCGGGCTGACGGCGCTGGCGCCGAACACGCACACCGACTCGAGGTGATGGATTGGGATCGACAGCTTGCGCCAATCGGTCGCCTTATCACGCGACCGCTCCTCCTCGGGCAGGTCCGCCGGGTAGACCGGGACTTCGGCGATCAGCGTCAGATGATCGCGGCTCAGGTAACTGCCGCGCGTGATGAGGTAGAGGGTGTTCTGTTGAATGTCGGCCATGAGATTCAGGTCTGAAACAAAGCCCGACTGGCCTGCGCCAGCGCGGCGGGTTGCGACGTGACTTGCGGGAGGCAGACTTTGTAGAGGGAGCACTCCTCACAGGCGTTCTTCAAGACAGCGGGCGGCAATGACGGTTCGGGTCCCGCGGTGAGCAGGGCGTGGAGTTCGCTGATCGCTTCCTCGGTGAGTCTCCGAAGTTCCGGCGTGAACTCGACCTCGCGTCGGCGTTTGCTGTCCGCATGGAAGACGGCACCGCGCGGCACCGGGATTCCGAACATCTCCTCGAGGCAGAGCGCCTGGGCGCAGAGTTGGGCGTCGTCGTTCTCCCACCGGCGCCGCCGGCCCAGTTTGAACTCGACCGGGAACAGGGATGTGGGCTGGAGCTGCACGCGCGAAGGGTGTCCCGCGGGTTCCATCTCGACAATGTCGCACTTGCCGTTGAGGCCCAGCCGTTCGGAGAAGACCGGCAGGGCGCGCAACAACGTCACGCCCTGCCTCACCTCGTAGCCGCGCTGGTCCGTGTGCTCGTGCACGATGTCGCCGCGCAGCGTGTGCTCGTTGGATTCGCGCCAGCCCTCGATCAGCTTCAACGCCGCCCGCCGCGGACAGTAGAGGTGGTCGTTCAGGAGGGAGAGAGGGATCGGCTCCGTCATAGGACTGGCCCTCTGGGGATGTGCGGGAAACCGCGCGCGCCGTGCCAGAAGCGGGGAATCAAGGCCTCTTCGGAGAGGAGTACTTTGAAATCCATTGGGGGATGCGCTGACGGGCTTCCTCAAGCGGGATGCGCTTGCCGGCATCGAGCGAAGCGATCCCCTCCTCGACGGCCTGCCGGAATTCGAGCTCGTAGATGGCATCAGCGAGCGAGGCGTCCGGCGACAACTTTTCCGCTACGTCCATGAGAATCTGTTTCGTGCTCATGCTTTTGGTTTATACTGCACACTCGACCGGTCCGCCAAAAGGTTCAAGACCCAAGTCAGTCGGGTCGAAATGACGACTTGCGAGTCTGGGTTTCCGATAGAGGTCACAAAACGTCGAAACCGGTCGTGCTTGGCGCAGTCTTTGAAGATGTCTGCCAGGACCCCGCGCGCGACCTTGGCCTGCGTATGCAGCGAAAGACCACCGGACTCGTCATGGCTGAAGTCCGACACCTCGGTGTCTGGATACTCGCCGGAACGATTGGCGCGACCGGCGATTTGGAGCAGGTTCACCAGGCCCCAACTTCCTGCCTGTGCGGGCCACGTAGACATGCCGCGGAATGCCGAGCGGAACGAGAAGTCCACGCCGGGCTCGACGCCATGGGTGACGACATGCAAGTCTGTGCTCTCGATTGAATTCAGAGGATGCTCGCCTTTCCATCAAGGAAGCCACGAAGCGTCAGGATACCTTTCATCACGCCCAGGAACTTGTCGTAGCCGAGGTTCCAACGATAGACGCCGGGCAAATGTACGAATTCTTCCAATTCGAAGGCTCGTTCCTTACCAAGCCAAAGCTGCACGCTACCGCGTTGCAGGTCGCGGAACCGGACGGACTCATAATTCTGCAATCGTTCGATCAAATCAGGATTCACGACAGCGGTGACGGTGTTTGCCGAAATGACGCGGAAGAGTTCTTCCACTTCAGGAAAGTTGCGACCGTTCTCTTGAATGCGGATTTGCTCGAGGAATGGCTTGAGATCGTATCGGTTGAGCTCGCGCTTCATCGCTTCCAAGCATTCCGATGCGGTAACGCGCCCTTCAGCGAACAGTTCACCGAGGACCAAGGCCGAGTGCTCGAATGCAGGGTGTTTGTTGAGCAGCGCGTGCGGCGCGAGGCTGAAGTCAATGACAGGGCCTCGGTTCCGCCTGCCATGCCGGTTCACGCGACCACTAAGTTGCAGAAGGCTCATCAAGCCTGCCCGCTCGCGCAGACCGCACGCGAAGTCCAGGTCCACCCCAGCTTCCACGCACGAGGTGGCGACCAGCGTCCACTCGTCGTCCTTCAGATTGGCCAGTCGCCGTTTGACGTGGTCATACGTTGTCTCGCGGTCTTCGGGAGTGATGGCTGTGGAGACGTGCTCGACAGAATCGCGATTCCAGGCAATCGAAAGGTGTTGTGCGATAACAGCAGCGTTCTGGACTGTGTTGACAACCAGAAGGCGCGGTCCCGGCAACTTCTGGAGGGCCATTGTGAGCGCGTCAAGCGACAGCGGTTCGGCCTCAGCGCAAATCTGAACCCGGGTCGTCTCAGCGTTGGCTGCCTCAGAGCGACAGCCAGCGGGCAGCAGATTCGGCAAGGAAACCGGCGTTTTGGTTTCGACGAACTGCGGCAAACGCCAGAACTCGGGGAGCGAGCCGGACGCCAGCACACAATGGCATCCCCAATCCTCCGTGAGTTGCAGCAGCCAACGGAACGCTTGCGGCCAGAGTTTCGCCGGCAGCGCGGCATGAGCTTCGTCAATGAAGATGGCCGAACCAGGGAGTTGGTGAAGTTTGCGCAACGACACCGTGTCAGCAGCCGCCAGCGTCTCGAAGAATTGCACCGCCGTCACCACGACGATTGGCGCGTGCCACAACTCAGCGTATTGGCGGGCGGGTGCGTTTCGATCGTTTTGACCTTCGGGGAATTCCGCGCGGTGATGGTGCTCCCCTACGACCTTCGATGCCTTCTCTCCGCGCAGAGTCAGGGCGCAGCGGTAAACGCGCGCCGATTGCGTGATGATGTTCGTGAACGGCAAGACAACGAAAATCCTCCGCAGGGTCTTCGCCTCTGCAGCGCGCAGCAAGTGAGCCATAATTGCCGTGGTCTTCCCCGACCCTACCGGACTGTCGCAGAAAAGGAGATTGGGCGAGGTTGAGGCCTGCAGGCATTCCTCGAAAACCCGCTGACGAAGCGCCGTTCGCGTGTCGTGGGCGTAGCGAGTGCCAAGGCGACCAACGTAGCGTTCAAGTGCTGCAAGGCGTTTGCCGGGGAGCAGTGGCAAACCGGGCGGTGGCTCGACTCCCGTCCGATGGAAAGCTGTATCGGTGTGGTCTGCGTCCACAAGGCAGGACAGCGCCAGACGGTGAAACAACGGCGGCACGCCGTTGCTCCCACAGGGGGGCGGAACCGGCGGAAACACTTCTGACGCCAGCGCCTGCCAATGTCGTTCGAGGAACTTGGTTAGGCGAGCATCGTTGAAGGCGCACGTCGGCTCGGGGCGCCCCGGCACAATTTCATCTTCGCGAAACGCGAGTGTTTGACGATTCTGCTCCGCAGCGAAGTTCGGCAGGCCTTTGTGATGCGCGTAAACGAGGGCGGCAGCGAAGGAATCGCGGATTTCTCCGTCTCGCAACAACGCCGCGACGCCGGCATCCCAATGCTTCACGGGCAGGGATTCACGCGAATCGGGCTTCCCGAGAATCTTCTGGTTGGCTGGATCAAGCTTGCCCAAGTCGTGGAACTCCGCCCCAAGCCGCACCGCTCGGACGAGCGTTGCACGGAACTTGGCCCGCTCGCCGTGCGCAGCGTCGGCATTGGCGCACGCGCGTCGAAGAACGCCGGTGACATGAGCCGCGTAGGTCTGCGGCGGACGCCCGTCCTGCGCGCTGTGGGCCAGTGGGGCGGACTCAACCTCGTTGGATGATGGCGCAGACACGCTCCCGGACGTGAGTGAGTTTCTCTGGTTTCAGCCGCCCGACGGCCCGACGGACGCAACCCTCATTGGCAGTCACCACCCGATGGGGCAACGCGAAGCTGGCGCGCCGCAAGCCGCCGCCCGCCTCGAAATCGGTCAGCAGAATTGGCACGGCTTCAGAATGACCGGCAGCCTGACTGGTTAATCAGGTCACCCCGCGTAACGGCGGCGAGTACGAGAGCCGGCCGAACCTTGGCGCTGGCGAGGTCGGCGAACGAGAACGGCACGACCACCACGTCGCCGCTTACAAATCGCGCCATGCCTCATCCTCCTCCGGGGTGTTCCAGTCGGCGGCCCAGGCACTTTGCGCCAGGGCAGAAGGTTTTCCGCTCCTTCGCCTTGCGCGTTGAGGCGCGCTTTGAGGAAGACCAGGAAGTCAAACACCTCCCGCTGCACGCTCTCCGGGGCGGTCTTGATTTCCTCGATGAGGGTCTGTGTCGTGACGCTCATGGGTTTACGATAGCTGGGTGGATGTAATTTCCAATCCCGAAAGCAGTTCACGGTAGCGGGCGAACTTCGGAGCATGCTCTTCTAGGAACGCCTGGACTTCCGGTTGTCCCCAAGCCGTGTAACCAGCGGGGAGTGGTTCTTCCCTCTCGTCCGGCTTCCCTCTTTGCGTTGGGACTGGCGTGAGTCGCCGGAGTACTTCCAGGTCAGGGAACGACCCAAGCGGGTTTTCGTGCTCGAGGACGTGTGCCAGGACCACTCTGACCAGCGGCCGGATGCTGGACGGATTCAGCGGGTAGGCGAGAGGAAGCAAGGCCAGCATCACTTCGATATCCACCAGTCGGCACTTGGTCTGAGCAGCGCCGGCCGGATTGATGAAGAAGGGCATGGTGTACGTGGCCTGTGGGACGAACCGGTAGCCCAGAGGCGCCATGCCCTGCTCCATGCCTTCTTCCACGCCGGCTTTGTTCGTTTGGGTGTTTCGGCGAATACTGATCGGCTTGATAGAAAGTCCCATGCCGAATTGGACTGCCCCTGACTTGATGTTGCGCCTGATCTGCTTCAGCAGTTCCCCCACCTCTTGTTTCAGCTTCTTGCCATCTTCCTCTTCCGCCAGAGACGGTTTGCGGCTGGTCCACCGCTTGCGGATGGTATCCTCCTTCTCAAGAAACGTATTCCCGAAGACTCGCGCATCCCAATACTTCGCCAGAAACTTGTTTCCGAAGTGGTCGTCAGGTGTGTAGATGTCGAGTTCGACTTCGTCCCTGACCCTGCCGCGCCTTTCGAGGATTTGAAACTGGCCCTCAGCGAGAGGGCCTATGCCCAGACGCTTCTCGACCGCCGCCTTCAACAACTGCCACTCCGGTGGCTTCTGGTCGACGATGTCTCGCAGCTTGCGCTTGAAAGATACAGGCGAGATTTCGCCCAAGCCGTCGGGGCGCTGGCGAGGATCGCTGTCACGATCGGGGTCGCCGTTGGGGTTGGAGTTGACCACCTCGATGACCAACAGGCCGCAGGCCCGAGGGATGGCGTGGTTGTTTTTTGTTTCTGTGTTTTGGTTCATAGCTCGAATGGTTTCGTGGGCGTCGGGTTTCAAATGGTTGACCGTGGTTCAGAAACGGCATCGTCGAAATCAGGCAGTTCGGTCGGTGCTTCGGATGCGGGCGCGCCCGGCGTGTTGGATACTTTCTTCGGGGGACGTGCCAGGTAGCCCAGCAGCATCTGGGCTTTGGCAGCGGAGTCGGCGTGCATCCACGCGCGATCTTGGGCCTTCAGCGTGTCAGCCAAGTCGAGGATGCGCTTGGTTGGCTGCTTGGCCTCATGTCCTTGACGCTGCGGCAGACAGCCACGCGCAGCTTCAGGAATCCCACGCTCCGAGAGCTCTTCGGCGATCCTGCCAAGGTCCCAGAGAATGGCGCCGACGGAACCCGCGTCTTTGCGCTTCTGCTCTTCCTTGAAGCTGTCCCGGCCGTGGCTGAACTGCTCGGCCCAAGCCTGGTAAGGCAACATGCGCTGACCGGCCAGTTCAAAGGCTCGCAAGGGACTTTCGAGAGCCACCGACATGAGCGAATTGCCCAGAAGTTGCCGAAGGCCCTCGTTCTTGTCACTGACGTATTTTGCGTAGTACGCGTGAAGCCGGTCGAGTTGGGCGAGGAATCGCCCGATGAGGAATGCGGTTTCTTTCATGGTGGTTGGAGTGTTGAGATCGTAGCCAAGTCGGGTGAGGAGGAGCGAGAGGATGCAGGGCCAACGGCGGGCGTGCAGAACGGACTTTGACGAATGCCGTCCGCGGTCACCCATCGCGACGAAAGTTATGCGGTTTGTCTGGTGCATGGCTTGACCCACCGCCGTAAGGAGTGGCCGCGCGCGGCGCACAGCCAATTCCAGAATGCGGCCCAAATAGTCGACGTCCATCGGTCGGTGGCCAGTGCGACGCAACAGTTCGAACGCGTCGGAAAGATCAAGGTCCGCCGCCGCATCGGCTTTGGCTTCATTCGCAGTTTCGCACTTCTGCCAGATCGTGTTCAGGCACTCGACGGCTTGATATGGGAATGGCACTGACGGCTCGAATGCTTTCGGACGGGCTTTGATGCCGGCTTCTTCCTGCTGCTTGGCTTCCTGTTTGCTTCGAAGCGGGAATTGCGGAAGGAGGATGGGAGGGTGTTTCCGACTGTCAGCCTGCCACGCCTGAGCGAGTCGCTTGAGCACGGCCGCTGTGAACGATTCCGAGCAGTAAACCTGGGTCCGCCCCGGGTCGGGCTTGTGCAATGCAAACAGGTTCACCTTCGCGTGGTCAGTCAACGATGGAATGCCGTCAAGAGCGTCGACCACGCCGGTGCAGACCGTTTCAAATTGGACGATGGCCCGGTCGGACTCCTCGCGCGCCGGGCCGGCAAACAACTCGGCAAGATGAGCGGGCGCATCCACTTTTTCATCTAGGTAGGTCAGCAGCAGGAAAACGCCGTCCTTCTTCGGCTTAGAGCGGATCGCCCAGGTCTTGCCTTTGCGGTCTTCGTGCCACAACCACTTCATTGCGGAAATCAACTCGGTCCTCTTGTCGGTGCCGACAGGGAAAATCCAAAGGTCCCGGTCGTAGCGAACCGAAGTTGGCTTCTCGCACACGTCTTTGTTGAAGAACGAAATCTGGCCGATGGGGCTGTCGGCCGCCGAAAACGTTTCAGCGCAGCCCGCTTCGGTTCCCCAGACTGGAGGCAGCGGCAACGCTGGGCTTCTCTTGCTGCGTTTCTTCTGCCCGGCGGCACTTTGTGCCTTCTGGCCCGCGAAATTCAGCCGCACCCTTGTAAGCCACTGCTGGCCCGTGAGGCTGTAGATTGGCGCATCAAACACCCCCTCGGGTTCGAACTGAACTGGCGTCTTAAGAGGCTTCTGGGCTTTGTCCTCGCTGCAGTAAAGCAGATCGAATGCGCATTTCGGAGCCGAGCCTGTCCTGATCCACTTCGCCAGTTCTTCGCCCAAGTGGCCCACGAACGGCAGTACATCGAGCCTGCTGAGGATTTCCAGTAGGACTTTCCACGCGTCACCGCCGTTCGCGAAGCCGTCATTGACCGCAGTCCGGATTTGTTGGGTAACCATCGTTAGTGCGGTATTGAGGTCTTTAGTTCGGGATCGCTTGCCGATCGGGGCTGGCCAGTTCAGCCGGGCCGAGGACGGGTGCGGCTCTGAGAACGGGCGCCGCTTCCGGTGGCTTTCTGCCCAAGCCTTCTTGAAGCGATCAAATTCCACAGGTGGGAGAGCGAAGATGGAATCGAGGTTGTACACCGGCAGCGACTGGCCAGCGCCAGCAGACCACTTGCAGAGGCGCTTCATGTCTTCCGCGGAGACGCCCTCGAATCGGCTGACTTTCCCATCTGTAAGGAGGAAGACCCGCACTCCTTCTTGTTTTCGGCCTTCTTCCAACCCCTCAGCACGGGCTTCGCCCGGCTTACCTATTTTCTCCCAAGCGCAGCACAGGTCGTAGATTTCATTCAACATGGCGGAAGTCTCCTTTCTGCATGGCCGCCAAAACTGCCTCGGCGAAGTAGTCCAAGATGCCCTCGCGGATGGTCCATTCCGTGCGAAAGCAAGGTCGGTAGCCGGTGAACTGGCCCCGCGGGAACGTCCGGTGGAGAAACGAGGGCAACGAAATCCGATCCACGGATTTGTCAGCGGACGTGTCGTCGCGCACCGGGCCAAGCTCGGAAGGCGTGAACTCCTTCCAGCCGAGGAAGGGCGTGTGGTGCCACTGGCCGTGCTTCAAGCGGAAGTCGAACCGATCCTTGTAGGCGTGCGCGCCATTGATCTGCTGGTCGAGCCACTTCTGAGCCTGGGGCGAAACCGCGCGCTCCGGGCGATGCGGGATAACGAACGCGTGGAGTTTGTACCTGACGTTGATGAGAACCGTCGCTATGAGTTGATGCGCTCCCGCCGTCTCGGCCCCCAGCGAATCGGCGGCATCCTTGCGCAACGGGCCATTGTAGTTCGTGTAGTAGCGGTGGAAGAACACCGGTTGGCAAATCTCCACCCGCCACGGGATCACCTCCGCCGAACGCAGCCAAACGACCGACTCAAAGATCTGCTTGGCTGCCTGGAACGTCGGCGCCGGATAGCTCGTGGGCGAGTCGCCGCTGTCGGGGCGCGTCCACATGGCCGTCGACCCGGCGATTTCGAGGGAGATCGGGAAGGATTTCATGGCTTGGTCAATTTGCGCAGTTTGACGGGTGTTGGTCGAACACCATTTTCAGGAAGGCCGGTATGACGTGGTTCTCCGTCACGCACGTGGCGGTGCCGTTGCGGAACGGCCCGACATACTCCGGCACGAACTCCCTCTTGCCCCGGCAGGGCGTGCAGAACCAGCCGCCCCGCTCGAGTTGGCGTTGGAAGGTGTCCACGTGGGCGTGCCGCGCGCACTGGCGGCCATCGGGAGATTGCGCCGGCTCGCCGCTCCGAGCCGGAGTGGCCATCGGCCCGCGATACCAGTCCACCTCGGCTTGGAACTGGTAGCAGACGTTGACCAGCACCATCGCGAACAACTGGAACGACGCGCCTTTAGCAATCGCGTCCGAGACGCGGAGCGGCCCACCGTAATTGGTGACGTACCGGTGGAACTGGATGGGCCGGCAGATTTCCACTGTCAGCGGTCGCACATGGACGGACTTCCAGCGCAGCACGGATTCAAAGATGCCATTCACCGCGCTGAAAGCGGGCGCAACATAGGACACCGGTGACGAGCCGGTGTCGGGCCGCGTCCACATGGCTGTTGGGCCGACGATTTCGAGTTGGAGGGGGTAGGGTTTCATGGCGGCGTGGCGGTGATTTCAACATGGACAAGGGGCATTGGCAAGCGGTTGGGGCATCGAACAGCCCCGAATTTCGCGTTAGAGGCGCTGTCGACGCCGGCGCATGGTCGATTACCGCCATGTCTGGAGGTGTCGTCGAGGGGCGCCATTCTCCGGATTAGACTTCCATTCATTGCCCGCCAGCATAAACGAGGGGGTCTGACAACCGCTGACACTCCCCTCAGAAAAAACTCCATGAAATTTGTAGCCGGGAGTGGAGAGTGGAGAGTGGAGAGTGGAGAGTGTTGAACGTTGGCTGGGAGCGAGTTGCGTTGATGTCCTGTTCGGTTGGCATCCAGGTGCGACCTCCAAACCCCTCATGAATCAAGACGGAACATGAAGGGAAACGCAGGAGATCATCCGTCCTTCAAGATCCGCCCCGCTTCATGAGGGACTCTTCCCTTTGCACTGCAATCGTTCAAGTTGCTCGCAGGCTGCGAGCGATTCCGGAGGGCCGAGTTACGCGAGGCCCTGGCTGGGAACTGCCTCGTTCTCCGGACAGGGACTCGCGGAACTCGGCCCTCCGAGCTTCAGTTGCGGCTGTGCCGCGCTGGGTCCTCTGCTCTGTGGTGAATCCCATTCGCCGACTGTCAGCGTCCTGGATTGAACCGCCCAGGCACAGCGCGGCGAGGAACGTGTGGTGATACTTGTTTCGGGCCAAGAACTCCTCGCTTGGGCGGCGACCTGGTCTGTTGTGCGTCTCGCGGCGAACGGGCCTTTGACACGGAGGCAGATAGGTGCGGATCGCATAGGCAGGAAATGCGGTTGAAGGCGGCGGTGCCGGGGTCTAGTTTTCGACCATGCAGACGAAGATCGAGAAGATCGGTGACGGATTCGGCGTGCTCCTGCCGAAAGAGTTGCTGGACGCCTGCGGTTTTGGCACCGAAGCCACAGTCACCCTGCGGGACAAGGAGTTGGTCGTGGCTCCGACCCCGCGTCGCCCCCGTGAAGGCTGGGAGGATGCGCTTCGCGCCATTCCAAAAGGGGAGCTCGAGCGAGATTTCGCCGAATTGGAGGCCTTCCGCGAGACACCGAGCGAATGGGATGTGACCGAATGGCAGTGGCCCGAAGGCGATTCCCATGAAAAGGTTTGAGGTCTGGCAGGAAGGTCCTGCCCGAATCTGACCCCTCCGGGGCGGCCATCTTGGCCCAACCATCGTTTGGGATGAGCAGCTTGTCTGTACCCTTGATTTCCGGATCAGAGGCTTGGGAGTGGTGTTCAAGAATCAGCGGTTTGTGGTCGGGTGCGCTGTTCTCCAGCCAGGCACCTTCTTCGTTTCTGACCGAGTGCTGACACTTCTTGCCGGTCAATGGGTCATCCGCGCCTTTCACCCACACTAGATCGCCAAAGACCAACATGGACAATGGGTATTGGCAAGCGGTTGGGGCATCGAACAGCCCCGAATTTCGCGTTAGAGGCGCTGTCGACGCCGGCGCGCGGTCGATTGTCGCCATGTTCGGAGGTGTCGTCGAGGGGCGCCATTCTCCGGACTCGACATCATGGGGAGGTGGGTTCGCACATCACTGTCCTGACCTTCCGCGGACCGCTTTGAGCAGAGCGGTGTGGTCAGCGGGGAAGCCATCTGCAACCGGGTAACTTCAGCTTTCTCCAGGGGCCCGTGTTTGACGCGCGCTCCGGCTGCCTGTAGACAAGCCGTTGTGAATGCCTTTCCCCATGTCGTGACGTCGGTGGGCCGGCTTGCGTGTTTGCTGGCCGTGGTGGCGATGATCACCCATTGCCCGCGCATCGGCGCGGCGGTGCCGCCGCAACTCGAAGCCGTGGTGGTGGTGTTCAAGACGCACTTCGACATCGGATACACCGACATGGCGAGCAATGTCGTCCAGCGCTATCGCACGACCATGATCGACCAGGCGCTCGAGGTCGTGGACCAGAACCGCGCGCTGCCGCTCGACCGCCAGTTCGTTTGGACCCTGCCCGGCTGGCCGCTGACGCAGATCGTCGGGGACTGGCCCGGTCAGAACGACGCCCGTCGCCGGCGGGTGAACGCGGCGTTCAGGGAGGGCCGGTTTGTCGTCCACGCCCTGCCTTTCACGACACACACCGAGTTGCTCGAACCGGAGGATCTGGTGCGCGGCCTGGGCTATTCGTCACGGCTCTGCCGGGATGCCGGACTCGAACTGCCGCGCGACGCCAAGATGACCGATGTTCCGTGTCACTCCTGGATTCTGCCGACATTGCTGCGGCACGCGGGGGTCGATTTTCTCCACCTCGGCTGCAATGCCGCCAGCAGTTCGCCGCGCGTCCCGATCCTCTTCTGGTGGGAGGGGCCAGACCGGTCGCGGTTGCTCACGATGTACACGGCCGAGAGCTACGGCACCGGCCTGGTGCCGCCCGCGGACTGGCCGCACAAGACCTGGCTCGCGCTGATCCACACCGGCGACAACCACGGCCCGCCGCGTCCGGACGAGGTGAAGACGCTGCTCGAAGAGGCGGCGGTCAAGCTCCCCGGCGTGCGGGTGCGCATCGGCCGACTCTCCGATTTCTCGGACGCGATCCTTGCGGAGAAAGCCGAGTTGCCGGTTGTGCGGGGCGATATGCCCGACACCTGGATTCACGGTCCGATGTGCGATCCGGCCGGCGCCCGGCTGGCCCGAAACATCCGCCCGTCGATCGCGATCCGCGAGACGCTCGACACGCACATGCGGAGTTGGATTGGGAAATCGGAGATCGGAGATGGAAGATCGGGGATGGGGGATGGAGAGGGGATCGCAGCGGCTTACGAGAAGAGCCTGCTGTACGGCGAGCATACGTGGGGAGGCGCCTACTGGTGGATCTACGGCAAGTACATCCAGCACTACGGAGACAAATGGCGTCAGGAGCGCGACGCCGGCCGGTTCGCGCGCATCGAGTCCTCGTGGGCCGAGCACACGGCGTACATCGAAGACGCGGCTCGCCTGACCCAGCCTGCGCTCGAAGACCAGATGCGCGCCCTGGCTCGATCCGTGAATCTCGAAGGCCTCCGCTTCGTCGTGTTCAATCCGCTTCCCTGGCCACGCGACGGCGTCGTGGACCTCCCCGACGCAATGACTGCCGGTTTCAACACAATCCGGTCCGCCGACGACGGGCCTGCCCAGATGTGCATCGAGCCGGGTCAGGGCCTGCGCCGGTTCGTGGCGCGCTCGGTGCCGCCGTCCGGTTACCGGACGTATCGCTTGTCGCGCACGCCCGTCGCCGAAGCGCCGCGGCCCAATCCATCCGGGCAGCCGATCCTGTCGAGCCGGTTCTTTCGGGCAACGCTCGACCCGGAGCGCGGCGTGGTCCGCTCGCTTGTCGACCGGCAGTCCGGGCGCGAGTTGGTCGATCGGACCGCGCCGCACGGTTTTGGCCAGTACTTGTACGAGCGTTTCTCCTCGAACGAAGTCCAGGCCTACGTGAATGCTTACGTGAAGATCAATGCAGATTGGGCTACGAACGAACTGGGCAAACCGAATCTGCCGTCCGCGTCCGAGGTCCCGTACCGCGCCGGTTCGCCGCGGACGTGGAAGTTGAGCATCGAACGGACGCGCGCGGCCCAGACCGCGACTCTGGCAGCCCCTGCGACGCCGGACGTGCCGGCCGTCACCACGCGTTTCATCCTGTATCAGGAGCAACCCTGCGCCGACCTCGAGTTGACGGTGCACGACAAGGCGCCCGATCCCTGGCCGGAAGCCGGTTGGCTCTGCCTGCCCTTCAAAGTCGAGCAGCCGCGGTTCCGCCTCGGACGCCTCGGGTCAATCATCGATCCCGCGCATGAGATTGTGCCCGGCGCGAACCGCAACCTGTATGGCCTCGATACGGGCCTCACAATCGCCGAGCCCGGCGGCTGGGGCGTCGGCCTGTGCGCCCTCGACAATCCACTGGTGAGCCTCGACACCCCCGGCTGTTGGCAATACTCGCTCGATTTCGTCCCGCGCCGTCCGACGGTTTACGTGAACCTCTTCAACAACCAATGGACCACGAACTTCCGCCTCTGGAACAGCGGCACCTGGACGGCCCGAGTGCGAATTTGGTCGGTCAAGGAAGCCGAGAATGCGGCTGACGCGCTGATCGCTCCCTCCCTCGAAGCGCGATTTCCCCTGCAAATGGCATGGGCGGACGGTCCGGCGGGACCGCTTCCTGCTCGCCAGACCGGCCTCAGCGTTGAACTCGACGGTGTGCGCGTGACGGCATTCGGTCCCAACCCGGACGGACCCGGCACCGTTTTGCGGCTCTGGGAATACGCCGGGCGTGGCGGCCGTTGCGGTGTGCGCCTGCCCCTTGGCATGGACCCTCGATTCGTCCAACCGGTCGACCTGCGCGGACGCCCGCTGGGCGCGCCCATACCTGTGCGCGCGCGCATGTTCCATCTCGAGATGAAACCTTTCGCGCCCGCGAGCGTGGTCATCGCCAGTTCGACCGCGGGACTGGAATGAAAACTGGGCCTCCTCGCCAATGCTGCTTGACCGCCAACCCCGGTCAAGCCTGGCTTGTCCCTGTGCAACCCACTGGCTGTGAACACCGAGCGCGCGGGCACGCACGGTTCGAGTCCTGAAGCCAATTTCAGCTTCTCCATCGCCTGGTTCCCGTACGACCAGGGATGGCTCGGCGGCGAGGCCGGCAGTCCGACCGCCAAGGGTCAGGCGCGCTGGATCGGTCCCAACGCGCACGCCGCCGGCTTGGCGGCCGGGGTGGTCAAGTGGCCGCAACCCGGACTGGCACGGGCGTCTACGAGTTGGTTGTTCCCGGCAAAACGGGCGCTGACGGCACCCTCTTGTTGCAGATGGCGGACCTCGAGCCGGAGACCTCGGTGCCGTTGGCCTCGCGCGCCTTCCTCTCGTACGAGTTCCTCGAAGGGAAGTTCATCATTCAAGCGCGCAAGACAACAACGGACACGCAAGCGGACCTCGCCGACGCCAGTTTCTATGTGGCGTGGGTGGACTTCCGTGTCATCGAGGCCGTGGTCATTCAGCCTCACTGCCAGCCTCACTGCCGCTGGCCTTTGCGGCGAAGGCCGACCCTGCGTAGATCGATCGGATTGAACTCCAGCTTTAGGGCCGGCGAGTCCAGGTTGAGCCGGAAGTTGTAGGCGCGCGAATTGTAAAACATCGGGTCGGCTACGACGGAATGGATGTCGTGTCCTCGAGCCTGCCATTCGGCCAGTGTGGCTCCGGCAAAACGCATCGAGTCGGGGCGGGCCTCGGGCCGTCCGTCGAAATAGACGTTGTTATCGAGCCGGAATCGGTTGTTCGTCCAACTGCCGCCCAAGAGGTCGCCGGAATCGAAGTATACAATATTGCGCTCGAAGGTGAACGAGATGTGGTCTTCCTCGCGCGAGCGCATGAGCTGGTGTTCGGTGTTGAAGGCGAAGATGTTGTTGCGCACAACGTTCTCACGCCCGTAGTGCTCGTGGAATCCGGCGCTCTTGCATCGATAGACCACGTTGTTTTCGAGCGTGATGTAACTGCTCCCCTCATCGGTGTAGAGCCCCCATCCGCCATAGGTAAACGCGTGGACGTCGTGGATGAGGTTGTTTCGGATGACAGTGCCTCTCTGAATGCCCAGCGTGTAGATGGCTCCCATGTCGCTGAGGAGGTTCTGGCCGATGTCATGGAGATGATTGAACTCGATGAGGTTGTCGCGGCAGGGCGTCTCCTGGTACCCCCAGTTCCAGCCGACTGAAATGGCCGTGTAGAACAGGTCGGAAATCTCGTTGTGAGCCACCCGGTTGTTCCCACTCTGTAGAATCAAAATCCCCACCCCCGACGCAAAAATCCGCCCAAGCCGACTCAGCCGATTGTCCGTGACGACGTGTCCGTGACACTCCTCGATCGCATCCGTGCGCACCGTGGTCTCGCCGATCCGGATGCCGCCGGCCCCCAGGTCAGTGAACTCGTTGCCCACCACCCTCCAACCCTGGCACCCCTTGCCCAGATCGAGCCCGTATCCGCCCAGACACGTGAACACGCAATCCTCGACCACGCATCCGACCGCCCCCTCGGCCCGGATGTCACCCGCAATCCCGATCGCCGCCTGAACGTCGGCATAGCCGGCGGCTTCCAATCTGTAATCCGTGTGGGCGAACGTGAGCCCGCGCAGCACGACGTTCGCCACGGGCTGTTTGCCCGCAAAATCACCCCGGAAAATCACCAGTTCATCGAGAACGGGAGCCACCACCTCCGCTTGCTGAACATCTTCCCCCGCCTCGGCGCAATAAGTCAGAACGCCGGTCTTTGGGTCGAGATACCACTCCCCCGCCCGATCGAGCGCGTCAGGCGCATTCTCGATGTAATACTGCGCATTGGCCTCCTTGTTGGAAGGCCGCGGATCGCCCGCAAGCGTGGCAACCGCGTTGGTCTCATCCACAGCCCGAATGGGCATCCGGAGATCGGCCCATGCGAGATAGGCCACAACCTCGACGTCCCCAGCCTCGGCCCACTCCTTCTTGATGTCCCCCGCTTTGAACTTGAGCTGGATCGGCTTGTCCTGCGGACTCTCGCCTTGGATGCGATAGAACCCGGCGTTCGGCGTCCGGGCGCGCACCTTGCGCTGTCCGTTGACGAAGAGCTGGCGGAAATACCATGTGCCGGCGCGGACGTCGGACACGTCCGTCTCCCAGCAGCCCAGCTTGTCGACCGAGCGCCTCCACCCCGCGATCCGGCGTCCGCCGCTCAGGATCGGCTTCTCACCGGGATAGGCGCTGATTACCAGCGGTTGCTGGGCGCTGGGGCCGGAGTGGTCGGGAGTGAGCACAAGCGGCTCCGCCAGGCGATACGTCCCGCCCCGCACCAGAATAGTGAAGCTGTCGACCGTCGAGAGCCCTTGATACCGGGCATCCCGGACTTTGTCCAGAGCCGCCGAGAGCGTGGCCAGCGGTCCGTCGTCAAGACTCGGCGCCGGAATGGCAAGCTCGCCCGACCAAAGGTCATTCCCATCGGTCGCCACATTCAACACGAGGGTCTTCGCCTCGACTCGGCCCGCACAGGCCGCGGCGAGCAGCACCACCCACAACACTCGCAAGCGCATCGAGTTCATGATTCTGTGTTCTTGTCCTGGAATTTGGTTTCCAGGCTAGCCTTGCTGGCCCTCGTGAGCGCCGACGGCGCGTTGGGCTTGCTTCTGGTAATAAGGCGTCACCAGATTGAAGTAGATGCCGCACAGGGGCCGGTCGGTCTGCGATTGGCTCAGGATGATCGTCACGTGCTTGTCGAGCGCAATGCCGTGGCGGAGGTGCGGACCGCGCGTCTCGTAGGCGATGATTGCTTTTTCGATGAGCGATCGCAGGGTCTCGCGGCAATCCACAGTAGGCTTGTCGATGCACACGATATGCTTGTCGTATGCCCGAAGGGCGTCGTTGATTTCCGCCTCGAAGGTTTCGACGGTCACGACCGCAGAGTAGGCGGGCCGACGAAATATTTCAAAGCGAAAGTGAAGAGCGAAAACGAGGCGCACATTGACGCCCAGACGCCCTTCCGCCACAGTCCCGGCCCACATGGCATACATCCGTGATTCAATCCGGACATCCGTCCGGCCCGGCTCCGTCCGGGCGTGCCCGCGGCCATTGGGCTGCGACGCCACTCTTGGGACGCGGCCGCATCGCGAGCCTCGATCAGGCCGCATCCCGGCGTTTGCGTTCTGAGTTCTTCAGTCTGAGGCCGCCCGCCCCGCTCTGACCACGCTTCCACATGTTCTCGCCCCGCGTCAAAACCGGCGCCCTGATGCTCGAAGGCTTGAACGCCCTCGCCACGACGATCTACTTCAGCTACCTGTATTTTTACATGCGAGATCGGTTCGGCTTCACGAACCTCGAAAACCTCTCTCTCGCCGCGCTCAACGGTCTGGTCTACTCGATCGCAGTCTGGTTCGCCGGCAAGTTTGCCCAGACTCGAGGGTACTTTTTCGCCCTGCGTCTCGGCTTCGGAACGATGGCGGTCGCCACAGGCATTGCCGGTCTTGCCCAGAGTGTGCCTGGGCATATCGGCGCGGCGCTGCTGTGCAGTCTGGGCATGAGCCTGACGTGGCCGACCCTCGAAGCCATCGTCAGCGAACACGAATCGCCCGCGCGGCTCAAGCATCTGCTGGGCGTTTACAACGTGGTCTGGGCCGTGTGCGGCGGCGCAGCCTATTTTATGGGCGGCGCGCTGATCGAGCAGTGGGGCCACACGAGCATCTTCCTCGTGCCTTCGACAATCCACTTCGCCCAGGTCCTTCTCACGATCCGGCTTGCGCCGGCAGTCAATCCGCCCCACCCGATTCCCGTCGCCCGTGCGCCGGCTCCGCCCCACGGCGAGGGCCTGGCCAGCGAGGCCGAGCGGCTCCGGTCGCCTCAGCCGCCACGGCGGTTCCTTCAGATGGCCTGGGTGGCCAACCCGTTTTGCTACATCGCCATCAACGCCATGTTGCCGGTCATCCCGAAGATCGCCGAGCGCTTCTCGCTGGGGCCGATGTTGGCCGGTTTTTTCTGCTCGACCTGGTTCTTCGCGCGCACTCTCGGTTTCGTCTTACTTTGGCACTGGGACGGTTGGCACTATCGCTTTCGCTGGCTGTTGAGCGCCTACGTCCTCATGGTTCTGGCCTTCCTGGGGGTCCTGATCGGACGCCAACTTTGGCTGCTCATCGCCGCGCAGGTTGTGTTTGGCCTGGCTGTCGCCCTGGCCTACTATTCATCCTTGTTCTACTCGATGGATGTCGGCGAAACCAAGGGCGAGCACGGCGGATTCCACGAAGCGGCCCTGGGCGCCGGCACCTGCACCGGGCCGGCTGTCGGCGCCCTCTCGCTCCGCTTCTTTCCCCAACACACCGACATGCACGCCTGGGTTGTGGCCGGCCTCCTCATGGCCGGGATGCTCTGGCTGCTGGCCCTGCGCTATGTCAGTCCGCCAAGATCTGCTTGAACACCGGAGCGTTCTCACGCATTTTCACACGCGGAAGCCCCCAGAACGCATGAAACACAACGACTTTCCCGTGACGTACCAAGCTGATCCGATCCCGCGCCGTATTATGACAACACAGCCCTGGAACCTGAATCGCCGCCGATTCCTCGCGCGCGCCGCCGCGCTGGCCAGCGTGCCTTTTCTCCCCACATCCCTGCCGGCCGCTGAGGACAGGCCGGGTTCAAAGAAACGCGTCCTCCTGGTCACCGGCGTCGATTACCCCGGCCATCCGTGGCGCGAAACAGCGCCTGCCCTGGTCACAATGCTGCATCAGGACCCGCGCCTCGCCGTCACGGTAATCGAGGATCCGCATCTGCTCGATTCGCCGTCCGTGCACACCTACGACACCGTGCTGCTGCACTTCATGAATTGGGAGGTGCCCGCTCCAGGCCAGGCAGCCCGAACCAACCTTCGGAACTTCGTCGAGGCTGGCAAAGGACTCATGCTCGTCCACTTCGCGTGCGGCGCCTGGCTGGATTGGCCCGAGTTCAGGAACCTGGCCGGGCGGGTCTGGGATCCGAAGCTCCGCGCTCACGACCCGCGCGGCCCGTTCACCGTCCGCATCATGGACACCGAACACCCGATCACGGCGGGACTCGAGGACTTCGAGATCGACGACGAACTCTATACCTGCCTGGCCGGCGACGCGCCGATTCGGGTCCTCGCGACCGCCAGATCCAAGGTGGATCACATCGACTACCCAATGGCATTCGTCCTGAACTACGGAAAGGGGCGCGTCTTCCACAGCGTGCTCGGACACGATGCCAAAGCGCTTGCCGCCCCGGGCGTCGGCGACCTCTTCCGTCGCGGATGCGCGTGGACGGCGGGTCTCAATTCTTAGACAGCACAACCCTGAACCCGAAGTTGCTGTACCCAAACTCCGGGAAGAACGAGTTGCGATAGGCCGATCGGCAGTGGCTCGCGCCATTGCCCCAGTACACCCAGTCGCCCCCGCGATGCACTCGCGTCTCACCCGACGCCGGTCCCTGCGGGTCGATTGAAATCCCCCCCGGCAGACTCGCGGCATACCAATCCTGGCACCACTCCGACACGTTCCCGTGCATGTCGCACAAGCCCCAGGCGTTGGGCAGTTTCTGCCCGACCGGATGCGTCTGCTCGCCGCTGTTGAGCTCATACCACCCGAAGTCCTCCAGTTCGAAATAGCCCGGATCGTCTCCGTAACTGAATCGCGTCGTCGTCCCCGCCCGCGCCGCGTATTCCCACTCCGCCTCGGTCGGGAGCCGGTACAACCAGGTGGGAGGAATGCGCCCTGCCGCCCTCTCCCGCTGCGTGAGCTTGAGGCAGTAGAAGACCGCGTCGTTCCAGCTCACGCTGTCCACCGGACGGCTCGAGTCACCTCTGAACTCGCTCGGATTGTTGCCCATCAGCGCCTCATACTCGGTCTGTGTCACCTCGTATCGCCCCATCCAAAACCATCGGCTCAGGACGACAGCCGTCAGCGGACCTTCATCGCCCTGACGGTCGGTCTCGTCGTCCGGACTCCCCATCGTGAATGTCCCCGATGGGATGAAAACCATGCCCGCGGGCGCCTCCATTTGAACCGCGCGGTAATACCGAGTCTCGGTTGCGGGGGCCGATGTGTCGGTCCACAGGCAAGGGCTGGACGACAATTGCACGTAATCGAGGCATTGCCAGGCGCCCGGTGTGTTCGCCTGAGCCAGGTCGGCAACATACTCGATCGAGTAAACGCTGCCCACCGTGCCCGTGATCGTCAGCCCCGCGTAGAGTTGAATCTCGAGGTCTGCGGGCGTCTGGGCCGCGGCCCACGGGTCTGTCGCCCAACAAGCCAAAGCCGCAACCAATGCCAATCCGGCGCGCATCGAGGGTCGTGTTTTCATAAGGGCATAAAGAGACGTATCAGGATGATTGTTTGCTGCTTGAACCCGTGAACGCCGCCTCGGAGCCCTGCCGTCCGGCGAAGACGGCCGATCACGGGCTCAACACCGGATGTTCTCGCATGGGGCAGCAGATTCAGCAAGGCCATCGTGCTCCGAATCGCAGATTCTGCCCATGAACCCCAAGATGCCATCGATTGCCAGAACGTCGCGCATCTTGAGGTTCATGGGCTGAATTGCCGGTTTTCGGTTGAAGCGACCCGACTGCTCCGCATACTCACCGCATGGACAAAGACCAAGTCGCAGCCGTGCTGTCGGAGATCGGCGTCTGGCTCGAACTGAAGGGCGAAAACCCTTTCAAGACGCGCGCTTACGCCAATGCGGCCCGGATTGTCGAGTCGCTCACCGAACCGCTCGAGACGCTGGTGGCCGAGCAACGTCTGAGCGAAATCAAGGGCATCGGCCAGGCACTCCAGGAGAAAATCACCACACTCGTCACCACGGGGCGCCTGCCGTACTACGAGGAATTGAAAGCGTCGTTGCCCGCCGGTTTGACCGATCTCCTCCTCATTCCCGGACTCGGCCCGAAAAAGGTCAAGGCCCTCCATGAACAACTCAAGATCGATTCGGTCGAGGCCTTGGAAGCGGCCTGCCACGCCGGCCAGGTCGCAAGCCTGACGGGCTTTGGCGAGAGATCGCAGGCCAAAATCCTCGAAGGCATCCAGTACCGCCGTCAATACGCATCGCGCCACCGCCTGGACGACGCGCTCGATCTGGCCGACCCGATCCTCGAATCGCTCCGCAGCCATCCCGATGTCATCCGCTGCAGCACGGCTGGGAGCGTTCGGCGCTTCAAGGAAGTCATCGGCGACATCGATTTCCTGGTTTCGTCCAGGAATCCGGCGTCCGTGATCGATTTCTTCACCACCAAGCCCGGCGTCCTGAGCGTCAGCGCCAAAGGCGACACCAAGGCCAGCGTCCTTCTCGAAGGCGGTATCCAGGCCGATTTGCGCGTCGTTAGCGATGCCGAGTACCCGTTCGCCCTCGCTTATTTCACCGGCAGCAAGGAACATAACATCGCCATGCGTCAGCGGGCCATCCAGCGCGGCCTTCGCCTCAACGAATACGGCCTGTTCCGCTCGACCGAGGAAACACGCGACCCCGCGCTGCGCCTGCCCTGCCAGACCGAGGACGACATCTTCGCCGCGCTCGGCCTCGCTTCCATACCACCCGAACTGCGTGAGGATCAGGGGGAATTCGCCGCCGCCGAGCAGAACGCGCTGCCCCGCCTGCTCGAATGGACCGATCTGCGCGGCTCGCTGCACAACCACTCGAACTGGAGTGACGGACGCAACGCGCTCGAAGACATCGCCAGCCATATGCAGGAGATCGGATGCGCCTATTGGGCGATCACGGACCACTCGCAAGCGTCGTTCCAGGCGAACGGGCTCGACCCGGCGCGCCTGCGCCAGCAGATCAAGGCCATCGAGGCGGTCAACAACACCCTGGCCGACGAAGGGAGCGCCTTCCGCCTCCTCACAGGCACCGAGGTCGACATCCTGCGCGACCGGCTCGATTTCAAAGATGACCTGCTGTCCAAACTCGATGTCGTGGTCGCCAGCCTCCATGTCCCCGCCGGCGGCGAAGCCGAGAATACCAAACGCCTCATTCGCGCCGCCCAGAACCCGTACGTCCATATGCTGGGCCACCTGACCGGACGCCTCCTGCTTGAACGCGAGCCCTACAAGGTCAATGCTCAGGCCGTCATCGACGCCTGCGCTGAGACGGGCACGTGGATCGAACTCAACTCGAATCCATATCGTTTCGATCTCGACTGGCGCCTCTGGCCCTACGCGCGCAGCAAAGGCGTCAAATGCGTCATCAACGTCGATGGCCATCGACACGAACACGCCCGATTCCTCCGCCTCGGCGCCGGCGTGGCGCGCAAGGGATGGCTCACCAGGGCCGACGTGGTCAATACGCTGCCGCTGGAAAAGCTCCGCCAGGCACTGGCCGCCAAACGACAGAAACACTAGCCTGTGCGCCTCAGACCAAATCCAATCTTTCCATGAACCGTGGTTCCGTAGCCGCGGACGTGAGTCCGCGCCATCTCGCTCCGTCAACAGCAGAAATCAGCGCCGACTCACGTCGGCGGCTACAAATCGGTTCATGGTCCCCGTGCGCATTCGACCGCTGAATGACAACACTTCCCACGAGGAGTCCCCGTGTTTCCCCGCCCTTCTCCCCCGCGCCTCGCTCATTAGAAATCCTTGACCCCTTGAACGCAGCACAGAAACTTGACTTGTCTGCGGCATGTTTTAGCGCTCAAGGATTCTGATGCCCCGATTCTTCGAACCCAAAGTCAGCGGCACAGGCCTGCTGCACGCCGCAGGCACACTGGCCGGGCTCGGCTCGGCCGCGAGCTTCTTCGCATCCCATTCGTGGCTGCTCGAACTCGCATGCCATTTCCGCCTCCAATACGCCCTCGCCCTCGCCGCCGTGGCCGTGCTGACTCGAGTCTCGCCCGGCCCGAACCGAAACAATGCCGCAGCGGCAGTCAGGTCTGCCCACCAGCCGCGCTGGCCTTCACTCGCCTACGCCGCCCTTGCCCTCTCGAATCTTGCCGTCCTGCTCCCCTCCTTCATCCCGCTCGCCCCGCGCCTACCGGCAGCCGCCTCGAAACAGTGGCGCGTCGTCACGGTCAACGTGCACACCGCCAACCCGCGCCATGACCTGCTCGAGGCATTCCTCCGCCGCGAGAATCCGGATGTCATCCTCCTGATCGAGGTCGACGCGCGCTGGCTCACGCAACTGGAGGCGCTGACCAACGTTTGGCCCCACACGATCCAGACGCCGCGCGACGACAATTTCGGCATTGCGCTCTTCAGCCGCCACCCGTTCTCTCAAGCCCGTATTCTTCAATTGGGCGAGGCCGGCCTGCCATCGATCGAGGCTGAACTCCGGATCGACACCCAGCCGGTCTGGATCTTCGGGACGCATCCGCTGCCACCCAGCAGTGCACGGAACGCCCGCTGGCGCGACGTGCAACTCGAGCATGCCGCCGCACACGCCGCTGCCCGGCCAGATCCGAAACTCCTGCTGGGCGACCTCAACACAACACCGTGGTCGCCCGTCTTCCGTCGGCTGCTGGCTCGCAGCGGACTCATCGACACCTTGCGCGGACGCGGCTATCAACCGACCTGGCCGAGCCTTTTCTTTCCGCTCTGGATTCCCCTCGATCACTGCCTCGTGTCACCCGACCTGACGGTTCTCGATCGCCGCGTCGGCCCGCACCTCGGCTCCGATCATCGCCCGGTCATCGTGGACTTGGCCTTTCCAATCGACCATTCGCCACTGGCCATGAGCCTTTGGCCGTCGACTGTTGGCCATTGAGCGTTGAACGTTGAGCGTTGAGCGTTGAACGTTGAACGTTGAGCGTTGAACGTTGAGCGTTGGCCATTTTCCATCGACTGATGGCCGTCACGGGTTTTCTCCCGCCCCTCCTCCACATCACTGCCGCCCGCGACGATGCAACACCGCTGAGGCCGTCTCTCGCTCGAGCCACACCACCCGGACTTGGTGCGCGCGAGAGGACTCGAACCTCCACTCCTTTCGGAACCAGATCCTAAGTCTGGCGCGTCTGCCATTCCGCCACGCGCGCAACGTTATTTTTCAAACACTCACATCCCCGCGGTGAACTCCTTGCCAAAATCACCGACGTTTTCGACAGGGTTCGCGCTCGCGCAACCCACCGCAACGCCATGCATATCGATGGGCACTTTGCACAAGCCACTTCACCGGCGCAAGCGCCGGCTCAGGGGTCTGTGCAAAAACTACTTCCGGTTTTGGCGGGAGCGCCACCGGGCCAGATGCGAGGCCCTAGCCATTCAAGTGCATCCTGATTCTGCCGCCTTGACCGATGCCGACCTCGCCCGCGAAAGCGCGGCGGGGTCGATGCTGTCATTCGAAGAGCTGGTGCACCGGCACGAGACCGGTGTTTACTTCATTCCCTCTACCACGGCTTGCGGTCGTTGAGGGCACGGACGATCTCACGCTTGAACTCGAGCGCATCGATGCTGCCGACAGCCCGAGACACCACCTTGCCTTCGGGTGAGATCAGGACGGTGTAGGGGACCACCCCTTGCCAGTCAGGGTCAAACGCATCGATCAGTGGCGCCCGGTCGGAGGATGCGAAGATAAAGTTGCGGGTGGATGCCTGTTTCTGCTTGAGAAATTCGAGGACTTGCGGGTGTTCCTCCGGACGGTTGACCGAAACGGTCACAAGCTCGAATTCCCGGTGCCGATACATCCGGTGCATGGTGACGAATTCGTCGAACTCCACCACGCAGGGCGCGCACCAGGTGGCCCAAAACGTCACCAGTCGGAATTTCGACGGGTTCCCCGCCCGCAACTGCTTGAGCGCGTCCGCATCCGCGCTTTGCACGCTGACCGGTTCGGCCGCCAGCTTCTCCATGAAGGCTTTGACGGCGTCCGCTTTGCCCGACCATTTCACCGAGCAGCCGACAACCTTGGTCTGTGCGACGGGTGGCATTCTCCCCTCCAACACGGCGTCCAGAGCCTCGCGCAGGTACTGGACCTTGACGTGCTGGGCGCGTTCCGAATCATCGATCCTGCCCGCGTAACGCAGCTTGCGCTCGCGGTCGAACAGGAAGACGTGCGGCGTCGCCACCGGCCCGTAGGCGCGAGACGCCTTCTGCGTCTCGCCGTCGTACAGGTATGGGAAGTCGAATCGCCGCTCCTTCGCCCGCAGTTTCATATCCGCAAAGGAATCCCCCAGGTCGGTCCACCCCAGCTCGTCGAGCCGGACGGACTGCGGATCGTTGGGCGAGATTGCCACCAGCGCCACGCCTTTATCCCGGTAATCGGCGGCCAACTGCATGAGCCGCCCTTCGTAATACTGGGCGGTTGGGCAGTGGTTGCAGGTGAAGACCACGACCAGCGCACGCGCCGCCGCGAAGTCGCGCAACGCGTAGGTCCGACCATCCACACCGGGCAGACTGAAGTCAGGCGCGGCGGCGCCCAGCGGCAGCGTTCGAGGCTGCGCATCCGCTGCCCGCCCCCCGATGCAAAGCAGGCTGGCAAGCGCGAAGCTTGCCATCCTGGCAGCTCGGCGACCAGTCGAGTTCTGTTCGGCGGCGCTTCCGGATCGATCGCGCGGATCATTCGAGGAACTGGTCATGCAAAAGAATCTCCCGATAAAGTGACAGGTTCTTTATCTGAAAGGCATGCACACCGCGCTGTCCGATGCTCTTGGGGCCTCATCCCCTCCGTGCAGCGCGGGGTGCCGTCTTTGGGCGAACAGGGCTAAAGCCGCGAAACGGACGCCAACGACAGCCAGGGAACTGGCGGCGCTGAACGATGTCCATGGGGAGCGTTGAGGTTCGACGATTGAACGCGGATGGCGACTATGAACGCTTCTCAACTCTTGAGGACGCTCTTGAGCATCCAGACGGTCTTCTGATGGAGTGTGATGCGCTCGATCATCAGGTCCTGGCTCTCGGCATCGTTCGCCTCGCCCGCCAGATCGCGCGCCTGGGCGGCGTCTGCAAGGAGCTTGTCGTTCGCTTCAATCAGCGCCCGGACATAGGCCTCGGCGCTCAGAGGCGACACAAACTCCTTCATTTGGGCCTTCTCGGCGAACTTGCCCAGACCGCCGATGGCATAAGCGCCCACGGCCCGAACGCGCTCGGCAATTTCATCAATTGCAGTAAACAGCTCCTCGTACTGCGTCTGGAATGCGGTGTGCAGGCCGAAGAAGTTGGGGCCCTCGACATTCCAATGGGCCAGATGCGTCAGCGCCATCAGGGCGTAAGAATCGGCCAGCACCTGATTGAGGCTGTTGGCCAGGCGTGCGCTGTTCGGAGCGGTTGCGTTTTTGCAATTCTTCATAAGCATGTTCAATCAAACTGACCCAAGGTGTATCCCAAACTGCATCCGGAGTCAATTTTCTGCCCGCGGCTTCATCAAGGCGTAGCGGGCGCACAGGCCCCGCCCCCACCCCATCAGCAGCCAGGCCGAGAAGAGAATCAGCAGACCGTTCTCGACCAGCTTGCGGCAGATGTAGACCTCGCCCGCACCGCAGCCGCAGTCGAACTTGACCGCGCAGAAGGGTATGCCCAGATCCGCCTGGATAGCCAATGCCCGTTGGAAGACAACCCAAGTGAACGGCGCGAGCATGGCCAACAGCATCAAGGCCGACCCGCGAACGGCCACGCCGGCCAACAGAAGGACGCCGCAAAACACCTCGAACCACGGCAGCGCGGCTGCGATCCCGTTGAGCAGAAGCGGGTGCTGCGTCAGATCGTATTCGCGCACCAGCTTGAGAAAATCGACCGGGTCCAAAGCCTTACTCAGTCCCATCTGGAGAAACAACCCACCCAGCAGCCACCGCGTCAGCACGGCGACGAGGTTCCATCCCTTGTGTCTTCCGGGCAGTGGCATGGCGCTCATGGCTCCCCGTTTCCGATGTTCCCGCTGTTGCGTTCTCCGACTTCGAACGGCAGGCCATGCGCAGCCCACTCGCTCATGCCCCCTACGTAGACGAAAAAACGCTCCTTCGGTATCCCGACGCCGATCAAAGCGAGCGCAGCGAATTCGCTGTCCTCGCAATCGCCTCCCGTGCAGTACACCACGATCTGCTCCGCCAACTGACAGACGTGCAGGACGGTCGCAAGCTGTTTCTCGGGGCGATAATGATCGAACTGATAGGCTCCTGGCACATGCCCCTCGCGGTATTGCTCCTCGTCCCGCGCATCGATGAACACAACCAGTTCGCTCTGGTAACGCGGATCGCGGAACAGGGCCGCTGCCAGGTCAATGTCCGCCCGTTGCAAACTCTCCGCATCGAGGGATGCAACCACCGGCTGCGGCGGTGCGACGGCAACCGCATTGGTTCCGGCAGGGCCGAGTTCAGCGGGCAAGGCTGCGGGCGCCGGACCCGCCACAGTGACGGCCTTGGGAAAGTAATTGCGCGTCAGCACCAGGCCTCGAGGGGACACTGCGTTCGCAGCGAAGGCAATTGCCGCGCCCACGATTGCCACAAGAACGCCCTCCCACACGACGTCTCGAAGTCGGAGTCTGCGCCCGCGCGCCGGCAATCGAGAAGAATCAGCTTTCAAAGAGGTCCGGATCGTTCGGGGCCGGAGCGAACGCGCACGCCGCATGCCGGCAGTGCGGGGCCAGCCCGACTCGAGTCTGGTGTTGGAGTGTGCCGGGACAGGCCATTGCCTCGATCACCGTCACCGCGCCCCGGCCGCGGCGGGCGTTGCAGGCCGGGCGGTCAGGTCGGACGCCGTGACTGGAACCGGACGCACCATTTGCCGGACTGGCACTGTGATCCGTTGGAAGTCAGGGTGGCTTGATTTCACGGTCAGTTCGACTTTCTGGTTCTCCTCGATCTTGAAGCCGGCGGGAAAACTCGCTGTGACTGTGAAGTAGCGTCCGGGCTGGATTTCCTTGATCTTCACATCCACGCCCTTGACGTTCACCGACGGCTCGCTCAGTGCCAGGGCATTGGTGCTATTGTTTCGGATCGTGACGCTGACGGGCATCGTCGCCGACAACGGCGCCCAGGGCAGGTTGATCAGAGCCGGCAGCACCATCACTGCCTGCTGCACGTTGGCCCAGACACGCACCTCGATCGCCGGGTGATTGGTCGAGGAGGTCTGCAGCGTGATCGTGCCCCCGGTATTTCCAGGCGTCAGCGGCGGCACGGTTCTCACGATCAGATCATACTCCCGGCCGGCCTGGACGGTCTGCAACTCGGCAGCCAACGAGGGATTGCTGCTGACCGGCGCGGACAGGGTCAACGTCTCTCCGGTGTTGTTGACGATGCGCACATTCGTCGATTTCGAGGGCGAATCCGGGGTGGTGTTCAGAACAGCGAATTGAGGTCTGATTTCAAACGGTTTCCACACGGTGGCCTTGATCTGGAGCACCACGGTCGGCTGCGTCGGATCGTTGCACGCGACGCTGACGGTCTTGACAACCGGCCCTTCGAAGGTGCTGGTGTTGAACTGAATCGGTATGTTCCCGGTCTCGCCTGGCTTCACTTGCCGAGTCCATCCGCCCATCGTCGTGCACCCGCAAGAAGCCCGCACATCCGTGACATCCAACACCTGGTTGCCGACGTTCGAGAACACGTATGTGTGCTTCACCACCTCGCCGTTCCGCACCCTGCCGAAGTCGTGGACAGGCTCTTCCACCTTCAGGCGCGGTCCGTCCCCATGAACCGGTTGCCCCCCGGAAGACTGCGTGGCCGCAACTGGATTTTGATGAGCCGTTCCCACGGAAACCGGCGCATAGACACGTGGAGGGGGGGATGGAGGCGCGGGGGGACTTTGGCGTTGCTGCTGTGCATGGCAAACAGACCCCGCCAACAGCAGAATGGCACCCAGTACAAACGCGCGCGCCTGCACACGTCTGACCGGGACAGAGGGGTCTGTCTGTTGTGATGCGGAAGACTCGATGGGGCTGTTCTCAGGGACTCGAGCCACGAGATACGATTCGATGTGATTTCTAGTCATGTACCTATGTCAGCCGGGGCTCCGCGCGCATATCCGCGCGTCTCAATTGACACTCGCACGAACATGGCGGTGAACCACTTCCTCGTCAAGCGAACCGATTCCTCTCGAACGCGCGGCTTGCCCGACAAGCAAAACGCCTGTCTGCCGGCCAGCAGAGGCTGGCGCCAGACAGGCGCTCGAAACGCTTGCGCGGGAGCGAACCTCGCCACGCGCGCGGCGGCGACGCTCGACTCAGGCCGCGCGGCCCAGAATAGCGTCCAGATCGTCTTGCGCCCTCGCGGCAATCGGCTTCAGGTTGAACTTGTCCACAAGAACCTGCAGGACGGCGGGCGTGATGAACGCCGGCATGGAAGGTCCAATGCGAATATTGCGGATGCCGAGATAGAGCAGAGTCAGGAGGATCGCAACGGCCTTTTGCTCGAACCACGAGAGAATGAGCGAGAGGGGGAGTTCGTTGACGCCGCAATCGAACGCCTTCGACAAGGCCAAGGCAATCTGAATGGCCGAGTAAGCGTCGTTGCACTGACCGGCATCGAGCAGCCGCGGAATGCCTCCAATCGTCCCAAAATCGAGCTTGTTGAATCGGAACTTGCCGCACGCCAGGGTGAGGATGACCGTGTCCTTGGGGGCCAATTCGGCAAAATCCGTGTAGTAATTGCGACCGGTCTTCGCGCCGTCGCAGCCGCCGATCAGGAAGAAGTGGCGGATGGCGCCGGACTTGACGGCCGCAACCACCTGGTCCGCGACTCCCAGCACGGCGTTGTGGCCGAAGCCGACCAGAATGGTCTTGTCGGGGCCGTCCTCGGCGAATCCAGGGGCTGCCAGGGCGGCGTCGATGACGGGAGAGAAGTCGCCGTTAGGGACGTACCGGACGCCCGGCCAGCCGACGTTTCCGGTGCTGAAGATGCGGCCTTTGTAGCTGTTCTGCGGCTCGATGATGCAATTGGTCGTCATGAGGATCGCGCCGGGGAACTGGGCGAACTCCTTTTTCTGGTCCTGCCACGCCCCGCCGAAGTTGCCGACCAGGTGCCTGTATTTCTTGAGTCCGGGGTACCCGTGCGCGGGAAGCATCTCACCATGAGTGTAGATGTTCACGCCCTTGCCTTCGGTCTGTTTGAGCAGCACCTCGAGGTCGTGCAGATCGTGGCCGGAGACCAGAATGCATTTGCCTTTGACCGGCTCGATGCGGACCGGGGTGGGCACCGGGTGACCGAAAGTGCTCGTGTGGGCGCGGTCGAGCATTTCCATCACCTTCAGGTTCACCTCGCCGCACTTCATGTTCATGGCAAAGAGCGTGTCGACCGAGGGGGGCGTCTCGACCACATGGGTCAACGCCTCGCTGAAAAACGCGTAGACCTCGTCTGATTCCATCCCCAGCACCACGGCATGATCCGCATAAGCGGCGGCGCCCTTGAGCCCGTAGATGAGCAGTTCCTGCAGGCCAACCACATCGGCGCCAAATTGATCGCGACGCACCAAAATCGAGGCCGTACCCGCCTGAGTGACAAGCCCAGACTGCGTCGGAGCGGGCTCCCAGATGGCGGGACCTTTCAAAACCTCCGGGGTCTTGCCCGCCGCCGTCGCCGCCCGCTCGTACAAAGCCCGGGCGCGGTCGCGCATCGTTGCACCCGCGCGCACCGCGCGCTCGACGGCGTCGGCGTCGAAATTGACATTGGTGACGGTGATGAAGAGCGCCTTCACAATGTACCGGTCGATCTCGCGATCGGACACGCCCAATTGTCGGGCGCGGTGATTGTACTGGGCCACGCCTTTGGCCGCATGGAGCAACAAGTCTTGCAGCGCGGCGGTGGTTTCGTCCTTGCCGCACGTCGAGTGCACGGTACAGCCGGTTCCCTTCGAGGTCTGTTCACACTGATAACAAAACATGTTCTTGGCTCCTGGTTGTTGTTCTTCGGTTCTTCAGCGGCCGTCGTGGGTCACTGACCCTTGCCGCAAGTTTCATATAGAACAACATGCCCGCTATCCAGAATGCAAGAATTGACCTGGGTCAATGCGCTCCTCGATCTGGAGAGCCGCGCCTGAGTCCAAAGCCAGTCATCCCCTTCCATAAGGAGTCCCCGTGTCTCTCCGCCCTTCTCTCCCGCGCCTCGTTGCAGAGAATCCGTGACCCCCTTAACGCAGCACCGAAACTGGACTTGTCGACAACATGTTTCACCGGTCAAGGATTCTACACGATTTCTTCCCGCACCGCATCCCAGCGCACCATGCGTTGCTCCTGCTGCGCCGTCAGTGACATCAGAAAGGTGGCGGTCTCGATAAACGCCTCGTCGAACGAGCACTTGGGCGTGCTCCGGGTGCGGATGCAGTTGAGCCAGTCCACCATGTGGTTGGGTTGCTTGGGAGTTTTCCCCCGCTCGTAGCCTTTGGGCAAATCGGCTTTCCGGTTGTGGCTCGATCAGTTTCAACAGGTAGACGATCTGATGATCGCCCCAGTAACCGATGTGAGACCACGGATCGGACGTATCCAGAACCTCCCAGTCGATGCCGTCGCGCCCGATGCGATAGGGGTTGTGACCGTCCGCGGTCGATTGCGTAGTTCTCTTTCGGCTTGGGGCCGAGCCCGGCAGCGGGCCGGATCGACATCCGCTGGAAAGACCCGCATGCCGCGGGCGCTACTGGGAGCTCATTTTTGCCCGAGCCGTTTCGAGAATCTTCTTCTCACGCTCGGTGAGGCTGTGGATGCCCTGCGTGGAAATCTTGTCCAGGATCGGATCGACCTCGCGACTCATGAAGTCCGCGTCGGAGGACGGCCCGGCATCCATGGCCTGACGCCGGCGTTGGGCTCGAACGCGCGGCGCGGTCGCGCCCACCAGTTCACGATGAATTACGGTGGGACGCAGACGCAGCCGCCGGAGGTGGCTGCGCGCGGCCAGTTGGCGCAGTTGGAGGTAGCCGATCGCGCCCAGCATGCCGCCCAGATGCGCCGCGTGGGCCACGCCCGTGCCGGGACTGAGCATGCCGAGCAGCGCAATCAGGGCCTCGAACACGAGCAGGTACTTCGCGCGCATCGTGACAGGGATCACGAAGGCGATCAGGGTCGTGATGGGCGTCTCCCGATTGAGCAGCGCGAATGCCGCAATGAGCCCGAACACTCCGGCCGACGCACCCACAACACCGCTCATCCCGAAGTGGCCGGGGAAGACCCAGGCAAGAGCCACTTGCAGAATGCCGCCGACAGCCCCGCTGCCGAAGTACAAACGCAGGAAGAACGGGCGGCCAAGGCTCTCCTCCAGAGGCCGTCCGAAGAAATAGAGCACGACGCAATTGATGATCAGGTGAAACAGACTCCCGTGCAGAAACTGGAAGGTGAGAATCTGCCAGAGCCAGCCGCGCGCCAGCCCGGTCGGCGACAGAGCCAGCATGCCGAAGAGCCGCCAGTACCCCTGCGGCCAAATAAGCGCAGCGATCAACCCCAGGACAAACACGCCCGTGTTGATTGCGATCAGGGTGGTCGTCAGCGACCACCGCGTGCCGACAGGGCCTTCGCGCATATATGCCCGGTCCTCAATCACAGCAAACAGACTAGGCGAGCCCGCATCCCTTTTCAATGCACTTTTTCGCGCTTTTTCACCCTCCTGTGCATCCGTAAGTTGTCGGCGGGAATCGAGTTTGCGCCGCGTGGGGCCTGCCTGCCGCGCCTGCCTGTCCCGTGCCCGACACGGCAGACAGGTTGCTGCGCTTTGCGGCGCAGGCAGGGCACGCGGCTTACACCGGGAGTCTCTATCCGTTGTAAGCCCGGTGCCCTCACCGGGCGACACAATACGGACAACAACCCGATGCCCTGTTCGCCCCCGCGCGCGCCGATTCCATCTTGCACCATCGGCAACCCGTTTTTATGTTGCATCCATGCAACGGAATTCGCGATGGAACCGGCGGTGGCAGAGCCTGGTGTTTGCCCTGTTCCTCATCCAGACCGCTTCGGCCCTGGCCGCCGATGCGCTGGCCCTCGAGTGGGAGGAACGCTTCCGCAGACTCAATGGCATGGTCGAGGAATTGCTCGGAGCGCAAGCCTCCCTCCAGAAGCGGATCGGCACCCTCTCCGATGAGGTCCGCGTCGCACGGGACGAACAGGGCCGCTCCGACACGCGTTTCGTCCGTCACGACGACCTGAGGAAGGCGCTCGATGCCCTCGCCGATAAAATCCGCGAACTCGATCGGAAACGGGAGGAGGACAAGAAGCTCATCCTCGACGAACTGCGCAAGCTGGCCCAAAACCCTCTGCCAGAGACACCGAGCCGACGGGTCAGAAGGACCGAGCCCGAGCCGACACCGGCGCCTGCCACCGTGCTCAAAGGCCGCGAGCACATTGTCAAATCGGGCGAGACTCTGGCCGCCATTCTGGCGGCCTACCAGCAGGACGGTGTGCGCGTCACCCAAGCCCAGGTGGTCAAAGCAAACCCCGGCCTCCACCCGGACCGGCTCAGCGTCGGACAGAAGCTCTTCATTCCCGACCCGTCCGCGCCATGAGGCGTTCCGACGGTCCGGCCCCCCTAGCCCTATACGGATTTCTCACCACTCGAAGGAGTCATCTGAAATCCAGGCTGATGTGTGGACTGCCGCAGTGAATCTGGAGGTTGTCGGTGGAAATCGAGTATGCGCCGCGTGAGGCCTGCCTGCCGCGCCAGCCTGTGCCGTGCCCGATACGGCAGACAGGCCACCTCGCCTTGCGGCGCAGGCAGGCAGGCGTCGCCCTCCGGCAATCTCCATCCGTTGTAGGCCCGGTGCTCTCATCGGGCGACAGAACACCGACAACAGCCAGATGCAGCGTGACTGCTGTGCGCCGGTGAATTGTCATTGCGCTTCTCGCCAATCCGCGCCAGTCTCTCGTCCACACTTGCGTCGGAGCGTAGCTCAGCCTGGCAGAGCACTTGGTTTGGGACCAAGACGTCGCAGGTTCAAATCCTGTCGCTCCGACCATTTCTTGCCTGTGTCCCCGCGATCCTCTCCTCTCCTGTCCGGAGGGCCGATCCCTGGTCCTCAGACAACAGCCCCTCGGAGAAAACAGTCCCCGGAAGACCACTGACACGCATCGAACCGACTGGCAACTCGCCACGTGTCACTTCGAATCGAGATTCAGCTTCAGATCATCGGATGTGACCGTCGACTGGACGCCGTCGGGCGGGACCTCGGCATGTGCGATCCAGACGATGGCGTTGAGCACCACCTTCCGAAAATCGTCGTTCCCCCACGCCTTGTGGCTGTGACCGCCCGTGAAACCGAATCCGCGTCCGCCATCCGGACGATCGAACACCCACATGACATGCTGCGGTTCCTTACGTTCGAGCACGGCTTTTCGGACCTCGGGGTTGCCGCTGTGCGAGCCGTCCGGACGGTTCAATGTATCCGCGGGCGGCAGCGCGCTTAAAATGGGCGTCACGCCTTTCATCCCTTCCGGGAACCGCATGTGATAATACCACTCGTCCAACACGCCGAACGGTTTCACGCCGCGGGTCACCGGGTGGTCGGGCAGGTTGTTGAATTGGGGATGCCAGAACGGGTTCACTGACCAGTGCACCTCGAAATACCCGCCAGCCCATTCAAGGAACTGCTTGCCTGCCTTCTCCCTGGGCACCTCGACCGCATAGTGCAGCAAGCCGAGTCCAGCGCCGTTCCGCATCTTCTCGCCGAGAATCTCGAGACGATTGCCCTGGATGAACGGATGCCCGCCGCCGCCATCGGAGTAGATCACGATCGCATCCGCATTGTCGTACGCCGTCGAGTCTTTGGGCCACCCGTTTAAATAGCAGGCCGTCAGAACGCCCGGATGACCGGCCAGGCATTTGGCCAACAGCAGCATGCCCGCCGTGTGTTCGTGATCGCCGCTCCCGTGGCTCGCCGTCCCGGCCGTCAGCACGATCTTCTTCCGGTCCGCCAGCTTGAGCCGTTTGAGCCGCACGTCCTTGAACTGAACGGTCATCGGCGGCCCGACGTGAATCTGGAATGCCAACACACCCGACCGGCTCGCCTTGGCCGCATGCTCGTCGACGACATCCACAGTCTGTACGCCGTTGATGAAATGCTGCAGGTGGTTGCCTCGGGCAATAATAACGTATTCGTTCCAGTCCTCGTGCCTGATCTTCTCCTGGATGTCCTCGGACTTGCCCACCGACCCCACCACCTCGATCTTCACCTTGTTCGGGTCGGCGGGGTCGGCCTTCAGCACCGTCTTCTGCCCGCGTTCGGCCAGGATGCCGCGCCCGCGCTCCTCGTAAAGGATGCCGCTGTAGGTCTTGCCGGCCTCGAAATCAGCCTGATAGCCCCCCACAACGGGGCCAAACTTGCCCGGGTCGGCCGTCTTGCTGCGGTACTGGATGCCCGAGTTGCCGTTGACGATCCGGTAAGAGAGCCGCAGCTCGAAGTCGTCCACCACGCCGTCGGCCCAGACCAGGAACGTGTTGTGCGTCAGCTTCGTGTCCGCCTTCGTCACACCCGTAATGGCGCCGTCCTGAACGGACCACAGTTCAGGATTGCCCTCCCAGCCGGACAAATCCCTGCCGTTAAAGATCGGCTTGAAGCCGTCGTCCGATACGGCGGCGAGAGCGGCGATTCCAAAGGCCGCCGCGAAACCCGACAAACGAATAGGCATTTTCATAGGTGATTTAATTATGGGGGACTGTGGCGGGCGCCGAACACATGGATGCTTCATCCGCGCCCGTCCGCGCATCCCGCAGTTCCTCGACTCGTGCGTAGACGGCTCAGCCGAGCGTCTTCTTCAAGAACTTGAGTCCCTTCACCGCGATTTCGTCGCGACTCGGCTCGATCTGGCGCCAAATCGCCGCGGCTTTGGCGATGACTTTGACGTCTTTGGTAAACGACTCGATCACGACGTCCCCGTTGTACTTGATCTTCTTCAGAGCCGCCGCGATCGGCGCCCAATCGATGTGGTCGTTGCCGGGCGTGCCGCGGTCGCTGCCGCAGGCGTGGAAGTGGCCCAACAACTTGCCGGCCTTCTTGATCGCAGTTGCCTGGCACTTCTCCTCGATGTTCATATGGAACGTATCGAGGTGGAGTTTCAACGCCGGACTGCCCACGTCCTTCACCATCGCCAGCGCCTGATCGGCCGTGTTGATGAAGTCCGTCTCGAACCGGTTGAGCGGTTCCATGCAGATCTGACGGCCCTTGCTCTCGGCGTACTTGCAGAGTTGCTTCAGGTTTTTCACAACCGTCTTCCACTGCCGTCTGTAATCAGCCGGCTCGACTGCCTCGGCGCGCCCCACAGCCGAATAGACCGGCCCGATCAACGACGGACAATCGAGAATCACCATCTGATCGATTAAACCCTTCAAATAGGCCATCGAGTTCGCCTGCGCCTCGGGCGTCCCCCGCAAATCCCGGTCGGGACCCAGCGCGGCGCACACGGAGCCGCACGCCAGACCGGCTTTGTCCAACTCGCCTTTCACGTACTGCGGATCGATGTGTTCCGGCGCCTCGATGGCGAGTTCGACCGTGTCGAACCCCCACTTCTTGAAAGTCTTAAAGAGCGACGTGCTCTTGTTGGTGAACGGAGAGGTGAAGAGGAATGTGTTGATGCCGAATCTCATATGTTTTGCTAGTTTCATGGCAGGCTAAGAGAAAGCCCCCTCCTGTCAAAGCATTAAAACAGGCTGAGAGCCGGTCTTGTTCCCTTCGGGAATCTGTGTTCCGCCCTGAATCGGTGTGGGAATTCTCTGGCCCGGTCGACCCGTGTCGTGCACCGAATCGGTGGGGAACTCCACACAGATTCGGGTCGGAACACAGATTGAACGAGCGAAGAGCCGGTCTTGTCCCCTTCGGGAATCTGTGTTCCGCCCTGAATCGGTGTGGGGATTCTCTGGCTCGCTCGACCCGTGCCGTGCACCGAATCGGTGAGGGACTCCACACAGATTCGGGTCGGAACACAGATTGAACGAGCGGAGAGCCGGTCTTGTCCCCTTCGGGAATCTGTGTTCCGCCCTGAATCGGTGTGGGGATTCTATCCTCAGTTCAATCTGTGCGGGCGGCGAGTGAAACATCGCTGCCTCGATTGGAGTCGAGCACCCATTGGATCTGGACCTCATGCTTCCCGAAGTGGAGGACCGTCCCGCAAGGCCGACACAGATGGCGCAACCATGATCGCAGGATGGCGCGGTCAGCGGGCCGGATATTGTCACGCTGCGACAGAACCATTACAGCCCAGGAACCTCCGACGGCGAGGCAGGGTAGTTGGGTCTGCCCCAACACGCGATTCCTCGCGCGCACGGTCGTCCTCGGGTCGGTGATGACCGCCAGACCGTCCGCTTGCAGTTCGACTCCGAGCAACCGCCGATAGGTGGTGTCGGCAAAGCCCAGTCCGAATTGGACCGCGATCCGTGCGGCGGCTTCGGCGATGCGAGGTGCGATCACGGAATCGCGAACCAACGCTGGGGCGTCGGTCACCGAGTGGGTGACATCGAGGATCGGCGCAGGTGGGTCGTCGTAGATGTAGCGCTGCTGGACCAGGCTTTCCTTGCCGAAATCGAAGAGGAGACCGTGCCGGATTCGCCAGAGCTTGAGGTAGGCTTTGAGCTGAAGGAAATTGGCTGGGGCGAAGCCCCCATGCAGGCGCTTCAGTTCAAGGATCAGATGCTCCGGCACAACGATGTCGGGTTCAAACACGTCCACAACGATCCCGTGATGTCGGAGGGATTCGCGTGGTTTGTATTGGTGTTCGAGGCCGGCTTCCCGCAGGAGCTCCGACAAACGCTGGTGGTAGAAGCACTCGTCCACGCCAGGACCGAGTTCACGATGGACCTGCATGGCCTTTCCAATGACGCCGTAAGTCAGCCAATCGCCTCCCTTGTTCACGCCATACAGTCATCCACACCAGAGTTTCCGCAAGGGGCTCTCTGTTCACTCCGCACCGATCGGTGTGGCGCCCTGCCCCTTGCGGTGCTCCACACAGATTCGGATCGGAACACAGATTGGAGGAGCGGAGAGCCGGTCTTGTCCCCTTCGGGAATCTGTGTTCCGCCCTGAATCGGTGTGGGGATTCTCTGGCTCGCTCGACACGTGCCGTGCACCGAATCGGTGAGGGACTCCACACAGATTCGGGTCGGAACACAGATTGGAGGGGCGGAGAGCCGGTCTTGTCCTCTTCGGGAATCTGTGTTCCGCCCTGAATCGGTGTGGGGATTCTCTGGCTCGCTCGACACGTGCCGTGCACCGAATCGGTGAGGGACTCCACACAGATTCGGGTCGGAACACAGATTGAACGAGCGGAGAGCCGGTCTTGTCCTCTTCGGGAATCTGTGTTCCGCCCTGAATCGGTGTGGGGATTCTCTGGCTCGCTCGACACGTGCCGTGCACCGAATCGGTGAGGGACTCCACACAGATTCGGGTCGGAACACAGATTGAACGAGCGGAGAGCCGGTCTTGTCCTCTTCGGGAATCTGTGTTCCGCCCTGAATCGGTGTGGGGATTCTCTGGCTCGCTCGACACGTGCCGTGCACCGAATCGGTGGGGAACTCCACACAGATTCGGGTCGGAACACAGATTGAACGAGCGGAGAGCCGGTCTTGTCCCCTTCGGGAATCCGTGTTCCGCCCTGAATCGGTGTGGGGATTCTCTGGCTCGCTCGACCTGTGTCGTGCACCGAATCGGTGGGGGACTCCACGCAGATTCGGGTCGGAACACAGATTGGAGGAGCGGAGAGCCGATTTTGTCCCCTTCGGGAATCTGTGTTCCGCCCTGAATCGGTGTGGGGACCCTTTGGCCCGGTCGACCCGTGCCGTGCACCGAATCGGTGAGGGACTCCACACAGATTCGGGTCGGAACACAGATTGAACGAGCGGAGAGCCGGTCTTGTCCTCTTCGGGAATCTGTGTTCCGCCCTGAATCGGTGTGGGAATTCTCTGGCTCGCTCGACCTCGCGCCGTTGTCGCCCGCAACCGGCCCGCGCATTCGCTTGACGCCGTGAGGCTCGAAGCTTAGCCAAACCGCCGATGCTGCGCGAGGCGTGCGCCGCCCTTGAACGTAGCAGCGGTTCCGGGTGGGCCACCTTCGGCGCCGCACCTTTATCTGACAGCCTTCCACGGCCCCTGCACCGACCGCCGCAAGCGCCCCGGCCAATGCTGCCCAGCCGCACGGCCCTGGCCGGAGCTTTCGTTTAAGTGTGGCTTAACCCGCATTTCAGGTGAAATGTGACGGTGTCCGGTCAGATGACATCGACAGTTGGTGAGAAATGCGGCTTAATAGCTCTCGATTGCTGGATAAAATCACTTCGGAGGCGGCCAGCGGTTTGCAGACCATGAGAACGGCAACAATTCTGCCCTTGCCAAACCATCGCCTCCAATTACTATACACTATACATCTGTATAGTAACCATGAAAACTCTGACTCATCGGCAGCAGGACGTGATCGAGTTCATTGGACAGACCATCGACAACGCCGGCGCGGCGCCCACCTTGCGGGAAATCGCCGCGCATTTCCGCTTCCGCAGTGTCAAGGCCGCCGCCGATCACGTCGCCGCCTTGCGTCGCAAAGGCGTCTTGGCCGGCCCGCCCCGACGCGCCCGAGCCCTGAGGATCGTGGACGCCGTCGGCGATTGGGCGACGGCGCGGGCGTTGGGGCGGCGCCTGGCGCGATTGCCCGTCTACGGAACCATCCCCGCCGGTCTTGCCGAGGATCGCCGGCAGGAAGCCCGCGGATGCGTGGCGGTCGATCTGGACACACTGGGAATCCGCCCCACCCCGCGCACCTTCGCGCTCGAAGTGCGGGGCGATTCGATGATTGGACGCCACATTGTCGACGGCGATCTGGTGGTGCTCGAGCATGGCAAGATGCCGCGTCACGGCGATGTTGTGGCGGCACTGATCGACAACGAATCGACACTCAAGACATTCGTGCAGGAACGGGGGCGTCCGCCGTGTTTGAAGGCTGAGAATCCGCGCTACCCCAAACTCCATCCGGTCGGCGAACTGGTGATCCAGGGGGTGATGGTGGGGCTGATCCGGAAAGTGAAGGTGTAACCACCGAAAAGGGGTGAATCCGTGGTTTCATAGCCTGGTGCATCTGGATGCCGACGCCTTCTTCGCGGCGGTCGAGCAGGCGGCGGATTCGCGGTTGCGCGGCAAACCCGTCGCCGTCGGCGGCGAGAAACGCGGCATTGTGGCCAGCGCGTCCTACGAGGCGCGGCGTTTCGGGATTGAGACGCCGATGCCCACCGTGCGGGCGCGCAAGCTCTGTCCGCAACTCATCGTGCTGCCGGGCGACTTCGACAAATACGAGCGTTTTTCGCGCTGGATGTTCAGCTACGCCTACGATTTCACGCCCGACGTCGAAATCTGCTCGATCGACGAGGGGTATTTCGATCTCACGGCTGTGCGGCGTCCGCCGCTCGAAGTCGCCGCCACCATCCGTGACGCCATTCGCCAATCGCTCAAGATCAGCGTCAGCGAAGGCATCGGCACCAGCAAACTCGTCAGCCAAATCGCCTCGAAACTCCGCAAGCCGGCGGCCTTCGAGTTTGTGTCGCCGGGAAGCGAGGTATCGTTTTTGCATCCTCTGCCCAACCGCTGGCTGCCGGGCGTGGGGCCCAAGACAGCCGAGCGCCTCGACGCGGCCGGACTCGCCCTCATCCGCCAGGTCGCCGCCACGCCAGTCGATTGGCTGGGCCTGTTGGTCGGCGGGGCGGCGCCCCAGTTGCATCGGTTCGCCAACGGCATCGATGACCGCCCCGTCGTCCCCGCCAGCCAACCGGCCAAGAGTTACAGCCAGCAAGAAACCTTCGCCCAGGATCAGACCGACGAAGCGTATCTGGACGCCGTCCTGCAACGGATGGCAGACAACCTGTTTGCCAAGGTCCGCGCGGACGCCAAGAGCATTCGCACACTCACGGTCAAGGTGCGCTACAATGACTTTGCCGAAGACCAGGTCAGCGAAAGCCTGGTCGAGCCGACGGACCTCGAGACCGATGTCTACACGCGGCTCAACCGGATGTTGCGACGCGCCTGGCGCCGGCGCGTCAGCATCCGCCTGGTCTCGTTGAAGCTGTCGAACCTTTACGACGGCCTCGCCCATCCCGAACTCCCGCTGGATCGCGCGACGGTCCAACGCGGCGCCCGCCGCCGCTTGGCGGGCATCGTGGACGCGTTGCGCCATCAGTACGGACACGACATCCTGATGCGCGGACACGACTTCGTCCTGCGCCGGGGCGAGCCGGCGTTTTCGCCTCTTCAATGAGCCGATTTTCGCGTTGTCTTCCACCCGGCACTGCGGCATGGTGCGGTGCGCACAAACAATCCCGAGTTCTATGAACCAAGCTGTTCCCCCCCGCAAAGGCCGCGGTTGTTTCTTCTACGGGTGTTTGACCCTCGTGGTGGTTGTGATCCTCGGCCTGGCCGGCCTCTACCTGGGCGTCCGCTCCGTCGCCAAACAGGTGATCCAGAGGTACAGCGATTCGAGCCCGATAACACTGCCGGCGGTCGAGATTTCGGCCGAGGAGGCCGCCGCCGCCCAGCAACAGTTGAAAGCCTTTCAGTCCGCCCTCGATGCCGGGACGCCCGCCGAACCGCTGGTGCTCGGCGAGAAGGAAATCAACGCCTTGATTGCCGCCTCGCCCGACTTCGCCATGCTCAAGGACCGAGTCCACATCGCGATAGACGGCGACCAGATCAAGGGCCAGATCAGTTACCCGCTCGATGAACTGCCGCTGCCCTGGTTTGCCCGGATCGCCCGGGGCCGCTACCTCAACGGCTCGGCCGGCTTGAGCGTATCGATGACTAATGGCGCCCTCCTCGTGACGATCCAGAGTCTCGAAGTCAAGGGCGAGGCCGTGCCCGAGCAATTCATGGCTGGGCTGCGCCAGCAGAACCTGGCGCAGAACGTCTACAAGGACGCCAACAGCATGGCGACGCTCCGCAAACTCGAATCCATCGCCATCAAAGACGGCAAACTCGAGGTCAAAGCCCGGTCCGACAACTGACCACGGTCGCTCGCTGTAGCCCGCATTTCTCACCAACTGTTCGGCACGCTGACAGTCATCGACGGGATTTCACCACAGAGACGCAGAGAACACAGAGAAGACCTTAATCCACAGAATTTCATCTGTGGCTCTTTGGATGCGCTGTCCTCTGTGGTCTCTGTGTCTCTGTGGTTCAATTCTGGACGGTGACAGTCATCGACGGGATTCACCACAGAGACGCAGAGAACACAGAGAAGACCTCAATCCACAGAGTTTCATCTGTGGCTCTTTGGATGCGCTGTCCTCTGTGTCCTCTGTGTCTCTGTGGTTCAATTCGGGACGCTGACAGTCATCTGAGGGGGATTCACCACAGAGACGCAGAGAACACAGAGAAGACCTTAATCCACAGAATTTCATCTGTGGCTCTTTGGATGCGCTGTCCTCTGTGGTCTCTGTGTCTCTGTGGTTCAATTCGGGACGGTGACAGTCATCGACGGGATTCACCACAGAGCCGCAGAGAACACAGAGAAGACCTTAATCCACAGAATTTCATCTGTGGCCCTTTGGATGCGGTGTCCTCTGTGGTCTCTGTGTCTCTGTGGTTCAATTCGGGACGGTGACAGTCATCGACGGGATTCACCACAGAGACGCAGAGAACACAGAGAACACCTTAATCCACAGAATTTCATCTGTGGCCCTTTGGATGCGCTGTCCTCTGTGTCCTCTGTGTCTCTGTGGTTCAATTCGGGACGGTGACAGTCATCGACGGGATTCACCACAGAGCCGCAGAGAACACAGAGAAGACCTTAATCCTCAGAATTTCATCTGTGGCTCTTTGGATGCGCTGTCCTCTGTGGTCTCTGCCGTCTTGGCGTCTTGGCGTTGAACTCGGCTCGGCCCGGAGCGAACGCAAAGGCGCAGGGACCCGGTGCGTCAGTGCGTCGGTGCGTCAGTGCGTCGGTGCGTCGGTGCGTCAGTGGGTTGAATCCCCTACTCGATGGCTGTCACTGTCCTCCCAATCGAACATTTCACGATGCTGCGCATGGTCCGATGCTCGGGGTCTGGCATTGTGGGCCTGTTGCATCGGGTCCATCGATGCTCTCATTCCTGATCTGCCGCCCGTTGCTGTTCAGCTTCGATCGCTCTCAGTGGTCGCCGGTTCGACGCGCGGTGCGCCGGCAGGTGCCCCACCCCAGCAAGCCCAACGCCGCCAACCCGGCGCACGCGCCCGGCTCGGGCACATACTCGAGTTCGAGCCCCCAGGATTCGAGTCGCGCCTCGCCGACCGGCGACAAATCGGCCAGGAACAGCGTCCACGCACCGTCCGGAGTGTGGCTGATGAACGACGACAGGAAGCCCGAGCGCGGATCGGTGTCGAGCACCCGCTCGGGACTGCTCGTCCTCCCATCCGGCTGCCAAGTGCCCGTCAGGGGTCCTCCCAGTGGGGTGTTGTGGCTGCCTTGCAGGGTCAAGCGGTAGTTATGGACATCCCCTTGCGCAGCGGCATCGCTGAAGGTCACATACAAGCCGCTGTCGGCATAACCCAGCGAATCGTCGGTGCGGCGCCCGGGCCGGTTGAGCAACACGGCGGACACGCCGTCGTGAATGAGCAGCGCGTACAGGTCGCCTATGTAGCCTCCGCTCAGTTCGAGAGTCACCTGCACCCCGAGAATCGAACCATAACCCACGCTGACCTGGCGCGTGTCGCTTGCCCCCAGACTCGAGCCGTCCGGCACCGTCAGATCGAGACCGTCGAACGTCTGGAAGAATGTGAACGCTGCGTGAGCCGAAGCGGCGCCAAGGGTCAGGCACGCGACAACTGCAAGTGCGGCAAATCGGTTCAGGCGCCCTCCTCGGGCCGCGCCCGGTTTCGGGCCGGGTTGGGCGGGACTCGCCGCCGATCCGACGAGCACAGGATTTCGAGGTGCAAGACGCGCGGCACAAAGTTGCGTATTCATAGCAAGAACCAAAGCTGATTGCGATTGTCTTAAGGCGCTTCGGCCAGGCGATAGAACCGGACCGGCACACCGATGGCCGTCGCATCCGTGTAGGCGACAACACCGTTCGGATCGGCCGGCACGGTCGCCATCAGCGTCCACGGGCCCGCGGCCATGTCCGCCGTGAACCAGATCTGGTACAACTGACCGGGGATTCCGGCCATTACGAGCCCAATGCTGTCATCACCGTTGCACACCGCCGAGATGAGGTTGAGACCGAGCGATTCCTCCTCCCGGACGATCACCGTGACAGTGGCGGAGTCCGAATTGCCCTCGCTGTCGCTGGCCACATAGTCAAACGTATCCACGCCCGTGAAGCCGGCAGGCGGCACATAGCGTACGTACTCGCCGGCTACCGCCACGCTGCCGCCTTGTGCCGACGCCGGGGCCGGCAGGCTGAGGATCAATGTGTCCCCTTCCGGATCGCTGTCATTCGCCAAAAGCCGCGCAATCGGCAGGTCAACCGCACGGTCTCGAGTCGTCGCCGCCACATCGTCCATCGCCACCGGCGGATTGACCGGCTCCCGCGGGTTCGGCACGGCGCTCACCGTCTGCACAGCGTCCACTTCGCAGCCGGCCGTGTTGACCGTGGTCACCGCGAAGTAGTAGGTCCGCCCGTTTTCAAGCCCGCTGAGGTCCGCCCGCGCCGCCTTGGTCAGGCTGATCGGCGTCATCCCCGCTACCGATGCAAAGTCCGCGTCCGCCGCATAGACCGCATACCACTGGACCAGCTCGGTCGGTTGCGCATGATCCCAAGTCAACCGGACCATGCGGTCAAAGGGCTCGGCTTCGAGATTCGCCGGATGCTCGAGCAGGGTCGCCGCCAACAAGGACGCCCCGCCGCTTTCCTGTCCGAACTTGTTCATCGTGGTGATCCGGAACGGATACCCGTGCGCGGGCAACAACCCCGAGACAGTGTACTCGGTTGCAGACCGGTCGAGCACGACCGGCGCCGTCGCGCCCGCGAAGTAAACCCGGTACTCGGCCAGGAAATCGTTCGCCGCCGGGTCGGCGCCCTCCGGAGCAAGCCAGGTGAACCGGAGCGAATCGATCCCGCACGCCGCCGCCAACTGCCGCACTTCGCCCAACGACCCGATCGATGCCTGGGCCGATACGGAGCGGACCTCCGAATTCCAGTGCTCGAGGGCGTCCTCGGCCACCACGGCCACGTGGTAGACGACCAGCGGTGTCAGGCCCCTCAAGGTCCACTGCCAGGTGTCGGCCGGCGCGTAACCGATCGGGTCCATGTTGGTGACGTCGTTGAAGTAGGCCGGCCCGGCGTAGATGCGATAGCGCACCACGTCGTGCTGTCCGATCTCGTTGTAGCCGGTCCAATCGAGGTCGATCGCCCCAAACGCACGCGTCGACATGACAGCTGTGAACGTGCTCCCCAATCCCGTCACCGGCGCGGGTATCTCGGCCGTAGAAACCAGCACGCTGACCTCACGCGTCAGGGCCTGCTGGTACGGCGACTCCGGCTCACCACCCACGAAAAACGACAACTCCCTCGAAAACGTCTCCCGCGCAATAATGTACGCCGCCGCATAATCCACGGTGTGATCGAAGTTCTCGAGTGCATCGACCGGCACGACGGCGAAGAAGCGGTCCTGCCACGGCTCGAGGCCGGTCAGCGTAAGGCTGAAGGTCTCGCCCGGCACGGCCTTGTATGGGGTCAACCCGGTCACGTCGCTGAAGGGCTGCGTTCCCATGTAGATGTCGTAGCGCGCCACATCGTGCTCGGCCCATTGGTTGTACCCTTCCCAGGAGAGCGTCACGGTGTCGCCCGTCGGGCTGGGTGTGACGACCAGTTGCGTGATCCGCGCCGGGGCGGTCGGTGTGGTGATCAGCACGCTCACCTCGCGGCTGAGGGCCTGCTGGTACGGCGGTTCGGGTTCCCCGCCCACAAAGACCGAAAACTCGCGCGACACCGTCTCGCGCGCGATGATATACGCCGCCGCATAGTCGACGGTGTGATCGGAGTTCTCGAGTGCATCCACCGGCACGACGGCGAAGAAGCGGTCCTGCCACGGCTCGAGGCCTGTCAGGGTGAGGCTGAAGGTCTCGCCCGGCACGGTCTTGTATGGGGTCAACCCGGTCACGTCACTGAAGGCTTGCGACCCCATGTAAATGTCGTAGCGCGCCACATCGTGCTCGGCCCATTGGTTGTACCCTTCCCATGAGAGCGTCACGGTGTCGCCCGTCGGGCTGGGTGTGACGACCAGTTGCGTGATCCGCGCCGGGGCGGTCGGTGTGGTGACCAGCACGCTCACCTCGCGGCTCAGGGCCTGCGCATACGGCGGCACGGGTTCCTGTCCGACGAAAACCGACACCTCGCGCGACGCAATCTCTCGAACCGGAGGCGATTGCACCCCGCCGACAAAAACCGAGACCTCGCGTGAAAAGGTCTCGCGCAGCAGCAGGTCCCCTTGCCCGAAGGCGCACGGCAAGGCCAGCCACCCGGCCAGCGCCGCCATCCAGAGCCGCATCGAGAAGCGCCGGGCGGATTGCGATTCCGATTGTGCCCGGGCCGGCATGCCACAGTGCATTGGTTTCATGTTACGAGTTGCTACTGCCTGGTCGGTTGAATGCGCTACACAGCCCCCTCACCTCGGCCCTCTCCCATCCGACCTGCCTGCCGAAGCCTGGGCGCAGGCAGGTGGGAGAGGGTGCTCCTGCAACTGCGGGGCGGGTGAGGGTCAGGGTGTAGCCCATCCCGGTGATTCCTCAGTAAACCGCATAGCCCGGATCGATCACAGCCTCCGCGCTGAGGCTAATGCGCGCTAAGGGCGGACCACCTTGACCTGCATGGCCGCATACCCGTTCTTTACCGGCACGTTCGCCGTCCAACGCACAGTCTTCGGATCGTCATCGAGCACTTCCGTCACGGTCGCCACTGTTTCCGTAAAATCGCCGTTCGACCGCGGGGTGACGCGCACGGAGACAACCGAAGCCTCCACCACATTCACGGTCTCGATCACCACCGGCGTGGTCGTCACCTGCGGCAGGACAACGTCCGCACCAATGGCCCCGAACTCCGCCCGCGGATCGTCCGGAGGCTCCGCGCCGCCAATCGAAACGATGCGGACTGTCGGGCCGTTGTCCGGCATCCAAAGCTGCGGCGTCGACCCATCGGCGAGCGGCACTATGCTCGGATCAGGAGTCACTTGAAGCGTGCTTGTGTTCTCCACTCGTTCGAGACGGATTCGACCCATGCCGCCATAAAAGTACCCGGGGCCCCCAAGGGCCTGCACGATCCCTTTGCCGGCGTGCGTGTGGGCGATCAATCGAATGCCGCCACCGCTCCCGCTCGGGTAATCATAGTTGTGGTGCGCAGACGAACCATATAGACCGTTACCGCCATTGGCTTGAATCTTGCCTGATGTTGAGATGGTAAGGGTCCCGCCGCAGGCGAGCAGGATCGCCCCACCCCCGCCGCAACCACTGCGCCCCTGGCTGAAAGGGATTGATTCAGACCTTCCACCTCCGCCCGATCCTCCAACCAGCGGGATCAACGACGGGTTGCCGTAGACCGGGCGGCCGTTTAAACCCACCGAACCGTAACTGCCGGCGCCGCCATAGTAGCCGTAAAGGTTGCTGCCCACTCGACGGCCACCGCCGCCTGGGCCGAATCCGGCCGCATCAGTCGCCCCAGGTGCGTAGTTCCCCGAGCCTCCTCTGAATCCGCCCGGCCCCCCCTCGGACAACCCCGGCGGCGGCACGAAGGTCTGCCCGTCGAGGTTGATCTCCCCGTCAATGGTCGCATCATCGCTGACTAGCCAGACGACGGGTGCGCGGCTGGGGTGGTTCTTGAACGTGACGGTGGCGCCGGCGGCAATGTTCACGTTCGAGTACTTGAAGACCACGGCCCATTTCACAGGATCGTAGATGCCTTTGCCAGCGTTGGCGCTGTTGTTGTCGCTCCACGTCCCCGTGACGGCCTGAGACAGGTCGATCTCGGTGTTGGCCGTGATGTTCAGGACGCCGTCGCTGCCGTCGGACGGAACGTTCAGAGCCGCCGAGGCAACCAGGCTGCCAAGCGCGACAGCCGCGAGTGATATGACAATGAGATTTCTCATAGGGAAGGTGCTGCGACCGGTGGCAGCCGAGGTTTTGGATTTCCGGACGTAATACACGGATTGTCTCTGTCGGGCGGCCACACACCGCCCGTTTGCTCTTTCCTCTGCCATCGTAAGGGAAAGGTTACAGAAAAAGTGCGGGAAGTTTGGATGAGCGAGGGCATCCAAACCCCTTCTCTGCGTGCTCTGTGTCTCTGTGGTTCAATTCGGGAACGGTGACAGCCATCGACGGGATTCACCACAGAGACGCAGAGAACACAGAGAAGACCGGTTGAAAAGAAGCCTTCTCTGTGTGCTCTGTGTCTCTGTGGTTCAATTCGGGACGGTGAAAGTCATCGACGGCGTTCACGGTCCTGTGGCTTCCGCGGCCCGCCCTCGATCCCGGAAGAACCAGCGAGCCCAACGGCTGTAGAAATCGTCTCCGCCGCCAGTCTCGAGTCGCTGCCTGAGTTCGTACGCTGCCGTCGCCGGGACCGGCTGCATCAGCTCAGCCACATCCGTCCGCTCCCCGGCAATCGCCTCCGCCAGGTCAGGCAGCCAACTCGGCGCGGGCACGGGCACCTGATCGATCTCCCAAACCGAGACCGCCTGGTCCGCTCCGACCATTAGGAGGCGCGTGCCATCAGCATTGACCCGGGCATCGTGAACCGCCGCGCCATGGCGGAACGGGTCATTCATAACCAGGCCGGTTCCGGTGTCCCGCAGCGTGGCGACACCGTCTTTGTTGACAGTGATCCACCGCTGCCCGGCGCCAATGAACTGCGCGATGAGCAAGTCGCCTGCGATCTGGACAGTCGGGAACCGCTGCTTTCCGGTCGCCAGGTCCCACACACTGAGAAAAGCGCCGCCCGAGAGGATCATCAATGACCGGCCATCGGGGCTGACGTCAACCCGCTGCACGGCGCCGCGGAGGCGCATGGGAGGCAGACGCAGCTTTCCAGACGCGACGTCCCAAACCCAGACGGCGTTATCGATGGTTGCGGTGACCAACATCTTGCCGTCCGGGGTGAACCGGGCCTCGCGCACCGGTTGCGGATGGGCCAGCGTCGGGCCGACCTGCGCCGCTGTTTCGAGGTCGAAGAATTGGGCGTCTCGCTCACTGCCGCCCGTTGCAAGCCGGCGACCGTCCGGGCTGAATTGCGCGGCGCGGTCCTCGGGGGCAGCGGGGAGGCGCGGACTGGGCTGGTCGGTGCGGGTGAATTGCCAGAGCTGGCCGTGCACCCAGAGTTCGTTGTGGAAGAGGAATCGGCCATCCGGACTGAACTGAAGATCGATCGTGTGCGAGCCCCTGTCGGCTGTCTTGAGGCTGTGTGGAAGCAAGCCGCCCGTGGCGGCATCGATAACCTCGATCGCGAGCGCATTGGTGCCGACGCGGGCTTGCTTCAGGGCCAGCCAACGTCCGTCGGGCGAGAACGCGGCGTTGGTTTCCGTGCCCACCAGGGTCAGGTCCGGACGAAGCAGCCTGCCGCGCTCGATGTCCCAGAGCTGCGCCCAGTGTTCGGACTGCTGAACGAGGACACACGCCCCATTCGGGGCGAACAGCGCCTTTGAAATCGGCCTCTCGATAGGCGGGCCGAGCGCCAACCGTTGGCCGGTCCGGACATTCCACCGCACGAAGGGATGCGAACGCGTCACCGCGACCGCTTCGTCCGGGGCCAGGCCGAAGGCGGCTCTGATCACCGGTTCATCGTGGGCCAGACGGACGGGCTGCCGCGCGCCGGCCTGGGCATCCGAGACCTGGATCAAACCGTTCAGATCAACGGTGACCAGGCGGCGGTCATCGGGGGTGAACTCGGCCAGCAAGAGGGGCGCGGGGTGCTTGACGGGGACGGCCCACGGGGACCCCGTGCGCGCATCCCAGACCTGCGCCACGGCATCGTCACCATGCGTCACGATCCGCCGCCCCGCGCGGTCGAAGACGGCCTTGCGCAGCGGCCCCTCGATTCGGAGCGGAGAGAAGCGGAGCTGACCGGTCGCCACATCGAAGAGGCGGGCGCAACCATCGAGCGAGGCTGTCAAGAGCGCCTCTCCATCGGGCGAGAACTGGAGGCTTGCGACCGCATCGCCGTGGCGCAGGGCCGGGCCGAGCGGTTCGAGTGTGCGGACATTCCAAAGCTGCGCGGCGCGATCGTGGGTGCCCGTGGCCAGGCGCTGTCCGTCGGGCGAGAATGCGAGAGAGACGACTGCGCTGTCGTGGGGGAGCATGCCCAACGAGCGTCCGGTGGCGGCTTCGAGGATATGGGCGTTTCTGTCGGTTGAAGCGGCCGCGATCAGGCGACCGTCCGGACTGAACCGGACGGTGTGGAACCAACAGCGATTGGTATGGGGCGGGCAGGCGGGTTTTCCGTCTGGGAGGTCCCAGACAAAGACCCAGTGCCAGCCGGGGAGTTCGCCCGCGCGTCCTTCGCACGTCGTGGCCAGGCGCCGGCCGTCGGGGGCGAAATCGAGGAAGAACACGTTGCCGGGGTGTTCGATCGGCGGGCAAACGGGCTGGTCGTTGGTCAAATTCCAAAGCCGTGCCGTTCCGTCCAGGGAACTCGCAGCCAACCAACGTCCGTCCGGCGAAAAAGCCAACCGCGTCACTGTCTTATCGTAGCGCAGAGGGGGCGTGACGGGCAGGCCGCGTTCGAGATCGATCACGTGCACGGCACGGCCCTCGCCGGTCAGTGCGAGGAGCCGTCCGTCCGGACTCAGGTCGGCGGAGTTCGGTGTCGCCGCGACGGAGATGGGCGGGGACAAGGGCAGGAAATAGTTGAACGAATTGAGGAGACTGAGGATGCGCGCCGGGGTGACGGGGTGGAGGGGGGCTTCGCGCAGGAGCAAGGCCAGATGTGGCAGCGCCGCTCGAAGTTCGCCCGCTCGAGCCAGGTTGTCGGCGTGTTCGAATCGGAGGCGGCTCACCAGGGTTTGGAGCCGGGCGTTGGCCTGCTCGGTGTCGGCCCGGGCCTTTTCGATTTGATGCCAGTGCCAGATCACCCCCGCAATGCCCGCGAGGACGGCGGCCATCGACGTCGCCACGAGCGCGGCAATCGCCGGACGCCGCCTCGAGTGTCGCCAGAGCCGATGGAAGAACGTCAGCCGACGTGCGCGAACTGGGCTGTGATCGAGGAAGCGGTCGAGGTCATCGGCCAGCGCGGAGGCGGCGGGGTAGCGATGCGACGGCTCCTTTTCGAGGCATTTCAAGCAAATGGCCTCGAGATCGCGCGGGACATTCGGGTTGAGGCGGCGGAGTGGAACCGGGTCGCGTTCGACCACCTGCAACAAGATGGCTTCGAGGGTGTCGGCCTGGAAAGGCGGATGCCCCGTCAGAAGATGGTAGAGCATGGCCCCCAGTGAATAGATGTCGCTGCGCGGCTCCGGCGGCCCCTGAGCGCCGCTGACCTGTTCGGGCGCCATGTAGGCGGGCGTGCCCAGGTTCTGGTGGGTGCGCGTGAGCGCCGCGCTGGCGTCCAGCCGTCGGGCAAGGCCGAAATCGGTCACATGCGGTTCGCCTTTGGCGTCGATGATGACGTTCGACGGTTTCAGGTCGCGGTGGATGACCTTCCGCTCGTGGGCGTAGGCGATCGCACGGGCGATCCGGGTCAGAATGCGGGCCGCAGGTTCCGCGGGCAACGGCCCTTCCCGCACGACGGTGTCAAGACTCCGCCCCTCGATCAGTTCCATCGCAAAGAATGGATGTCCCCTGTCGCTGCCGATGTCGTGCAGCCGGACGATGCCGGGATGATCGAGGCTTGCGACGATCCGGCCTTCCCGGAAAAAGCGCTCGCTCGAGTCGCCCGGCGGAACGAGGCCCCGATCAAGCACCTTGAGCGCCACAAGCCGGCGCGCCTCGATCTGGCGCGCCCGGTAGACGACTCCCATCCCGCCTCTGCCCAACTCCTCGAACAGTTCGTACCCTTTGATCCATATGCGCAGCGACTCGACGGCTTCCCCGTCCAACCCGGTGTCCCGGACGTCGCCGTCGGCCTCCTCTTTAGCCATGGACACGGCGGCCGCGGCCAGGCAGGCGGGACAATGGCCGTCAGGCGAATCCGCCGGGAGCCGACGGCCGCAGTGCGGACAGTGGGTTGGCTTTCTCTTCATGCCAGACTCCAGAGTTCAGGACACGATGCACCTTTTCCTCTGCCGTCCGTTCAAGAAGGTTACAGTCCCGATCTCCATGAACCACCGCCCTCTCGGAGGGCGGAGTTACACGAGGCCCTGGATGGTGACTTTGGCTGCCCAAAGAAGAAACCGGTCTTTCCATGAGCAGTCGCCGTGTTTCCCCGCATTTCTGTGGCGCGCGGCCCGGCTCAGTTCGCCGAAGTCCTCGCTTGTCTAACCCGCGTTGGTTGCAGCAGGTTTCACCGGTCAAGGATTCTAATCGGCGCTCAACACCGCCTTCAGATGTTCGAGTTCTTCCTCGAGTTCGGCGGCGTTCGAGACCGTCCGCGAGAGCTCCTCACGAACGAACTCACCCAAACGACGGCGCATCCGATGCACGGTCACCTTGACGTTCGATTCGGTCAGGCCCAGGTCCGCCGCGATTTGGGCGTAGCCTCCGGAAGGTGGATCGCCGTCCAGGAGCGGGTGCAACCGTTCCCACACCAGCCGGCGCTCCTTTTGAACGAACTCCTGCCGCAAGCGGTCAACACCGCGCTCGAGAACGATCAACGCGCAGCGCCGCTCGTACAACCGCTCCGGGTCCCGGCAATCCGGCGGCTCGAAGGCGTACCGCTCTTCAGCCGACTTCATTTCGAGGGGCACGACGGCAACGTGTCCGCCCTTGCGCTTGGTCCGCGCTTGCCGGCGTTGGTGCCGAAGGTGGAATTTGAAGGCGCACAGGAGGTAACTGCGGAACCGACCGCGCTCCTTCGAGGCTTTCGCCAAGACGTTCTTTTCGAGTATATGCGCAAAGAACGATTGCGTCAGGTCCTCCGCGTCCTCGGGCCCCACGCGGCTTCGGCGGGCAAACGCATACAACGGATACCAGTACCACTGGGCGACTCGTTCCCACGCCTCGCGCGCCGCCTCGTTGTCGCTCGCCGCAATGGCATCAACGACGCTCCAATGTGTGGTGGCGAATTGACGGTTCGCCTGCGCGCTTGCCCCTGGCCGCCTCGACGGCGCTGGCGCGCCCATGACAGGAGCCGGACAAGTGGGTGGCGGCGTTTGTGTCTCGATCTCGGGCGGCCTCATATGCTCCGCGCGCGAGCATGCCGCTCCAAACAGATCCAGGCAAGCTCTGTTGTGAATCCGCGCGTCCCTGATCCTGTCAATGACTGCGAGGCATCCGGCCGTTGCCGTGTCTTTGCGGTTCACCCCCCGGACACGCGCACCACGGTTCCAGCACAGCCTCGTGCCGGAAGAGCGCGATCCACTCCTGAGCCCGGCCTTTTCACAAGGCTGCGCGTGATCGGATGTCCGCCCTGTGGCCCCGAAACCTCACCGCACCTGAACGGCGGCGACACGGAAACCGAGGGTGCGATCCGTGAGCGACGGCGCGACCCTGCGCCGGTCCGCCGACCGGCACATCTGCCCGGGAAATTCCCAACAGCCCCCGCGGTATACGCGACTCGATCCGGACGACGGACCGACCGGATCGGCCACGCTGCCACCCGGAAGCGAATCCTCATAGAAGTCCAAACACCACTCCCACACGTTGCCGTGCATGTCATACAATCCCCACGGATTGGGCAGCTTCTGCCCCACGGGGTGCGTCTGTGATCCGCTGTTGGCATCGTACCAGCCGTAATCGGCCAGTTGCGCGTAGGCTGGATCGTCTCCGTACGAGAACTGAGTCGTCGTTCCTGCCCGGCACGCATACTCCCATTGGGCCTCCGTCGGCAGCCGGTATTCCCAACCGTCCGGCAACCGACCCGTCGCGCGCTCCTGCGCCGTCAGCGCCGCGCAGTAATTGACCGCGTCGTCCCAAGTCACTGTCTCGACGGGCCGGTCCAAATCCCCCGTGTAATATGACGGGTTCGTTCCCATCACGGCCAGGTACTGCCTCTGGGTCACCTCGTATCGTCCCATCCAAAACCCCGACGTCAACGTCACTTCCGTCTGCGGTCCTTCGTCTCCGTCGCGGTCCGACTCGCCTTCCGGACTGCCCATCGTGAAGGTCCCGGGAGGCATGTAGGCCCATTCATTTGTATCCCACGTGGTCACGGGCGGCTCGGGGCCGGCCATCACCTGGTAATACCGCTGCCAGGACGCCGCCTCGGTGTCGATGAACACATACGGACTCCTCTCGACCACGACGTTCGTCAACACCCGCCACGCCGACGGGTTCAGCGCGTCGGCCACCATGATCCAGTTAGTCGTCCCCAGCGTCGCCCGGATCGTCACCGCGCTCTGCAACCGCACCGATTCGAGCACCGGCGCCTCGATCGGTTGCGCCCGGGCAACCGCGCCCAGCAGCAGCGCCGCACTCAGGCCGAGACAGGCGAGCAATGGAATTCGAAACTGCATTCGTGTTGTGGTTGAGCCTATTTTCATGTCTGGTCTTGTTGGGTTGTCACAGTTGCTCTGTTCGTGGCTTGACCCTGCGAGTTTGCTGCCACACCAGCGCCGATGCAAGAGGGAGCGCGCGCAGACCTGCAGTTCTGCTCATGAACTCCGTGGCCGTCCCCCAGCGCGAGGGACCCGGTGCGTCGGTGCGTCGGTGCGTCGGTGCGTCGGTGCGTCGGTGCGTCGGTGCGTCGGTGCGTCGGTGCGTCGGTGGGTTCAATTCGGGACGGTGACAGTCATCGACGGGATTTCACCACAGAGACGCAGAGAACACAGAGAAGACCTTAATCCACAGAATTTCATCTGTGGCTTTTTGGATGCGCTGTCCTCTGTGTCCTCTGTGTCTCTGTGGTTCAATTCGGGACGGTGACTGTCATCGACGGGATTCACCACAGAGCCGCAGAGTTCACAGAGAAGACCAATTGAAATCCAGTCGATCCTGGGAACCCTGTTCCACACCACACTCGCCGGTTCCTCGGATGTTGCCGCTCGACATTGAAGAAGCCTTCTCTGTGTGCTCTGTGTCTCTGTGGTTCAATTCGGGACGGTGACTGTCATCGACGGGATTCACCACAGAGACGCAGAGTTCACAGAGAAGACCAATTGAAATCCAGTCGATCCTGGGAACCCTGTTCCACACCGCACTCGCCGGTTCATCGGATGTTCCCGCTCGACATTGAAGAGGCCTTCTCTGTGTGCTCTGTGTCTCTGTGGTTCAATTCGGAACGGTGACTGTCATCGACGGGGATTCACCACAGAGCCGCAGAGTTCACAGAGAAGACCAATTGAAATCCAGTCGATCCTGGGAACCCTGTTCCACACCACACTCGCCGGTTCCTCGGATGTTCCCGCTCGACATTGAAGAGGCCTTCTCTGTGTGCTCTGTGTCTCTGTGGTTCAATTCGGGACGGTGACAGTCATCGACGGGATTTCACCACAGAGCCGCAGAGAACACAGAGAAGACCTTATACTCGAGTTCGAGCCCCCAGGATTCGAGTCGCGCCTCGCCGACCGGCGACAAATCGGCCAGGAACAGCGTCCACTCACCGTCCGGAGTGTGGCCGATGAACGACGACAGGAAGCCCGAGCACTCCGGCGAAGACAAGGACCGAAACAGACGGACCGACCGCGCTGCAAAAGCCCCTGCTGTCACCGGCTCAGTCCGAAAAACGCAGCCGCGTTTTCCTTGAGGATTTTGCCCGCCAATCGCCGCGCGTCATCGAGTCCGAAATACCCGTCGGCGATCTTCTCGGCCAGCACCTCGCCGATCAGTCGTCGGGCCAGCCGCATCGTGGCGTACGTCTCCTCGACGTGCCAGTTGTCCCCGCCGATCATCAGGCGCGATTCGTCGGGCAACAGCTCGATCGCCTCGTGCAGCGCCAGCTTGAAGTGGGACGGACTCAGCAGGAGCGACCAGGTCAAATCGAGCCAGATGTTGCGATAGACAAAGGCCATCGCCAGCAGTTCGCGGCTCCACGGATACGCCAGATGCATCAGCAGGAAGCGCGTGCGCGGATGACGCTCGACCAGCCCGGCCGCATTGAGCGGATGCGAGCCGCGGATGAGCGCCGTGCCCAGATGCATCTGCACCGGCACATCGCGTTCGCCGGCCAGCCGACAGAGCCGATCGACAACCAGGTCGCCAAAGGCTTTTCGCTCCGCGGGCGAAGGGGACACCTGGCCCCAGGCCCGGCGCGCGGACGGCTCGTCCGGTTCGTCAAAGCTCAGGTCGCGATCGTACGCCAGGGCGTTCTTGAGGGCCACCTGGTGGCGTGAAGCCAGGGAATCCACAAGCTTCTCGAGGGCCGCGAGGTAATCGTCGAACGACTCCGGCTTGCAGCCCAATCTGGCCAGCAGGGCGTGCGCCGAGTTCTCGTTGTGATCCCGCGACTCCGGATGCCACCCGCACGCGAAGGCATTGATCCGGAGGACGGAGTTGTAATTGTTGCCGAAGGCCTCGAGTGCATCGAGCAGCGGATCGCTGTATGAATCGGTGATGACCCGCTCGATCCCGGCCCGCCGCAGCACCTCCCCGCACCAACCCGGACGGCCATGATGCTCGCGCACGGCGGCATCCAAAGCCTCCCAGTTCCCGCGCGTCAGCACGCCGCCTTGGCCGTACAGTTCCGTGACGCCCCGCACGAGGTTGCGCACAAACGTGCTCGATCCGCTGTTCTCGAGGTACGGCGCGAGCGCCTCCCACGTGGTCGGCCCGGCCGCCGCGAGCATCGGATCGCCCGCGCGGCTCTCCGAGGGCAGCGGGTACGGACGCGCCTGAGTCCAGCCCGCGTAGCTTTGCTGGAACAACTGCAGGAGGTTCACCTGCCGACACGAGGTGATCTCCGGAAGATGATGCTCATGCACGTCCACAATGCCGAGCGCGCCAATATGCTGTTGAATCGAGTCGCTCACGATGGTGGTCCAGGTTGTTGCCAATGCTTGGCATTGAGGCTGCCCGCTCCGCCGAGAGCGGTCAATTGGAACGTGCCATGTCCTGGCCGCTGCACGTCGAGATAGACGGCGGCCAGAATGACAAGTCCCTTGACAATGTATTGCAGCGAGAAATGGACGCCGGCCTGGTTGAGTCCTTTGTCGAGGATTCCGATAATGACAGTGCCGATGAGCGTTCCGGGCATGGTCCCGATCCCGCCGGTGAAGCTCGTGCCGCCGACGACCACGGCGGCGATGGCATTGAGTTCGAAGCCCTGACCGGACGCAGGCTCCCGAGACGATTCCGGCCCGGCGCCGGCCGTCCGGCACGATGCCGCGAATCCAAACGCGCACCCAGGGAACGTTGATCGGGAACACCGCATCCGGCTCCGGAAACCGGCCCAGCAAATCGCGCATGACCGGGCGCGCCCCCTCGATGGTCTCTTTCCTGTGCACCATTGGGGTGTAATGTATGTGGGTTAGGGCGAGGAAACACGGAGGCTGCTCATGGAAATGAGGACTCGATTGGGTCTGAGGCGCGCCTCGCCAGAAGAACGGTCGCCGTAATGCACAGGTGCGCCAGGTAGTACGTGGGCAGAATCCAGGCGTTGAGTTCGCGCCGGCGGAGGAATTCGCTGAACGATATCAGCGTGTCGGAGAAGACAATCAGGCCGATGCCGGCGACGTAAAGCCCCTTGATGTGCCCCGACTGTTCGAGGCCAACTGCGGCAGCCAATCCGATGCAGGAGACATTCCTCGTGCGAAGTCTCATCGGCACGTGCACAGACAGAGCGTCAAATGTGCGGGCTGGAAATGCAAGACCGCCAACATGCAAGACTGCCGACGGTGCATCTGGGGTTTGTCGATTGGAATGGAGTTTGCGCCGCGTGGGGCCTGCCTGCCGCGCCTGCCTGTGCCGTGCCCCACACGGCAGACAGGCCGCTGCGCTTTGCGGCGCAGGCAGGCTACGCGGCGACGTCTACACCGGGAGTCTCCACCACGTGTCGGCCCGGTGCCCTCACCGGGCGACAGAACACCGACAACAACCAGATGCATCAGACCGCGGATTGGCGGATTGACGAAGAGAGATTGACGAAAAAAGGTTGGCTTCCCGGCATGCGCCCGTATCCTCCAGATTCCAATAACGAGCCGAGCAACTGGAATTTATGGCAAAACCCAAAAAACAACACCGTCGCTACCGCGAAGACCTGACCGAGACGCCCGATTGGTTGATGAAGAAGAAGTGCCCGCACAAGGCGAACTACATGTCGGGCAAACGCATCCTTCCCAAGGGCTTGACCGGGAAGGAAAAGCTTCCGCAGATCGTGGATGACATCTTCCTGGCGTACAACAGCGCCCGACTCAAGGAAGGCTGCCAGTTGTTCAGAGACAAGATGCTCGAACCGGATGTGACGATTGGCATGACGTTGTCTGGCGCGCTCACTCCCGCCGGCCTGGGCTGCTCCTGCGTGGTTCCTCTGATCAATGCCGGGTTCGTCGATTGGATTGTGGCCACCGGCGCCAATCTGTATCACGACATGCACTTCGCCCTGAACTACCCGGTGCACGTCGGCAGCTTCAAATTCGACGACACCGATCTGCGCGAGAACGACCTGGTCCGCATCTACGACGTCATCATCCCTTACTCCGACGCCCTCATGGCCACGGACGAGATCCTCCGTGACATCCTGATTCAACCCGAGTTCCAAAAGGAGATGGGAACGGCCGAACTGCACTATCTCCTGGGCAAATACTGCGTCGAATGGGAACGCAAGAACGGCCTCAGGAACGTCTCGGTCCTGGCCGCCGCCTACCGCGCGGGCGTGCCCTGCTACACGTCGTCTCCGGGAGACTCGACCATCGGGATGAACGTGGCCGGGGTTGAACTGCGCGGCAACAAGCTGCGCGTCAATCCCTCGATCGACGTGAATGAGACAACGGCTTTCGTGCTTGCAGCCAAGCGCAGCGGCGGCAAGAGCGCCGTCGTCCTCTGGGGAGGCGGCAGCCCGAAGAACTTCATGCTCCAGACCGAACCCCAAATCCAGGAAGTCCTCCGCATCAAGGAATTCGGCCAGGACTACTTCCTCCAGGTCACCGACGCGCGGCCCGACACCGGCGGCCTCAGCGGCGCAACCCCGAGCGAAGCCGTGAGCTGGGGCAAAGTCGACCCGGCGAGCCTGCCCGATGCCGTCGTGTGCTACACCGACACAACCCTGGCCATGCCGATTCTCACGCATTACGCGCTGGCCACACATCCCCGACGCAAGCACAGACGCCTCTACGACCAGCGCGCTCGAATGGTTAAGGCCCTGACCAAGGAGTACTTCCAACACAACAAGGTCAAGATGATCGACGGCTCGGATCCGGTGCTGGCTTAGCCAGTTGTTTCATACGCTGCGCGAGGAACTGTAACGGGCTAACGGGTTTCGGTGTCCGCTCTCATCACGCAGCAATCGGAGATAGACAGACCCTTGCAGGACGAACTGCTGGTCCGGCACCACTCGCCGGAGCCGAGGCGCGGGCGTGTTCGATTCGGGACGACCGCCAAGGGCGCTGGAAAAGTGGCCAAGAAGAGGCCAAGAGACCTTGGCCAGTTTGCGTAAGTATGGTGGGCCCAGAGGGATTTGAACCCCCGACCAAGCGATTATGAGTCGCCTGCTCTAACCCCTGAGCTATGGGCCCATCAAATTGACTGCCAATCGATTACATATACGCAACAACAGGAGATTCGACAATCGCGGACTGCATTCTCGTACTGCCTCCATGTCCGGCGATCGCCAATCCGCAGGCCCGACCAAGCAACAACCCGGCCCTTGGCAGCGGACTCCGGTACTGCGCTGGAAATCATCCGGCACTTACTTTGCCCAAGTCCGGGTCGGCGGCAAGCTGTTTCGGGAGGGCTTGAAGACCGGCGTCTTCACCGTCGCCAAGCTGGGCCTGGCGGACTTCAATGGCAGGCATGCACGGCGTTCATCCGGCTCTTGATGCTTGACCCGCGACGACCTCGAACGCCGCGTCAAGGAGGCTGAAGCAGCCGTCGCGGAGCTGAAACCCGCGCTCGAAAAGTCGCAAGGTGCAGCCAGGGCGGACTCCCCTGCACGCAAACGAAGCGGCGGCACCAGTCGCCAGGAAGCGCCGTTCCACTGCCGTCCGTCGGCGTCCGTGTTGGCGCTGAGGTTGATGACGTCGCCGGACCTTCACAGGCTCCGCGCTGAACCTGATCCCGGCTAGTCCGTCAGCCGGACAATGCGGAAGTCGTCGAATCGAATCCAATGCTCTGCGTCAGCAGGCCCGTGATAGCACTGCAGGCTGACCTCGTCGTTCAGAGGCGCGGGCAGTTCGCCCGTCGCCGCGGTCTGGTACTCGCCTTTGCCGTCGGGACGGTACTGCGCGGTCCAGGCATTGCCGGACACAACGAGCCGGAGTTGGACCGTGTCGTTGGTCATCGACTTGCGTCCCGGGATGATCATGAGCTGTCCGTCCACCAGTTCCTTCACCAGTTTGAAGACGGGTTTGCCGTCGGTGTACCAGGTGATGCCGGCTTGTTCGAACTGCTGCTTTGGCCGCTTGAGGCTGGTGACCGTCACCTCGATGGCGTGGCGCCCCTGACGGAGGTCGTGCGCCGAGCGCACCAGCGCGTTGCGCACCGTGTGGGCGTCGCCCGGGCGGACATGAATCTCGAGGGCCCCTTCGCGCATCCGCCAATCGGACGCGTCCTCGCGCAGCCACCGCCAGCCGTCCGCAAGCCGGGCCTCAAACCGGTCCTGAAAGACCACCGTCTCGCCGGCGAACGCAGTCAACATAGCCGTGCCGAGCACCAAGAAAGCGATTCCCGCCGGAGTTCTCATAGAGTGATGTCAGGGTTTTCGCTCGCGGAGCGGTTGTCAATCTCGCAAGCCGCCTTTTCGACACGCCGTCCGTCTTCGTGTCGTTCGTGTCGTTCGTGTCCTTGGCGCCATTGGTGGTGATTTGCAGTCGTTCCAATTCAACTTCGAATGAATTGTCAACTATTTAGATGCGACCCCATTGGCTCGGTTCATCGAGGGTTGACCCGGCTCACCTTGTTGCCGCGCTGTTTTCTGCTTTTCCGGGTGTGGGCCGGCGGACTAGTTTCGATGCCATGAACCGGGTGGCACTGATTACCGGCGGGTCGCGCGGGATCGGGCGCGGGATTGCGCTCGCCCTGGCGCGTGCGGGGCACGACCTGGTGATCAACTACGCGCGGAACGCCGAAGCGGCACAGAAGACGGCGGCGGATTGCGTCGCGCTTGCCGCGGCCGGCGGACACACGATTCGGGCGCGGCCTTGCCCGAGCGACATTGCAGACCCGGCCGCGCGCCAAAGACTTATCGATTTCGCCCGGACGGAGTGTGGGCGTCTCGATTTGCTGGTCAACAACGCGGGTGTGGCCCCCGAGGTGCGGGCCGACTTGCTCGAGTCGGGCGAGGCCAGTTTCGACCGGGTGTTGGCGATCAACGTCAAGGGCCCTTTTTTTCTGACGCAACTGGCGGCGCGCTGGATGATCGAGCAGGCCCGAGCGGATGCGGAGGCGTCCGGGCCGGACGCCCCGGCGTTCGCGCCGCCACAGATTGTGTTCATTTCATCGATCAGCGCTTACACCGCGTCCTCCAACCGGGGCGAGTATTGCGTCGCCAAAGCGGCGCTCTCGATGTTGACGCCGCTATTCGCCGCGCGGCTCGCCGAGCACGGCATCAACGTGTATGAAATCCGCCCCGGCATCATTGCGACCGACATGACCGCGCCCGTGAAGGCCAAGTACGACGCGCTGATTGCGGAGGGCGTGACGCCGATCCGGCGTTGGGGCAGCCCTGGGGATGTGGGCCGGGCCGTGGCGGCCATCGCGGAGGGCGCTTTTCCGTTCAGCACGGGCGAGGTGCTGAACGTCGACGGCGGCTTTCACCTGCGGCGTCTCTAGCGCTATGTCGCTCAAGATCGACACCCAAGTAACGGCGCACGCGTTGCGGGCGCGCATCGAGCGTCTCTTCGATCTGTCCGCCGCCAAGATTCTGTCCATCGAGGGGGGAACGAGCCCGGAGGCGGGCGCTCCCGTGCACACCGTGCGCGGGCGTTACACGGCGCGGGGGTGGACGGAGTGGACGCAGGGGTTTCAGTTCGGCTCGGCTCTGCTGCAGTTCGAGGCGGACGGCGACACGCGGTTCCTCGAACTGGGGCGTCGGCAGACCATGGCGCGCATGGCAACGCACGTGTCGCATGTGGGCGTGCACGACCACGGATTCAACAACGTCTCGACGTACGGCAATTTATGGCGTCTCATGCGCGAAGGCAGAATCCCGTTCGACCAGCGCGAGAACGATGCCTATGAGTTGGCCTTGAAGGTCAGCGGCGCCGTCCAGGCGGCGCGCTGGACCCGGACCGCGGACGGCAGCGGTTTTATCCACAGTTTCAATGGTCCGCACTCGCTGTTCATCGACACCATGCGAACGCTCCGTTCGCTGGCCATTGCGCATCAACTGGGCCACGTGCTCATGGGCGAACAGGATGTCCGGGTTTCGCTGCTCGAGCGCCTGATCCGGCACGCCCAGGTCACGGCGACCTACAATGTTTTCTACGGCGAGGGCGATGGTCCGTACGACGTGTGCGGGCGCGTTGCGCATGAAAGCGTGTTCAACCCCGCCAACGGGGTTTACCGCTGCCCCAACTCGCAGCAGGGCTACTCGCCTTTCAGCACCTGGACGCGCGGCCTGGCGTGGGCGATCCTCGGTTTTGCCGAGCAACTCGAGTTTCTGGCCGCACTGCCCGGCCGATCGCTCGAGTCGGAGCTCTGTTTCCACGGCAGGCCTCCCGCGGTTGAAGGCGCTTTCGCGAGCTTGAAGAGGACGCGACGCCTCTTCACTGTCGGGGCCTTGACGCCAAACGAAATCCGCTTCTGGATGACCCGCGCCGCCACGGTCACCGCCGACTTCTATCTCGAGAATTGCTGCGCGGACGGCATTCCGATGTGGGACACGGGCGCGCCGAACCTGCATCGGCTGGGCGATTACCTCGACCGACCGTCCGACCCGTACAACCCGTGGGAACCGGTCGACAGCTCGGCGGCCGCGATCGCCGCCCAGGGTCTGTTGCGATTGGGACGGCACCTCGACCGGACTGGACGGTGCCGCGAGGGCCGGCGGTATCGCCAGGCCGGTCTGACCGTGGCGCGCACGCTCTTTGACGAGCCGTATCTCTCGACGCGGCCACGCCACCAGGGCCTCATCCTCCACTCGGTTTATCATCGTCCCAACGGATGGGACCACATTGCACGAGGCCAAAAGGTGCCCAACGGCGAAAGTTCGATGTGGGGCGATTACCATGCGCGCGAGCTGGCGCTGCTGCTGCTCCGGGAAATCCGTGGGGAACCGCCTCTGGTGTTTTTCCGATCGTGAAAGAGGCGTTGTCTCTGGTCCGGATTCCTTCGCTCAAGGGCGTTGGCGACTTTCGCCGGCACGCCGCTTCTCTGGGACTCGAGATGCCGTGCGACGACGCGATCCTCGTCGGGTCGGCGTCCCCCCTGGCCCAGCCCGTTGCGGACATCGCGATCAACGGCAAGCGGCTGACCAACAGGTGGGCCGTGCAACCGATGGAGGGATGGGACGGCACCACGGATGGCGGCGTCACCGATGAGGTGCGGCGAAGATGGCGGCGCTTCGGGGAGAGCGGGGCCAAGCTGATCTGCGGCGGCGAGGCCATGGCGGTCCGGCCCGACGGACGGGCGAATCCGCATCAGCTTGTCATCGACGATGCTCACCGGGCGGGTCTGGCCGAGCTCTGCCGGATCGCCCGACGCGCGCACCGGGAACAGTACGGCGGCGCGGACGACCTGGTGATTGGCTTTCAATTGACTCATTCGGGGCGCTTTTGCCGGACGCGCGAAAACCAGCCGCCTGAACCGCGGGTCGCTTATCGGCATCCATTGCTCGATCGCAAGTTCGGTGTCTCGGTCGATGCGCAGGTGATGACCGACACCGAGGTCGAGTCGTTGATTGGGGAGTACGCTGCGGCGGCGCGGATCGCGGCTGAGGCGGGGGCTGACTTTGTGGATTTGAAGCACTGCCACGGGTATTTGCTGCACGAGTTTCTGGGCGCGCACATGCGCCCGGGCCGGTATGGCGGCAGCTTCGAAAACCGCACCCGCATTCTGCGCGAGTTGGTCGCCGCAATCCGAACCAGCGGGACCCGGATCGATCTGGGCGTGCGCTTGAGCGCCTTTGACTGTGTCCCGTTCAAACCCGACCCGGCCGGGTCCGCGCCGGGCAAGCCGGGGCCGGGTGTGCCCGAGGATTTCAGCGGGTGTCTGCCGTATCGGTACGGTTTCGGGATCGATCCGCTCGACCCGCTCAAGCCCGATCTATCGGAGGCGTTTCGGTTCATGGCATTGTGCGGCGAGCTGGGAATCAAGGTGCTCAACCTCACTGCCGGATCGCCCTATTACTCTCCCCATATCCAGCGCCCGGCGGCGTATCCACCCAGCGACGCCTACCGATCGCCCGAAGACCCGTTGGCCGGGGTGGCGCGGCACCTGTGGGCCGTGCGACAGCTTAAAGCGGCAGCCCCGGCTGGATTGCTGATCGTCGGGTCGGCCTACAGCTACCTGCAGGATTACCTGCCGCACGTCGCGCAGGCCGTGTTGCGGGAGGGATGGGTTGACGTCGTGGGCGTTGGCCGCGCCGTGTTGAGCTATCCGCGGATGTTGGCGGATGCCGTCGAGGCGGGGCGGTTGCAGACCAAATGCATCTGCCGCACGTTCAGCGACTGCACGACGGCGCCGCGCAACGGCCTGATCAGCGGATGCTATCCGCTGGACAGGTATTACGCGGACAAACCGGAGGCGGCCGCGCTGAAGAGGATGAAACGGAGATGATAGAGGAGCCGCGGATCGCCCCGTGCACCGTCGGGGTGTGAAACATGCGAGAGCCCGCATTTCAGGTGAAAGGTGACGATGACCGGTCAGATGACATCAACAGTTGATGAGAAATGGGGGCTAAGGCGTGCGGGCAAACGGATCGGAAACAAATGAGTGCGTTGATCGACTTGGTGTTCCACTCGGACGGGCGTTTCACGATGCCCATCCTGACGTATCCCGGAGCTCCGCTGGTCGGAGCCACCGTGCGACAGATGGTGACCGATCCGAAGGCGCTGTTCGAGGTCCTGGCCGCCCTGCACCGGAAGTTTGCCACACCCGTTGTGCTCACCGCCATGGATTTGAGCGTCGAGTCGGAGGCGTTCGGGTGCGAGGTTGCTTTCGCCGACCACGAGGTCCCGACGGTGGTCGGGCGGTTGGTGACGACGCGCGGCGCAGCCGAGCGACTGGCGGTGCCCGAACCGGGCGCGGGACGGACCCGCGTGTATTTGGAGACCGCGCGGCGGCTGCGGACCCTGCCTGGCCGCCCGTTGGTGCTCGCGTCGATGCTGGGTCCGTTCTCTCTGGCCGCGCGGTTGTACGGCGTGAGCGAGGCGCTCGGCCTGACCATCGAGAACACGGACCTGGCACACCTGCTCCTGGAAAAGGCCACTGCGTTTCTTGCGGCGTACGCGAAGGCCTTCAAAGCGGCCGGCGCCGACGGCTTGGTGATGGCCGAACCGACTGCCGGCCTGCTCTCTCCGCGGGCGATGATCGCCTTTTCCTCGGCATACATCCGCCGGATCGTCGAGTCGGTCGACGACGACACCTTCACCCTGATCCTCCACAATTGCGCCGCCAAGCTCATTCATCTCGACGCCGCCCTGCAGGCGGGCGCTCGCGTCTTCCACTTCGGCGCGCCCATGGATTTGCCAGGCGCCCTTGCCAAAGCCCCTTCGGACGTCGTCCTGGCCGGCAATCTCGACCCCTCGGGAGTGTTCGCCCGGTCCACGCCCGAACAGGTTCGCGCCGCCACGCGCGCCCTGCTCGACGCCACACGGACGTCCCGCAACTATGTTCTGTCCTCGGGATGCGACATCCCGCCCCAGACGCCGATCGGGAACATCGAGGCCTTTTTCGCTGTCGCCCGTGGCGCGGCTTGTTAGCGAAACAGCAGGGTAAGGAGCGGGGCGTAGAGGAGGCTGGGCCAGTAGTCCGCCAACTCGATCCGGCGCAAGCGCAGGATCACCAGGGCCACTGCAAAGATGAGCATGCCCGCGGTGGCGGTGAGGGTGTCGACCAGCAGGGCTCGCTCGAGTGTGGGCAAGAGAAAGCGCGCCGCAAGCGTCAGTGTCCCCTGCCAGACGAACACTGGAATCGCGCTGAGCAGCACGGCGCCGGGGAGCATCCGCGCAAAGGACATGGCCGCCAAGCCGTCCATGATCATTTTGATGATCAGTGGGCGAAGATCCCCATGAAGACCCTCGGCCAACGATCCCAGGAGAGCCAGGGGGGCGAGACAATAGACTGCGGCACAGGCCGCAAAGACGTCACTGAAACTCCTGTTGGACTGAGCCTGATCGGGACTGAGTTGGTTGCCGGCGAACCTGCCGGCCTTGTTGACGCAACGCTGGATGCGCAGCAGGTGTCCGGTCAATTTGCCAAGCATCAGGGCGGCGAGCATCAGTGCGAACTTGCCCAGGAATTGGGTCCATGACCCCCGCAGGCCGCTCCAGACAATGCTCAGGCCGAAAAAGACCGTGAAGGCGCCGAGCAAGACCTGCAACTGGCGCTGACGCTGAGGCGACAACTGGCGAGCGCTCCATGAACCCGCGAGCCCGCCGACCACGATGCCGACTGCGTTGAGCAAAGCCCCGATCACGGGCTCAAGCGTAATTGGGCGTCGGCCACAAGACAAAGAAAAGCGTGATACCAAGTCAAGTGGGTGCACGCGGTGCCATCGCCGGGCGACATCGCACCAACGAGCAACACAACGACCTCCAGAGGCACCGGTCGGCACAAGAATGCAAGATGTTGAAAATGAATGGCTAAACAAGAACAAAGACGTGTCGGATATGGTCTCGGGAGAAGATATGTCCGCCCCCCCGATCAAGGACTCGTCTGCGGGGGGAGCGGAGTCCTCTTTCGACCTGGCGGGCCGCATCTGTGCAGGTATGCAACTGGGCGGGGCTACACCGTTCCGCCTGCCTGTCGGCAGGCAGGGCAGGCAGGGCAGGCAGGGCCCCGTCGTCGACACACGCCGTCTTCACTTGACATGGCGGGGGACGAGCCGTCTCAACTCCGGCCTTTTCGACTTCATGAATTGGCGCCGGCATCGTTCAAAAAAAGCCAAAAAAACATTGACAGGGGCTGGCGGACTTGTGAAATTGCGCGCACACACGGAAACAACAAAAACAACATATGAGAACTAAAACAGCATTAGTAACGGCTGCGATAGGCCTTGTGGGTGCCGCCACGGTGTCCGCGCAGGTCTATTCGGTCAACGTCGTGGGTTATGTGAACTCGACGCTGAAGCCTGGCTTCAACCTGATCAGCAACCCGCTAAACAACACAGCGACCGGCGGGAACACCGTCGGGACTATCTTCGGCTCTGCGTTGCCGGACGGCTCGGCAGTTTACAAGTTCGTCAACGGGGGATATGAGGCGGTCAACGCGTTCAGCGACATGTTCGGCTGGGATACTCCGGGTCAAACCCTCGTTCCGGGCGAAGGTGTGTTCGTGTTTTTGGCTGGCTCTGCGGACGTTACTGTTACGTTTGTCGGTGACGTCAACCAGGGCGCTCTGTCGGTTCCGGTGAAGGCGGGTTTCAACATGGTGTCTTCTCCGGTGCCTCAGGCGGGCGGGTTGGTTGATCCGTTGGCGTTCCCCATTCAGGACGGAGACACTGTCTACAAGCACCAACGAGGTGGCGGATACGCTCTGCCGAATTCGTTCAGTGACATGTTTGGCTGGGACAACGGCGAACCGACGATCGAAGTTGGCGAGGCCTTCTGGGTGTTGAGCACTGCGGCGAAGACATGGACAAGGACGTTCACGGTGCAATAACTGCCGGATGTAGCGGGAAGACAAAAGAGAAAGCATAGAGAACAGAATCGAAAGACTAAAACACTATGAAGAAAACGTTACTTGCACTAGCAAGCGTGTTGGTGGCCGGAGCAGTTATGGCTGCTGATACGTCCACCGGTGGTACCCTTCAGTTCAAGGGATACTACAGTGGGGCCAACAATATGAAGGTCGTCGTGAACCCGGTGGAGGAGGTCTCGGCCGCGGCAGGGTGGACCTTCGGTTTGTTCACCGAGACGGGTGCGGTCGTCATGGGTTACAAGGTGGGTGGCGCTGGCGCTCTTGAACCGGTCACGGCCGGCTTCACTGGCGTCACTGGGTATGCCAACGCGGGATCCACGTGGAAGCTCGACGGGTTCGCACAAGGTGCAACCGTCAACTTCATGGTGGGTGCCTACAAGGGCTCTTCCTATGATGTCGCCGGCCTGTGGGCAGGCAAATGGGGCACCTACCAGGCGACGTTGGGTGGTGACGACTTAACGCCTCCCGGCCCGGCTGGCCAGTTGAATTACGCTGGGGCGCTGACCAAGGAAATCATCATTCCTGAGCCTTCCGTGCTCGCTCTGGGCCTGCTCGGGATGGGCGCGTTCCTGATCCGCCGCCGCAGCTAACCTGGCTCACGGCATAGTTCTTCCACGAAGGCCGCTCGCGAGAGCGGCCTTCGCTTTTTTTCGACTGTGGGTTGACAATCGCGGGCGGCGCGATTATCCAATGGGCCGCTTTTCAACGGCGCGTTCGTCTATCAGTTAGGACGCGGCCCTCTCAAGGCCGAAAGATGGGTGCGATTCCCATACGCGCTACCAAACCCGAGCCGCCTTGAATGCAGCCGTTTCAGATCATCTTTAATCCGACGAGCGCGGCGGAACTAGCCAGGATGCCCAAGGAACTGCAACTGGAAATCCTCGGCGAGTTTCGAGGCCTGCCTCAGGAGGCATTGCACACGGACCTCGAACGCTTCGGCAGACTCCGGCGCGGGGGCAAGACACTGCACCGATTCCGGCTGGGCGATTACCGCCTCTATTTCGAACGACACGAACTGGGTCTTGTGGTCCACCGCATCCTGAGCCGGAACACACTCAAGGATTTTCAGTTCCGATCCAATCTGCCTCTGGGAGAAGACGAGGCGCTGCAGGACAACCCGCGCTTTTGGGAACTCATCGAGAACGCCACCGCGCAGGTACGCCGCGATTAGCTCAGTTGCCCGATCAGGCAACTGTCTCGGGCTTGTGCTTTTGTCTCGGGCTCGTGAACACGACCCGGGCTTCGATGCCAAGGCGGGCGAGGAATTCCGACTCGATGACGTGGGTGAGGCGTTCGACCACCCAGATTGTGTCCGAGAAGAGGTCCTCGCACATGTCCATCCGAACCACGATGTGCCGGTCCGAGACCTCGATCTGGAACGGATGACCGGCTGCCTCCGTTTGGGCCAGCACCTCGGCGACCTGGCGTTCGTAGAGCGGCGTCTCGTTGACCAACCTCCGCCCATCCAGCCGGGGTCCGGGATGGATCACGGCGCCGGTTCGACCACACGGGCATTTCTCGCGGCTGATCTCGCAGGCAACGCGTGTCCGGTAGCGCAGCATGGGCATCGCCTCCCGACAGAGGGTCGTGACCACCAACTCGCCATCCTGGACTTCGACGAGGAAGTGGTCCTCGTTGACGTGGAATCGGCCGGATTCGCACTCGACGCAGAGCCCGGGATCGGAGACTTCGCGGACGCCGAAGTTGCATTTGACGGCGGCGAATAGCCCGGCGGCGATGAGATCGCGGGTCTCGGTGTCCGTCTGGCGCGAGAGCAGGACCGTGCGCAGGTGGAGCGATTGGGGGTCGACGCGGCGTTGTTCGAGCAGGCGCGTCAGTTCGATCGCGTTGGTCGGAGTGGTGATGAGGATGGTGGGGCGGTAGCTTTGCAGGGTGGCCAGTTGATAATCGAGGTGGAGCGGATCTTCGGCGATCACCGAGGCCTCGATGAGTTCGGCGCCCAGAACGTAACCCGAGAGTCCGGGGTAATTGCTCGGGCCCAGGCCGATCTGCACCACGTCATTGGCCGTGACGCCGCCGGCGACAAGCTGGCGCCCGGCCAGCCGCCCCCACTCGAGGAGATCGTTGCGGGTGTGGCCAATGACCAGCGGTTTGCCTTCGGCCCCGACCGCGGTGTGAAGGCGAATGATCTCGCGCAGCGGGAAGGCGAACATCCCATACGGAAAGCACTGCGCCAGATCCTCGGGCGTCGTGAACGGGAGGCGTTCGAGTTCGTCAAGGGATTGGACCCGGGCCTCGCCGAGCTTTTCGCGGCAGCGGCGCACATTGCGTTTGAGGCGCACCAGCAATGCCTGGAGGCGTTCGAGCTGCAATTGCTCGAGTTGGGCGCGGGGCATCATTTCATTGCGTCGATCGAAAAAGCTCATTCCCAGATCTCCTTGGCGCCTTTGCCCAAGTAAGCGCGTTTGACTTCGGGATTGTGCATCAGGTCAGCCGCGTTTCCCTCGAGGATGATGTCGCCGGTCTCCATGACATAGGCCCGATCGGCAACCTGGAGGGTAGCCGTCACATTCTGCTCGACAAGCAGCACCGTCAAACCCTGGTCCCGCATCCGGACAATCTCGGTAAAGACCTCCTTGACCATGAGGGGCGCGAGCCCGAGCGACGGTTCATCGAGCAGGAGGATTTTGGGGCGGGCCATGAGCGCGCGGCCCAGGGCGAGCATCTGTTGCTCGCCGCCGGACAAGGTGCCGCCCAATTGGCTGGCCCGCTCGCGCAGCAACGGGAACCGGTCGAAGACGATCTCGATCTGCATGGCGCGGTCGGGATTGCGGTAGCCGCCGATGAGCAGGTTCTCGCGCACGGTCAGGTCGGCGAAGATCATCTTGCCTTCGGGCACGAGGACCATCGAGTGGCTGATGCTGCGCCAGGCAGCCTGGCCGCGCGTGGGGCGGCCATCCACATGAATTTCGCCCTGCCATGGCTGGAGCAGGCCGACAACGGATTTGAGCAAAGAAGTCTTGCCGGCGCCGTTGGCGCCGAGGAGGCCGACGATCTCCCCCGCGCAGACGTGCAGGCTGATGCCATGCACGACTTCGAGGCTGCCGTAGCCGCAGCGGAGGTTTTTAACTTGCAGCAACATGGTTCATTTCTCCGCCCAGATAGACCCTCACGACCTTGTCGTCGTTCTGGATCTCGGAGGGCGTGCCTTCCGCGATGCGGGCGCCGTTGTGCAGCACCAGAATGGCATCCGACAAATCCATCACCAAGGTCATGTCGTGTTCCACAAGCAGAATCGTGACCCCCCGCTCGCGGACCCGGCGGATCATCCGGCCCAGGTCGGCCTTTTCGCGTGTGTTCAACCCGCTGCCCGGTTCGTCCAGGAGCAGGAGTTGCGGCTCGGTGGCGAGGGCGCGGGCCAGTTCGACCATCCGACGTTCCCCGAAGGCCAGCGCTCCTGCCGGGCACTCGGCCAGGTGCGCCAGGCCGACGTATTCGAGTTGTGTCTGCGCGGCCTCACGGATGGCGGCTTCCTCCTTCGGCTGGCCGGGCCAGCGAACGCCGCAGCCGAGGAACTCCCAGCGTGTCCGGCAGTGCCGTCCCACCATGACATTCTCGAGCACGTTCATTTGCAGAAAGAGGCTTGGATTCTGAAACGTGCGCGACACGCCGGCGCGGGCGATTTGGTAAGGTTTGAATCCGGTGATGGATCGGTCCCCGAACCGGATGCTTCCGGACTCCGGGCGCAGAAGTCCGCAGACAATGTTGAACAACGTCGTCTTGCCCGCTCCGTTCGGCCCGATGACCGACTTGATCTGTCCCGGCGCGACTTCGAACGAAACGCGGTCGATTGCGACGAGGCCGCCGAAGCTGTGGCGGACGTTATCGATTTCAAGCAGCGCCATGGCGCGGCCTCCTCTCTAGAATCCATGACCGGTGAAACATGTTGCTGAATAGTCAGGTTCCTGTGCTGCGTTCAAGGGGTCGAGGATTCCAGCGAGCGAGGCGCGGGACCCAGAGGCGGGGAAACACGAGGACTTGTCATGGAAATAAGCACTGGGTTTGGTCTGAGGCGCGCCTCGCCGGCCCGTTGTCTGGTCGCGCCGCATCGGGCCCGACGGCGTTGGGTGGACGGCATGCGCCGACGAAGCGCCGGAGCAGGCGCGCCAGCGGTTTGAGCGGTCCTTCCGGGGCGAGCGACACGATGCCGATCAGCAGCAGGCCGAACACCGCGTTGTCGTAGCTTCCGAAGAGGCCGCGCAGCGACATGTAGTTCAGCAGGGTGCTCATGCCGGTGACGCCCCAGAGACTGGACATGCCGCCCGCCGCGGCCAACGCCACATAACGGACCGACTTGAGGGCGCCTGCCTCCGAGGGGCCGATTCCGGCGGTGTAATGGGTGAGGAACACGCCGGCCATCGCGGCCATCAGCGCGCTGAGGACGAACGCCTTGAGCTTGTAGAGCGCGGTGTTAATCCCCATCGCGTTGGCGGCGGTTTCGCGATCGTGGATGGCCTGGAGGGCGCGTCCGACACGGGAGCGGACGAGGTTGTGCAGGAGGACGAGCAGCAGCAGCAACAACCCGCTTGCGATGAAGTAATTCTCGATGCGCAGGGCGCGTTTGCCCGAGACGGTCAAGCCCAGGCCCAGGTTCCACTCCGGCACCCCGTTGATGCCGTCGGCCGCCCCGGTGAAAGCGGTGCCGAGGATCACCTTGTTGACGATCATGCCGAAGCCGAGTGTGGCCATGGCGAGGTAATGCCCTCGAAGCCGAAGCGCGGGGTAGCCGATCAGGTTGGCGACGACGAAGGCGAGGGCCATCGCCGCGAAGAACGCCACCCAGGGCGACAGAGTCAGAATCGGATTGCCGAACAGGTCCTCTCTGGCCATGCAGAAAGGCGACTGTTTGATCCAGCCGAGCCATGCCGCCGTTTGCCATTTCGAGACGTCGCACGTGGTCAGCACGGCCGAGGTGTAGCCACCGATCGCAAAAAACGCCCCATGCCCCAGCGAGACCTGGCCGGCGTAGCCCATGACCAGACAGAGCCCCAAAACGACGATGGCGTAGTAGAGCGACATCGTGAGTTGTGTCAGGCAATACTCCATATCCGCCCAGCGCAGAATCCAGGGCACGACGATCAGGGCCGCCGCGAGCAGGGTAAAGGAGAGGCCAGGCTTGAGTCTCGGCTTCAATGTTCCCTCACGCTTTCCCCGCCCGGTCGGCCCCAGAACCCATGCGGACGCGCGAACAAGACCAGCAGCAACACGGCGAAAACGGTCACGTCGCTGTACGCGGCCGGGAGCCGGCTTACGCTGTAGGCCTCGAGCACACCGACCATCAGCCCGCCAAGCACCGCGGCCATCGGGTTTCCCAGACCGCCGAGGATGGCGGCTGCGAATCCCTTGATGGCCAGCGGCGCGCCCATCTCGTAGTGCGTCATGGTGATGGGCGAGATCACGCAGCCCGCCAGGGCGCCGATGGCCGCGCTCAGACCAAACGCGAGCGTGCGCATGTTTGCGATGTTGATCCCGGCCAGCATTGCGGCGCTCGGGTTCGAGGAACCGGCTCGCATCGCCCGGCCCGGCAAGGTGTATTTGAGAAAGATGTGCAGCAGGACCACCGTGACCGCCACGGTCGCCAGGACCCAGAACACCTGCGGCGAGATGGCGGCCCCGAAGAATTTCAACGAAGAGATCTCGTTGCCGGTGAAATAGGGGAGCGACCGGACTTTTTCGTCCCATAGGTGCAGCGCGATTTCCTGAAGGACGATCGACAGGCCGATGGTAATGATGACGAGGTGGAGGATGGAATGCCGCTGCAAACGCCGGAAGAATAGGATCTCGAGCAGGCAGCCGACCAGCGCCACGATGGCCACCGCCCCGGCCAATGCCACGGGCAGCGGGACGAAGCGGGCCAGGGTCACGGCCACCATTCCGCCAAGCATCACAAACTCGCCCTGCGCGAAGTTCAACACGCCGGTGGCGCTGTAGATCAGGTTAAAGCCGATCGCCACCACGGCGTAGATGCTGCCCTTGGTGATTCCGGACAGGAAGTATTGCAGTTCCAGATTCCCGCTTTCCATCGATCGTCCCGTCGGGAGACAGCCCCGATCCAATGCGCCGGCGGGGCTCCGGAAGTGAGGCTTGTTGTTCTCGAGGGAGGCTATTTCCGGTAGATCGCGAACTTGCCGTCCTTCACCGTCAGCATCTCGAACGAGGTCAGATCGAGACCGGTGTGATCGGTGGGTGAAAAATTGAACACCCCCGCCGTGCCGGCCAGCCCTTTGAGGTTCTCGATGGCGTCACGGACCCTGGCGCGGTCGGGCCGTCTCGCCCGCTTCAGGGCCTCGGTCACAACCAGGATCGCGTCATAGGCGTGTCCGCCAAACGTGCTGACATCTTCCTTGTAGGTCTCCTCGTAGTCCTTCTTGTAGGCGGCCAGCAGCGCCTTCTGCGGGTGATTGTCGGGCAATTCGTCCACAACGAGAAGGCGCCCGGCCGGGAAGAGCGTGCCCTCGGCCGCGACGCCCGCCTGCTCGACATACTTGCGGTTGCCGAAGCCATGACTTTGGAAGAGCGGCATCTCCATGCCGAGCTGCCGCATGTTCTTCGCCACGATGGACTGCGCCGGGACGATTGACCAGTTGACGATCGCCTGAACGCCGCGCGTGCCTTTGATCTTTGTGAGGATGTCGGTCAGGTCGGTGGCCTGTTTGTCGTAGACCTCGTTGGCGAGAATCTCGATGCCCTCCGCCGGGGCCATATCCTCGAGTTGCTTTTTTCCGGCGGCGCCAAAGCCGTCGTTGCTGCTCACGACGGCGATCTTGCGCACGCCCTTGTCCTTCATGGTCCGATAGATCCAGGTGACGGCCTGGCTGTCCTTTTGCGGTGTCTTGAACACATACTTGGCCGTCGGATTCACGATCACCTCCGCCGCGGCGCACGAGACCAGGATCATCTCGTTCTCTTCGCAGAGCGCCTTGATCTGCATGGTTTCGCCGCTGGTCGACGGGCCGATGATGGCCAGCACCTTCTCCTCCTCGATCAACTGTTTGGCGAACGACACGGCTTTCTCCGGGCTGCCGCCACTGTCCTTGAGCACCAACTCGACTCTGCGTCCGTGGATGCCGCCGGCCGCGTTGAGCTTGTCCACAAACAACCGGACGGTCTTCTCCTCCGGTGCGCCCAGGAAAGAGGCCGGCCCGGTGACTGAGAAGATGGCGCCGATCTTGATGGAGTCGCCGCCGGCGGCGGCGTGGATGTTCTGGGTCAGGCACTGCGCGCCGAGCGCGCAGATTCCTGCCACGAGCAGGTAGGTTCTTTTCATAAGCTCATTCTCCGGATTCAAACCACTGTGAACCGAGCATCACTGAAACAAGGCACCAAAACGGGTTAAGTTGAGTCGAGGCTGCCAGAAAGGCTTTCCGCATGTCAAACTCCATTCCCACCGACAACCGACAGATCATCGCCAATTCATGAAGTGGAGCGGCAGGCAGGGCAGGCAGCGCCCCGTCGCAGGGAAACGCCGTCTTCACTTGACATGGCGGGGGACGAGCCGTTCCCCACTCCGGCCTTTTCGTCTTCATGAGTTGGCCCTGCCGACGGATGCGCTGTCCGGATGCACTCCGCTCACAGCGGGGTGGACAAACCGACGCGGGTGCGCATGATGGCGTCCGGATTATGGCTATCGTCATCCAGGGACCGGGGGTGGAGCAGGCCGCCAGGACGACGCTGTCGGGTCATGCGTGGCCCGCCACTCTGTTCCTCGACGATCGCGTCCTGGTGACCGCGGAACCGCCGGTGCACGCCCTGCAACGCGCGGCCTATCTCAACGCGCTCAACCTCGAGCGGGCGCAGCAGGGTCTGGCGCCACTGACGGAGAAGCAGAAGGCCAAGCGCTGCCGGCGGTCTGTCGATTTGTTCCTGAAGCCGGGTCTGGTCCAGATTCGGCCCGACCCAGGCCACATGGATTTGGCGTTCGAGGCGGACGATCTGCTTGGGGACCTCTATCCGAAGCCTCAACGGCGGTTTCTGGATGTCGATCAGCCGGAGGTGCAGCGGGCCATCAAAGAGCGGGGCGAGCTATGGCGGATCAGCGTCCTGCCGAGCACCCGCGCCGAAATCAGCCAGCACATTGCCGACGCCAAGACCCGCATCAGCGAGCAGGCCATCTATTACCTCAACCTGTATAGCGGCACACGCTATCTGACCTGCCAGGAGTTTGCGCAGCTCAAGAATCTTGACCCACCCGCGCTCGCGCGCCAGTTGCAGGAGATTGCCGACTACGCGTCTCGCCGCAACCGTCTGGGCCGGCTGGAGGTGGATTTTTTCAAAGCCCAGGGGCGCTTTGGGGCGAAGCAATTCAACGGGCTCGTGTTTGGCGAGCTGAATCCGAACGAACTTGCGGCATGCCACGAACAATTGAGGGTCCAGTTCTTCGATGCCGTGCCGCCGGACTACCAGGTCGATGAGCCGGATTTGGATTTGTGGCGGACGGAGATGTACTCGGCACTGGTGAGCCAGCGGGACGACACCGAGACGGAGGTGGTTTTGGCGGGTCTGAACATCGAGTTCAAGCAGCGCATTCGGTGGCTGCCGTGCGGGCGTTTCGTCCAGGGGGAGTTGATGTTTGACGAGGTGTTCGAGAGCGCGCGGCAGGCGCCGGAGAATCCGTGCTACCGCGACCTGTGCGATGAGAAGGTCAAAGACATCGTGTTCAACCTGATTCGTGAGTTCGGCCTGCTCGAATGGGTGAACGTGGGACGCATCCTGCCCCTGCATCAAGAGACGCAACACGGCGCCCAGGCCCGACCCGTCAGTGGCGGACGGCGCGACGTGTATCTGGCCCAGATCAAGTGTGTGACCGAGGACCGGCCCCGGACTCGGTTCATGCGGATGCAGAAGTACGGGGTGCGGGAGCGATTGGCCGAGGGGAAGGACTTGAGCCGGGCCATGCTGGAAACCGAGGATTACATCGAGTACATCCTGAATCGCCGGCTCGGCTGCTGGTATTTGGGCGTCAACGTGCCTTTGTGCATGGTCATGCGGCGCCTCCAGGAACCCTACGACGGCAGCGCCGCGGCCTCGGCGGGCCTGCGCCTGCCGGTGACCTACTTCGAGCGCGATTTCATCTCGGGGTTCCCCGCCAACCAGCTCCCCCGGTCGCGCTACGAGAATCCCGAGTTTGCAAACCCGTTCGCGCGCCTGTTCGGGAAAGCGGCAGCCGCCAATCTCATTGTGGGACGCGGCGACCCCATGTCCCAGCAGGTGGTGTTCGATGTCGGCGACGAGATCGTGGTCGAGGACGAACAGGGGATGCCCAAGGAACTGATTGTGTGCGACCACACAGGATCATTCGTCTGCTATCAGCAGACGTTGCTGGAACTTGCGCCCGCGTATGCCAAGCCGGTCAACGACCGGTCCGACAAGCTGGCCCATCCCCGCGAGTTTGCCTTGGCCTATTTGGAGGGATTCGACGTATGGTTCCGGCACATCCAGGGGCATTACCGTGACCATCGGCGGGCCTTTGATGCGCTGTTCAAGCACATGCCGCCGGATCCCGAGGGCAATTTCTCCTATCGTTGGGAATGCGTGCTGCGGCGGCTAAACGAGGCCGATCCGGCAGAGTTGGTGCGGGCGATTCGGAGTCGCATTGCCGTGTTGCCGTAGCGCCCGCCCGGCTCCGGCTGATCTCAAGACAATCATCGTCATCAGTCAGGGCCTCTCCTGCGGGTGCGCTTGCGCGTCCACCTTATGAATCTCATGGTGCATTTCGTCATTGCTGCGGCCGAGGACGGTCACCCTCCAGTCACCTCGACGATGCAGTGCGGCGATGGGCAAGGAGCCAGTCGTAGAGTTTGGGATTCTCATAGGTCTGGGTCCAGGCATCGTGGCCGGCTTCCGGATAGACTGTCAGTTGAACCTCGCTGCAACCGAATCGCTTGAGCGCGTCCACCATGCGCTCCGATTCCTCGAGTTTGACCACTGGGTCTTTGGCGCCATGGAAGGCCCAGATCGGCAAGCTCTTGAGAGCCTGCGCCCGTCGGGGATCGGCGAGGAGCAGCTTGATCGGATCGCCTCCGCCGCAGATGGGCACGACGGCGGCGAAACGCTCCGGAGCGGCCAGCGCCAGGCTCCAGGTTCCATACCCGCCCATGCTCAAGCCGGTGAGGTAGACGCGCTCGGGATCGACACGGTGATTTGCCAGCAATTCGTCAAGCAGTGCCAGCACGGTGTCGTTCGACCACGTTTGGCCCGGTGGACACTGGGGCGAAGCAATAATGAACGGCATGTCCGGCTTGGCAGTCACGAGCTTGGGAGGACCGTGCTTGGCGACGAGCCAGATGTTGGTGCCGCGCTCGCCGGCTCCGTGGAGGAACAGGATCAGCGGCCACCGCTTTTCCACGGCCTCGTCATACCCACGGGGAAAAAACAACAGGTAGTCCGCCCCGACGGTGCGAGTGACGGACCGTTGGAAGCTGCGTGCCTGCTGGAGGGAATCAGGTTTCACGTCTTGACCGATGAGGGTGGAGGCTGTGAGGGCCGCGAGCAGGATCGATACGGAGGGGAGAGAGGATTGCATAGGAGTCGGTTTGTGCGGGTTGTTTTGGCTGAGACATTCAAGGTTTGGGAGATCGAGTTTTTTGGGTGATGGACCGGGGCCGGGGGTTTTGGCCCCGGACTAATCGGTGTTCGGGTACGAACCGAGCACTTTGACAAAGACGCAGTGTCGTCCGAGTGCTTCGAGCATCTTGGCGACACGCGGATCCTCGATGTGGCCGTCGCAGTCGACGAAGAAATAGTACTCCCATGCCTTGCGCTTGCTGGGACGGGACTCGATTTTGGTCATGTTGATGCGGTATTTGCGGAAAGGAGCGATGGCGCCGTGGAGGGCGCCGACGCGGTCGGCGATGCAGAACATGAGGCTGGTGCGATCGCGTCCCGAACGAGGCGGGGATTGACGTCCGAGGACTAGAAAGCGGGTTGCGTTGGCGGCGTTGTCCTGGATGTTATGTTCGATGACGGGAAGGCCGTATTTCTCGGCGGCGAGCAGGCCGGCGATGGCGACGGCGTTCCTGGCGCCTGCGGCCAGCTCGGCCGAGCGCGCATTCGAGGAGGTCTCGATGATCTCGGCGTTGGGGAGGTTGCGCTGGAGCCAGCCGCGGCACTGGGCGAGCGACTGGGGGTGGACGAAAAGGCGGCGAATCTGCTGTCGGCGGGCCCGGCCCATGAGGCAGTGCTGAATGGGGATGACGATCTGGGCGACGATCTTCAGGTCGCTGTCCATGAACATGTCGAGCGTGTGGGTGACCACGCCTTCGGTCGAGTTCTCGATGGGGACGACGCCGAAATCCGCGTGTCGCTTGGCCACTTCGCTGAAGACGTCGGCGATAGTCTTGAGCGCCGCGTAGCGCAGGCTGGTGCCGAACCGTTGGATGGCCGCCTGGTGGGTGAATGTCGCCTCCGGCCCCAGGTATGCGATGGTCATCGGCTTCTCGACGGCGAGGGCGCTGGACATGATCTCGCGGTAGATGGCGCGAATGGCCTCCGAGCTCAGGGGGCCGCGGTTCATTTTGGCGATCCGATCGAGCACGGTCCGCTCGCGATGGGGCGCGTAGATTTCCTGGCCGCTTTTCAGTTTGATCGAGCCGATGGCCAGCACGTGGCGCGTGCGTTGGTTGAGCAACCGAACAATCTGTTGGTCGGTGCGGTCAATGGCGGTGCGATGTTCGAGAAGGCTCATTCTTGAAGCGGGGACTGCAGATTCTCCCCGCCCGGCGCCGGAACGGGCTCGGATGGGGCGTCGTGCGCGGGTTGACGATCGAGGGCCGGCGAGGGCTCTGCGGCCGGATTTTGCGACGTGGCGTGAGGGCATGGCTCTGATTGCTCTTGGGGTTGCAGTGTCAGTTGCTCGGGAGGCGCTGTGGCCAGGCCGGGTTCGACGGTGAGGAGGCTGGGCGGACGGTCGACGGGGATGCGTCGCAGCTCATCGGCGGTGGGCATGTCGTCGAGCGATCGGAGCCCGAAATACTCGAGGAACAGGCGTGTTGTTCCGTACTGCATGGGCCGCCCGACAACCTCGGCGCGCCCCACGGCCTCGATCAGGTTCCGTTCCAGGAGGGTCTGCATGACGCCATCGATCGAGACGCCGCGGATTTGCTCGATTTCGGCGCGGGTGACCGGCTGGCGATAGGCGATGATCGTGAGGGTCTCGAGCGCGGGCGCGGAGAGGCGGGCGGGGCGGGCGCGTTCGCCGGCGAGCACGCGCAGCCAGGGCGCATAGGCGGGCTTGCTGACGAATTGCCAGCCGTCGGCGATGCAGGCCAGGCTGAAGCTGCGGTCGGCGGCGGCGTGCTCTTCGCGAAGCTGCTCGAGCGCGGAATCGATGTCCGCGGTCTTGACGCGCTTCTGGGCGCGGGCGGCCTCGTCGTCGGACTGCTCGGCGGCGGCGGTCAGGATGTTCTTCAACTCGAGGGCGCGCAGCGGTTTTTGCGCGGAGAAGAGAACGGCTTCGAGAATGGACTTCAACTCGATCATGCAAACGGGGGGGGCGCGCTGTCGTCGGGGCAGACTGCCGCATGGGTGTCCGACACGCCGGCAGCGGGGTCGGAGTCGAGCGAAGGGCCAGGGGCCGGGCCGGGCGGAGGAGTTGGCGCGGCGGCAATTTCGATCTCGCCAAAGGGTTCGCGCTGGAAAGCGACGGCATGGTGCAAGCGGATCAGTTCGAGGAGGGCGAGGAATGTGGCGACGACCTCCGAACGGCTGGTCACCTGTCCGAACAGATCGGCAAAGGTGAAGGCGGGGCGGGAACCCAGGAGTGTGCGGATGAAGTCGATTCTCTCACTGACGATCCACTTGTCCTCGAAGATGTCGCGGGTCTCTTCGCGTTCCTGAATGCGCTTCATGATCGCGCTGACCGCGCCGATGAGGTCGAAGAGGGAGACCTCGATGCGAGCGGGAACGGGCTCGAATTCCGGTTTGGCGGGCTGGCGCGGGTAGATTTGCTCCTGCTGCAACTCGAGCGCCTGCAGCTGGGAGGCGGCGTCCTTGAACTTTCTGTACTCGACCAGCTTGCGAATCAGTTCCCAGCGCGGGTCGTCGCTGTCCTCGTCCTCGTCGAGGGAGATGGCCTGCTGGTCGACGGGGAGAAGTTCGCGGCTCTTGAGATACATGAGCGTCGACGCCATCACCAGAAACTCGCCCGCAATGTCCAGGTCGAGTTGGCGCATCAGGTCGACATACTCGAGGAACTGGGTGGCCAGGCGGGTGAGGTTTACCTGGTAGATGTCGACCTCCTCCTTCCTGACGAGATAGAGCAGGAGGTCGAGCGGTCCTTCGAAGACTTCAAACTGGACTTTGTATTCGGCCATGGCCGCACCGGAGGTTGGGAACCGGGCCGACAGCAGTCTCGCCCCGCCGGGTCTTTACCTCAACGCGAACGCGGAAAGTAGCGGCCGGGTGCGGCTTTGGCAATGCTGCTCTGAGGCATTGTCTGAGGCATGCGGCTCTGAGGCGCACTTGAAGCTTGCAGCCGGGAGTGCGGCGGGCTGGAATGGCCGCGCCGGTGGATCGACAGCCTGGTTCTATGCAGCAGCATCCCAAAGACCATTGCGGTGTGTTCGGCGTCTATGGGCATCCGAATGCCGCGGAGCTCACGTACTACGGCCTCTACGCCTTGCAGCACCGCGGGCAAGAGAGCGCCGGCATCGTCTCGTGCGACGGACGCCAGTTCCGGGTCCACCGCGGGATGGGGCTCGTGCCGCAGGTCTTCAGCGGGCGCATTCTGCGCGATCTCGAGGGGGACATGGCCATGGGGCACACCCGCTACTCGACGATGGGTTCGTCCCATATCCGGAATGCGCAACCCCTCACCGCCGATTCGGCGCGCGGACAGATCGCGATCGCGCACAACGGGAATCTGACCAACGCCGTTCAGCTTCGCGAGGAACTCGAAGCGCAAGGCACGCTTTTCCAGACCACTGTGGACAGTGAGATCATCCTGCACCTGATGGCCCGCCCCGGCCCGAGGGGGGCTGCCTCCAGCCTGGTCCAGACATTGCGTCGAATCGAGGGCGCCTACTCGCTGATCCTGCAGACGGAGCAGGAGCTGATCGGGGTTCGTGATCCGCATGGATTCCGGCCTCTGTCGCTCGGGCGGCTGGGGGACGCCTGGGTGTTGTCGAGCGAGACCTGCGCGTTCGATCTGATCCAGGCCACGTTTGTGCGTGACATCGCTCCGGGCGAGATTCTGGTGATTAACAGGGAGGGCCTGCGGAGCATCCAGGCGTTTCCCGATCACCCGCGGCGCGCCTTCTGCATTTTCGAGTACGTCTACTTCGCGCGGCCGGACAGCACGATCGCCGGACGTAATGTGCACAGAGTGCGCGTGGCGATGGGCCGGGAATTGGCTCGCGAGTATCCGCGCCAGGCCGACCTGGTCGTGCCGGTGCCGGACAGCGGCAATTGCGCCGCGCTGGGCTATTCGCTCGAATCGGGGATTCCCTTCGAGATGGCGTTTGTTCGCAACCATTATGTGGGGCGGAGTTTCCTCCAGCCTTCGCAGCTCATCCGCGATTTCAATGTGCGGGTGAAGCTAAACCTGATCCGCGAAGTGGTGGCCGGCAAGCGCGTGATCATCGTCGACGATTCGATCGTGCGCGGCACGACCTGCCGGCAGCGGGTTGCCAACCTGAAGGAAGCGGGGGCACGGGAAGTGCATGTGATGGTGAGTTGTCCGCCGCACGTCAACCCGTGCGTCTACGGGATCGATTTCCCGGACCGCAGCAAGCTGATGGCCGCCAATCACAGCGTCGACGAGATATGCCGGTACTTGAAGGCCGATTCGCTGGCCTATCTCTCGCAGGCGGGAATGGTGCGGGCGACCGGCCTGCCAGCCTCGGCCTTCTGCCTGGCCTGCTATGACGGGGACTACCCGGTCCGCTACGACCTGGCGCTCGACAAGCAAATCATCCAACGGCGGCGCGCGCGCGTGCAGAGTCTCGGGGAGCTTCTTGCGCGTGAGGATTTGCAGCCCCGGCTGCTTTAGCCCCATTTGTCCATTGACTCGGCTTTGGCAAGGGCGGCATTTTGCCCTTTGCCTATGCAACCGATCCGACGCGCACTTCTCTCCGTGTACGACAAAACCGGCCTGCTGCCCTTCGCGCGGGTGCTGGTCGGTGCCGGTGTCGAGCTGTTGTCGACCGGCGGCACCGCTCGGGCGCTGCGGGAGGCGGGTTTGCCGGTGAGCGAGTTGGGCGAGTTCACCGGGTTCCCGGAGATGCTCGACGGCCGGGTCAAGACTCTTCATCCGAAGGTTCATGGCGGGCTGCTGTATCTGCGCGGCCACCCGGAGCACGAAGCGACGGCGGATCGTCACGGCATCCGCCCGATCGATCTGGTGGCGGTGAACCTCTACCCGTTCGAGGAGACGGTCGTCCGGCCCGGTGTGACTCGGGCGGACGTGGTGGAGAACATCGACATCGGCGGCCCGGCCATGCTGCGGAGCGCGGCCAAGAACCACGAACACGTCACGGCGATCGTCGATCCTGCGGATTACGAAGAGGTTGCGGCCCAGGTGCAAGCGCGGGGCGGCACCACGTTGGAGTTGCGTCGCCGGCTCGCTGTGAAGGTGTATGCGCGCACCGCGGCGTACGACGGGGCGATTGCCGCCCACCTGCCGCACTGGTTCGGTGCGGGAGGCGGAACCGATCTGGCGGCGGTCGGGCGGTTGGGTGGCAGCGCGCCTCCGGACCGGCTGATCGTGGATGCGCCGCGGGTGCAAGCGCTGCGGTACGGGGAGAATCCGCATCAGCCGGCGGCTCTCTACGGGCGGTTTGCCGATCACTTCCGGCAGATTCATGGCAAGGAACTTTCCTACAACAACATTCTCGATCTGACGTCGGCGGCGACCTTGATCTCGGAGTTTCGGGGCGATGCTCCGACGCTGGCCATTCTCAAGCATACCAATCCGTGCGGGGTCGGCCGGGGAGCGTCGCTGTGCGAGGCGTGGGAGAAGGCGCTGGCCACGGATCGGCAGGCGCCCTTCGGCGGCATCATCGCTGTGAATCAACCGATGGACGGCCCCTGTGCGACGGCCATTGCCGAGATCTTCAGCGAGGTGGTCGTGGCCCCCTCCTTTACGCCGGAGGCGGTGGCGGTGCTGCAGCAGAAGAGGAACCTGCGGCTGATCGAGGTGTCGATGGACTCGCACGCCACCGCGGGGGGGGAGATTCGGGGCGTTGGCTTCGAGTCGTTTCTTTGGCAGCAGCCGGACCGCGCGACGGTGCGAGCGCGGGACCAGGTCAAGGTCGTGACGAAGCGGGCGCCCAGCGAGGATGAGTATCAGGCCTTGTTGTTCGGGTGGCGGGTGGTGAAGCATGTCAAGTCGAACGCGATCGTGTATGCCGCGGCGGATCGCACGCTGGGGATCGGGGCGGGTCAGATGAGCCGGGTGGATGCCAGTCGCATCGCCGTCTGGAAGGCGGGCGAGGCCGGGTTGTCTTTGCGGGGCAGCGTGGTCTGCAGCGATGCGTTCTTTCCGTTCCCCGATGGGCTGGTTGCGGCCGCGGAGGCGGGGGCGACGGCGGCGATTCAGCCGGGCGGCTCGAAGCGCGACGCCGAGGTCATTGCGGCGGCTGATGCGCGGGGCGTGGCGATGGTCTTCACGGGGATTCGCCATTTCCGTCACTGACACCAGCGAAGCACCCGCCAGGTGTGAATCGAATCCTGTTCACGCCCTGAAGGGCGCACTCGGCGATGTCGTCCGCGCGCAAAGGAATCTGGCTGGGGCTGGGGGCCTATCTGCTCTGGGGGCTTCTCCCGGTGTACTGGAAGGCGCTGCGAACCGTGCCGGCTCCGGAGATTCTCATGCACCGCATCGTCTGGTCGTTCGGCTTTCTCGCCCTGCTCGTCATCCTGTCGAGACAGGGGCGGACGCTGCTTGCGGCGGCAACGCAGCGGCGGACTCTGGCGATTTACCTTGGCGCAGCGCTGCTCTTGGGACTGAATTGGTTCGTCTACATTTGGGCGGTGAACCACGATCGGATCGTGGAGACGAGTCTTGGGTACTACATCAATCCGCTCGTGAGCGTGGCGTTGGGCGTGGTGGTGCTGCGGGAAAGGCTGGGAGCCATCCAGTGGATGGCGGTTGGAATCGCGACCCTGGGGGTGCTGTTCCTCACTTGGCAGTACGGGGCGTTCCCCTGGGTTGCGGTCGTTCTGGCGCTGAGCTTCGCATGTTACGGATTGATCAAGAAGACCGCTCCCCTGCCCGCTCTGCCAGGGCTGACGATCGAGACTGCGCTGCTCTGGCTTCCGGCTGCCGGGTATCTCGGCGCACTCGAGACCCAGGGCATCGGCCGTTTCGGACAGAGCGGCGGTTGGGGCGACAGCCTGTTGGTTCTCACGGGCGTGGTGACGGCCCTGCCCCTCCTGCTCTTTGCGTCGGCTGCACGCCTGGTGAAACTCTCCACGCTGGGCTTGCTCCAATATGTGTCGCCCACCTGCGGATTGATTCTGGGGGTGGCGGTGTATGGGGAACCGTTCCCACGCGCGCGCGCCCTGGGTTTCGGCATCATCTGGCTCGCGTTGGCTGTTTATTGGTTAGCGAGCCGCGCCGCGCATCGCCCGACACTCGGGGCGTCATGAGGCCTGGCGGCGTCGGCCTCCGACCTGCTCAGAGCCGCCCTGGCTCAGCCTTGATCGTGCCTTCAGGAGATTTAAGGCGGTGGTCTGGACGTTGTTGGGTGGGGAGCGCAGGCCCGTGGGCACGCCGAAAAGCCTGGAAACGCAGATTCTGAGAGATTTATGTTTGACAACCCTCAGTCGAAACCTTAAAAAGCACTCAACCTTTCAAGCTAAATTTGAACTGGATCGAGGCAGCGCTATCCAAATCAGGGCAAGATGCTTTATGAATAAACTGATCACGTTTGCGAGCTTAGCGGCAGTGGGTGCACTCAGCCTGCAGGGCCAGGCAGTCGACGGGTCCGGGCGGCCGTGGAGCGTATCGGCCAAGTTGCGCGGCTTCTACGACGACAACTACCGAACGACGCCATCCAATCTGACGCCTGAGGCGAAGGAGTATCTTGGGAACGTCGACAAGGAGAGTTGGGGGATCAATTTCGCCCCGGGCATCAAGTACGTGCTGCTGCGCGACCAGACCACGCTGACGGCGAGTTTGGATTATGATTTACGCTGGTACGAGGCCCAGCCGAGCAGCAAGGAATTTGACCACACCGTGCGGGCGGAGATCGCGGGCTCGCATGCGTTTTCCGAGCGGTTCCGGTTGGATTTCTTCGAATCCCCCGTTTATTCCGAGGAGCCGAGCATTCTCGAACCCAACGGCGGTCAGGCCAGTTACGTTCGCACCGATGGCAACGCGTGGCGCAATTACGCCGGCATCGGTCTGACGACCAGCTTGACGGAGCAACTGGGATCGCGTCTGGGCTACTCGAACACGTACTACAACTACCAAGACGACGGGGCGGGGAGCATCTCGGCCCTGTTGGATCGTATGGAGCACTTGGCGAGTGCAGACCTGCGGTGGCAGTTCCAACCGGCGATCATCGGCTTGGTCGGCTATCAGTACGGCTATTTCGATTATACGAGTGGCGACCAGCTCTGGTACACCGACACTCCCGATCGGACATTGCCGGAGAGCGATGCTCGCAATCAGGAGTCGCATTACGGATTTCTGGGGGTTGACTACACGGCTCTGCCGGGTCTGACCGCGCAGATTCGGGCCGGCGTCAATTACGCCCGGTATCCGAATGCGCATGTGGACGACGTGACGGCGCCGTTTGTGGATGCGGCTCTGGCATACGAGTACATGGAGGGCAGCAAAGTGTCCGTGGGTGTCAAACACGATCTGCGCCCGACTGATGTTGCCATTGCCAGAACGGACGATCTGAGTTCGTTCACCGTTTCACAGGAAGCGACGACCGTTTACGCGTTTGTGGCGCATCGGATCTTCCCGAAACTTATCGGGACCTTGCGAGGTTCCTGGCAGCATGGGACTTTCGAGGAAGGCATGTATGACGGCGACAGCGACAACTTCTACACCGTCGACGTCAATCTGGCCTACGAGATCACGGCCAACTTCGCGGCCGAGGTCGGCTACGCCTACGACAAGCTCGATTCCGACATCCCCATGCGCGATTACGATCGCAATCGGTTCTACGTGGGCGTAAAAGCCACCTACTAAAGGTCCTGACCACCCCCAGATTCGACACAACGTGGGAGGCTGGAGCATTGATTCTGGCCTCCTTTTTTTTGACACATGGACGCAACCAAGCCAAATCCGATTTCTGACAGCCAACTGCATTTCCTCGATTACTGGCGGATTATTCGCATCCGCAAGACCGTCATTTTGGCCGTCTTTCTGCTGGTCGTCCTGACGACCACGGCGGTGACGTTCGTGCTCAAGCCCACGTTCATGAGCACGGCCCGCATCGAGGTCGAGAAGCAGCCGACGGATTTCGACCCTTTCCTGCGTCCGCAGGTTCAGAATCAGTTCGACCCTTACTTCATCCAGACGGAGTTCGAGAAGATCCAGTCGAAGCCGATTCTCTACAAGGTGATCGAGTCGCTGGACTTGCGCAAGACCTGGGGACAGCGACTCAAGAACGCTGTGAGCGAGCCGGAGGCGTATTTGCTGCTGCGTCGGAACCTCGATGTGCGTCAATCGAGAAACACCAGCCTCATCGAGATTCGCGCCTACAGCGAGAACCGGGACGAGGCCTCGGCCATCGCGAACGAAGTCGCCAATGTCTACAAGGAGTCGCGGGTCGAGGAGAAACAGCGGCAAACGAGCGCCGGCATTTCCAAGCTCAGGGCGAAGCTCGATGAGCAGGCGGAGGCCGTCGCGAAGTTGCAGGACAACGTGGATCAACTGCGGGCCGAGTTGAATATTCCCGACTCGATCAACGACGCCTCGGTCTATCAGACATCGCTCGAACGCGAGAAAGTCAGCGCCATGGCGCAGGAACTGACGCGCGCTCACTCGGAGTACGTGTATTTTCTCACAAAGCTCGAGGATTTGAAGAAGCTCGATCGGACATCCATGAGGGAGGCGGTGCTGGTCACGATGCCCACGGAAGCGCGGTTGGGCGAGCTTTTGGGAGCGTTGTCTCTGGCACAGCAGGAAGTGGCCCGACTGCGAGAGGATTTTTCGAACGATTATCCCGAAATGAAGCGCAAGCTCGCGCTTGTCGAGCAAATCGATCAGCAGGTCGAGGCGCGGCTGACGGGCATCCTGACCGGTTTGGAGAACCAGGTGATCTCGCTCAAGGCTCGCCGCGATGAACTCCAGAAGGCAGTGGACGACGGCAAGAAGCTGGTGGTCGAGGAAGCCAAGCGTTCCCGCGAGTATTGGAGCAGCAAGCGCGAACTCGAGAATAAGCAGAAGATCAGAGACGCGATCCTGATGCGCATGCTGCAGGAGGAAGTGGATGCCGAGTTGCCGAAGGAATCGATGGTGCGGATCGTCGATCCCGCCGAGCCCGCTCTGCGACCTGTTCGGCCCAATATCCCGTTGAACATCGCCCTGGGCATTATGGTGGGCCTGGTCATGGGCGTCGGCCTGGCGTTCTTCATCGAGTACCTCGATACGAGCGTCAAGACCATCGACGATGTCGAGCGATCGCTGAGTGCGCCGGTCCTGGGTGTGATTCCGCAGAACGTGGGCATCCTGGTCAATGAAGGGCCTGACAGTCCGCACGGAGAGGCTTACCGCGTGCTGCGCACCAATATCCTCTTCTCACGCAAGGAGCCTGGAGCGAACACGCTGACGGTGGTCAGCGGCGGGGCGGGCGAGGGCAAGTCGACCACCATTCTCAACCTGGCGACCGTCTTTGCGCAGAACGGCCAGCGCGTGCTCGTGGTGGATTCGGATCTGAGGCGCCCCAGCCTGCACAAATTCCTGGCGGTGAGCAACAGCATCGGGCTGACCAACTACCTCATGAAGCAGAACACGCTCGAGGAGGTGATCCAGACCACCAAATTGCCGATGATGGACTTCCTGGCGAGCGGCAAGTTGCCCAGCAGTTCCCTGGGGATTCTGAACTCGACGCGGATGAAGGAGTTCATCAAGGATGTCCAGCGGCGATACGACTTCGTGTTTTTCGATTCTCCTCCGATCATGGGCGTGAGCGACGCCTCGATTCTGGCGAGCGAGGTGGATCTGTCGGTTCTGGTGGTCCAATACCGCAAGTATCCGCAGGCGATGACCTTGCGGGCCAAGCAGATGGTTGAGAAGGTCGGAGGAACGATGCTCGGTGTTGTGCTCAACAACATCAACATCTCGCAGGATTCCTACTACTACTACTACAGCGGCTATTACTACGATTACTACTCGAAGGGCGAGTACGGTGAATCCAAATCGAGCGAGGACGACGAGTCTCGCAAGGCAGCCCCCAAGAAGCCGGCGGAAGCGGAGTTGAAGACGAAATACTGATTGCCTTGGCTCGGGCGGAGTTGAAGGATGTGGCGATGATGACGACGATGGTCCAACTGGTCAGAGGGGGATGGTGGTGCGCGCTGGCGGCGCTGCTCGCGGCGCTGAGCTGCGGGTGCGAGAGTCCCAGTCAGGGCGGCAGCGGCTATGTGCCCGCGGAAGGCGCTGGCGCCGGGGTAACGCCGTCTTTGAGCGCGGATGCGGTGCGGATTGGGGACAAGGTTGAAATCACGTTTTCAGACATACCGGAAGTCTACCCCATCATGGTCCAGCGTGTCAGGGAAGACGGGAGCATCACGTTGCCGCTCGGCGTCAGGGTCGAGGCGGCCAACAAGAAGGCGACTGAGCTGCAGGATGCGATCGTCAACGCCTATGTCCCCAAATACTTCAAGCGACTGAGCGTGGCGGTGCGGCTCGAGGAGCGCGTTTTCTACGTCGGCGGGCAGGTGCGAGCACCGAATCGCTATGTCTTTCTGGGCGAAATGACGGTTTTGGGGGCAATTAAAGTCGCCGGCGACTTCACCGAATTCGCCAAGCGCACTGCTGTAAAGGTCACCCGTGCTGATGGCACCGAGATCAAAGTGGACTGCAAGAAAGCGCTGAAGAACTCGAAGTACGATCTGCCCGTCTTTCCCGGAGACAAGATCGACGTCCCGCGTCGCGTGCTTTGGGATTAGCCGATCGCGCGGGGGAGGTAACAAAATGGTCCTTCTGCGCGTCCTGACGGGAAGCCAGGCAGGGGCGATCACGCAGGCGCGGTGTTTTCCGTTTCGAGTGGGGCGTGCTTCGAGCGCGGACTGGCGAATCGAAGCCCCGGGGGTCTGGGATGAGCAGTTCGAGATCCTCCTCTCTCAGGCGGATGGGTTTCTTCTCACAGCAAATGCGGCGACCCTCACATGTGTCAACGGCGAGCGCGTTTCCCAGGCTCCCCTGCGAAATGGCGATCACATCGAGTGCGGCGATCTGCGAATCCAGTTTTGGCTTAGCCCTGCCCACCAGCGCGGACTGCGGGCGCGGGAGACGGCCACGTGGGTTGCCCTGGCCGGTCTGGCGGCCGTTCAAGCGTATCTCTTCTGGTGGTTGACCCGATAAACTCGGCGCCGCCGCACACATCGAGCGATGCGGGTCTTTGCTCGCCTTTCGAGCCCGAGCCCGCTACGCTCTCGTCCCATGAACACGGTGCGACTCGGGATCATCGGACTGGGCAACATCGGAAAGTACCACGCCGACTACCTGCTCAATCGGAAGGTGACGCGGTGCGCCCTGACCGCTGTGGCCGATGCCTCCACCCCGCTGGATCGTTACGCGCAGGAATCGTTGAAGACGTTTAGGGACGGAGAGGCGCTGATTCGGTCCGGTTTGGTGGATGCGGTTGTCATCGCGACGCCCCACTATCAGCATACCACCCTGGGGATTTCCGCGATCGAGGCAGGCCTGCATGTGATGGTCGAGAAGCCGATTTCGGTGCACAAAGCAGACGCCGAGCGTTTGATTGCGGCGCACCGGGCCAGGCCAGATCGGGTGTTTGCCGCCATGTTCCAGCTTCGGACCGAGCCGCGGTACATGAAGATCAAGCGTTTGATCGAAGCGGGCGATCTGGGGACTTTGGTGCGGACAAGCTGGATCATGACCGACTGGTATCGGACGGAGGCGTATTACGCCAGCGGCGGCTGGCGCGCCACGTGGAAGGGAGAGGGCGGCGGGGTGCTTCTCAACCAATGCCCGCACAACCTGGACATTCTCCAGTGGCTGTGCGGCATGCCGCAATCGGTGCGCGGTTTCTGTCAACTCGGGCGGTATCACGCCATCGAGGTCGAGGACAATGTCACGGCCTACTGGGCCTGGGCAAACGGAGCGACGGGGGTGTTTGTAACCTCGACCGGTGAAGCGCCCGGCACCAACCGGCTCGAGATCTGCGGCACTCGAGGCCGACTCGTCCTCGAAGACAACCGCCTCAGGTTCACACGCAACGAGGTCGACATGATCGAGTTCAGCCGGTCGGCGAAGTCGGGTTTTGCGCGGCCCGATATCTGGAATATCGACATCCCGTTCGACAACGCGCCTGCCCAGCATGCGACGCTGATGCAGAACTTCGTCGACTCCATTCTCGACGGTGCGCCCCTGGTGGCTCCCGGCGAAGACGGTCTGCGCTCCGTCGAACTTGCCAACGCGATCCTTTATTCGTCGATTCTGGGCCAGACCGTCGAACTCCCGCTGGACGGCGCCGCATACGAGCGGACGCTCGAGGGCTTGATCACACAGTCCAAGTTCGAAAAGAAGGTCGCAGCGGTCAGCGATGAGGATTTCACGAAGTCCTTTGTGCGGTGACCTTCTTCACAAGAGGACCACTATGCGGGCTAGAGAAGCAGAACCGCGCCAGGTTCGAGAGATCGAGAACTGCAACACACTGTTCCCATGACAGACCACTCTCGGGACCGACAGGATGCTCCCGGTTCCCTTTCTGGGCGCGGTTTTGCCGGAGCCCGGATGGCGGACTCCGCGGAACCTTGTGAAACATCCGGGCCAGGGTGCTGGATCTCGCGCGGCATGACAAACAGGTTGTCGGGGTCGATGTGGACGGTCAGCGGAGTTCCGGGGGCTCGAGTTTGCATGGGATTCTGTTCCAAGGCTTTGATTGTGGCCCCATTGGGCAGCCCCAGGAGGTATTGTTCGATCTCGCCCAGGTAGTGCGTCCGGGCGACGACAGTCTGCAGCATGTTGCTCGACTGGGCCCCGAATCGGACTGCTTCGGGGCGGAAACCGAGCCAGACCGGCTGTCCGGGGACAATCCCGTTACGCGGTGACGCCGTAAACAGACCGCAATCGGCGCGAAGCTCGAGGCCGGCGTGCGATGTCGCCACGACATTGGCCTCGATCCAGTTGGCTTCACCGACGAAGTCCGCGACGAATCGGCTGGCTGGAGCGCAGTAGATTTGTCGGGGTGTGCCAATCTGCTCGATCGTCCCGTCTCTGAGGACGGCGATTCGGTCGGCCATCGACAGTGACTCCTTCTGGTCATGGGTGACGTAGATTGTCGTGACGTGCGATTCGTCATGAATGCGTCGGATTTCCTGGCGCATCTCGAGGCGCAGCTTGGCGTCGAGGTTGGAGAGCGGCTCATCGAGCAGCAACACATCCGGCCGAACCACGAGGGCGCGGGCCAAAGCCACCCGTTGCTGTTGGCCTCCCGACAGTTCGGCGGGCGAACGATGCGAGAAGGCCGTCATCTGAACCCTCTCGAGCGCCTCGCGGACCTGCTGTTCCCTAGCCCGAGCCGGGACGCCGCGGGCCTCCAGCCCATACGCGACATTCTGCGCAACTGTCAGATGCGGCCACAGTGCGTAGTTCTGAAAGACCATCCCGGTGTTGCGGTGTTGGGGTGGCACGCCCATCATTGGACGGTCTGCAAAGAGAATTTCTCCAGCGTCGGGTTGGTAGAATCCAGCGACAATCCGGAGCAAGGTGGTCTTTCCGCAACCGGAGGGCCCCAGCAGAAAGAACAACTCACGGTCATGGACCTCGATGCAGACATCCCGCAGAACCACGGCAGGGCCAAACCGCTTGGTGAGATTTCGTATCGAGACGCGCATGGGGAAGGTCAGGGGGTTCGGGTCGTTCCGATCGAGCTTTGCCCGGGGTAACGGATGTGAGCTGCAGGCACTGCCGGCGGCTCGTGGCCGGCAGAGGCCGGGACTGGTGCCGGCGCTCGCTCTGCCAGTGTGCGATACTTGTCTTGCGCCCAGGCCTGCCATTGCTGTTTCGTTCGGTTGCGAAAAGAGGCGTCTTTCCACGGCCCTTGGGACAGACCGCGTCCTGCCGCCTCGCTGATCGGCACGCGGCCCAACTCCGCACTTTCGACCTCGATTTGGCCGCGGCGGATCATCGCGCGCCATGCGGTCTGGAGCTCGGCGTGGGTGTCAACCAGCAGCGCGCCGGCGAGAGCAGCGACAACCTCCCGGCGTTCGCGGGCAAGTCGGGCGTCATAGCGAAAGACATGTGGGAGGTCGAAGGGCGAGAAGGCGATATTGCTGACGTCGCGATAGCGTCGGTAGAAATCGGGGCGCACCGCCATGCGTTCGATCGAGTGGTGACGCGGCCCCTCGGGATGGCCGCGCGGCAGAAACCAGAGGCGCTGGCCCTGTTCGCCGAGGCAGAAATGGAGGAATCGCTGGGCGGCAGCGAGGTGCGGCGCGCCTTTGAGGATGCAGAGCCCGTCGGGGCTGATCGCGGTGAAATCGTCGGGAAGCACGAAGGTCATGTCGGCGCGGCCAGCGACGGCGATCTGTGTGAAGCCGTAGAAATCGATGGCGAAGCCGTAGGCGATCTCGCCCAGCGTGACGTCTTTGGCGGTGCTCGACGAAAGGCGGTCGAACTTGGATGTGTTTCCGGCAATCTCAGTCAGCAACTGCCATCCCTGTCGCCACCCATAGGCCTGAAGGAATGCCTCGAACATGTTGTTCATCGTTCCGCTGTTCCGCGGGTCGGCAATGCCAACCCAGCCGCGCAACTCCGGATTGGCCAGGTCCGCCCAACGCCTGGCCAGCGGCAAGCCCATGCGCCGTTGGACACGTGTGTTTTGCAGAATGCCGAAGCTGGACAGAGCGACCCCATACCATCGGTGCGCAGGATCGTAGAGTTCAACGCCATTCGCGCTTTGGGGAATGGCCGACAGAATCTCGTCAGGGACGCGATAGGCCGTCGTGAGACCCTTGTCGGCCAGAAGCAAATACGGTTCGGGGCCGCCCCCAAAGAAGCAGTCGATACCGATCCCGTCGGGCTTGGCGGCAAACTCGGATTGCACGAATTTGAGGGCGTCCGCCGTGCCGCCCAGGTTCCGCCACTCGACGGTGGCAGGCTCGCCATAGGTTTCGCGGTGCCAGGCCTGGAAAGCCTGACCGAATTCGGAGCAGATCGAAGTGTTGTGGGGCGAGATGACAACCACCCGATCGTCCGCTGCGGCAGCAATCCACACCACCAGCCCGACGAGGGCGCCTGTCATTCCCCGAGGGCAGGCACGAGCCCGAATCAACCATGAAGACGTGGGCGCAGTGTCTTTCACTCCACAAGCCCGCCCCGAACGGGTCTCGACGCATCTGTCAGCCCCGGTTGTCGCCCAGGCTGCGGGCGATCAGGATGATACGCAACATTTCGAGCACAGCAGTGATCAGACCGGCGACGTACGTGAGGGCAGCCGCGTTGAGCACGCGGCTCAGGGCGGCGCGTTCGCGCCCGCTGACAAGCCCGTGGCGCAGCAACTGGTCCTTCGCGCGCCGACTGGCGTCGTACTCGACGGGCAGGGTGACGAGCTGAAAGAACGTGACGACCGCGTAGGCCCCGATAGCGAACGGGAGGAGCGCGGCGAACAGCTTGACGCTGATGAGGCCGATATAGGTCAGCAGCATGCCCGCACCCAGAATCAAGAAAGCGGCCTTCGTCGCGAAATTGGTGGCGGGCACGAGCATCATCCGCAACTGAAGCGGCCCATACGCGGCTTGATGCTGGAGGGCATGGCCTGCCTCGTGAGCAGCCACCCCCACGGCCGCAATCGAACTGCCCTGGTAATTCTCCCCGGAAAGGAAGAGCGCGCGCCTGAGGGGATCGTAATGGTCGGTCAAGTGCCCCTGCACGGGGTGAATGTCGACATCCTGAAGACCGGCGCGGTCGAGAATGACTCGGGCAGCCTGGGCCCCAGTCACACCCGACTCGAGAGGTTGACGGACATAGCGGTTGTACGTTGAGGTAAGTCTGAACTGGGCATAGAGGCCCAGAAGCAAACCCGGGATGATCAGCCAATCGTATGGTCCAAAAAACATAATCGTGCCTTCGAGTCGCGGCCTGGCTCCCTCCGCGGTCTCGCGAAAAAGCCCCGCCCGCATCCGCCTGCATCTGAGGTTGAGAGAGGAGCAGCCTTCTTTGCATGGAGCGGCACCTCAGACGCCACGCTGGCAACAGATGTCTCAAAAAACGGCGAAGCGCAAGGCCGAATGCTCAGCAGTTCTCATTTCGGCGTGGGCCTCCGACGAGAACCGGCTGAAGCCGGGACACTCCACCGCGTCCGACGCTTCGGCGCGGTGTTCGGTGTGTCGCCTTCAGGCGGCTCGTGACCAAAATGAGAACCGCTGCCGAAGGCTTCACACTTCGAGAACCTTCTCGAACTTGGTGAGGTTGTGGGCGCCGGCGTCCGTGATCACGACCATGTCCTCGATCCGGACCCCTCCGATTGAAGCGTAGTAGAGCCCCGGTTCGACGGTAACGACGTGGCCGGGGCGGAGGACGGCATCACTGGCTTCAGTGATCTGGGGAGGCTCGTGGAGTTCGAGTCCGACGCCATGACCCGTCCCGTGAAAGAATCCCTCCAACCGTCCATTGCGGCGGCCGGTGCGGTATCCCTCCCGCTCGAACTGGCGCGCGACCGCGCGGTGAATCTCGCAGCACTTGCGGCCGGGACGCATCATCCGCAGGGCAAGTTGCTGGGCGCTTTTGACAGCGTGATAAAGCTGTCGAAGGCCTTCGGAGGCTCGGCCTTTGACGACGGTGCGCGTAATATCTCCGTGGTACCCGGTCTTTTGGGAGCGGGGAAAGACATCGATGATGATGGGCTGGTTGGCGCGGAGGGGGCCGTGGCCCGGGTCGTGGGGATCGCAGGCTCTGTGTCCGCCAGCGACGATGGTGTGGCTGGCGCTGCCGCCCGCCTGGACAATGGCGACTTCGGCGATGGTGCGCAGACGTTCGGAGGTCAGAGAGGCGCCGCGGTAGGCGAGTTTGCCCCCGGGGCCGACCCTGGCGCCTCGCAGGGCCTGAATGGCCTCGGCCATCCCGACCTCGGCCATCATGAGAGCCGCGCTGACCTTTTTAACCTCGTCAGCGGTCTTGAACTCGCGTTCGGGAAAAAAGAGCGCACCGCGCCGAACTTTCAGTCGAATCTTCAACCGGCGGAGTTCGCGGGCCAGGCCATACGGGAAGTTCTCCGGCACGAGAAACTTGTCGATTCCTCGTTCGTGTGCAAGCAGCCACACGACGCGGGCGAGGCTCTCGTCACGGGGACGTTTCAACTTGCGCTGACAGCGGCTCAAGGAGAGAACGCGGCAACCGTTTGCCTCGCGGCGGGCGCGATTCAGTTCGAGATCGCCGGCGATCATGTAGCTTCGTCCCTCGCGGCGAAGGTAGACGAAAGGATCCGGGATGAACATCTTGACCGCATACAGCATGTTTGCGTCCCGCTCGCTGTCGGCGACCAGCAGCAAGTTGTCCTCGCTCATTGCTGCGGCTCTGGGGTCGGCGCGGAGGTCGTGGTGGTGGGCATTGTCATGGGGGCTGTTTGGCTTTCCAAAGCGAGTGGACGCGGCGGGATGGGGCCCGCCGCGTCCGCGAGTCTAGTACCGATATTCGAACGTTCCCGGCCGCCGGGTTCCTTTCATTTCCAGGGAAAGAAACGCGCGGCGGCAATCGGTCATTGGTACGTCATGATCAGGTTCGCGCCTTGCACCTGCACGGAGGTGATCGTCAACGCAGAGGCGCCGACGAGCCGATAGAATCGCGTGCCGCCGCTCAAGGGGAGCGTGATGCGCTTCGCGTTTGTATCGATGACAGCGGCGGCATCGTCGGCGTAGCCCCCGGCGACGGTGGTCGACGACTGCACCTTGACAGCCGGGGCCGGAACGACATCGAGGTAGGCCTTAATGGCGCCCTGGACCTCCGCGTCGTTGATCAGGGAGCGAACCCCACTGGCCATGTTCACCGCGCTCCATTCGACATGCGCGTTGCCGCCACGCTCGTACCAGACCAGACGGAACGGGTAGAGACCCGAGACCGGCACATAGAACTCAAACGTGCCCGTCACTTCGTTGGCGGTTCCGCCGTTGCGGGCGCCGAGGACGGGGGTCTTGGCGCTGAGACTGGCGCCGGACGAGACTTTGAAGCCGTCGTCACTGATCACGGTGAAGCGGTAGGCACCGGCTACCAACTCGAGCCAGGCGTTTGCCTCGACGGCGAAGTCGTCCGTCAGACCGGTCTCGTCCAGACCTGGCACCACGTACTCCTTTTGGAAGAAACCGGCGGGCCCGCCGTCCTGGGACATCTCGATCAACTGCTCAGTGACGCTCTTGTCGAGAATGGCTGGGATCGTCGAATTGGGCGCCAGTTGGAGTTCAGCCCGTTCGAGGCTGTTGTCGTACGGTCCATACGCAGGATCGGCTTGGACCACCCGGACGTAGAAGCCGCGATCCTTCCCGGGGCCGGGCTGACGGTTGGCGGGATCGAGGCTCACGTAGTTGACGGTGAACTGCCACTCCGCGGCTATATCGACACCCTCGCTGTCCTTGAACGCGATCTTGACGCTGTTGACCACGCCTGAGGGAGGAGGAGGCGCGATGGGGTAATGCACCGTCGCGCCCGTAGGCGTCGGTGTCACGGTGGCGGAGACGACCTGGCCGTTCACTTCCAGTATCACAGTGCCGACGTTGACGGACGTGGTGCGGTTCTGAATCACCGCGTCAATCACCGGGAGCGCGGTGTTCAACTCCGAGCCTGGCGCGGGCGAGAGGGAGGTGATGGACGCCCGATCCTCCGACGGCCCGCCGGTAGGAACAAAGACCAAGTAATTGAGGTAGCGAGCCCCATCACGGGGATCCGGCGTGACCTGGCGCAACCGCAAGGTCTTCTTGCCCGAGAGTGAGAGGACGATCTTGTTTTGCCCCGTGCCATCGGTGAGCGCGAAGTTGCGGAACTGGAATCCGGTTCGCACGCCAAGGAACGAGCCGAGCGGCGTGACGGCGGCATCCGGCTGGGTGGGATCGCCAGTGACTTCTTCGAGGACACTTTCGCCGGTTGCCATGTTGGCGAGGCCCTGGCGGAGATAGACCTCGTAATGGCCCGCGGGGAAAGTGCGCGTGTAGTTCATCCACTCGCCGGCGGCGATGTCGCCGACAGCGTAGTCATACACGCCCATGGCCGCGCCGCCCGCGGCCGTGTATTTGGCCCGCTCGTGATCGAGGGCATGCGCCATGCGGATGGGGTCCTCGGGCCGATACTTGGTGTCCGTGAAATTGGGCGAGGTGCGGGTGTCTGTGAAATCCACTGTCGGCACTCCTGCTTGCAAGCTATATCCATCCGGATCATAGCCGCCCTCCCCGACGACGACGGGATTGTCGATGAACTGGCCGTAGGCGAAATTGTAGTCCTCAACTTCGATGACAAAGCTGTCGACCGCGAAGGTATCGAAGAAGAGGTTGCGCGAGGTCTGGGCGCCGTCGCTGTCTTCGACGGAGAGGACGGCCGCGTAGTTCACGTTTGCAGCCAGGCCACCCAGGGTGACAGTGCGGCTGTTGCCCGTCCCAGTGACGCTGAGACCGTTGGCGGTGGTGAAGACGGCGCCGTTGAGCGTGACCGAGATTTTCTCGTTTTCGAGTGGTTTATCGTCGGTCACTTTGAACGCGATCTGGGTCGAGGCCGGCAGGAAGTTGGCGTATTCGACGGGCGCGATGTCCGAGAGAATGGCCGCGGTGTTGCCGGCGGCGGGCGGCGCGTGGAGGACGGCATTGTCATAGTGCACCGAATAGAGCTTCTCGCCGCTGAACTGCTGGTAGCAGTACAAGGTGAAGTAGCCGGTGGTGATGATGGGCGCAGGGGGATCATCGGTGCCATTCTGCATTAGATCGGCATCAGGCGTGTCCAGAACGGTCCGTGACCAGAGCACGGCATTGTTGTCGTCCTTGTCCAGAACCTGACCGCAGGCCTCGACATTGCCGTTGTGCACCGTGAGGGTGAGCGCCAGGGTGACGTTTTGGTTCTTCAGTTCGGCGGTGACGCCGTCATCCGCGATGAAGTACTTCTGAACTCCCTTGGTGATGAGCACGTCCGTTGGATCCTTGGCGAGACCGTATCCATACAATGTGCCGGGGCTGTTGCCGCCGGTGTTCGGAATGAACGCCAGGACCGCGAACGCGTCCTCGCCGGAGTCCTCCACCAGGTCGACTTCCAGACGCACCTGCTCGCCATCCTTGAGTTCGATCACGCGGCTGGTCTTCTGGCTGGCGGTGAAGATGTCCCGGTTGGCCGGCGGCAAGTCAAAGTGGAACTGCTGGTTTGTCTCGGTGGGAATCCCGAAACCGGGAAGGAACGTGAAATCCGCCCAGTCGGTCTTGGTGTTGTCGTCAAAATCGTCGAGCAGTGTCTCCTCCGTGACAAAGACTTCGGCGTTGTCGTAATGGACCGAGTACATCTTGTCCCCGCTGTATTGCTGATAGCAGTACAACGTGAAATAGCCGGTGGTCAGGAAAGGCGCGGGCGGCGCATCGGTCCCGCCCTCCATGATGTCAGCCGCCGGCGTGTCCACGACCGTCCGTTCCCACAGCACGGCGTCGCCGGCGTCCTTGTCCAGGACCTTGCCGGTGATGGTGACGTTTCCGTCCTTGGCGGCGAGTCGCAGGACCAACGTGACGTTGTCGTTCTTCAACTCGGCAGTGACGCCGTCGTCCGCAACGAAGTACTTCTGAATGCCCTTGGTGATCAGCACATCGGTCGGATCCTTGGCAAGGCCGTATCCGGCCAGGGTCCCCGGGTTATTGCCCCCGGTATTTGGGATGAACGCCAACACCGCAAACGCATCCTCGCCGGTGGCCTCGACGAGATCGACGCGGAATTCGATGGTTCGGCCTTCCTTGAGTTCGAACAGTTCGCTGGTCTTCTGGCTCGCGCTGAAGATGTCCCGGTTGGCTGGCGGTTGGTCGAATTGAAACTGGCCGCCCTGCTCGACAGGCAGGCCGAAACCAGGGATAAACGTGAAGTCGGTCCAGCCGGTCTTTGCATTGTCGTTGAAGTCATCGAGGATACGGGCTGCGCCAGGAGGGGCGAACACCAACCCGGCGACAAGGCAGAACAAGGCCGAGCCACCGCTCGGCAACAGGCGTGTCAGGGATTTCATAGGCGTGTTTCCGCGGGGGTTCTTGGTTTGTGTTTCTGAATCAGCGTCCGGCTTCTCTCCAGCATCCAAACGACCGCACAATCGGGCGCGCCGCGATTCACGCCTTCGCGTCGGTCTGGTTTGGATCACTGCTCCGAGTTTCAAGCCCGTGGCTCCGAACGTCAACGAAATTCAAGTCCGCAGCGAAGGGGGCAGCGCCAATTCACGAAGCCGCAAAGGCCGGAGCGGGGACGGCTCATCCCCGACCAACGCGAGTGAAGACGGTATTTGCCGGCGACGGGGCCCACGCTCCGGAGCGCGATGAGACTCAATCGGGAGGACGGCCTCCAACCCGCAGGGCGGTCATCGTGCGAGGTCCGACCGCCCTGTGAACTGACCGCTACGGAATACGCGGGTTCGGACCTCACCGCCTGTCCATCCGCCTGCCCAGATAAATCACTTCGTCGCCTGCAGCCCCAATCCGGGCAAGCTCGTCGAAATCCAGCTTGCGATAGAACCGGTACGCGCGGTGATTCAAGGCGCTCATGCACAGGTGAACGCCGGCCGAACCGCGCCGCTCCAACGTCTCCAATTGGTGGTGCATCATCCGCATCCCCTGACCCCGGCCCTGTGCCCGCGGCGCCAGATCGATGTGAAGGTGAGATGGGTAGGCGCGGAAAGACGGCGGATAATAGACCTGATAGTGGTGATATTCGTGGTAGAGCCGTTGAGACGGCGTCCATGTCGCCGGGTCGCCCTCGGGATCGGGATGCCGGGCGCACAAGGACGGCAGCCATTCGGCCTGCAGACGCTCGTAAAAGCGCGCCGAATCCAGGGCCGCCAGCACATAACCGCAGACGCCCGCACCGTCTTCGAGGACAAAGGCCAGATCGGGTTCGAGGACAATGTACGGCCCCACGTAGAGATTCCCCAAAGCCGCGGGATCGTCCTGGTACAGATGCGTGCCATCAGCCCCGGAGTCGCCCGTCTTCAGACAGACGTCGTACGCAGCCTCGAGATCCGTCGGAAGACATGGGCGGATGCGGAAACCTGATTCGATCTGCGTGTCATTCATCGGAGTGTGCTCAGACTGCCGGAGTGAAAAATCCCGCATCGTCCATCGGCAGAAGCCGCTCGACAATCGCCGCGAATCCGCCACGAAAGACGCCGGGGCGAAAGTCGGGCGAGCGAAACCGCGCCTTGGGGTTCGGTGCGCGACGGCGCCAGGCGATCCAGGCCAGCAGCAGCAGCACGGTCTCTTTGAGTTCCCACATGCGCGGATAGAGAGCGTAGAGCAAATCGCGATCGTCGAGCTGCGTCAGCTTGTCGCAAAGAGCCAGAATCCGCCGGCTCGCCTCCTCGAAACGCCTCTCGACTGTGCCCCACCGGTCCGGCGCCGCGCCCAGCAAGCGTTTCAGGTCGGCCAGGTAGGCCTTGGCACGATTCCCCAACTCGCACGGGAGATAGAAGAAATCCGCGAGCAGGCCGATGTCGTCGATCTCGAAAGTCGCGCCTCCGCGACAGGTGAACGCGGGCAGCCAGGCTGCCGTCGCCCTGCGGAAGGCGGTGCGCGCGGCGGGGGGGTGCGCCGACCGACACCAGTCGCCCAGGGTGCGGATGGGTATGAAGTTCGCGTCGAACTGGGAGTTGGGATTCAGCAACACCCCGCCGATCTCCTGCCGCAGTGCAGGTGCGCGCCCTGCGTACGGACCCATAAACAGCCGCCGGCTGTCGTAATCGTTGGCGTGAAGATTGTCCCAGAGAATCGGTTTGCGCCCAACGATCTGACGCAACGCGCGAATCGAGTTCGTCGGAATCGTCTCGGAGACAATGTGCGGGCCGGTCCAGAGGAACTCGATGCTCGGTCGGAGTTTCTCGCCGATCTCCCGCAGGTAGGGCGATTGGCGGACGGACGGCTCGGCCATGCGCCCGCAGTAGACGGTGGGACAGAAGAGCAGCCGGCATGAGGCCGGATTTGGCTCGAGCGCGTCGGCCACGCGGTTGGCCACGGCGCAATGAACGGCGGCCACGGTGCCGTACAGCCGCCGGTCCTCCTGGGAGAGTCCGGCGGGCAGATCGTCCCAGAGAATCGCGCAGTGGGATGCGCCGAGCCGGCGGACCTGATCGAGTTTGGCGATGAGAGTCGCAGTCTCTTTCGGCTTGGCGGCCGCGAGATCCAAGCCTGGAGCGATCGCGTAGATGAACTGCACCCCGCGTTCGCGGCACGCGTCGGCAACCGCGCGCAACCCGGCTGCCTCCGATCGCGTGTAGGGCTCGCGCCAGAGCACGCGGTGCTTCAGATCGTCTTTCGGGGCGTACAGATAGGCATTCAAGCCGGCCCCGTGTAACCAATCGATCAAGGCTAGCCGCTCGCGTAGGGTCCAGGGCCGACCGTAGAAGCCCTCGACCACGCCGTTGAGGGGCGATCCTGCTCCTGTGCGCGCAAGGCTCACTTCAATTCGAACACCAGGCTCGGATCCACTGGGTACCGTCCGAACCGCTCCCCATAAATGGCCAACCCGCCCGGCAGGCCGGCGTCGACTTCGAGTCGAATTACGAACTCACGGCTCTCCGCCGCGGCACGCACGCTCGAGGCAGGCAGATCGGCGCGAATGAGGTACCCATACGAACCGGCCTCGCGCAGTTTCCTGTCTCGCAACTGGGCGTGCCACGAGAGGATGCCCCGGTGATCGGCGGGGTCATCGGGCAGATCGAACAGGCCGGCCGCAACCCCGTTGACACGCATCCGCACGGCGCTCGGGAACCGCACCATGTCTGTCATCGGATAAGCGTTCGGATTGAGACTGGGGTCGAGCGTCCCTTTGCCCCGCATGTAATCGCCGTCCTGCTGTCCGCTCCCCTCGCGGTCCTTGCCCAACAACTGCTTGGCCGAGGCTTCCAGGAGCAGCGACACACCGCCGACCTTCGCGGGCGAGAGCCCGGCGGGCCACGCCACCCGGTACTCGAAGAAACCGTGTCCGGCACCGTTGGCCTTCAGGCCATCGAGGATGTTCCATTGCTTGAGCGACCACTGCGCCGCGCTGAAGGTCTGGGGGGCAAACCGCACGACACGAACGGACGCCGATTGGACCTGGCGGATCTCATCGCGCGGAGCGGGACCGTTGGTGACGCGGAAGGTGGTGAAATTGCGATGCAGCGGCAGGCCGGTCGCCGTTTCGAGCCGGAGCGCCACAATCAGAAGCCCGTCGGCGCCCGGCATATTCAACTTGAGCGGGGCCAGGGCCTCGGACATCCACGGACGGAACGGGACCGGCCGCACCTCGTTCCCGAGGGTCCAGTTTTGGCCCAGGTTGTCCCAGCCGAAAGTCTGGACATTAATCTGCAGGGCCTGCCCCGGAGCGTGGTCGGCCATGAAGGATGCCCAGAGAGGGACCTCGACCACCTCGCCCGGTTTGACATCGCGGCACAAGTCGCTGCCGATCGAGATATAGAACGGGCCATGAAGGTCGTTGAGGCTCATGCCGCGCACCAGGTCTTCGAGGCCGGTGATTTTCTCGGAGCGATCATACCGGTAGTAACCGTTCCACTCGTTGATGACGTCGTGGTGCTCCGTGTAGAGCCAGCCGCAAATCTTCGGGTGGCGTCGAAACTCATTCATCATGATGTGATAGTCCCAGCTCCAATCGACATCGCCGGTGCTGCCCTCATAACCCCAGACGTTTCCACACTCGCTGTTGAGCAAGGGCTGTCGCGCTTGCTTGCGTCCGCCGATGAAGTTCCAGACGGACCCGGGGTATGTGTCTCTGGTCACTTGGGCCAGCGATTCACGCCATGCATAGCCGGGCAGGTAGGCATGCCAACTGTTGATGTCGGTCTCGACATGATCGTAGTTGCAGGGGGAATTGTCCTCGACCAGCCGGGTCGGATCCAACGCCTTGGCCAGGCGATAGACCGAGGCCACCCACTCCTGGGTTTCGGGCAGATAAACGCGCTTGTCGCCTTGTTTCGTGAACAGCCCCCACGTCTCGTTGAACGGCACCCAGGAGAAGATGGACGGGTGATTGAAATCGCGCTGGATCATGCCGCGCAGGGCGTGCTCGATCTCCCGGCGCATCTCGGCGTCCGGTTCGCCCCAACTGTTGGGCACGTCGCACATGAGCAGCAGGCCCAGGCGATCAGCCCAATACAGCTTGCGGGGCACGTCGATTTTCACGTGCAGACGGTTCGCGTTCAGGCCAATCCGCCGCGACCGCAGAATCTCGTCGCGCATGAACTCGTCGCTCGGATACGTATAGAACCCCTCCGGATGATAGGCCTGATCGAGTGTCATCTGGAGATACACCGGTCGGTCGTTAAGCGCTATGTACGGAAAATCAGTACCCGGCAGGTCGATGACACTGATCTTGCGCATGCCGAAATAAGTCGACACGCGGTCCTGAGCCCCGCCGGCAGCCAGCACCGCGTCCACCTCGTACAGGAACGGATCTTCCAGCGACCACAAGCGCGGTCGGGGAATTGGCAGCGCAAACTCGAACTCGCCCGCACCGTCCGGCACCGGCACGGTGATGTCGGCGAATGCCTGATCGCGAGCACGCAACTGCAGCTTCCCTTCGCCTGCCAGCGGCTGGTTGAATTCGGCCTTCACAATGACCTTCGCCCCGTCCACATCCGGCCGAAAGTGCAGGGACGCCAGATGGGCCTCCGGACGCGCCTCGAGGTAAAGGGTCTGCCAGATTCCCTTGGCGGGGCCGTAGCCCTGTTTGCCCTCGAGCTTGAAGGCATGGGGCGTGTCATCGACACGCAAAACCAGGCGCTGATCCTCGCCCCACTTGACGACCGGCGTCAGATCCCACTCGAATGGCGTGTACCCGCCGCGGTGTTCGCCGATCGACTGGCCATCGAGCCACCCGCGGGTGAGCCAATCCGATGCCCCGACCACCAGGAAGACGCGCTTGCCCCGCCACTCCGCCGGCACGCGGATTTGCCGGGAATACCAACCGATGTCTGCCTCGTTCCCGACCCCGGACAAGGCTGAGCCCCAGGGAAACGGCACGGTGATCTTCAGCGGGAATGCCTCCTGACTGGCGGCCCAACCGCCCGCCAGGCCCGCGTTGTCCTTGTCGAATCGGAACTGCCAGGAACCGTTCAGATTCAACCACTCCGCGCGCTCGAAGTCGGGCCGCGGGTGCTCGGGCAGCGGAATTGCAGGGGCGTTGGCCGCCTTCCCGGCGGCGGCCAGGACCAGAGCCAGCCCGATTGCGCACGTGGTCGTCCGCCGGAGCCGCAACGTCTGTGCCCAGAGGTGAAGGAATGGACTTGACATGTCCTCAGTTCGCCAGAAGCGCGGCCCGCCTGCAAGCCCCGATGCAAAGGGTCCGCGGCCCGGAGCGCCAATTCATGAATACGAAAAGGCCGGAGCGGAGACGGCTCGCCCCCGGCCAACGCGAATGAAGACGGTGTTTCTCGGCGACGGGGCCCTGGCGGCTTTGGCTGGCTAAGGGTCTGTCAGCAACAGATCTTCAATGCGCTCGTAATTCTTGGCGCCGAGCATGTTCTCGTTGAACGGCGCCGCGCCGCCCGCGGCATCGCGGATATCGCGGTCGAGGTAGTACTCGTTGTGCGGCTTGAAACCGGGGATGGTCAGCACGTTGACAAACACGTCCAGGCCGCGGTGACCAGTGCCCGGCGGGATGTAGATGAAGAGGCCCGGCTCCAGTGGATGCTGTTCGTAACGGCGGAGGTCCCGCAGGTCGGGAAACACGATCAACGAAGGCGAACGGCCCCAGGTGTTCAGGTGGTAGGCGATCGGATCCAACACGAGATACATCTCGCGCTGCGGGATTCCACTGGCGCCGCCGACGGCCTTGGGCGGATGAAAATGCGCCGGCGAGGTCTCCTTGGGTATGTTCACCACGTGGCTGTTGACCCAGTTCAGCCCGTCGCCCGTCTCGCCCGGATAGTTGTAGAACCAAGTCAGCGGCAGGCGACGGAAGGGATCAAAGTCCGGGTTGCAGCCGCCCGCGGTGTCGGCCAGAAACCGCAGGCGGCGGACGGTCGATACGGGGCTGGCCGTTTGCCTGACGTTCTCCATGGCCAGGCATTGGAAGCAGCCACGCACCGGGATCGCCTCCTGGGCGCATGCGACAATCTGGTCGCCTTCCATCACCGGTTCATAGGAGTCGACTTGTTTGGTCGAGAAGCCGTGCTGGCGATAGACCTGATAAAGCGAACGCAGTGCCGTCACGACCCGTTCGTCGGTGGACCACGGCTCCGGCACGTGGTCGAGTCTCCAGAGTTCGCCCAGGCAGTCGCCAACGAACGAGCCTTCTCTGCGGCGGCCGAGGATGGCGGCTACGGGCACGCGGGCGGCCGGAGACAGCGACGAAAGACCGCTCTCGATCAACTGGAGCGTCTCGGCCAGCGCCGGGGCGAGGGCGTCGGCCCGGTATTGGTCCGGCAGGGGCGCCCCGTCGCCTTCCTGCGTGCGATACCCGCGGGGCAGGAACACCTCACCTCGCCCCCGGTGGACCCAGAATACGCGCATGCCGCCGCACTCGGACCGCAGGTGGCCGCTCCCATCCACGGACACCCGCGTGAGCCGCAGGTCGGGGTTATCGTGTTCGAAAAACTCGCGGACGGCGGCGAAGGACGCCTCGTCATCCAAGCGGCAGAGGCGGATGTCCGACATCAGGCCGTGACCTCCGGCACTTCAAACGGCTTACGGTAGAAGCCTCTGACAAACTCGTTGGCCCGGGGGTTGTCCTTGACGCATTCGCGGGCCGGGTCGCACTCGAGCCACGGGCCGAGGATCGATTCGCTCGGATCGATGGCGTGGGCCTTGAGGTGCCCGAGGTAGCGGTCAAACATCTCCGCGAACGGGGGTAGGTCCCCGATCTGCGCCCGAACCTCGACGGCGGAGGCGCGTCGCCCCAAGCGATACGAGATGTTGCCCGCGTGGCAGATGTTGGTGGACAAATGGCCCTCGAGAATCTCTGCGTTCAGGTCCTCGCGTTTCCCGCTCCGCAACGCGCGGATGAAATTGCCGAAATGATCCTCTCCGCCGCTGAACTTCCTGATCTCCTTGTCTCGGTTGTCACGCACGACCCCTGCGTGCATCATCGCGTACCCTCCCTCACACTGGACGCACGTGTCGACGCCAGAGCCGCGGAACGATGGCATGGTCTGGGTGTCCTTGCCGGCCCGCAGATTATGCACTTCGTAGAGAATCGGCGCCGACGGATAATCGTAGCACATGATCTGCGTGTTCGGCACGTCGCCCGCGTCGTCGAAGACGAACCGTCCGCCGACGCTCATGACGCGCCGCGGCAAGGTCGTTTCCCCCAGCACCCAGCGGGCGACATCGATCTCGTGAACCCCCTGGTTGCACGATTCGCCGTCGCCCATGTTCCAGGTGAAACTGCAGTCGTATTGAATCCGGTCGCGGTAGATCGGCTCTTTGCGGGCCGGGCCGCACCACAGGTCGTAGTCGAGCGTCTCGGGAATCGGCAGAGGCTCGCTGCGCTTGCCGATCGCAGTCCGCGCCTTGTTGGCGAAACAGACGATGTACTGGATCTTGCCCAACTGGCCTGACTTGAGGTACTGCACCAGTTGCTGGTCCGTGCCCCGCGAGCGGCCTTGTGTGCCGACCTGAACAAGCCGGTTGTGCTTGCGGGCCGCGTTGACCATCTGCCGGCCCTCCCAGATGAAATGCGCCAGAGGCTTCTCGACGTACACGTGCCGGCCCGTCTCGCAGGCCCAGATCGTCGGCAGCGCGTGCCAGTACTGCATCGTGGCCACCGCCACCACATCGAAATCCTTCCTCTCCATCAACCGGCGCACATCGTCCACCTCGACCGGACGATTGCCGTAACCCGATTCGACCCGTTTGGCGAAGGACGCCACGCGTTCGTGGTCCGGGTCACAGACTGCGACGATACGCACGCCCGGCTGCTTGCCGAACTCCGCGACGTGGGTTCCGCCTCGGATTCCGCAGCCAACCAGGGCGATGCGGATTTCTTCGTTGGCTCCCAGGACGCGCCAGCCGGCGGCCATCGGCAAGGCCAGCGTCGCGGCTGCGACAGACGAACGACGGAGGAATTGACGGCGTGTGAGGGACATTGGTAATAGGGATTGGCGTGTTCGATGTGGCCTGAGTTTGCACGGCCCGGAGAGGCCACGCAAGGTGAAACGGATTCCCTGAACCGGATTCTTACTTTTATGGCTGTCCGACCAGGATTCGAACCTGGACTAAAGGCTCCAAAGACCTCTGTGCTACCTTTACACCATCGGACAACCCGCGGTTAAGCTACCGGCGAGCTGACGAGTGCGCAAAGCCAAAAGTGGGGCGAGCCAGAAGTGCGGTGCATCTGGTTGTCGTCGGTATTCTGTCGCTCGGTGAGGGGGCCGGGACTGCAACGGATGGAGACTGCCGAAGGGGCGACGCCCCACTCCAACACCTCCGTGTGCGCGAACAGAGCAAACAAGGCCGTGTGCCCTTCGTGTTCCGCAAAGCGCAGCGGCCTGTCTGCCGTGTCGGGCACGGCACAGGCAGGCGCGGCAGGCAGGCCCCCACGCAGCGCAAACTCCATTCCCATCGACAACTTTCAGATGCACCGACGCTTGGGGGGCGATCAGGAACTCCGAAACAACAGGACCTGAGTCGTCACAAGCACGAAGGCCCAACAGGCAACATCTCGGTCCACGGGCTTGTCCCGAAGCGCGCGAGAAAGCGATCGCGCAAGGCCCTCGCGGCCTCCTGGCTCGTGGTCAGAGCGAACACGGCGGAACCGCTTCCCGACATCAGGGCGGCGTTCGCCCCGCTCTCACGAAGGAACTCCTTGTACAAAGCCAGGATCGGGTGCTTTTCGAATACCGGGCCCTCGAAGCTGTTGTAGAAGTCGGCGGACGCCTCATCGAGCGTTCTCGATTGCAGGCTCTCGACGAACCGTTGGGCGCGTCCGGGCTGGCCGTGAAGGGCCTCGGGGAATCGTTCGAGGCTCTGATAGGCCCAAGCGGTCGAGATGCCGAAGCCTGGATGGACTAACAACATCCACGCGCCCTCGAGGGCCTGAAACCAATCCAGCGGTTCGATGATCTCGCCGCGGCCTGTGGCGAGGGCTGGTTTGGACTGGAGGAAGAAGGGGACGTCGGAGCCCAGTTGCGCAGCCAGGCGCGCCAACTGCTGCGGGCTGAGTGGGAAGCCGAACAACTCGTTGAGCGCCAGCAAAGCGGCGGCGGCGTTGCCGCTGCCACCTCCCAGGCCGGCCGCCATGGGCACCTGTTTGTCGAGATGCATTCGAATGCCGTCCGTCAGGCCGGCCTCGTCACGAAACGCGTTTGCCGCTCGGACGACGAGGTTCGAGCTGTCGACCGGCAAGTCGGAGCGGGTGCAGGTCAGGACGACACGCGTGCCGGTCCGCTCGCACTCGAGCCGGTCGGAGAGGGCGAGCGGGTGCATGAGGGTCTCGAGGTTGTGGTAACCGTCGGGGCGCGGCCCCAGAACGTTGAGGCAGAGGTTGACCTTGCAGGGCGAAAGGCGCTCGACGGACATAACAAAAAAGGCGCCAACAGATGCGTTGGCGCCCTGGGGAAATGCTGGGGCTAATAGTCGAAAATGCGGAACCGGCTGCCCGGGACGAACGGCGCGATATCGCCGCCGCTGAAGCCGAGGGCGGCATCGGGCTCGAACGTCGACGAGGAGATCATGTGCGGCGTGTAGCTGGCGGCGTGCGTCGGATTGACCGACGCGTCGTGCAGGATGGGACCGCCTGGGCGGAGGACGGGGTCGTAGCTGGGGATGGGGAAGGTCACGACCTCGTACAGGCCAACTCCGGTTCGAACCAGGCTTCGATTGATGCCGCGAATGAGACCCGTGGTGTAGGCGCTCTGGGGGCCGTCCCAAAGGAAGGTCTGCTCGACCGAACGGCTGATTTCGCCCAGCCGGGCAAACTCAGTGAGATTGTTGATGCCGCGACCGAGTTTCTTTTCCGGTCCGGCGCAGCCCGCCGCAAAGAGCACCGTGAGCGCCGCAACCATGGGAAAAATCTTGTTACGCATAAAGATCGTTTGTTGGGCATCAGGTTATCCGTCAGCCGGGCCTTGTAAAGCGCTTTTCGGGCTTCCGGAACGGGGAGAAACCGGTACGCTCAGGGCCCGTGGACCACCCTATCGCTTCGGCGCAGGACCGCAGAGCACTGCAAATGGCCATGAGCCTCTCGCTTGCGGTCGGGGTATTGATGTTTGTCATCAAGGTCAGCGCGTATCTTCTGACCGGTTCGGCGGGGATTTTGAGCGATGCGGCGGAGTCGGTGGTGCATGTGGCGGCGGTGGTATTCGCTTTTGTGAGCCTCCGGCTGACGTTCAAGCCGGCTGACGATTCGCACCTCTACGGCCATGCCAAGATCTCCTTCTTCTCTGCCGGATTCGAGGGAGGGATGATCGTGCTGGCCGCGATTTATATCCTCTATGAATCCATCCACAAGTGGATCCTCGGACAGCCGCTCGAGCGGCTGGGGCTTGGGACGCTCCTGACCGCGGTGGCGGCCGGGATCAACGGTCTGCTCGGAGGCTATCTGGTCTGGATCGGGCGCCGGAAGAACGCGTTGATACTCGAAGCCAACGGCAAGCATGTGCTGACCGACTGCTGGACCAGCGTGGCGGTGCTTGTGGGATTGGCGTTGACCATGCTCACGGGCTGGCAGCCGTGGGATCCGATCTGCGGCATATTCATGGCGATCAACATTCTCTGGGCGGGATGCAGCCTGATCCGCTCCGCGTTCGGAGGGTTGATGGACCAAGCCGATCCCGCGGTGCAGAAGCAGCTCGAAACAATCCTCGATCGCGAGACGGCCCAGCGGGGGCTGATCTATCACCAGCTCCGCCACCGGAACATCGGAAACGCGCATTCGGTGGAAGTGCACCTGATTTTCCCGGCGGAGACTTCGCTTGTCGAGGCGCATCGCCAGGCGACAGCCATCGAGCGGGTCATTGAACAGACGATCGAACCCCGCGCCCAGGTGACAACGCATCTCGAATCCATCACCGATCACGACGATCTGCATCAGCACAGCATCCGGAATCCGTCGCATGCGGACGGATTGTCGGATCGGGCGGGCGCACACGACACTCGCGTCAACTCGCGCTAACCCGCACATTTCGCTGCCCGTCAGCGCACAGGCCGGTCAGACTTCGCGAGATGACTGCGATGCGGGTTTGATCTTCTTCCCGTTCACCATGAGGGTGAGGCCGGCGAGAGTCTCATTGATTTTGAACTCGACGTCACCCTCTGCACTGGGCTCCACGACCGTGACTTCGGCGTGATCATACATGAGCCCGGCAGGCTCGGCGACCAGGGGGTGCGCGTCACCCACCACCTGCCACCGCTGGAACCGCCAGGTCGGATCCCGGACAAACATGGCGTCTTGTTGTATCGACTCCGCCCGGCGGCCCAGCCGGTCGCGGAATGACTCCGGATCAGCGACTTCGCCAGTCTGGTTATAGGCGTGGACGTCCCCGCCCTGCGACCAAATCCATTGGGCTCGGATGGGGGTGGTGTTTCCGAGAGGGCGATGACCGCGGCGAAGACTGCGACGAGGGCGGGGAGGAGGAGGAGGGACAGTCGCGGGGCAATGCGCCGCAGAGGCCCCCAAGCCGGGCATATCCGGAGACTCATACGCCCGGACGGGATGGCCATCGGAGACGAGCGGTCGAGCCCAAAGACGGGTTGGCGCGCGGGGGGTACGGCGGCGTGGGCGGCGGCGTCTTTGGGCGCAGGAATTGACTTGGCTCAAGCGCCGGGCCGAGAAGCCTCTTGCAACCAAGTCTCAATTCCGCTATGGTGCTGCCCGTGAGCACAAATGCCGCAGCCGTCCCTCCCTGCTCGAGCCGGATGACATGTCCGCTCAGCAAGGTGCGGGCGGGCACATGCGTCCGCATCAAGCGATTGCTTGGTGAACCGGCGCAGTGTCAGCGGCTGCGCGAGATGGGCTTCTGCGAGGAACAGCAGGTCCGCCTTCTCTTGCGAAATCGCAGCGTGGTGTGTCAGGTCTGCAACGTCCGCTTCGGCCTCAGCGCCGGGCTGGCCGACAGCATCTGGGTCGAACCGATTCCACCGGAGCGGAAAGCGGCCTGAACCGCCTGGCGAAAATCCTCTTGCCCTCGACCGGCCTGCCGGCGGGGGAGCATGCATCTGTGCCCAGAGTCCGGGTGAGACAGCCTCGCCTCCCATGATCGCCTCCGAAGCCGTGCGCCGTATCATACGTCATTTCAGACCAGCCCCAGCCGAGGCTTCGGCCAAAAGCGGGGCCCCGTTCCTGGTGGTTCTCACGGGCAATCCGAATTGCGGGAAGACGACGTTGTTCAATGCCCTGACGGGATTGCGCGCGAAAGTGGGGAACTACGCCGGAGTCACTGTGGAGCGGAGGGAGGGGCGTTTGACGGGCGCCGACGCCGCGTCGCCGATCCATGTTCTCGATCTGCCGGGGGCCTACAGCCTCAGTCCGCAATCGCTGGACGAGCAGATTGCGGGGGACGTTCTCTTTCACCGGGTGCAGGACCTGCCGCCGCCGGACCTGATTGTGGTTGTGGTGGACGCTTCGAACCTCAAGCGGAATCTCTACTACGCGACGCAGGTCGTCGAGTTGGGTTATCCGACGCTGGTGGCGTTGAACATGGTGGATGTGGCCCGCGACAACGGGCATTTGGTCGATGCGGCGGAGCTGCAGAAGCAGCTTGGTGTGCCGGTCTTTCCAACAGTCGCCAGCACGCGAAAGGGGGTGGTCGCCCTGCGATCGCGGATTCTCTCCGCGCATCGAGGCGAGGTCGCTCCGGGGCCGGTCCCCCTTTTCGCAAACCTGCCCGCTCCTTTCGAGCAGGAGGCGGCAGCCCTGGCTCAACTCCTGTCCGAGAAGGCCTTCGCCAACCGCACTCGATTCGCGCGCCCGGCGGCGCGGCTGATTCTCTCGGACGAAAAAAGCCTGGTGTCCGTTCCCGCCCTCTACGGGCCGGTTGTGCGCGATTCCGTGATTGCGGCCCGGGAACGATTGCAGGCGGCGGGACTCGATTGGCGAACGCTGTTGATCGAATCCCGGTACGCCCGGGTGTCTGCGATTTACGATGCAGCGGTCAGCGAATCCGTTGTGGCGGAGGAGACGCCGAGCGATCGTCTGGATCGGGTGCTGACGCACAGGGTTTGGGGTCTTGTCATTTTCACGGCGCTGATGGCGCTGATGTTCCAGAGCATCTTTGCGTTCGCGAAGCTGCCGATGAACGCGCTCGAAGCCGGAGTGGCCTGGCTGGGCAGCGGGGTGGCCCACATGCTGCCCCCCGGCGACCTCCGCAGCCTTTTGGTGGATGGGGTGATCGCCGGTGTGGGGGCGGTGGTGGTCTTTCTGCCGCAAATCTGCCTGCTGTTTCTGTTTATCGGCCTGCTCGAGGACACGGGCTACATGGCCCGGGCGGCCTTCATCATGGACAGGCTCATGAACAAGGTGGGCCTGCACGGCAAGAGCTTCATCCCGCTTCTGAGTTCCTTCGCCTGTGCCATCCCCGGCATCATGGCGACGCGGACGATCGAGAATGCGCGGGACCGGCTGGTGACGATCCTGATCGCCCCGCTGATGACTTGCTCGGCGCGGCTGCCGGTCTACACGGTGCTGATCTCCGCCTGCATTCCCGACACGCGGGCGCTGGGCTTCATCAAGTGGCCGGGGCTGACTCTCTTGAGCATGTATGCGCTCGGGACCGTGGCGGCGCTGGCCGCGGCCTGGATCTTCAAGCGGACCCTGCTCAAGGGCCGCACGCCGTTGCTTATGATGGAGTTGCCGCCCTACAGGCGTCCCATGCTGACGGCAGTTCTGCGCCACATGTGGGACCGCGCCGCGCTCTTTCTGCAACAGGCGGGGACGGTCATTTTGGGAATCAACATTCTGCTCTGGTTCCTTGCCAGTTACCCGCGCAGCGCCGACCTCGAGAGGCCATACGCGGAGGCGCGCCGCACACTCGAAGCCCGTCTGGCCGAGAGCGGATCGGAACCGGAGCACAGCGCCCTTCGCGAACAGATCGAGCGGCTGGGCGTGGAGCAAGCCGGCGCCCGGCTGCGCAACAGTGTTGCCGGACACATGGGCCGATGGATCGAACCGATCATTCGCCCGCTGGGATTCGATTGGAAGATCGGCGTCGGGATAATCACCTCGTTTGCCGCGCGCGAGGTCTTCGTGAGCACAATGTCGGTTGTATACAACGTGAGCCGCGGCGAGGATACCGAGGGCGATAGCCTGGCGCTGACGCTGCGCCGCCAGGTTCGCCCGGACGGCCGGCCCCAGTACACGATGCTGATGGGGATTTCGCTGATGGTCTTCTATGTCTTCGCGCTGCAGTGCGCCAGCACCGTCGTGGTCGTTCGGCGCGAGACCAACAGTTGGAAGTGGCCGTTGTTCCAGTGGGCCTATCTCGGGGCGTTGGCGTGGATGGCAGCATTCCTTACCTTCCAGGGCGGGCGTCTGTTGGGCTTGCAGTAGGCGAACGCGCTGCAATCGCCTCGTCGCGCCCCCGCGGAACGCGATCCAGATGGTAAACAAGGAATCGCTCGAGAAATGTTCCCACTTCAGCCAGCGCTTTCGACGGCGGATCGAGCCGCGCGGCCTCGTGCAGTTCGATTGCTGCGAGTTGTCGAGCCAGATCGCGGCTGGCTGAAGGAAGTCGAGCGGCCCCCCAGTCGGGAGCTTGGCCGCCCTCGGCGAGCAGCTTGAGTTCGAAGGCCAGCACGTACTGGGGCCGGGCGCCGTCGGAATCGAGGCAGTCCACCAGTTGGACCAGCAGATCGTAAATGACCGGCAAGGGCGTGTCGGCCTCGGTCATCTGCTCGACAAGCAGGGCTCCGTAAGCTGCCTGCCGGAGCCTGGCGTAGTCTTCGCGGAGATGGGGATGAGTTTGGCGCAGGCCGACCTCGCGAAGCGTATGCAGATCGGAGCGGCGGCTGCGCTGAAACGAGAACTCAGCGAGATAAAAGATGTCCAATTTGCCGCGGAATGGCGAGGTGGGTCTGCGTGCGCCCTTGGCGACCGTGGCCAGGCGACCGTAATCCGGGGTGATCCAGTGCACGATCAGACTTGTCTCGGTCAGGGGCCGGGTGCGGAGGACGAGGCCCGTGGCGCGCTCGATGGTCATTCTGGGATCTGGCGGCTCTCCACAACGGACGGAGCGCGCAATTCCGGCGCGATGGATCCGAGGCTGAAGACGTACTTGAAGGCGTCGGTCACGGTCATATCCAGCCGGATGATCTGATCGTGGGGCACCACCATGAGGAATCCGCTTGTGGGATTGGGCGTTGTGGGAACAAACACGCCCACCATGGTCTGGCCCAGCCGGACCGAGGCTTCGGGAATCTCGTCGTTTGTCACAAAACCGATGGAATGGATGCCCTTGCGCGGGTACTCGATGAGCACGACCTGCTTGAACGAGGATTTCTGGGTCGAGGTGAAGGCCTCGTTGACCTGTTTGAGCGTCCCATAGATCTTGTTGAGCAGCGGGACGCTCGACATCAAACGGTCGACACCCCGAATGAGCTGCCGTCCGACGTAATTCCGGGTGGCCCGACCCACAAGCGCCACCAAAAGGAAGCTAATGAGGAGGGCGAGGACACTCCAGTACCAGCTCATCTGTCCTTGTCCGTTTCCCGCGTGGGTCAGGGTCTTGGGCAAGAAAAAGAGCAGCGAGTTTGTCACCCCGGAGACCGCGCTGAAGAGCCAGAGGACAATGGCGAGTGACGCCACCACGGGCATCACCACCAGCAGACCAGTGAAGAAATTGGCCCGCCAACGCAGGATTGTCTTGCGCATGGCGTGAGTCTAGCCGGAAGGCTGCCCCCTTCGAAACTAAGAAATGCGAAAGCTCCCATCTCCGACCCCGATCTCCCATCTCCGATCTCCCATCTCCGATCTCCGATCTCCCATCTCCGATCTCCGATCTCCGATCTCCGATCGCGCGCTCGACACAAAGCGACGACATCGGTTATCCCTTGGCCGATGACCGAGGTCCCAGCAACGATCGCGCCGCCCTTGTCGAAAAGGGCCACGTTTGTGCGCCGGCTCTCGAGTACGGTTCTCTTGTGGGGGGTAGTGCTCGCAGCCCTCTTTACGCCGCATCGGGCTGTAGCCGACGTCTGTTTTATCGGCCTGATCCTGCTGTTAGGAGGGGCGGGGTTGATCGAGTTTTACGGGTTGATCGAGAAGCGCGGGCTGGTCTGTTTCAAGCGTTGGGGGACTGCAGGGGGGGTGCTGCTGCTCGGCGGCACATTCGCTTGCCTCTCGGGTTGGCGGGGGCCGCAGAACGTCCTCGGGCAGGCGAACGACTTCGAGACCGGGTTCCTGGCCCTGTTCGTCCTGGGCCTGTGCGTGCGTCAGTTGGTGTCCAAATCCAATCCTGCAGGGCTGACGGCGATTTCGACGACACTTTTTGGCCTGATGTATGTGGGGTGGCTGCTCAGTTTCGTCCAGCGCATCCACTTTTATCCGGAAGCGAACGGGCGGCTTTTTCTGATCTACTTCGTGCTGGTCAGCAAGTGCAGCGACACGGGAGCGTACGTTGTGGGGTCATTGATCGGACGCCACAAGATGATCCCCCGCATCAGCCCGGGGAAGACCTGGGAAGGGTTTGCCGGCGCCCTCCTGGCCTCGACGGTGGCGAGCGTGGTCTTTGTCATGCTGGCGCAAGGGCGGTTGGTCGGCATGAACAGCGGGCACGCGGTCATTCTCGGCGTGCTCCTGGGCGTCTCGGCCGTCGTCGGCGATCTGATCGAGTCTCTGTTGAAACGGGAGGCGGGGGTGAAGGACTCGGGCCGGCTTTTTCCAGGCATCGGAGGCATCCTGGACCTGCTGGACAGCATCCTGTTCAATGCCCCGCTGATGTATTTTTACCTTCGGCATGTGCTTGCGAACTGAAGCCGGGCGGCTCTGGACTTGGGCAAAGGCGGGCTGTTACGATAAGCGGCGCCATTCATGAAGAACGTCGTTGTCTTGGGCAGCACCGGCTCGATCGGGACCAGCACCATCAAGGTGGCGGAAGACCTGCCAGACCATGTCCGATTGGTGGGTCTTGCGGCGGGGAACAATACCGAACTTCTCGTCGAGCAGAGCCGCAAGTTTCAGCCCGAGGCCGTCTCGATCGGCAATCCGGACCGGGCGGCCGCGCTGCGGGAGATGCTGGGGGCATCGAGCCGCGTTTGCGCCGGCGCGGAAGGGCTGATTGAACTGGCCACCCTGCCCTCAGCCGACATCGTGCTGATCGCGATTGTGGGCACAGCGGGGCTGCAACCGGCGCTGGCGGCCATTCGCGCGGGCAAGGACATCGCCATTGCCTCGAAGGAGATTCTGGTGATGGCGGGCGAGATCGTGATGCGGGAGGCGCAACGCTCTGGAGTCCGTGTATTGGCCGTGGACAGCGAGCATTCGGCGATCACCCAATGCCTTGGAGACAACCCGATGAGTTCGGTCCGGCGTCTTTGGCTGACTGCCTCCGGCGGTCCATTCCGAAACACGCCGCGCTCGGAATTCGATCGAATCACGATGGCACAGGCGCTGCGGCATCCGTCGTGGGTAATGGGAACGAAGATCACCATCGACTCGGCGACGTTGTTCAACAAGGGGCTCGAGATGATTGAAGCGCGCTGGCTCTTCGGTCTCGAGATGGATCAGGTGCAGGTCGTGGTCCATCCTCAGAGCGTCGTGCATTCGATGGTCGAGTTCGTCGACGGCTCGATCCTCGCTCAACTCTCGACCCCGGACATGTGTTTGCCGATTCAGTACGCACTGACGTATCCGGACCGGGTGCCCAGCGGGCGCGTGCGGACGAATCTGGCGCAGATCGGAAGCCTGACTTTTCAGGAGCCGGATTCGGACCGATTCCCGGCCATGGCGTTGGCGCGCCATGCCGGCGAGGTGGGCGGCACGTTGCCGGCGGTGCTCAACGCGGCCAATGAAGTCGCGGTGGCGCTTTTCTGTGAAGGGCGTCTAACGTTCCCGCAGATCAGCGCGCACGTGGCGGCCGTGATGGACCGGCACGAGGTCGTGGCCCACCCGACCCTCGATCGGATTCTCGAGGCGGATGCCTGGGCCAGAAGACAGACAGCCTGAGCACAGCGATCCGAGGTCTTGGACGGTGGCCTTCTCCAGTTTGTCCGATTCGGCGAATTGCGCCTCCAACTCACCGATCAGGCGCGGAATCTTCCTCCCGAACGGTTCGCCCTCGGCCCGAACCGATGAAGCTGAACCCGTTGATCGGGCCCGGGCCGCAGCCGGAGTTTCCTGAGCTCACTCCGCCTTGTCGGGAACTTCAATCCGGTCGCCGTCGCGCAGGAGGGCGAGAATCTCGTTGGGCTTGGCCATGATGACTGTGCCCCGGTCGGGCGTCGAGACGCCCGTGTACCACTGGTTCAGGTCCTGAATACTCGTCGCCAGGGCCAACGGCGTCTGACCCGCATTGTCTTTCGCATTCGGCTCGGCTTTTGCCTCGAGAAGAAGCCGCATCAAGTCGAGGTCGCGGCGGTTCACGGCGAAGTGGAGCGGCGTGCGTCCTTCGGAGTCGCGCGCATTCACGTCGGCGCCATGTTCAAGTAGGAACCGGGCGATCTCGAGGTTCTGGATGGCCACGGCCACATGGAGAGGCGTCACGTCGTTGTCGGCGGAGAGGGTTTTGTCGCCCAGGTTGACCAGCGTCTGGAATGGCGCCGGGAGCGCGGGCGGAGCGGGCTGGGCGGAGCGGATGGCGCGGGTGGGAATCTGGATGAGTTGGGGGGCGATCGGTATGCCGGGCTGGGCAGTCTGGACGGCTCGTGTCGGAGCCGCGGCCTTCCAGGCGGTCGAGGTCGGACGGGCAGACGGCTGGGCTTGGCGCTCGCCGAGCTTCGGTTCCTGCGACGGCCGAGATCCGCGGGCATCGACCTTCGCCTTGTTGGCCACGAACAACTCGGCCAGGTCAGGGCGGTTGGACTGGGCCGCCTGGTGCAGCGCCGTCCAGCCATTGGTGTGTGAGCCGTTCACGGCCGCACCATGTTCGAGCAGGATCACGGCGAGAGTCGCCGGGTGGCTGTTCGCATCGCATGCGGCGACGCACGCGAGCGGGGGCCAGGTGCCGCCCCAACCGAGCGCGTTCGGGTATGCGCCGGCAACCAACAGAGCCTCGATCATCTCGGCATTCGGTTGGCCAAGGCTCAGGGCATAATGCAGGGGGGTGTTGTCCCCGCTGTCGCACGCGTTCACGTCCGCTTTGCGTTCGAGCAGCAGTTCGAGCACGGCAGGCTGATCCCGGATCACCGCCCAATGCACGGGCGTGATGCCGCTGGCCGCTCGGGCATTGACGTCAGCCCCGGCGTCGAGCAACCGGCGGGTCAGGGCCACTTCCCCGTCCCACACCGTCCGAAACAACACCGTCCAATCGCCCTCAGGGTCCGGGGCGCGCAGGCGGGCCTCGACGTTTGCCTGGTGGTCGAGGAGCAACTCGACAAGGGACTCCTGTTTCTGGAGGACGGCTTGGAGAAGCGCTGAACTCCCCTCCTTATCCAGAACGTTCGGATCGGCCTTCTTCTCGAGCAGGAGTCGGGCGACGGCTGCCTGCCTCCTGAGGATGGCACGGACCAGCGGGGTCCGTCCGCCCCTATCCCGGGCGTTGAGATCGGCGCCGTGCTGCGCGAGCAACTCGGCCACTGCGGGATAGCCTTTGTCGGCCGCCAGGTGGAGGGGCGTGCTCTCCATTTCATTCCAGTTGGGCTGGCCTTGCCGCGGCTGACGTTCGAGTGGTGGGACGTAACCCTTGGCGTTCACCTCTGCCCCAGCCGCAATGAGGGTTTCGGCCACGGCCCGGTAGCCGCCCAGCACGGCGTGATGCAAGGCTGTGTAGCTGTTCTTGTTGGGCGCATTGACCTCGGCACCCTTGGCGAGGAGGAGTTCGCAGAACCGCTTGTGACCGGCGGCGGCTGCGGTGTGAAGCGGCGTGTCGCCTTCGTTGTCGGTAGCCTTGACGTCGGCCTGGTTCGCGAGCAGAAACTCGGCAACGGCCAGATACCCGTTGGCCGCGGCGCTGTGGAGCGGAGTGCCGCCGACCGGGGTGGCGTTTCGGGCATTCACCAGGTCCGGGCTGTTCTTGATGATGGCCTGGATGCGCTGGATTTCAGCGGCTTCTTCGTTGGTGGCCGGTGCGGCGCCCGCTGCGCTTCGAGCGGCCGGGCGCTCGGACGCTTCGGGCTGACGGAGCGCGGTTGCGGCCCGTTCCGCCGCTGCCAGTTCCCGCTGCACCCCGAGCAGTTCGCGGCGCGCGGCGATCTCATCGAGCGGCGGCGCGACCCCCACCTGGATTTTCTTGAGGACCTCGGTGAGGCTGTCTTCGGTGAGCTTGAACTCTTCCTGGAGCAAGGCGATCTGGCGGTCGATGAGGGCGTTCTCGGGCAGCTTGCGCTGAAGCCGCAACGCCTCGCGCTGCACGCGGCGCACCTCGGCCGCGTCGGCCTTGCCGTTCTCGAGCTTCTTGCGCGCCACCTCGAGCTCCTGCTCGACCAGCTTGAGTTCTTGCCGCAGCAATTCGGCATCGGCCGGATCGATGGTTGGAGCGATGCCGGTCGAGACCGCGGGTGTCGGAGCGGCGGTCGACTCAGCCGCGGGCAGCACGATGTCCAAAAGAGGGCCTTGGGACTCGAGCGCGGCCATTTGCCGTTTGAGGGACAATGCCTCGCGTTGCAGGGTGAGGAGTTCATCCCGAGAGATTCGGCCGCTTTCGACCAGGAGCTCCTTCTGCTTCAACTGTTGCTCGACCAGGGCCAGCTCCTGTTCGAGCAGTTCCATCTGGCGCCGGGCGGCAGGCGTCAGGGCGCTTGCGGACGATTCGGACGCCGCCGTGGACGCAGCGGAACCGGTCGAGGCGATGAGCCCCTGCCGGGCCAGCGACACGAGGTTGGTCTGGTCGGCGAAGTCCAGGAGCACGCGTTGGTACTGGGCGGCGGCCTCGTTGGTGCGTCCGAGCTTGCGGTAGACTTCGGCGAGACGGAACAGGGCTGTGGCCGCGGTGCGGCGCTGGAGATCCGCCTGTTTGACGGCGCTTTCGTAGGCCTGGGCCGCGGCCTTGAGATCCCGGTTCACGTCCTCTTCGAGCAGGCCCTTCTGGAACGACTCGGTCAATGGGTCGGCGGCCAGGGCGGAGAGGAACCACGGAACCAGGGAAAGGAACCACGGAACACACGAAACACACGAAAGGAACAGCGAGAGGACCGTTTTCATGCGGTGAGGTTTATCAAAGGTCAAGGCGGCGAGTTGTCACGGTTCTGCAAGTTCGAGGCGATAGCCCACACCGTGGACGGTCTTGATCCAGCGCGGTTGGGCCGGGTCCGGTTCGAGCTTGGCGCGGAGGCTGGCGATGTGGTTGTCCACCGTGCGCGTGGTGGGGAAGGCGCCGTAACCCCAGACCAAATCGAGGAAACGCTCGCGTGTGATCGGTTCGCCCTCGGCTTCGGCCAGCAGGCGCAACATTGCGAACTCTTTGGCGGTGAGATGGAGTTCCGCGGTGCCGCGCCAGGCGCGCTGGAGGAGGAGATCGATTCGCGTCGCGCCGAGTTGCAGCTCACGCACGGTTTTGGCCTGACGCTGCGTGCGGCGCAGCGCGGCCCGGACCCGGGCCATGAGTTCATCGGTGCTGAACGGCTTGACCAGGTAGTCGTCGGCGCCAACGTCGAGGCCGGTGACGCGGTCCTCGACCTGTCCTTTCGCCGTGAGCATGAGGATTGGCTCGGTGTGCCCCAGGCGGCGCAGTTCGGCGCACACGGCGAAGCCGTCGAGTTTGGGCATCATGATGTCCAGGAGCACGAGGTCGGGCTTCTCCTTGATCGCCCGCTCGAGGCCCGCCGCGCCGTCCGCGGCGGTGATGACCCGATAGCCTTCGTCTTCGAGCACATCGGCCAAAGCGGTGCGCATGGCCAGCTCGTCTTCGACAATCAGGATGCGCGACATACTGGGAGTTCGATCACAAAACGGCTGCCTTTGCTCAACTCGCTTTCAACACGCACCACGCCGCTGTGGGCGTCGACGACGTGCTTCACAATGGTCAGCCCGATTCCAACCCCGCTCGTCTCGCGGCGCAACTCGGACCCGCGGCGGTAGAACGGCTCGAAAATGCGCGCGTGTTCGGCGGCGGGAATGCCGGGGCCTTGGTCGGTCACGGAGAGAGTCATCAGTGAACCGTGGTCAGTGGTCGGTGCGTCAGTGGTCGGTGCGTCAGTGGTCGGTGCGTCAGTGGTCGGTGCCAGGAGGGTCACGGTGACTTCAGCGCCGGCTGGCGAGTGCTTGACGGCGTTGTCGATCAGGTTGACCAGCGCCTGCTGGATTGCCCGACCGTCCAGCGAAGGTTGCAGGTTAAAAACCCCAGGTGGTTCGAAGCGCAGCGTCACCTGCCGTTCGGTGGCGTACGGCTCCATCAGCTTCACCGTTTGGGTGACCAGGGCAATCAGGTCCGTCGGCTCGAACTCGTATTGCTTGCGCCCGAGGTCGATGCGCGAAAAATCGAGCACATTCTCGACCAGGGCCGACAGGCGCCGACATTCCTGGCCAATCAGCCGGAAGTACTCGCGCCGCTTGGTTTCCTCGGTGATCCGGCCCCGATCCAGGCTCTCGGCGAGGAGGCGCACGGAGGCGATGGGCGCGCGCAGTTCGTGCGACACACTCGACACGAAGTTCGACTTCATCTCGCTGAGCCGGAGTTGGCGTCGGAAGGCGCGATGGGCGGCGAGCAGGCCGATCCCCGCCGTTGCCGCGGCGGCCAGCACCACCGCCACGAACCACCAGGTGCGCTGCCGCTGGTGGGCATACAGAGCCGCGGCGTCCGCGAGGTACACGGCGGCGCTGACCGCCGGTTGATCGAGGCCGGGTGCAACCGGGCCACCCGCAGCCCGCTCCGCCAACAACGGCAGGGTCGACGGCGCCGGCAGCGCGCGGCCGGCGATGGTGACGGCCAGACCGAAATACGATGGCCATTCCGCCAGTCGGCTCTGGGCGCGGGCCAGCAGATTCGTCACCTGGCACTCGGTCCAACCGTGGAGGCGGAGGCTGTCAGGAGGGAACCGCGTGAGGAGCCAGGACGTGCTCGCGCAGTCCTGGCCGGGCATGCGTGTGGGCGGGGGAGCCGGCAACTCAACCCAGATCGGCGCGGCAGCTCGTCCGGAGAACTCGATGCCGCCTGCTTCGGTGGCATGGATCAGGCCGCGCGTTTCCCAGGCGTCGCGCGCAGCGCCGAACAGTCCGCGCGAGAGTTCCGTGGTTTCCCAGAGTTGCCGCCAGGCGAGAATCGAGTCGCGCCCTCGCCACACCCGCAGATCCGAACCGCCGTCCTCCCGCTGCGCGGGCTGAAGGCCCTGGTCACTCAGGTGGCTTGCGAGTTCTTCGACCCGGCGGAGCAGGTCCGGACTCAGCGCGCTGGGCTGAAAGACCAGGTTCGAGCAGGCGCGCAGCACCGCGGTGATCCGGTCGGTCGAGTTCGTCGCCAAGGCCAGCCTCAACTCCGCCGCCTTCCATGCCGCCAAGGGCGCAAGCGGCAAACCGCTTTCGAGCGTGGCGTCGGGGTAAGCGGCGGCCAGTTGCTCGAAGCGGTCCGCGGCTTCATTGGTCAGTCCTGACCGAGCCGTGGTCTGCGCCCACTCGAACTGCGCGCAGGCCGCAAACTCCGCCGGAGGTTCGGAGGCGAGGAAATCCTCCCACCCCTTCGACACGGCAGCGGTGTCTCCGTCGAGCGTCGCGTGCTGGGCGGATTCCCAGGCGGCGCGCGAGGCCTCGGACAGTTCGGTGGTGTTGAGCAGGCGCGGGCGCGGGGGCGAATCCACCGGTCGCGGCCAGACCAGTTCGAGTTGCGGCGTGATCTCGAAGCCCGGACGGTCGAGGTCGATTCCGGGACTCACGGTTGTCCGGTTGGTTGGCGGCGTTGGATCGGACTCGAAGAGCGTCACGAAAACCCGGTCGGCGACTTCCTGGGCGAGTCGTCCTGCGCGTTCGCGGGCGGCCTGCTCGGCCAGCAGGCGGTCTTGACGGAGAGAGAGCAGGCCGAGCATAGTCAGGATCACCACAGGGAGGATGATGAGCGCCGCCTGCCAGACAAACGAGGCTCTGCGAGCGAACCGACGCCGACCGGGCGAGCGCTCTTCGGCAGCAAGAAGCGTCTCAGTCAAGCTCATGGTTGTCGTCCCGCGGCATGATGTCCGATTTCACTGGTAACAGATTCTGCCTCGACAGCCGAGCCGATTTGTCACGGAAATGCAAAGCTGCCGTGCTCGAACTTCGCGGACGACGGTTCACTGTTCACCGAGTTGCGGCTCCTCCGAACCGTCGCCGCGCAGACCGAGGGCGGAATCGAGTGCGATCCGCGGGCTGGCCGCGGGCATTGAGGCTTGCGGTGAGAACAGCCGAACGCGAGACTGCCGGCCGATGCGACGCCCATGCGCCATCCATGCACAGCGTCAGAAGTCCCGCCGCGTGGGGGCACGCGGCGCGCAGGCTTGCGGGTCGGGTCCCCTGCCTGCCTCGGCGCTGCATTCTTTATGTCGCTCTGTCGAACTGATGGCGTAGGCTCCACGCACAGCCTGATGAACTCGAGCATTCACAAGCCAAGCACCCTGCTATGAACACCGCCTCCTCCGTTCCGCGCCGCGCCTTTATCCAGAAGGCCGCCACCATCACTGCCATCGGCTTTGCCGCACCCCATTTGGCCTCGGCGGCCGATCCGACGCCCTCGGCCAGTCCCCGTCCAAACAGCCGGATTCACGTCGGTCTGATTGGCTGCGGCAACATGGGGCGTGTGAATCTGAGCAACTGCGCCGTGCATCCGGACGTGGTGGTGACCGCGGTCTGTGATGTGGACGAGAACCGGCTCGAACCGATTGTCGATCGGTTCAAGGGATGCCGCGGGTACCGGGACTACCGCGAGATGCTCGAGCGGAAGGATCTCGACGCGGTGATCATCGGCACGCTCCCGCACTGGCATGCGCTCCAGGCCATCGCCGCCTGCGAGGCGGGGAAGGACATCTACATTCAGAAGCCGATGACCTTGCACCTGGCCGAGAGCCTGGCGGTGCGCAACGCCGTCAGGAAACACGCGCGCATCAGCCAGGTGGGCACCCAGCACCACGCCCGGGAAGAACATCACCGTGTCATCGAATATGTCCGGTCCGGGAACCTCGGACCGATCGGCGTGGCGCGCGCGTTCAACGTGATGAACCAGACGCCCCGCGGGATCGGGTCTGGGGGCCAGCAGAGCGTCCCGGAGGGGATGGACTGGGATCTGTGGTGCGGACCCGGGCCGCTTGCGCCTTACAACCGGCTGCTGGCCATGGATGCGTATCACCACTGTTCCTGGATGGATTTCAGCGGCGGTTGGACTCCCGGCAACGGGCCGCACATGCTCGATCTTCCCATCACGGCCCTGGACTTAGGTTACCCGCTGGTGACCAGCGCCTCCGGCGGTCGTTTCGTGGTGCGCGACGACGGCGACGCCTACGATCATCACGAGGTGCTTTGGCGCTACCCCAACCTCACGCTCACCTGGATGATGTCGCTCACAAACAGTTATGGTTTTGATCTGCAAGGCGACCCCAAGCCGCGGACGCGCCTTGGCGTCTACTTCCACGGAGCCAACGGGACGTTCTACGCCGATTACCTCGGCGCCTCGACACTGGTGCCCGAGGGTGAAGCCTTGAAGGGCAAGCCCGTTCCGCCAATGTCCATCCCTCCTTCCCCCGGCCAGGAACGCGAGTGGCTCGACTCGATCAAGTCGCGTCAGCAGCCCAGTTGCAGCGTGTTCCACCACGTCAAGGTGGATGTGCCGATCGTGCTCAGCCTGCTCTCCCTGCAGTTGGGCCGCTCGATCCGCTTCGACCCGGACACCGAGCGCATCGTTGCGGACGACGAAGCGGCCCGTCGGGCGATTCCGGAATACCGCGCGCCGTGGAAGTTCCCAAGCGACTACCTGACGGCATGAACGCGGATGTCCTCAATGGATGGAATCTGCTGCGAACCCGTTGAACCATGAATGCCTCGCTTCGCGCCCTCGCTCTTGCCCTCTGCTGTCGCCTCTTGCCGCCTCGCACGCCGGCGAACGGATACCGCGCCCGGATGGCGACATTGACCTGATCGAACCGCTGGCGAGCACGCCATTCAGATAAACCTCAGGGGCCTCGTCGTAGAGGATGAGCAGACGCGGGTTCTTCAGAGGACGGTCGGGCAGGGTGAACTCGCGGCGCAGCCAGATCGCTGTCGTGTTCCATTCGGTGCCGATGATGGCGCCGGGCGTGCCCTGGGTGCCGAACCCGCCCGGGCCTTCCTTCCAGGCGGAGTCGTCGAAACCGGGTTCTGTCCAATCGGCGGGCGGTTCCTCGAGCGTGTAGCGCCAATTCACTTGCGCGGTCCGGGCGGTCGGGACGACTTCCTTCGCCTCGCCGCCAACCGGAATCGGCGCCCACGGACCGCTGGTGTTGGCCCCGCGCTTCGCCCACTTCTGCCGGATCGCGGAATCGGCGAGCATCTTGATGAAGATGCCACCGACTACCGGACGCGCCTGGAAGCCTCGCCTCTTTGCGTCCGAGGTGACGAACCAATCCGGCAGCGGCACGCGCGCCGGCGTCTCGTTGGCGTATCGCCAGATGGGCTCGAGCAACGCCTGGAAGTCCGCGTGATTGCGCGCCAGGGCGATGCTCCAGAGCGCCCAATCGATGAGGCTGGTGTCGGTGCGGTTGTCGACGGGCAGGCCGTATGTCTTCTGCACCTTGAGATACCAGGCAATCTCGGCGTCGCCGATGGACTGCGGGAAGAGGTTCAGCCCGAGCACGCGGTCCCAGATCAGGTTGTGCTTCATCGCCCAAGTGTCGGGCTGGCCGTAGGCGAGGATCGTCCGTCCGTCACCCTTGGCGAGGTCCTGCCACCTGACGGCGTAGTCCTGAGCGATGGCGCGATACTTCTCTGCGTCGTCGGGCTTGCCCGCCAATTCGCAGAGTCGCGCGAAGCCGCCGATGCCGATGACGGCCTTGAGGGCGAGGTTCGCGTTGCGCGGCAAATGCCCGAACATGTCGGCGGAGCAAAGCTGGTTTGTCGGATCGAGCCCTTCCCTGACCAGGTAATCCGCCCACCGGTTCAGCATGGGCCAGTATGGTTTGGCGAAGTCGGCGCTGCCTTCGTGCCTGGCCAGCGCGGCGAGCATGATGAGCATGTTGCCGCTTTCCTCGACCGGCATGCGGTCACCGTCCTTGCCACCCATGCCATAGACCTGGCCGGTGGCGTGCGGGTACGTGCCGAGATCATGCGGCGCGTAAGGATAGGGCCAGCGCGGCGACGCGGCATAATCGAGGATCGGCACCAGCATTGCCTTGGTGAGCGCGGGGCTGAAGACGAGGAAGAACGGCGCCTGGGGAAAGAGGACGTCGACCGTGCCGATGCAGCCGTTCGAGAAATTCTCCTACGAGGCAACAACGGGTTCCGCACTGGTCCTCTCAGCCGCGACATAGAGACAGCCCCAGTCGATGCGAAGATCGTCTCCCTTTTTCTCAAGAATCGGTTGATCATTGGACCTCACCTTGACGGCGACCAGATCGCCGATGTCTTCCCGCGCCCAAACGACTTCTTGCCGAGGCTCGTTGACAACAATCTCGGCCGCGGCGTCGAAGTACAGTTGGACCGCGTGGGGCTTGCCATCAGTCGATTCGATGTGCCAAGTCACGTAGCCGACCGGTCGCGCGAGCAAGTCGGTATCCTCCGGCAGGGCTGGTGTCATGAAATCAAGCGCGACGACGACTCCCTCCCCGGCAAATACGTAATGTGTTTGTGTTGGGTTGACCCGCTGCCAGGTCTGGGGCAGCGGGGGCACGTGGGTCGGGCTCGTGCCCATCAGCCGAAACGCTTTCCCATCAATCCGCACGAGGCTCGTCAGCCGACGCGGCTTGCCGGTCCAGTGGATCGTATCCGCGTCGGTCAGTTGGTCCGCCGGCGACCAGATGCTGAAATACGGATCGTGCGTCACGATCGGCACGGCCGGCGGACGCAAGTGATCGGAGGCGAATGTTGAAACGGCAAGAGACATCAACAGCGCACTCGCAAGACGGTGAAGAGGCAGGCAGAATCCTTGACCGGTGAAACGTGTTCTAAACAAGTCAAGTTTCCGTAACAGGTCTTCCACCCAAGCGGGCCGGTCCACCATGTCCATCAGCAGGAGATCGAATCCCCGCAGCGACCATGCCCGCTCGAAGAGCGCAAAACCAAGATTCGGAGCCGCGAAACGCTCCTCGCCGTCGGCGGCGACTATCTTTTGCGCCTCTGCGAGCAGGCCCGGCGCATGCGCTCTTTCGGGGGTCAGTCTGTCCGCCATGCAGTCAGTACGGTTCACGTTTCGAGCGTCTTCAATCCCGCCTATCCACGCAGACGCGGCAACATTGGACAAGCGTTTTCGGCGCGATTGCCCGGCGCTGTTCGGAGCCGCACCCGGAATCGCGGGATATCCTCACCACCAGAAGTCCGGCTCGCCGGTGGTGCGGACGACTATCCTGGGGAATCTGCACCATTCGGTGTGGCCGTCCAGGAAAACGATGTTGCCCCCCTGGGGGCGGGCGCCTTCGAGGTGCGAAGTGCGGTTGGGCTTCAACTGGCCGCGGATTCCAGACGCCGGACCTCGACAGCAACCCCGCCATTCTGGCAGGCTCTCGCCGTGGGCGTCAGCAGACGGCAATTCGAACAGATGCAGGACCGGTTGGCTACGGGCCGTCGAGCGGCTGAGCAGATGCCCGCGTCAACGCCCTCCACTCGACCGAATCCGCCCCAGGTCATCCTGGGGATCGATCCTTCTCTGCGCGGGACCGGGTACGGGGTGATTCGCACGGCGCGTCCGGGACCGGAAGCGCTTGCGCTGGGAGTGATCCGATGCCCGGCCGCGTGGCAACGCTCGCGTTGTCTGGCGCGGATTGCCACGGTCCTGCGCGAGGTGATCGCGCGGCATCAGCCGGATGCGTGTGCGATCGAGGGCTTGTTCTTCGCCCAGAACCTCCAGACCGCGCTGCTCATGGGCGAGGCGCGAGGGGCGAGCCTTCTGGCGGCGGCCGAGAGCGGGCTCGAAATCTACGAGATTGCGCCGCGCAAGGTGAAGCAGGCGATTGTCGGTTACGGCGCCGCCGGCAAGCCGGCCGTTGCCAAGATGGTGCAGCGCCTGCTCCATCTGACTGAACTTCCGCCACCCGATGCGGCCGATGCCCTGGCCCTGGCGTTGACGCTGGCTCAGGAGCACGGGCGGTTTTCACTGACCCCACTGCAACGCGTATGATCGCCTTTCTGCATGGCATTCTCACCGAGAGCCTCCCGACGCAAGTCACCGTGGACGTCCACGGCGTCGGGTACGAGGCTCTCATCCCGCTTTCTTCCTACGATCGCCTGCCCAAAGTGGGCAGCGAGGTTCGGTTGTTGACCCACCTTGCGGTGCGAGAGGACGCGCACGTCCTGTACGGCTTTCTGACAGCGGCAGAGCGCGACCTGTTTCGGCTCCTGATCAACACGGTGAGCGGGATCGGTCCCAAGATCGCCCTCAGTGTCCTCAGCGGCATGACACCGACGGTGTTTCGGGGGGCGGTCGCCACCAGTGACGTCAAGGCCCTCTCGCGCATCACGGGCGTCGGCAAGAAGACCGCCGAACGCATCGTCGTCGAACTGCGCGACAAGATCGGCCCGGTGGGCGCCTGGGAGGCCAGCAGCACCCAACGAGGCTTGAGCGCCGAAGACCAGCGCGCCAATGACGCCGTCTTGGCGTTGATCGCCCTGGACGTCAAACCGCCCCAGGCCCACGAGGCCGTGCGCGCCGCCCAGGCCTTGCTCGGCCCGCAAGCCACCATCGAGGAGTTGGTGCGAGTCGCCCTAAAACAAGGCAATTGATGCCGGAAGAGCCGGTCAAATCCCGGGCGCGACGACCTCGCAATTCGATGCCCGTCGTCCCGCAACAGCCCGGTTGGCGGGGACGGCTGGGTGCGGCGGCCGTTTACCGGCTGATTTGCACGGTGGACGCAACGCTGCGCTACAGCATGTCGGACCCCTCGAATGCGATGCGCACCATCATGTCGGGCCCCATAATCTTCGCGATCTGGCATAACCGCCTGGCCTTGTCGCTCTGCCTGTATCAGCGCTTCATCATCTCCGCGCGCCCCGGTCAACGCCTGGCTGCCATGGTGAGCGCCAGCAGGGATGGCGGTCTGCTTGCCCGCATCCTCGAGTTGTTTGGGGTTCAACCGGTCCGCGGCTCGACAAGCCGCCGCGGTCACCAGGCCCTGCTCGAAATGGTGGGCTGGGCCGAGCAAGGATACGATCTCGCCGTCACGCCCGACGGGCCGCGCGGGCCCCGTTGCGTGGCGCAGCAAGGCGTCGTCGCCTTGGCCCAAGTCACCGGGTTGTCGATCGTGCCTGTCAGTTATCGGTTGGGCTGGAAATGGCGGGCCAAGAGCTGGGATCGCTTCCAAATCCCGCTTCCGTTCTCCAGTTGCCACGTCTGTCTCGGGGAGTTGATCAGCGTGCCGCGCGAGGCGTCGCCCGCTGAACGGGAAGAACTGCGGCAACTCCTCGAGACGCGCCTGCGCGAGCTCGGTGCGGACTGATGCGTGCGCGACATCGGTGCGTCGGTGCGTCGGTGCGTCAGTGCGTCGGTGCGTCGGTGCGTCAGTGCGTCGGTGCGTCGGTGCGTCAGTGCGTCGGTGCGTCGGTGCATCGAGACCGTAGGCGGATGCGCCTCTTCGGGCATCCGCATCTGGAACATTGGCCGAATCACGGCGCGCACGATCGCGTGCCGGCTCGAGTCCGGATAGCGCTCCCGGAGCGCGCGCGAGTCGGGGCCTGCGTCAACGGCATACAGATGTGTGCGCGGTCTCCGATGTCGGCTTGCCTCCTGCCAAGCCTGCCCCTCGAATTCGAGAACGAGGTACACGGTCCGAGGCGCCATCGAGTTGTAATAGTCCCGGGCACGGGGTGCGGTGGCGGCTTCGCGGCAGCCAAACCCCAACTCCTCGAGCTAGTAGTCCGACACCGCTCGTCCGAGAGACCAGGCCGACCTGCGCCGACCACGGCAGCGACCCCAGATTCGATGCAGAAACAGGACAAATCCGGCAAAGAAAGCCAACGCGCCCAGCAGCGAGACGATCCGCATCCCGAGGGAAATGCGCCTGACCGAATCGTCGATATCGACCGCGTATTAGCGGTTGAGGGTTGTCAGCAGGCTGGCGTCGCCACTCCACTTCATGCATTGATCCTGGCCTATTCTTGGGCAGCGGGCCGTCGCACAGCAAGCTCCACGACGGGTGTTGCCATCAGAATCCATGCCACAAGGAACAGCGGCCAGTTGAATGAAACGGGAAGCAGGCTGCGAAGGGCACCGATGCCTTGGCCGGCGACACGGATCGAATCGCCCATGAACACGTACAGGGCGAGTCCGGTGCCGATGAAGCAGATGGACAGCGCCAGCCGCGACGGCCAGCAGGGTCGGTCGGAGGCATCGCGACTCACGACCAATGTTCCACCCGCGATCATGAGCAGAGCGATCGAAACCGGCGCCAAAACGGGCCCCCACCACGGCAAGGGCAGCAGGAACAGGATGTCCCAGTCCAGTATCGACTGCGGCCAGGGCGCCATGACACGCAGGAACAGATAATAGAAGATGTCCCAGAATCCGAACGCGATGGTGGCAAAGGCCAGCCGACTGCGCCAAGTGGTGCCGGCGAGCCAGCCGGTGGTTCCCAGCATCAGGAGTGTCGCCAACTCGCGCACCAGTTCCACGCTCCCCAGTGCGGCGGAATCGGGCAATGGAAGCGCCTGGTACGGTTCAATCCGGTCGACCAGTGAGCGGATGTAGAAAACGCAGGCGGCCTCGACCCACGCCATGCCGAGGGCAAACAATGCAACAACGACCCAGTTCAGCGCGCGACTCGGATCATGCGGGCGCGTTTTCATGTCCAGGCAGCCCGCATGTGTCACACCCGTTCTTCGAGATCACCGTGTCGTCTTCGCCAGGGGGTGCCGATAGTGGCGCTTGATCCGGTAACAGGAGGAGAGGCTGGTCCGGCCCTCGTCGTTTTCCCAAACCTCGTCGTAAACGGCCTTCCGCGGCTCGGCGCGGAGCGGTGTTTCCTTGATAATGTTGCCCTTCTGATCGCAATCGAGTTCAAGGAAGCGCGACTTCTGGGACCGGTTCAGCCGGTTCGACATGATCACCAGGACTTTGCGTTGCTTGGTCATGTTTATAAGCGGGCGCTATAGTGCGGACTGCCCCGATGCTCCGTCAACGATTACTGTTAAAGCAATTCTCGTGAAGCGGAGCAGTTGCCGCTCGACACTCGCGTCCGAAATTGAAAGCCTGCCGCCCATGAAAATGTCGATGCGTTCCCTGGTTCCGGCAGCCTGTCTGATCGCGCTGGTCTCTGCCCTTGCCGACTGGCCACAATGGCACGGCCCAAATCGCGATAATGTGTCGTCCGAGACGGGCCTGCTCCAGTCCTGGCCCGAGGGCGGGCCCCCGCTCCTCTGGAAATCGGCCGGGCGGGGCGGCGGCTACAGCGGGCCGGCGATCTCGGGCGGTCGCGTGTACAGCCTGGGATACCGGGAGGCCGACGAGGTCGTCTGGGCGCTGGACGCCAAAGACGGCAAGGAAATCTGGAGCACCAAGACCCTACAGGCCAACACAGAGATGGGGTATCCCGAAGGCCCGCGCTGCACTCCGACCGTCGACGGGGATCACGTTTACGTGCTGAGCGCCGGGGGAAATCTAGCGTGTCTCGAGAAGGCGGGTGGGAAACTGGTCTGGCAGGTGGACCTGGTGAAGAATCACGGCGGCAAGATGATGTCGGGTTGGGGCTATTCGGAGTCGCCCCTGGTGGATGGAGGCCGGGTCATTGTGACGCCTGGAGGGCCGCAAGGCACCATGGCGGCTTTTGAAGCGGGATCGGGCAAGCTCGTCTGGCAAACCAAGGAGATCACCGATCAAGCCGCATATTCCTCGATCGTCATCGCCACACTCGCGAAGACACCCCAGTACGTTCAAATCACCGACGCCCACGTCTTTGGCGTGTCGCCGGCTGACGGCAAGGTCCTGTGGCGGGCTGCCCGCGCCGGTAGGACGGCGGTGGTGCCAACACCTATCTGGCATGACGATCATGTCTACGTGACGTCGGGCTATGGCGTCGGATGCAACCTGTTCAAGGTGACGAAGACCGGCGCAGCGTTCTCCGCTCAACAGGTCTATGCGAACAGAGACATGGTGAATCACCACGGCGGAGTCTTGCGGGTGGGCGGCCATCTTTACGGATACTCGGATGGCAAGGGCTGGATCTGCCAGGACTTCAAAACCGGAACGACCCTCTGGGCTGAGAGACGCAAGCTCGGCAAAGGCTCGTTGACCTGCGCCGATAGCCACCTGATCCTGCGATACGAGTCTGGCCCCGGAACAATGGTCCTGATCAAAGCCACACCCGAGGGCTTCCAGGAAACAGGACGCTTCGATCCGCCGGATCGCAGCAACAAAAACAGTTGGCCGCACCCGGTTGTCTGCGACGGCCGCCTCTACGTCCGCGATCAGGATATCCTGCTCTGCTACGATCTGAAACCTCGATGAGCGTGAGATGGAAGATCGGTGCGTCGGTGCGTCGGTGCGTCGGTGCGTCGGTGCGTCGGACAACAGAACACCAACGTTGCAGGCCGCGTGCCCCCACGTGGCGCGACGCATGAAGTCTGGACCCGCACAGACGCCAGGTCAGGGCACCTGGCCTGCAAAGGGACAGACACCATGGTGGCAGACCCGCGTTATATCCGGTGTTTTCTACGTGACACCGACTTCCGGTGGCTTATAGTGTCGACCGTCTCGTGACGACCCTATCGTCTAGTGGTTAGGACACCACCCTTTCACGGTGGCGGCCGGGGTTCGAATCCCCGTAGGGTCGCCAAACATCGGCCTCCGGCCCGCTGCCCACCGCTTGACCTCCCGCAAGACTCCGGTCTTGATCGATCGCCTCACGCGGGGGGGAGGTTCACGGATTCGACAGCGGCCGCAGCCAGATGTTCCGGAAGCGAACAGGACAATTGTGGCCGCCCAGAGCCAGCGGGCCCCGGCTGACCTTAAGCTTGTACTCTGGCACGATGCGGTGTCCGGTCTCGCCGTAAATGGGCGTGTTGAGGTGCACCAGCACGCCATTGTGGAACATCGTGACGCGGGCGGGCGCGATCAACTTGCTTCCTTCAAACACGGGAGCGGTGAAGCAGATGTCGAACACCTGCCATTCCCCGGGCGGGCGCGTGGCGTTCACCAGCGGAGGCGTCTGCCCGTAGACGGCGGCCGCCTGGCCGTCGGGGTAGATTTTCTCCGTCCAGGAATCGAAGATCTGAATCTCGAACACCCCCATGAGCATGACGCCGTTGTTGCCCCGATTGTACCATTCGCCGCTGGGCGGGTTGGGCGCCATCCATTCGAGGTGAAGCTGGTAATCGCCGAATTCCGCTCGTGTCTTGAGCATGCTGGCTCCCACCGTTTCGAGGCAGCCGTCGATGACTTTCCAGTCGGTCGGTTCCCAGGCGGACAGACCCCGGCCGTCGAAGAGCACGATGGCGTCGGAAGGCGGGGCCTGGGGAGGACCGGCCTTGCCGGTGTCGATACGCTTCGGCGCCGGGCGGTCGCAGTCGTGCACGAGATAGTCGCACCACGGGAGTTTGGGGGTGTCCTTGTAGCCGTAGACACCGGAGCCGTCCCTGGCGTACGACAGATCGGCAGCCACCGCGGGAGTCGAGGCGGTCCCGAGAAAAGCAACGATGCCGAGCAACGACGGCACGAGGGCTGGAATTGAAGCGTTCATAAGATGTGATTGGCGTGTTGTCGATTGGCGCAGAGCATTGGCGCAGCGCTTTTCGCGCGTGCCCCGACAATGTGGAGTTGGGAGCGCCAACTCAAGGCAAATTGGCTGCAATTCGAGTCTCACAAGGCTTGCCCTTGCACCTGGCCCGGCTTAACATCGACCCAGATAAAAGCCTGTCGAGCTATGAAACAGATCAATCGCCGGAGTTTCCTCCAATCCACCCTCCTCACCACCGCCGCCACAACCCTGATGCCTCTGCCCCGCTCATGGGCACAAGTCGCTGGCGCCAACGACACCATCCGAGTGGCCGTTGTCGGCTTCGGCGGGCGCGGCGGCAATCACATCGACGCGTTCTCGACAATGTCGGGCGTGCGGGTTGTGGCGCTGTGCGACGCCGACCAGAGGATTCTGGATGCGGGCGCCAAGCGGCTTGCCGACAAGGGCAACCCGGTGAAGGCCTACCTTGATGTCCGAAAGCTGCTCGAGGACAAGGAGGTCGACGCGATCGCCACGGCGACTCCCAATCACTGGCATTCGCTGCTTGTGGTGTGGGCGTGCCAGGCGGGCAAAGACGTGTACGTCGAAAAGCCGGTGTCGCACAATGTCTGGGAGGGCCGCCAGGCGGTGGCTGCGGCGCGCAAGTACAATCGCATCGTCCAGGCCGGCACGCAGGGGCGGTCGAACGAGGGCTTGCGCGAGGCGCTCGATTGGGTCCGCGCCGGCAATCTCGGCAAGATCAAAGTGGCCCGCGGTCTCTGCTACAAACGCCGCGCCAGCATCGGCAAGGTCAGCGGCCCCCAGCCGATCCCCGAAGGCATCGACTACGACCTGTGGTGCGGGCCGGCTTTGAAACTCCCACTGATGCGCCAGCGCCTGCACTACGATTGGCACTGGGTCTGGAACACGGGCAATGGCGACATCGGCAACCAGGGCATCCACCAGATGGACGTCGCCCGCTGGGCGCTCGGCAAGGGCGAACTCTCGCCCCGCATCCTGAGCGTCGGAGGACGCTTCGGCTACATCGACGACGGCGAAACACCCAATACCCAGTTCGCCATCCACGACTACGGCGATGCCCTGTTGATCTTCGAGGTCCGAGGGCTCCCCTCAGGCGCGCCGGAACCCACGGCAGCGCAGGAGACCGGCCAGAAAGTGCGCGAGGAGATGGACAAATACCGGGGCCAGAGCATCGGGCATGTCATCGAGTGCGAGAACGGATACCTGACCGGCACGACCGTTTACGACAACGACGGCAAGGAGATTCGCAAGTTCAACGCCCGGGGCGAAAACGATCACTTCGCCAATTTCATCAAGGCAATGCGAAGCCGCAACGTGGCCGACCTGAAGAGCGACATCCTCGAAGGCCATCTGTCGAGCGCCTTGTGCCATACCTCGAACATCTCGTATCGCCTGGGCCAAAAGGCGGACCCGGGATCGATCAAGCAGGCCCTCGAAGCGCATCCGGCCGGACTTGAGACCTTCGAGCGTTTCCAGGCGCACCTCGCCAGGCACAAGATCGACCTCAACCTCGATAAGGCAGCCCTCGGTGCGTTTCTCGAGATGGACCCGGCCACGGAACGGTTCCGCGGCAACGACGCCGCAAACGCCTTGCTGACCCGCCCCTACCGCGCTCCGTTCATTGTCCCCGAGATTGTGTGAGTTCCCCCCACCGCGCACTCGCCATCCCCCAATCGCCACCTGCTATGGAGCACTCAACATAGCATGACACCGCGCTTTCTCTCGGCCTGTGCCGCCGCCTGCTCGTTGGCCGCGGTTCTCGGACAAGGGAATCCCGCGGCGTTCAACCCAGGAGTGCCCTGGCCGGCAACGGACGCCCTTGGGCGAACGTTGCCGCTTTCGGACGAGGTAGGACCGCCCCAGCCCAATCGCTGGGTCGGCATCTTCTACTTCCTTTGGCATGATAACCGGGGCGGGAAGAGTCCGCACTGGGACGGCCCGTACGACATCACCCGGATTCTCGAACGGGATGCGGAGGCGTTGAAGAAACCGGACTCGCCCTTGTGGGGCCCGATAGGCATGTACCATTACTGGGGGGAGCCGCTCTATGGCTACTACTTGAGCACCGATCCCTGGGTCCTGCGCCGCCACGCCCAATTGCTCGCCGATGCCGGAATCGACACGCTGATCTTCGACACAACAAACGCCGTGATCTACCGTGATGTGTTTCTCGCGTTGTGCGAGGTGTTTCGCCAGGTGCGGCGCGAGGGCGGGCGCACTCCGCAGATCGTCTTCATGGTCAACACCAAAGCGGGCGAGACCGCTCAGAAAATCCATCGCGAGCTTTACGAGAAAGGGCTCTACCACGAACTCTGGTTTCACTGGCAGGGCAAGCCCCTGATGATCTGCGATCCGAACGACGCGAGCCCGGTCTTGCGGGAATTCTTCACCCTGCGGCGGGCCCACTGGCCGTTCGAGATGATCGACACGCCTCACGCGTGGCATTGGGAAGCGGCGTATCCCCAGCCCTACGGTTACACCGACGATCCCAATCAGCCCGAACAGGTCAACGTGTCGGTGGCGCAGAACCTGCGCCGCAGCGACGCCAAGGTGACCAATATGAGTTCGGGCGATGCCCGGGGCCGCAGCTTTCATCAGGACCGGATGGAATCGGCGCCCGGCGCTGTGAATTGGGGGTACAATTTCCAGGAACAATGGCGCCGCGCATTCGATCTCAAACCGCCGTTCGTCATGGTCACCGGTTGGAACGAGTGGATTGCGGGCCGCTGGGGCAAGTTGGATGGGCCGCTGGTGTTTGTCGACCAGTTCGATCAGGAAAACAGTCGCGACATCGAGCCGGCCAAGGTCGGGCACCGCGACAACTACTATTGGCAAATGATCGCCAACGTCCGCCGGTTCAAAGGTGCGCCGCCGCTCCCCGCCGCCTCGCCGCCCACAACAATCGACATCGGTCGAGGCTTCGGCCAGTGGAACGCCGTGCGGCCTGAGTTCCGGGACCACCTGGGCGAGACCGGCCCGCGCGACCACGACGGCGCCGCCGGCTTGCATTACGCCGATCGATCAGGCCGTAACGACCTGCTCGATTTCAAGGTGGCTCGGAACGAAAATACTGTCTTCTTCTATCTCCGGACCCGGGATGCAATCGCACCCGCGGACACGCTGGACGGTCTGTGGCTCCTGATCGATGCCGATCAGGACCCGAGGACGGGCTGGGAGGGATTTGACTGCATCGTCAATCGCACGCCCATTCGCGATGGGAAGCTGAGCCTCGAGAGGAATGCAGGCGGCTGGAACTGGAAATCCGAAGGCGAGGTGCCGTTTCGCGCCGAGCACAACGAACTGCACCTGGCCGTGCCGCGCAGCGCGCTCGGGCTGTCATCCGGACCGGATTCGCTCAGCCTCGACTTCAAGTGGATCGACAACGCTCAGAGGCCGGGCGATCTGATCGACGTCTACATCAGCGGCGACTCTGCGCCCGAGGGACGGTTCGTGTTCCGGTACGAGGCGCGCTGACTTTCTATTGTGAAGGCGTCGGGAAGGCGGGTAACCTGCCGATGTGTCTGGCAATGTCATGACCCCGTCCGCGCCGGCCGGCAAGCTCGCGGAATTCCGCGGGAGGCCCTTTCTGCCCGTGGCGGCCGCGCTTCTCATGGCGGGCGCATGGCTGGTCTGGCTCAGTTTCGGTCCGGACCGGACCCTGACGCCTCGCGTGCCTGGCTCTGACCGACCTCCGGGAGCGGAGGGTCCGGTCGGAGGCAATCCTGTTCTGAACGGAAAACTGGTGCGCGGGGAAGGCCGCCCCGCGAATCTGCCGGGTTTATGGCCGGGCTTTCGCGGCCCGGACCACTCGGGGATCGATCCGGGTGCGGCGGGTTTGGCTCGGACGTGGCCTCCCGGCGGTCCGCAGGTCTGGTGGAGTGTTGACGTTGGCGAAGGCTATGCCGGGCCGGCGGTTCGGAGCGGTCGTGTCTATCTCATGGATTACGACCAGGAGAAGAAGCAGGACGCCCTGCGCTGCCTCTCGCTCGAAGACGGCAAGGAAATCTGGCGCTTCGTCTATCCCGTCTCGGTCAAGCGCAACCACGGCATGACCCGCACGGTTCCTGCCGTGAGCGACAAGTTCGTCGTCGCGATGGGACCGAAGTGCCATGTTGTCTGCCTCGACGCAGTCTCGGGCGAGTTGAAGTGGGGCCTCGACCTGGTGCGGGACTTCGGCACAACCGTTCCGCCCTGGTATGCCGGCCAATGTCCGTTGATCGATGGGGACGCGGTCATCCTGGCCCCCGGCGGCAAGGACGCGCTGCTGATGGCGGTCGAACTCGAGTCGGGCGCAGTGCGTTGGCGCACGCCCAATCCGAACGGCTGGAAGATGACGCATTCATCGGTGACACCGATTACGGCGGCGGGCCACCGCCAGTATGTCTATTGCGCCCACCTCGGCGTGGTCGGTGTTTCGACCCAGGACGGATCGCTCCTCTGGGAGACAACCGACTGGAAGATCAGCATCGCGACCGTCCCGTCACCGGTGGCGCTTGACGCCGGGCGCGTCTTTCTCTCGGGCGGTTACGAGGCGGGGAGCCTGATGCTCGAGATTTCTGGCGACGCCGGGCAATGGAAGGTCAGCCCGTTGTTTCGTTTGGACTCGACCGTATTCGGGGCTGAGCAGCACACGGCGATCCTGTATGGCGGCCATCTCTATGGCATGCGCACGGACGGGCGATTTATCTGCCTGACTCTGGACGGCAAGGTTGCCTGGGCGAGCGATTCGAGCGAGCCCTTTGGCCGTGGCGGAGGCGCTTACCTGATGGCGGACGGCCTGGTTTACGCGTTCAACGACACCGGGCGGCTGACGATGATCGAGGCCAATCCGGCCAAGTACACCCCTCTGGGCCACGCCCAAGTGTTGCAGGGACGCGAATCGTGGGGGCCGATGGCCCTGGCCGGAACACGCTTGCTGGTGCGCGATCTTACCCGTCTGGTCTGCCTCGAAGTCGGCGCGGGGCGCGGGACAAACAAGTAAACCAGACTCGGGACGGAGGGCTTACTTGAGGGCGCTCAACCGGCGGCTCAGACGGGAGGTGCGGCGTTCCGCGGTGGCCTTGTGAATCACGCCGGTCTTGGCCGCCTTGTCGAGGGCCGAGTTCACCATGCTGAGGGCCTTAAGAGCCTCGTCTTTCTTCCCCGACGCAATGGTCGCGAGGTAGTTCTTCTCGCAGGTCTTGAGTCTCGATTTGACAGCCCTGTTATGCGCGTGCCGACGCTCGTTGCTGCGGACGCGCCGCATGGCGGATTTCGTATTCGGCATAGTTGTCTTCGGTCAAAAAGTGGGCGGGATCGTAACGGAATGACCGGTGTTGTCAACGGCTCGTTTCCGATGCGCGCGCGCCAAAGGGCCAGTTCGTGATGCGCAGCGGCGACGCCTCCCGGCCGCATGACAGGACCCCGTCGCCGACGGGCACCTTCTTCACTCGCGTCAGCAGGGGACGAGCCGTCCCCACTCCGGCCTTCTCGCCGTCATCAACTGACGGTGCGCGCCTGGGACGGTCGGAGGCGCACCACGGTGGCGCCCGCCCCGCTGAAAATGGCGTGGTCCAAACCGAACTCGATCACCTCGGGATGGCGCGACAACAGGGCATGCACCGTTCGTCGCAATGCGCCAATCCCTTTGCCGTGAATGATCCGAACCTGGAGAATCCCCCGCTCTTGGCAGGCCGCAAGATAGTCAGTCACCAGCGCCTTCACCTGCCGGGGCGGAAACGCGTGAAGGTCCAGCACTCCGTCGATCGGCAACTCGATCGGCTCCGAAGGCGGCCAGGGGCCCGTTGGCGGATCAGACACGGCTGCCATCATGGTTCGTAGCGCCCCGCCTCGAATGCCGCTTCGAACATCGCCACGACGTTTGCGGGCGGCACGTCGGCAAGGATGTTGTGAACCTGTTGAAAAACGAAACCGCCGCCCGGCTTGAGTATCGAGACCAGCTCGCGGACGTTGGCGCGGACCTGATCGGGTGTCCCCCCGCTCAGGATGGAGCGCGTGTCACAACCGCCACCCCAGAAAGTCAGGCGCGCGCCGAATTCGCGCTTGAGCTCGCCGGGCGCCATGCCACGACAGGTGATCTGCACAGGGTTGATGGCGTCGAGCCCCGCCTCGATGAGGCCGGGCAGCAGCTCGCGCACTCCACCGCAGCAATGCAGCATGATCTTGATGTGCGGGGCCAGCTCCTTGGTCCGCCGCCACAGGACCTGCTGCCGCGGAAAAAAGAACTCGCGGTACATCCGGGGCGACACCTGGGGTCCGGACTGCATCCCGAGATCGTCGCCGAACAGGATGATGTCGAGATGCGGGCCGGCGGCGCGCATGAACCGTTCGAGGTTGGCGAGGTGCATCTCGACAACGCGGTCGAGGAAGGCATGAGCGCGCGCCGGGCTCCCGGCGAGCAGGTAGAAGAAGTTGTCGTTTCGATAAAGAAACTGGCCCATTTCCAGGAGGTTGCCGCCAAACAGACCCAGGATCGCGCGATCGCTCTCCCGCCGCAGACGACGCGCCCCTTCCGCCAGGACCGCTGCGCCGTCCGGCCCCGCCACCAGCGGGCCCGGCGGCGAGGCGACACCCGTCCACATGCTCTGGCTCAGGACATCGGCAATCCGGTCCAGGTCATCCTGCTCGGCGAACGGCCAGTGCGTCTGCTCGAAATAGAGCACGCCGTCGGGCATCTGGGCGATCACCAGATCGTCCGGGGAAAGGATCACCCAGCGTCCTTCGTCCCGGCGCAGCCGGACCCAGGCCGGCATGAGGCAGGGCGTGCCGTCGGGCAGCACCCATTCCTGCCAGTGCTTGTCTTCAAGGGCGAAGGCCCGCCCAAGCTCGATCGTGTCGATGTGAAACCGATCGAGGAGATCGTCGTCGACGATCGCAAGCTGTTGGACGGGATCGTAGACGCGCACCGGACGCGAGGGGAGTTCGAGGTGCTTCCGGAGTCGGGCATAGGCGATCGCGGCAATGCCGGACGACCGGTGTCCGGACAGATCGAGCGGGACACGGTCGGATGGCCGGTGGTTCAGGGCGGCGAGGACACGTCCGCGGGAGGTCATAGGATCGCGAGGCGCGCCTCGCTAGATGACTGTGTTGTTCGGAATGATCATGTTCTTTGGGATGATGACGACGCCGTCGCGAACAAAGAATCGAGCGTCGTCATAGGAACTGGGTTTTCCGGCGGGCGTGATGACGCAGTTGTCGCCAATGCGCGCATTCTTGTCGATGATCGCGTTCTCGATTCGGGTGTTCTTGCCGATGCCGATGCGCGGATGCCCTTTGTCGAGGTGTCTCTGGATGGATTCAAGCGACTCGAAGTAATCGGCGCCGAGGGCGACTGTGCGGGTCAAGTGGCTGCCCTCCTCGATCCTGCAGCGCAGCCCGATGATGCTCTGGGAAACCTTGCACTGGTTGATGATGCAGCCGTCGGCGATGATGGCATGTTCGATCGTCGCTCCATTGATCTTGGATGCCGGGAGAAAGCGCGGCCGGCTGTAGATCGGCGCGCTCATGTCGAAAAAGTCGAACCGCGGCAGTTCGGCGGCAAGTTCGAGGTTGGCCTCGAAGAAGGAACGGATGGTGCCGATATCCTCCCAGTAGCCATGGAAGACGTAGGCATGCACCCGATGCGTCTGGATCGACGCAGGGATGATGTGCTTGCCGAAGTCAGTCGTGTCATTATCGAGAAGGTCGAAGAGGACCTGGCGGTTGAACATGTAAATCCCCATCGACCCCAAGACATACTGGCCATCCGACGGCACCTCGAGTTCGCTCGTGGAGGAGGGGGGGATGACGAGCGTGTCCAACAGAGCGGGATCCTTGGGCTTCTCGACAAAGCGCACAATCCGCTGCTGGGCGTCGATCTGCATGATGCCCAGACCATGGGCCAGCTCGCGCCGCACCGGGATCGTCGAGACGGTCAGGTCGGCCTCGCTGGCGACATGCCGTTCGAGAATCTTTCGGAAATCGATCCGGTAGAGTTGGTCGCCGCTCAGGATCAACGCATAATCGAACTCGATGTTCCGCAAGTGCCCCAGGTTCTTGCGCACCGCGTCAGCAGTCCCCTCATACCAGGACGTGTCCGTCAGCGTCTGCTCGGCCGCAAGGATCTCGACGAATCCGGTCGTGAAATGATCGAACTTGAACGATGCATACACGTGGCGATGGAGCGAGGCGGAGAGAAACTGCGTCAGGAGGTAAATCCGCCGCATGCCCGAGTTGATGCAATTCGAGATGGGGATGTCGACCAGGCGGTACTTGCCGGCCAGCGGCACGGCCGGCTTGGCGCGCTCCCGCGTCAGCGGAAACAGCCGGGTGCCCTGCCCTCCCCCCATAATAATGCACAGCACCCGATTGGGATCGATCGACCGCATCTTTCCGGACACCATAGAGCAAATCCTTTCTTGCAAGAGTGTTTCAGGTCTTATAGCGGCCCGCCGACTCTTCACGCAAGCCGCATCTCCCGCGCCGCAGCGGTTGATGGTTGCTGCTTTGCATCGCGACAGTGCAATCGCCCGAAGTCTGCGCAGCCGGCGACGAATCTCGGAGCGGAGATTCCAGTGAATTTTTGGCCTTTAACCTTCATTGGGCCTCGATCTGACGCGGGTTTCATGCACCTTCAACTTTGTCCCAAATGTAGGCGGGATATTATTCACATAATTCTTGAATAGTTATATTGACAACGATCAATAGAGGTGTACTATGTAGGCATGTTTCTCTATGCCAACGGCGCCTGGCTCGAAGGCCGTCACGCCCTCATCCAACGGCGCCTGTGGCACGCTCGGCCCGCGCCTCCCAAGGACCAACTCTTTCTCTACGATGTGAGCAGCAGTTATTTGGAGGGCGACTCCAACGCCTTGGCGGCTTGGGGCTATAATCGGGACCATAAGGACGGCAAGAAACAGGTCGCCATCGGGCTTTTGACCGACAGCCAGGGGGAGCCGGTCTCGATCCAGGTTTATCGCGGCAACACCAACGATCTCAAAACCTTCAGCCAGCAGGTCCATAAGATCAAAAAGTTGGTTCTTCCGGCGACGGTGCCCGAAGCCCAAGTCACCGTAGGCACGCGCAAGAAAATCAACCACGTGCGTAAACCCCTTGAAAAATAAGGCCGAAACCACGATTCCGGCATCAAATCTTAATGGAACTTCCGTTTGACGGAGCGAGTTAGCGCGGACTCCCGTCCGCGGCTACGCGACGGCTACGCCTCCGTAGCCGCCGTCGTGAGACGGCGCTGATGTCTGTGTTTGCCGGAGCGAGTCAGCGCGGACTGACGTCCGCGGCTACGCGACGGCCGCGGGACGGCTGCGCCTCCGTAGTCGCCGTCGTCAGACGGCGCTGATGTCTGTATTCGCCGGAGCGAGTCAGCGCGGACTCCCGTCCGCGGCTACGCGACGGCCGCGGGACGGCTACGCCTCCGTAGTCGCCGTCGTCAGACGGCGCTGATGTCTGTGTTTGCCGGAGCGAGTCAGCGCGGACTGACGTCCGCGGCTACGCGACGGCTACGGGACGGCTACGCCTCCGTAGCCGCCGTCGTCAGACGGCGCTGATGTCTGTGTTTGCCGGAGCGAGTTAGCGCGGACTGACGTCCGCGGCTACGGGACGGCTGCGCCTCCGTAGCCGCCGTCGTCAGACGGCGCTGATGTCTGTGTTTGCCGGAGCGAGTTAGCGCGGACTCCCGTCCGCGGCTACGGGACGGCTACGCCTCCGTGGCCGCCGTCGTCAGACGGCGCTGATGTCTGTATTCGCCGGAGCGAGTCAGCGCGGACTGACGTCCGCGGCTACGGGACGACCGCGGGACGGCTGCGCCTCCGTAGCCGCCGTCGTCAGACGGCGCTGATGTCTGTATTCGCCGGAGCAAGTCAGCGCGGACTGACGTCCGCGGCTACGGGACGGCTGCGCCTCCGTAGTCGCCGTCGTCAGACGGCGCTGATGTCTGTGTTTGCCGGAGCGAGTTAGCGCGGACTCCCGTCCGCGGCTACGGGACGGCTACGCCTCCGTGGCCGCCGTCGTCAGACGGCGCTGATGTCTGTATTCGCCGGAGCGAGTCAGCGCGGACTGACGTCCGCGGCTACGCGACGGCTACGCCTCCGTAGCCGCCGTCGTCAGACGGCGCTGATGTCTGTGTTTGCCGGAGCGAGTCAGCGCGGACTGACGTCCGCGGCTACGCGATGGCTACGCCTCCGTAGCCGCCGTCGTCAGACGGCGGCTGGAGTTTGGACATTCTGAAGACGGATTTTGGCGGGGGGCAGTGTGAGGCGGCGAGGGGAGAATCTCAGGCGGCGGCGCTGCCGACCATCATGGGGTAGGTTGCGGGGGCTTTGGCCGTCGGGAATGTGACCGGATGGTCGGCCAGTTGCTTGCGCAGCAGTGTGACCAGGTCCAAACAAGAGGGGCGCTTGGCCTGATGGCCGGTCTGGTTGAGGTGTTGGCGCAGCTCTTGGGTCAAGCCGACAAACTGGACTGAGAGGTTCTTGTGCTTCTTGAGCTGTCGGTAGTGTTCGAGTTGTTGGTCCGAAGCGTGCGCGCCGGGTTTCTTGACCACCGGGGCCATCTCGAAGCGGATGGGAATCGAACGGGAGGAACTGGTTTGATCCTGCAGATAGAGTGGGAGGCTCAAGCTGCATTGGAGAAAGCGATGCCCCCAGCGCAGGTTGACCTGGAAGGGGGGTCCCAGCGGGTCCCGATGCCATTGGGTTTGGGGCACGTGTTTGCCGGTGCGCCAAACGCGCGTGTCGTCGGTGCTGACAACGATCCGTTGGAGGCGCTGCTCCTGGATGGCCCGCTCCAGAATCGGAT
>Ga0209718_1000059_pt1 | contig 154135 bp, 111 predicted proteins | sample AD_JPNAS1_MetaG_FD_184420 | JGI IMG/M metagenome (GOLD analysis project Ga0209718, IMG submission 184420) | Active sludge microbial communities of municipal wastewater-treating anaerobic digesters from Japan - AD_JPNAS1_MetaG (SPAdes) (version 2) | ecosystem: Engineered > Bioreactor >...
GTGTCCGGGGTCACGCCAAACGCAAACTCTGGGGCTTGCTGCGCACCAAGCTGGCCACCGGCAGAGCGTGGATGCTCAAGGAGACCTTCGAGGACTTCTGGCACTATCGCTCCCTGACCTGGGCCAAGGCGTTCCTGAGATTCTGCTGACGAGACAAAAAAACAAAAAAGGCGCCGATTGCTCGGCGCCTGCGAATGAGTGAATTGCCTGTCGTCAGGCTTAGGCCCGCGTGCGGCGATAAGCCGCAAACCCAACCAAGCCAAGACCCGCAATCAGCGCGAATGCACCCGGTTCAGGGATTGGATGAGAGGCAGTGACTTTGAAGTTCATCTTGCCAGCCGGGTTAATCTCTGCGTTCAGGAACCAAAGGTCCTGACTAGTCAAACCGCCTGGATGAGGAACGGTGACCGTGGCATGACCAGAGGCGCCGACATAGTCGACAAGCCCAACGGCCAAGGATGCAGTAGGCCCTCCCGGACTCGGGACCTTATGGTTACCCTTGACAGCGACGGCGTACAGATTCACCCCACCACCGAGGGAGAAGACGTTGCCGGAGACATCCACGTTCCAGAAGTGGCCACTGCCGGGAATGGCTGCCCACGTTACTGCCCCGCCTGGCAGATGCCACTCACCCGTTGCAAAGTAGTTGTCCCGGGTGTCCACCAGTGTGTTTACATCGATAACCGCTGCGCTCGCCGTGACTGCTCCCACGATGAGCGTGGCGACAGCCATTGTGAGTGTTTTCTTCATCTTTACCTTTCTTTTTACTGTTGATTCGGCCGAAACACGACCTGGAGCGACCAAGTCGTGCGGCGTTTATATCACATAGCCAAATCTCGTCAAGTAAATTCTGGAAAATTTTACGCTTGGGAATTGGTGGGTCGGGTGGGACTCGAACCCACGACCAACGGCTTAAAAGGCCGCTGCTCTACCGCTGAGCTACCAACCCATAACATACTGCTAAAAAGCAACTTAAGACAACTCAATCAAAAAGACTCGATGCAGCCCTTGGACAGACAATCCACGTCGCGTTGCCGCAAACCTTCTCTTGCTCATGCTCCGCAGCCCAAGCCGTAAATCGAACAAGACCCGAAGAACGGCTTGGTGAATGAAGGCGGCGGGTGTCTGCATCGCATCAAGTCAACGGGCCGGTACTATGCCTCAGCCGCTCGTGGGGGCAAGCAGTTTTCCGAGAGTTTTCGGCGAGGCAGTTTCGGCCGCTATTGGAGATTAGGAGAATCGCTTTATCCCGCTCTCAACCGATTCCGTCTTCGGAACGTTCCGCTTCCGACTCGGTGTCTTCCGACTTCGGCAAGATGGCCATACCCACCAACTCGATCCTGCCGGTTTCCGAGAGACGCTGGATGCGGAATCTGAGGGGACCGAACACGACAACGGCGTCCAACGCGGTTTGCTCCGGTCCAAGCTCGCGTCGCATCGCCTCGTCCAGAGTGGTTTTCGGCGGGGCATCGATGTGAATCGAATAGAACTCCTCGAACTCGCCCACGGTGGTTGAGCCGCGGAAAGGGAACTCGATGGCCTTGGGCACCATGGCTGGCTTGTCGCTGATGCGCCCGAAGACCTGGTTCACCAGCGGTTGGGTGCCCGGTCGCAGCACGAGAATGACGTGATCGCCGGTATGGATGCGGGTGATGCCCTGCGGAGGAATGACCCGGTCGCCGCGCGCAATCAACGCGATGACGACGCCTCCTGGCAGTGCCAGGTCCTTCACCATGCGCCCCGCCGCCCGGGAGTCTTCGCCGATTGCATAATCGACCACTTCGCCGTCCACATGCCGGAGAGAGCTGATCTCGAGCGTAACTGGGGGTTCCGGGTCTCGGGGGCGTTCGAGCCCGAGCCATCGGGCTGCCGGATTTAGACTGGTTCCCTGGACGATGGCCGAGAGCACCACGATGAAGAAGACCACATCGAAGATCAGCGGCGCCTGCAAAGAGTTCTCGGGTGTGGCCAGCATCAGAGGAAACGTCGCCAGCGTAATCGGCACAGCTCCCTTGAGCCCCACCCACGACATGAACCCGAGTTCGCGTTCGGTGAAACAAAAGGGCATGGCAGAGATCAGCACGGCGACCGGGCGTGCGACGCACATCAGCACGATGCAGATCAGGATGGCTTTGCCGCCCACGTCCCACAATCGACTCGGAAAACAGAGCAGACCCAGCGTGACGAACATCACAATCTGGCCCATCCACGCGAGGGCATCGTGGAACCTGCGGATGCTCCGCTGGAAGGCCAGTCGACGGTTGCCGATGACCACCCCGGCCAGATACACGGCGAGAAAACCGCTGCCACCCAACTGGGCGGCCGCCCCGAAGATCAAAAGGCAACAGGCGCTGACAAGGACGGGGTACATGCCGGCGGCCCCCAACTCGATGCGATTGACCAGCCAAGCGGTGGCATAGCCTCCAGCGACTCCCCAAATTGCCCCGATCGCCATCTGCGAAGCGAACAAACCCAACAGGCTCGGTCCAATGGTCACGTGCCCGAGCAGAACCTCGATGCACCCGATCGTCAGAAAGATCGCCATGGGGTCGTTGGATGCGCTCTCGACTTCGAGCACTGCCGCGATGCGCTTGGCCAAACTCACGCCGCCCCAGCGCAGAATCACAAATACGGCCGAGGCGTCCGTTGAACCCACAATGCTCCCCAACAAGAGACCCTCCATCAGCGAAATGTCGAGAACCCAGGATGCCGCCACACCGGTGATGACCGCGGTCACCAGCACACCAACCGTGGCCAACAGAATCGACGGCTTCCACGACAGACGGATCGCCGCCAGTGAAGTGCCAAGTCCGCCGTCGAAGAGGATCACCGCCAGGGCCACCGTGCCGATACCATGAGCCAGGCGGTAATCCTCGAAATCGAGACCTCCGATGCCTTCGGACCCCGCGATCATGCCCACCAAGAGGAACAGGACGAGCACCGGCATGCCCAGCCGCGCCGCGAGTTTGCTCGAAGCAAGTCCCAGCAGCAGCAAGACACCCGTCACCAGTATCAACGTGTCGATCAGAAACATCGGACTGGGGTCCCCATCGTTGTCCGCAGCAGACACTCCCGGCGATGATGCGCATCGGTCCTTTGGCCAGCCACCCTCTGCCGACGCTCTTCAGGCCCGGCAGGCTACATCGCGGCCTCGCGTCTGACAATGGTCATTCGGCGCGCTTTTAGGGCGCTTGCGCCCTCGCCTGGTCATTGATACCCTTGCGAGGTTTAGCGCCCGGATTCAGACGGGCATGCGAATTGCTTGAGGTGGCACTATGAATCGTCACAATTGGTTTCGTCTCCGCCGTCCGCTGCCGAAGACAGCCGCCCGAATGCAGCGTGCGATGGGGTATCGACTGTGGATCGCCGCCGTCTGGTTGAGCGCGCTTGTGGCGGCGTCCGTCTGGACGCGCGCTGCCCTTGTGATCAACGAGGTCTGCTACGACAACTCGGTTTTCGCCGACGAGAACGGCGACACGAGTTCAGATTGGATCGAGCTCTACAACTCCGGGCCCGGCAGTGTCAACGTGTCGAATTACGGATTGGGAGACGGCAATCCTTACGACGAGACCAAAGGCGTCCGGTTGCCCAACTATGTGATTCCGCCTGGAGGCACACTTGTGGTCTTCGCCAACTCGGATCTGCCCGAATACACGGCGTGGACCAACGCCCCGGACATTGCGTTGATTGCGGAGAATGCGACCTGGAGGTATGCCTCGGGTTCGAGCGCTCCGGCCGCCGCATGGAAGTCCGCCGCCTTCAACGACAGCGCCTGGGCCTCAGGCATGGCGCCTATCGGGTACAACGACCGCACGCTCGACCTGGACTGCGCGACGGTCCTGGCTTACGGAGGCAATCCGGACAACCGCCACCCGGCGGCTTACTTCCGGAAGACATTCAATGTCATCAACCCGTCCGTGATCACCGGCCTCGTGGTCAGAGCCCGTGTCAATGATGGCATGGTCGTCTATCTGAACGGCAGTGAGGTCTTGCGCCAGAATATGCCCGCCGGCGCCGTCAGCCACGCCACGCTCGCCTCGATTGAGGTCCCGCCCACCTGGTGGACCACAAACGTTTTGCCCACAACCGGTTTGTCCCGCGGCACCAACGCGCTGGCTGTCGAGGTGCATCAGGCCTCAGTGTCGAGTGCCGACCTGATCATGGATTTGACCCTCACGGCGCTGGTCAACGAGCAGGTGCCCATCGTTCATGGCCGTTTCGGCTTGAAAAAGGACGGCGAGCACGTGCACCTGTTCAACAATGCTCTCACCCGCATCCACAAACTCGATTCTCCAGGTTACGAGATCGGCAAAGACAAGTCCTACGGACTTGTGCCGGACGGTTTCACCGGCGCCATGAAGGTGTACGAGATTCCCTCTCCCGGTCTGCCCAATGCCACGTATGAGACGAAGTACGCCGAGACGCTGATTTCGCAAAAGCCGACCTTTTCGATCCCGCCGGGCGTCTACGCATCCGGGCAAAACGTGGTGCTCAGGACAATGACCGCGGGTTACAGGGTGTTCTACACGCTGGATGGGAGCGACCCGCGGGACTCGACGACATTCGTCTACAGCGGCAATGCCGTGTCGGTCAGCGCCGCGGCTCCCTTGACCTCCGGACTGTCGTGGATTCGCACCAGTCCGGTCGAGATCGCCAACGCCGTCCCGGGCGCCGCATGGCAGGCCCCGCTCGGCAGCGTGACCAGGGCGGTGGTGTTGCGGGCCATCGCCGTCTCGGCCGACAACAAACACTGCTCCCCCGAGACACGCGGCACCTATTTCATCGGACCGGAGTTCGCGAACCGCGCAATGCCAATCGTCTCCCTGATCTCCGATTCGGACAATCTCTTCGGGTTCACCTCCGGCCTCTATGTGCCGGGGAAGCATTACGCCGATTCCCCCGAAGGGTACGGGGAGAACAAATGGGGCAAGCCTCACGCCAATTATCATCAGGAGAGCAAGGACGGCAGTTGGGAGCGTCCGCTGCAGATCGAGTTCTTCGAGACCAATCAGACAAAGGCTGCGTTCACTCAGCTATTGGGCTTGGCCATGCACGGCGGCGGGACACGGGCGATGCCGCAAAAGGCCCTTTATCTGCTGGCGCGCCTGGGCAAATACGGCGCAGACCGGATCGAGTATCGGCTTTTTCCGGACGAAGCCGCGACCGACTACAAACGCTTCCTGCTGCGCAGCAGCGGCAACGACTGGTATGGGCCAGACCATGCCGGGGTCGCCACAATGCTCAAGGACGCCGTGTTTCACAGAATGGTCCGAGGTTTGGACATCTCGGTGATGGCCTATCGTCCGACCGTGGTTTACATCAACGGCGAGTACTGGGGCATCCATAACCTTCGCGAGAGCTTCGACAAGCATTACCTCGCCACCCGCTACGGACTCGAAGCCGACAACTGCGACATTCTCATGCACCAAGAGGATTCGCGCGACAAGGATAAGGTCCGCATCGAGCGGATCGACGGCGACAGGAACGCCGATGAAGAGTATGAGGCGCTCATCGGCTGGATTCAGGCAAACCCGCCGAGCCAAGCCGAAAACTACGCCCAACTCCAGACCTCGATCGATGTCAACAACTACACGGATTACATCATCGCCGAGACATTCTTCGCCAACACCGATTGGCCCATCAATAATTGCGATTTCTGGAGAGCCCACACCAACCAGGTCGCCTCCTCCGGCAAGTACGGCGACACACGCTGGCGCTGGATGCTCTATGACCTGGATGTCGCCGGCGCCAAGGGCCCCGCTTTCGACATGTTCGGCTACCTCTCGTCCAAGAACATGACAGGCGGCAGGGAACCGGGTTTCCTGATCAACCAGCTCTGGTCGAACATGGATTTCAGGAACCAGTTCGTGACGCGCTACGCCAACTTGCTCAACACCACCTTCCGCCCGGAGCGCCTCCAACGGATTATCTCCGATGCCGCCGCCGTCATCGCTCCCGAAATCGAGACACACTTCCGCCGCTGGGGCCGCGTCCACACGCAGGCGCAGTGGCTCGATGCGGTGAGCCAGGTCCTGGTCCGGTTTACCGCCACCCGCCACGACGTCTCGTGGGACCATCTGGACAAATTCTTCGGCCTCGGAGGAACCGGGACACTGACGGTGAAGAACAACGATCCCAGCGGAGCTGGGGGGCGGTTTGCCGTCAGCGGCGTCGTTATTGACTCGACAACCGAAGGTGTGACCGACCGCGCAGAGTGGACTGGCAGGTTCTTCCGCAGCTTGCCTGTCCCGGTGCAGGCCCTGCCCGACGCCGGCTATCTGTTCGACGGTTGGGCGGGCACGGCGATCACGAATCCCAGCCCTGCTGTGTTCGTTGGCCAGATGCCCGCGACGCTGGTGGGCCGATTCCGCCCCGACTCCGCCCCGGCTCACGTGCCGACAGGCTACGAGCGGTGGCAGGTGGCGAATTACAGCGAACAGGAGATCCTGGGTGATGCGGCCGCCGCACCGGATGCTCCATCCGGATTCGCGGGCATGAGCAACTTCGCGCTCTACGCCTTCGGCATGCAGCGCAATGACGGAATGACCGATGAAGAGCGCTTCGCCCGATCCTCGGTGTCGATCCGCGGCCAGGACGACCGGCTCTGGCTCGGCTATGCCCGTCTGAACAGCAGCTTCACCGATGTCCGATATTCGCTGAAGATCGCTCGCAGTCTCAGCACCCCGATCGCATGGAGGGACGCGGTCGTCGGCGTCGATCTCGATACGACGACAACGACCAATATCCTCGACGCGAACACATGGCTGGTCGAGGTCCGTCTCCCCGCAATGTCGCCGGAGCATGACACCCGCTATTTCATGCTCGAAGCCGCACCCCAGTAAACGGAACAACACGCATGCCGTATCGGTTTCTCACTCTCGACGAAGCGGCGGAGCACCTCGGTCTTCGACGCACTGAACTCGAGAGGCTCGTCAAGGCCCGGCTCATCCAGTTCGAGACCCGTGGCGAGCGCACGGTGTTCCGCAGACAGGACCTCGAGGATTGGGCGTCGCGACACATCCTCGGAGCCGCGGGGGCCGAGTCCTCCCGGAACGACGAGCCATCATGGCCGCACGCGTGCACGCTGTCATCCGCTGCCCCGTTGTTGCCCAGCCTGATTCGGCCCGAGCAGATTGACGCGGCCATGACCGCAAAGACCAAAGCCGCCGTGCTGCACGATCTGGTCGAGATGGCCAAGCGCACCGGATGGGTTTGCGATCCGCGGGAACTGACCTCGAGCCTCCAGGCTCGAGAGGCCCTTTGCTCGACGGCCGTGCCGGGCGGCGTGGCGTTCCTCCACCCGCGAGCTCAAGATCCGTACCGATTCACCGCGTCCTTTCTGCTTCTGGGCCGCACGGTCTGTCCGATCCACTACGGCGCCCCCGACGGCCTGCCCACCGAGTTGTTTTTCATGCTCGGCTGTCAGGAGGACCGGTTGCACCTTCACACGCTGGCGCGTCTGTGTCTGGTGGCCCAGAAGACCAACGTGCTCGAGCAGTTGCGCGCCGCTCCGGATTCCTCCGCAATGCATGCGTGCCTGCTGGCTGCGGAACAGGCGATGCTGCCAACGATGTCAGGGGTCAAACGGTAGTTTTGTCATCGCCTGTTCATCAATTCCCGGACCGACCCCTTTTCTCCAAAAAATGGCGCGCTTTCGCCAATTCCGGACGAGTGAATCGGCGCGGGAATCTCTAGCCTCACCGCGGTGGCCGAATTGCCGTTGGAACTGCCGGGGTGCGGATTCCCTTGCATTCCGGGGCAAATGTCTGGCGGCACGCGGGATGCAGAGAATTCGGCCCAAGAGCGGGTTGCTGCTTCGCAAGGCGGCCTTGAAAGATTACGAGTATGCTTGAGACATTGCTTTACCCACGGACCGTGGCGGTCATAGGCGCGTCACGGAACCCGGAGAAGGTCGGCTACGCCTTCATGCACAACCTGACCCGTGGCGGGTTCAAGGGCACGATAGTCCCGATCAACCTGGAAGCCTCGGAGATCCTCGGCGTCAAGTGCTACAAGAGCCTCGCGGAGTACGGAGGCAAGATCGACTTGAGCGTCGTGGTGGTGGGGGGCAAGTACGTCAGACAGGCCATCCAGGACTCGATCGATGCCGGCGCCAAGACCGTGATTGTCATTACCGCCGGTTTCAAGGAGGTGGGCGCCAAGGGCGCCGAGGCCGAAAAGGAATTGGTCGCGCTTTGTCAGGCGCACGGCGTGCGGATGATGGGGCCCAACTGTCTGGGCGTGCTCAACACGCACCACGCCATGAACGCCACCTTTGCGCCGACGGTGCCGCCGCCCGGCCGCATTTCGGTTATCTCGCAGTCCGGCGCCTTGTGCGTAGCCATCCTCGATTGGGCGGCGAGCCAGGAGCTGGGTCTCGGCAAGGTCATCAGCTTCGGAAACAAGGCGGACCTGAACGAAGTCGACTTCATCCAGGCGCTGGCCGAGGACAAGGAGACGCGGGTGATCGCGGGTTACCTCGAGAGCATTAAGGAGGGGGACAAGTTTCTGCGCGTTGCCGAGCAGGCGGCGGGTGTCAAGCCGGTCGTGGTTCTCAAGGTCGGGACCACGCAGGCGGGGGCCAAGGCGGCCTCGTCCCATACCGGCAGTCTCGCCGGAGCCGACATTGCGTACGGCGCGGCCTTCAAGCGATCGGGCGTCATTCGGGCGGAGAATTTCGAGGCGTTGTTCGATTACGCCATGGCCTTTTCCACCCAACCGCTTCCCGCCGGCGAGCGGGTCTGTGTCATTACCAACGCCGGCGGTCCGGGCATCATGGCGGCCGATGCTGCCGAGACGATGGGGCTCAAGATGGTGATTCCGAGCGATGCGACCAAGGAGCGGCTGCGCGCGGTGCTGCCCCCGACCGCCTCGTTTGGCAACCCTGTGGATGTGATTGGCGATGCCGAACCGGAGCGGTACCTCAAGGCCTTCGAAATCTTGCAGGAGGACGACACGATCGACGCGATCCTGGTCGTCGCCACGCCGCAGAACATGACACGGCCTCTCGAGTTGGCTGAGAAGCTTGCTGCGGCCAACAAGGGAAAAAAGCCGTTGCTCACCGCGTTCATGGGCGGCCAGGAGGTGGCAGCGGGCAAGGCGCGCCTCATGGAACTGGGCATTCCCAACTACCCGGCGCCCGACCGCGCAGTGGCCGCGTTGCGGGCCATGTGCGATTACGCGGCCTGGCGACGGCGCCCGGCCCGGATAGTGAGCCGATTCCCGGTCAATCACCGCCGCGTCGACCGTGTCATCCAATGGCACATCCGGAGCGAGATCGAGCAGGTGGGCGAGGTCGAGGCCAAGGACATCCTGCGCGCCTACGATTTCAAGATTCTTCCGGGCGCATTGGCGAAGGATGCCGACGAAGCCGTCGAGGTAGCCAACCGAATCGGCTACCCGGTTGTGCTCAAGATCTCGTCCCCGGACATTATTCACAAATCGGACTTTGGCGGCGTGCGGGTCAACCTGGCCGCGGCGGAGCAGGTGCGCGATGCCTTTGACCTCATGATGCTGCGCGTCCAGAGGCGCGCGCCCAACGCCTTCATTCGGGGCGCCTACGTCGAGAAGATGGGCCACCGCGGGCGCGAGGTGATTCTTGGGATGACAAGAGACCCGCAGTTCGGACCGATGCTCATGTTCGGTCTGGGCGGCATTTTCGTCGAGGTCATGAAGGACGTGACGTTCCACCTGGCGCCGATCACGCAGGAGGAAGCGATGCAGATGCTCATGGGAACGCGCTCGTATGCCTTGCTCAAAGGGGCGCGCGGCCAGGCGCCCGTCGACCTCCATGCGCTCGCCAGCGCGCTCCAGCGCATCAGCCAACTGGCGACCGATTATCCCGAGATCAGGGAGCTGGACATCAACCCCTACATTGTGGGCGAGGTGGGCACGGAGGCCTATGCCGCCGACGCCCGGATGACCCTCTCCAAACTTGCGAACTAACATGAAGAACATCAACGTCACTTACGATCCGGAGTGGAGGGAGAAGTATAAATCGATGACCGCCACGCCCGACGAGGCTGTGGCCAAAATCCGCCCCGGCCAGCGCATCTTCATCGGCACCGGGTGCGCGGAACCGCTCCAGTTGGTCAGTGCTCTCACGAAACGGGCCTACGAACTTCCCGACACCGAGATCATTCATCTGCTGACTTTTGGCGACGCCCCCTATGCCCATAAGGAAATGACCCAGTTCTTTCGAGTCAACAGCTTCTTCATCGCGGAGAACGTCCGGGGCATCATTCAGGAAGGCTTGGGGGACTACACCCCCATTCATCTTTCCGATGTCCCGAGGCTCTTCAACTCGGGTCAGTTGCCCCTGGATGCAAGCCTGATCCAGGTCACACCCCCGGACGAACGCGGCATGTGCAGTCTCGGTGTGTCCGTCGACGTTGTGAAATGCGCGACCGAGAATGCATCGCTCGTCATCGCCCAGGTGAATCCCAACATGCCCCGCACGCTTGGAGATTCGTTCGTGCATGTGTATGACCTGGATGTTCTGGTGCCGGTCGACGATCCCATCCTCGAAGTTCCGGAGATGGAGTTGACCGAGGAGACGAAGCAGATCGGCGAGAACCTCGCGGCCCTGATCGACGACGGCGCGACCATCGAGGTCGGCATTGGTCGGATTCCGCAGGCCCTGCTTGGATTTCTCAAGGATAAGAAGGACCTGGGTGTGCACACCGAGATGGTCTCCGACCGGATCGTCGAACTCGTTCAGTCGGGCGCGGTCAACGGCTCGCGCAAGACCGTCGATCGCGGCAAGATTGTGGCCAGCTTCTGCTTGGGGACGCGGCAGTTGTACGAGTTCATCGACAACAACCCGATGTTCGCCTTTCACCCAACGGAGTACGTGAATGATCCCCACGTGATCAGCCAGCAAAACAAGATGGTGGCCATCAACGTCGCCCTCGAAGTCGATCTGACCGGCCAGGTGTGTGCGGATTCGATCGGCACCCGGTTCTTCTCGGGTGTGGGTGGCCAGGTTGATTTCAACCGGGGCGCGGCCAAGGCCCACGGCGGAAAGGCGATTATCGCCCTGCCCTCGACCGCCAAAAACGGCACCATCTCTCGGATCGTCACGCGCCTCAGCCCGGGTGCCGGGGTCGTCACAACGCGCGCCGGGGTGAACTATGTTGTCACCGAGTACGGCGTCGCTTATCTGCACGGCAAGAGCATTCAGGAACGTGCCCTGGCCCTGATCTGCATCGCCCATCCGAACTACCGCGCCCAGTTGCTGCGGGAGGCTATCGAGGCCAAGTACCTGTCTGCCTCGATGTCCGACAAGGAGGGCAAGATCCACGTCGGCCCCAAGGAACTGCGCACGACCCACCTTCTGGCCGATGGCACCCAGATCAACTTCCGACCGATCCACCCGACCGATGAACCGCGAATGCGCGATCTGTTCTACGCCTTGTCGCAGCAGACGATGTATTACCGTTTCATGAGTTTTCGCCGCGTGGTCCCGCGCAGGGAGCTTCAGGAGTTCGTCTACATCGACCATCGCAACGACGTGACTGTCGTCGCGACATTGCCCGAGGCGCACGGCGAGAACATCATTGCCGTCGGCAGTTACTACCTGGATCCCAAACACAACATGGCCGAGGTCGCCTTCGTCGTTCACGACGACTGGCAGAATCGCGGCATCGGCACCGCGATGCTCCGCTACCTGATCCACACGGCGCGCCGCAACGGCATTCACGGCTTTACGGCCGAAGTGCTCACGGACAACAAGGCCATGCAGGCCGTGTTCAACAAGAGCAACTGCAAGATCAAGACACGCTTCGCCGGCAACGTCATCAGCTTCGAGATGACTTTCGATTAGCCGAACCCGGTCCCCGATCCAACGCGGCAGGACACAAGTCCACCCCATCGCATCCGCCCACTCAGCTCTGAGGGGCGGTTTTCTTTTCGACACGGTCTTTGTTCTGCACAGGGTTGGATTGGGCGCAAGGAAGCGGCTGGAGCCCCCAGTCCGGTCGGGATGACCGCTCGATCCCTACGCGCGGTCCGACGAACCATGTATGGCATGGTGGAAGCGGCGGGATTGAAACCACAGGATGGGGCTGAGGGAGCAATGACATGAGGACGTGGACAGTCGCAGCACGGGAGGTGCTGGAACAATACTTCGGTCGCGTGCGGCCGACACTCGAAGCGTCGGGCGCCGATGTGGCCGAGGTGATCGACGATCTGCGCCGTCACCTCGAGCAGGAGGCCGCCATCTCCCAACTCGAAGTGGTCACCGAACAGGACGTCCGCCGGTTGCTGGCCCGGATCGGCGCGCCAGAACCTCCGGCGTCCGAGGCTTCGGGGCGTCACGAAGGCCGGTCGAGCGCGGTTGCGGCTACCGATTCGAGGCCTCCGGGCCGTTTGGCCAACGCGATGACGATTGGCTTCGGCATTGTGCTACCGACGATCGCTCTGCTGATCGAATGGATGAGTGGCATGTGCGCCGGGGCCTTCTTCGATCCGCTCCCGACACTCTGGCACGTGGCGTTGGTGGCGCTGGTTCCCCTCACCAACTGGCTCCTCTGGCGCGCTCTGACCCACGGTGGCGAAGCCGGTCGAGGCTGGGTGGGCTGGGCAGGCGGCCTGGCGGTCGGGGTCGAACTCTACTATGCGCTGATCTTTCTTCCTTTGATGTTGCCGGGCTTGTTGGGCATTGTCTTCTACGGTTGGGGTCTGCTGCCACTGTCCCCGGTGCTCTCTCTGGTCGTCACGCTCGTCCTGATCCGGCGTCTGCGGGTCCAGCACACAGCTATCGGCTCCGGCGCCGTTCGGGGCGTGTGGCCTGGATTCGCTGTCGGTCTGGCAGGGTTGGTCCTCCTCGAAATCCCGGAAGCTCTGACCCGCTATGGGCTGACGCTGGCGACGGACGCTGATCCGAGAACCGTTCAGCGCGGGATCAATCTGCTCCGCTCCTGGGGCAACCGCGGCGTCCTGCTGCGCGATTGCTACGGGCGCACACGGGCGGCGGAGAACATGGACCTGGTGGGGTGGGTCGTCACGGGCGGGCGGGCGACGCGGCCCGAGAAGGCGCGCGAGATTTACTACCGTGTGACCGGTCAGCCGTTCAACAGCGTTGCCGCCCCGAAGGTTCGGACTGGGCGGGGACGCTGGGCCGGTCTGGACGATTGGACGTGGGACCTCGACCAGGCGGGCGAGCAAGTGGGCGGGCGAGTCAAGGGCCTCACGTTGCACAGTTCACGGCTGGATGCCGTTGTGGAACCGGATGCGGCGATCGCGTATTGCGAATGGACGATGGAGTTCAAGAACGATAGCGCACGCCAGCGCGAGGCCCGCGCACAAATCCTGCTCCCGCCCGGCGGCGTCGTCTCCCGCCTGACACTCTGGGTGAATGGAGAGGAGAGGGAGGCGGCGTTTGCGGGGCGCGGCGAGGTCAGAGAGGCGTACGAGAAGATCGTGCGCCAGCGGCGGGATCCTGTGCTGGTCACCACCGCCGGTCCGGACCGAGTCCTGGTGCAGTGCTTTCCCGTGCCGCCAGACGGCGGGATTATGAAAGTGCGTTTGGGAATCACGGCTCCTCTCGAAATGAAGTCGGCTGAGACGGGTCTCATGCGTTGGCCACACGCGATCGAACGGAACTTCACGATCCATGAGACGTTTCGTCATCAATTGTGGGTCGAGGGGCCGCGACCTCTGACCAGCGCGGGCGGCGCGCTTCAGACCGAGCAATCCAAGGAGGGCTGGCATGCGATCCGGGGGCAGGCCCAGGAAACCGACCTCTGGCTGGCCAGGAACTCTGTCGAGGTCGCCCGTGAAGGCACCGTGCGCGAGGTCTGGGCCCGGGACACACGCGGCGCCACGCCGTCCGTCGTGCGGCGAACGCTCCGCGCGGCTGCGGTCCGTCCGCCCTCTCGCATGGTGATCGTGATTGACGGTTCCCAGAGTATGGATCAGATGCCAGTCGTGGCAGAGGTCCTGGCGGAACTGCCTTCGACCGTCGAAGCGTCGGTGATGATCGCGGGCGACGAACCGATTTCGGTCGGGACAGTCAGCGCCGACACGCGCGACCGATTGGCCAGATGGAGGGTCCGTGGAGGTCAGGACAACGTGCCTGCGCTGGTCGAGGCTTGGGATTTGGCAGCGCAGAAGCCCGACAGTCTGATTGTCTGGGTCTGTGCTCCGGTTCCGGAGGTGCTCGAGAGTGCGGAGGGGTTGCGTCAGCGCTACGAGCGCAGGCCCAACGGCCCGAGTCTGATGGCAGTGCAGACCCGAGTGGGTCCCAATCGCCTGCTCGAAGCGCTCGACGGGGTTGCCGCAGTCCAGTTGCTGCCTCGCACAGGAGATCTGGCTGCCGATCTTCGGGCGCTCTTCCGCTCCTGGACGGACTCAGGCAGTCGATGGGAGTGGGTGCAGCAGCGAGAGCCTGACGCATCCGCCGCGCCACGGGAAGGGGCCGAGGCCTCGTCACACCTGGTGCGGCTCTGGGCCAAGGACGAAATCCGGCGATTGGCGGTGTCGCGGATGACGGAGGAAGCAGTCGAGTTGGCTGGCCGTTATCAACTGGTTACGCCCGTCAGTGGCGCCGTCGTGCTCGAAACGGCACAGCAGTACCGATCGAGTGGGCTCGAGCCGGTGCCGCCATCCACTGTGCCGTCGATTCCGGAACCATCCACCTGGGCTCTGCTCGTTTTGGGCACCGGGATGCTGCTGTTTGTGCGAAGGCGTCGAGCATCACGGGTCAGTTCGTGACGCCGCAAGAACAGAATCCGCAGGCTGCAGTGACGAGCCTGCGGCCCGCTGAGTTTCGATGCAGGGCGGTGCTTCGAATGAAGCGATGCGGAGACCCAATGATGCCGCGTGTTGTCCACGGATGGGCGCGGCGTGAGCCAAATGGGACGAATGGGATGCCACAAGGGGACGGGCTATGTGTTCAGTTCTCCAGCCATCATCCGTCACCCATCAACTCTCTTTGGGCTTGAGTTGGGGGAAGAGGATTACGTCGCGGATGCTTTCCTGGCCCAGAAGCATCATGCAGAGCCGGTCGATGCCCAGCCCCATGCCTCCGGCTGGCGGCATGCCGTGTTCGAGTGCCACAAGGAAATCCTCGTCGATTTTCTGTTGCTCGCCGCCCGCCTGGTGTTCGAGCCGCTCGCGCTGTTCGATCGGGTCATTTTGCTCGGTGTAAGCGGGCGCGATTTCCTGGCCGTTGATGCAGCACTCGAAAACCTCGACCGTCGTCGGGTCCTCGGGCGAAAGCTTGGCCAGCGGAATCAACTCCTTCGGCGCATGGGTGACGAAGGTGGGGTTGATGAGCGTCGGCTCGATGAGTTTTTCGAAGACAGCCTGGGTCACTTCGAAGTCCTCGTATTCCGGCGCAATTTGGGCGCCCAACTCGATGGCCCGTACACGGCGCCGATCGGGGGCGAGGGCGAACCAATCGGCTCCGGCGCACTCACGGACGATGTCTTTGTATCGGACCCGGCGCCAGGGCGGGGTGAGATCGATGGCCCTGACGATGTCGCCCGCGGAGTTCCTGTGCTCGATGCGCAGGGTTCCGAGGACATTCTGCGAGACGTGGCAAACGAGTCCTTGAACCAAGTCCATCATCGACTCGTAGTCGGCGAAAGCCTGGTAGGCTTCGAGCATGGTGAACTCGGGGTTGTGTTTGCGGGAGAGTCCTTCGTTGCGGAAGTTGCGCCCGATCTCGAAAACGCGGTCGATTCCGCCCACAAGCAGGCGTTTGAGATAGAGTTCGATGGCGATGCGCAGGTAGAAATCGCAACCCAGCGCGTTGTGATGGGTTTTGAAGGGCCTTGCGGCCGCGCCGCCGGGGATCGCCTGCATCATGGGCGTCTCCACCTCCACAAAGCCGCGTCCGTGTAGAAACTCGCGAATCTCTCTCAGGATTCGGCTGCGGAGCAGGAACACGCGCTTGACCTCGTCGTTCGACATTAGATCGAGGTAACGCTGACGGTAGCGAATCTCCGTGTCTTCGAGGCCGTGCCATTTGGCCGGAGGCGGGCGGAGCGCCTTGGCCAGGATGGTGAACGACTCGACCCGCACGCTCGGTTCGCCGGTCTTTGTGCGGAACATCGTCCCGGTGACCCCGATAAAATCAGCCAGGTCGAGATGTTTGAAGATGGCGTATTGCGTCTCGCCCAGCACCTGTTTCTGGGCGTAGACCTGGATGCGTCCGCTTTGGTCTTTGAGATCGAGGAACTGGCTCTTTCCCATGTCGCGATGGGACGTGATGCGACCGGCAACAGCGACGCACGCGCCTTCGGCCAGTTGGCCGGACTCGAACCGCGCGCGCGTCTCGCCGCATCCGGCGGAGGGGGCGAATTTGTTCCGGAACGGATCGAGGCCCTGGGCCCGCAACGCAGCCAGTTTCGTCCGACGCTGCTCGATCAATGTGTTGGTATCTTCCATAGCGATTCCCCGACGGCTCGATGTCAGCGCCCCATTCGAGGAAAGAACGCCTGCGCGGCGGCACAGGTCGCCTCGCTCAGTTCTTCGAGGCTGATGCCCTTGACCGCGGCTGCGGCCGCGGCAATCTCGCGGACGTACGCCGGCTCGCAACGCTTGCCGCGATACGGTTCGGGGGCCAGATAGGGCGCGTCTGTTTCGAGCATGAAGTGTTGGAGAGGCGTGGCGGCAAATGCCTCCCGGACTGTTCCTGAGTTCTTGAACGTCAGAATACCCGTGTAGCTGACGATCGATCCAAGCGCCAGGACCCGCTGCAGCGCGGCGACATCCCCGGAAAAGCAATGAAACTGCCCTCGCACGCGCCCCGCGAACGGCCGCACAGCCTCGAGGACGTCCTCGAACGACTTGCGCTCATGAACAACGCAATTGAGCCCCATCTCGGCTGCCAGTTCGAGGTGCTGACGAAACAGCTCTTTCTGTTTCGCCGTATGCCGCAAATCATCCGCCGCAGTCCCTCCTCGCTTGGATGGCAGATGGAAGTAGTCGAGCCCCGTCTCGCCTATGGCCACGACCTTCGGGTGCCTGGCCAGGTCCCTCAAGTCGCTTCGCACGTCCTCCGGCGCGTCATCGGCGTGGGTTGGGTGCCAGCCGACGGCTGCGTACACCATTGGATGATCGCTGGCGATTTGCACTACCCGCTGGCTGGACCGCAGATCAATGCCGACGGTGACGATGCGCGTGATGCCGGCGGCGGCCGCTCGAGCCAGAAGGTCCTCGAGATCCCCGGCAAACTCGCGGGAACTCAAGTGCGCGTGTGTGTCGTAGAAAACGCCCATGTATCGACTCAGCGCAAGGCGGGCCGGGTTCGTCCTGAGTGTCCTCTGCCGGGCTGCGTCGCGTTCACTGGTATACCGTAGGAAATCCGCGAAGTGATTTCAAGCTGGAGGGAATCGTGGCCGTGCGGCTGAGTTGACCAACGTGCGCATCGAGGGCGTCGCCGGTGGGGTTGACTTCAAGGCTTCTATTCTTTGAAATGGGCCTATGATTCATCGGACAGGTCGGTTCATCCGCGCATCGGGTGCGTTGTTGACATGCTTCGGCCCTTTCACATCGCGGCGCAGGTCACGCAGGCATTGATTGTATGAAAGCCACGCTCACCCGGCGACACCTGCTCAAGCTCCTGACGGCCGCGGGGCTCGGCGCCCCGTTCGCCACCCGCGTTGTGGCCGACGAGGCGGACGCGAGCATCCAAAGCGCCCCAAGTCCCGAGAACATCGTGGTGCCAGTCAGCCCCCGCGATCGCTATCCGGCCGTGCTGTCCCGCGGTCGTGTGATCCAGCCGGGGCGCCCGCTGGCGGTGATGCACGAGACGGACGTGCTGGTCGTTGGCGGCGGTCCCGCGGGCTTTGCGGCAGCAGTGGCGGCCGCGCGAGCCGGATCGAAGACCGCGCTGATCGAGCGATACGGCTACCTGGGCGGTCTTTGGACGGGTGGTTTGGTGCTGCTGGTCTATCCGACGCACGCGACGGAGAAGGGTGTGCGGACCAAGGTGGTGCGCGGTGTGGGCGATGAATTGTTGGAGCGCATCGCCCGGTATCCCGACGCGGCCACGAATCATGCCGCAGGCAAGCCCGACCCAACGACTGATCCGGAGATCACCAAGCTGGTCATGGACCAGATGGTGCGGGAGGCGGACGTCACAATGATCTTCCACTGTTGGGTGGCCGACGTGGTGATGGACGGCGACGCCGTGCGCGGCGTTGTGATCGAGAGCAAGGCCGGGCGCCAAGCCATCCTTGCCAAGGTGGTTGTGGATGCCTCAGGCGACGGGGACGTCTTCGCCGCGGGCGGCGCGGAACACGAGCAGCGTCTTCACGCAGTCGGCCTCGTGCATCGTCTTGGCAATGCGGATCGCGCCGACCTGGACGCATTGCGGGCTGCCGGCTTCAAGAACCTTGGCGAAATCGAGCCCCAGCCCAGCGTGCGGTGGATTAACCTCCGCGGTCCAAGCACCGACGGCCTGGACATCGCCGAACTCAGTCGGCTTGAAATCGAGCACCGGCGCAGCATCTGGCAGCGGATGGAACGAATCCGCCAATCGTCCGGCGGGGACAAAGTGTTCCTGCTCCAAACAGCGCCACAAATCGGCGTGCGCATCACGCGTTTGCTGGCTGCGACCCGACAGTTGACCGAGGCGGAGGCACGCTCCGGGGTGAGGCCTGCGGACACGATTGCCGTGGGTGGGACGTATGGCCCCGGGGCCGACAACCCCGGTTTTGCCATTCCTTATGGCGCCTTGGTCCCCAAGAAGCTTGACAATCTGATCGCTGCCGGTCGCTGCATCGGCGTCGACACGCCCATGGTCGAGGATATGCGTCTCATCGCCACCTGCCTGCTCACGGGGCATGCGGCGGGCGTGGCGGCGGCTTTGGCTGTGCAAGAGGGCTGTCGCCCTCGCGATGTGGACATCCTGCGGCTGCGACAGATTCTCCTCCATCAAGGCGCTTTTTTGGGCTGAACGCCGACTGGTGACATCGCCTGAGTCGAATGGCTGCAACCAAGCTCAGGAACGTGCGATCGCGACTCCGGCGGCGGTTGGTCCGCTGGAGCGCGTTTGCGGCGGCCGTTGCTCTCGGGTGGCCGGGCAGTTCGGAGGGGCCGCCCGAATGCGCGGCGGTGGTATTGCCGGCATTGAGCCCGTTCGTGGCTCTGGGTAGCGCGCTGTCCACACGCTCCGTCGGCATCCTCGCCCTGCTGGCGTTGCCGTTGTTCCTGCTGGCCTGGTCGATGCGTTGCGGTTTTTGCCGCTTCGCGTGTCCTGTTGGGCTGCTGCAAGACACTTTGACCAGCCTCAGGTCGGTGAGGCGTCGCCATTGGATCGGAGCACCCGCGATCGGCCCGTGCCTGCTCATTGCGACGGCGACCGGCGCCGTCCTGGGGCATCCCCTTTTTCTCTGGCTGGATCCGTTGGCCCTCTTTGCGGCTTGGCTCAATGCATGGCGCACACCGATCGCCTGGATAGCCGTGGCGGGGGGATTGGGTTTGCCGGCCTTGTTGATCGTCGAACTCTTTTGGCCCGGGCTCTGGTGTGCCCGGATTTGTCCGCTCGGCGCCGGTCAACGGATGCTTTGGCAGGGTCACCGCCTCGTGGTGCGCTTGATCAGAGGCCGGACGCACTACGCGGGTCCCGAGACGTCTTGCGGGGCAGACTCGAGCGGCACAGTCCTTCTCGCGCGTCGAAGCCGACGTCATTTCCTCGCGGCGGGCGCGGGTGTGGTCGGCGCCGCGGTTTGCAGAGGCGCGTATGGGCCCAGCACGCCGCTGCGCCCTCCAGGCGCCGCATCTGAGGAACAGTTCGGTGGCCTGTGCGTGCGATGTGGGAATTGCGCTCGGGTTTGTCCGAGCCGCATTATCCACCCCGACGTCGCCGGCAGGTGGTCCGCCTGGATGGCGCCGCGCCTGGATTTCACGCACGACTACTGCCGTGAGGATTGCCATCGCTGCAATGCGGTCTGCCCGAGCGGGGCCATTGCCCGGCTGTCATTGGCCGAGAAGAGCAGGCGGGTGATCGGCCTGGCGCGGCTTGATCCTGACACGTGTTTGATGGCGCTCGGGCGCGAATGCAATGCATGTGTCCGGGTCTGTCCTTACAAGGCGATTGCCGTCGATAACACCCTGGATCCGTTCTCGCCGCGACCGCGCGTGGATTTGGATCGGTGCAACGGCTGTGGGGCTTGCGAGTCTGTCTGTCCCACTCGACCGGAGCGAGCCATGCGTGTCCGACCCGTAGACAGAGAGACGGGGGATCAAGCGGAGACACAGGGCGCTTTCTTTGGGGCGTTCTGGTTCGAAGGCTGAATCGACATGGTATTGACCAACGCCACAGCATCCTGCGAGATTGCAGTCGACTTCATCATGACGCAACCAGGTCGTCGAAGGTTGCCTTGCCCGATCCGAACTGCTTGTGGTTTTCCGGCCTGGTGCGCTCTTCCTTTTCCAGATCAGCCAGCTTCAGCTTGGCCACACTGAGCACCGTGGTTTCGAGCGAACGGCTCACATGGGGATTTGAAACCGGCGTGAAGTTTCAGAATTCTCAACAGCGGTCTTCCCCGACTCAAAACTTTTTGGCGGGTGTAAGTTGTGCCGGTTCTTCCATAATATCGAGCAGCTTCTTGGCGCAGAACACCCGGTCGCGCTTCGCGCCGCTGACTTTCCTGACGATGCCGTGCTTTTCCAGTTGCCCGATGGCGCGCATCGCTGTGTTGTAAGCGATGTCCAGCCGCTGCTCGACGCCGCGCGCGGTGACGAACGGATTCGCGCCCAGCATGTCCACCATTCGGAAGGCAGTCTTTGCCCCGGCATCCCCGGCCAGTTTGGCGCGCCAGCGTGTCAACAAGCCATTGATCCGCTCGGCGCGGTTCAATGCGTCCTCGGCCTGCCGGGCGACGCCGTTCAGGAAGTATTGAAGCCAGCCAGCCCAATCGCCCCGTTCGGAGACGCCGCGAAGTCCGCCGTAGTAGTCGGATCGGGTCGCCTCAAAGAACGCCGACAGATAAAGGAGCGGCGCGGGCAAAACGTCGCGCTCGCACAGCTCCAGCGTGATGAGCAAACGCCCCACGCGGCCATTCCCGTCCAGGAACGGGTGAATGGTCTCGAATTGATAATGAGCTAAGGCCGCGTGAACCAATTGCGGCAACATCCGGTCGTGCAGAAATCTCTCCCAAGCGGACAAGTACTCGCCGAGCGAATCAGGCGGCGGCGGAACGAAGGACGCTTGCGCCAGTGTATCGCCCGAACGGCCAATCCAGTTCTGCGTCCGTCGGAATTCCCCCGGCGTGGCGTGATGTCCGCGAACGCCGGCCATCAGCTTCTCGTGAAGTTCGCGCACAAGCCGAAGCGACAGCGGTAGGGTCTTGAGGCGTTCGATGCCATATTCGAGCGCGACAACGTAGTTGGCCACTTCACGCAAATCATCGGGGCTGCGCTCGACCGCGGCGCCGGCTTCCGCCGCCAGCAACTCGCCCAGCGTTGATTGCGTTCCCTCGATGCGACTGGAGTACACGGCTTCGCGGCGCACGAAAGGGCGAATCAGAATGTGCGGGTTGGGCAGTCGCTTCCCTTCGCCGGCAAGTTTGCCAACCAGTGTCGAGGCATTGGCGAGTGCCACGGCCAGCGGCTGCGTCCATTCGATTCGGGGCGGCAACGGATTCGGATGGAACGTGCGGTAGCCCTCCAGGGTCTTGATCCACCGGCCGGCCCGGGTCACTGCTTTCTGGCTGTGTGTGTCGGAATTCACGGCTGAAACAAAGGATGCGCCTATTTCATTTTCAATACAACAACTGAAATAAGCCGTTTTCTTATTTCAGCGGGTGCAAGTAAGCGAACTCAGTTCTTTTCACTGAAAGTGACCTTCTGCGCCATGTTCACCGAGTGTGAGTTCCGAAGATGTCGATAGACTTTCATTGCCGATGCGCCGCCATCCTTGTGGCCAAGCCAGCGCGATGCTGTGGTTGGCTTCAAGGCGTGTGCGGTATTCCGCAAGCAGGTCGTCGAAGGTTGCCTTGCCCGATCCGAACTGCTTGTGGTTTTCCAGCCTGGTGCGCTCTTCCTTTTTCAGATCAGCCAGCTTCAGCTTGGCCACACTGAGCACCGTGGATTCGAGCGAACGGCGAATCAGCTTGCCGCCGACACGGATTCGGGCAAAATAAAATCCGCTTGGAACGTAACGTAACAAGTTTGAAGACGGCGTTTTCTGCCACACCTTGCCGGGTTTGGCAGGCGATGACAGATTTGGATTCCGTTTCACACGAGCAGTATCATATTGGCAAATCGGAACGCTCAAAGAATTTGTAAGTTGTTGTAAATAAACGAGTGGAAGGGTGGCTGAGTGGTTAAAGGCACCTGACTCGAAATCAGGCGTAGTCGCAAGGCTACCGGGGGTTCGAATCCCTCCCCTTCCGCCAGTATTTACAAACTGGCTCCCGAGAGTGAGTTGCGTTTCGATCATCATGCACGCCAGCCGCAATCCCCGCCCAGCGACTGCGTCATACACAACATTCGAACTGTTGAGCGGAATCATCGAGACTGCGATCAATGAAGGGATGCACACATTCGACCAGTACCTCACCGAGCTGCCGGCCGCAGGCGTCGTCATGCGGCAGACAGCTCTCGAATACGCGGTCAACCGGCATCGGCTCGAAATGGCCTTGCGCGGCTTTGCGAGCGCCACACCGATCTTGCGCCGTGACGAGGACCGATAGAATCCTGGAATAATGAAGCGCGTTGCTCGCATCACAGGTTGGGTGCCGCTCATGGATTGGGCGGAGGCGCGTCTCGACACATTGTCGCTATGCTGACCCTTTTGCGAATTGTGCTGACTGTCGCGCTGCTGTACGGCCTGATGCAGGCGGCCAAGAACGCAGGGGAGAACCCGCAGGCGGGCGATCTCGCCAACGCCTTCTGGATGGCGTACTGCGTCATCATCGGCATTTTCGCCGCCATAACCTGGGCGCCCGTGGTGGGCAGCCGGATTGCCGAGCCTCTGACGGGCATCCTGACGGACAGCACCTATGTCGAACGCCCCAATTGGCTGATGAAGCTGATCCGCTGGCTCGAACGTAAGCGCTGTCGATTCCTCGTCCGATGGTTCTGTTTCGCCGAGGGAATCCGGCATCCCTGGCTCCCGGCCCAGTTCATCACGGGCCTGAACCACGCGCGGCCCGGCTCGTGGCTCGAACTCGTCTTCGCGCGCGAGGTGTATCGGTTCAACAATCTTCAGAACTGCATGCAGGCGTTTCGTGTCTTGCGCGGACGCGGCGTCACGCCTCAACCGCATCCGAACACGGAGATCAACCTTGAGTTGATGTCGCTCGAAAAAACCGCCAAACCGGATGACGAAGTCCTCCCCGTTCCCGCGTCGTCAACCCCTCATCTCAAACGCAACCTGAGAATCCGGCTCGCCGCCGATGACCCGGCATCGGGGCCGCCGCCACCCTCGTCGCCGACGACGTCGGGTCCGGCCGACGCCGGCTTGCCCAACCCGGCTGACCGCCCATGAAAAAGGGCCTCTTCTGGACGTTGCATCGCGCCATGAACGCGCTTTTCTGGTGCTTTTGGATCGCAGCGGCCGGCTTCCTCTACACGCAGCGCGCCACCCTCGAACCGGCGCTGGATCTGGCGGAGCTTTGGTGGAACCGGCCTTCGAATCGGCCATCAGAGTTGGGCCGCATCGAGGGGCGGGTGACCCGGATTTTTGCCGCCGACAGTCTCCAACTGCGCGATGACAACGGCTGGCTCTTCAACTACGGCCTGGCGGGAGCCTCGGTTCCCAAAACGAGCCTCAACGCGACTCTGAACGATCGGTACGCGGCCAGGACGGGCCTGACCAATGTGACTCGCCTGGTGCTGGACCAGCGTGTGGCCATCGACGTCACGCTGGCCAATCCCCAGACCCGGACCGGACTGGGCCTGGTGCGGGTTGGCGAGACAAACGTGAACGAGACGCTGCTCCGCGACGGATTGGCGCGGCTGAATCGGGACCAGATTCGCGCTCTGCCGCTTCTCGATCAGTACGCGCTGGTCCGTGCCGAACGCCTGGCGCGGCGCGAACGGATCGGCCTTTGGGCGCCTACCGCAGCCGAAGGGTTGTCCCCCGAGCCACAAGCCCAATAGACCATCGCACTCCCTTGACTCGACCTGCGGCGGCGGGGAGGTGATCCGGACTCAACCACTCGATCAATCCAAAGGGGCTGGTCGCATCCCCTCAACCGAGGATCAACTCTGCCAGCAGACTCGATTCGCAGTCCGCGCGCCATGTCCTCCACAGGGCGCAGTATAGGCTGATCCGTTCAAGGCCGTGCGCCACGCCCTGCGTGGCGGACGATGATACCTCCTCGACACCTGCGCGCTGGTGAGTGCGTTCGCCCGCCTGGAAACCGCGTTCAAACGTTGGGCCGAGGCCCTGCTGAGGACCCTCCGCCTCCCGTTAGCGACCTGTCAGCCTGTCGTCACCGAAGCCGCCCACATGCTGAGGTCGGGCGACCGTTTGCTCGAAGCTATGCATCGCGGTCTGTTGGTCTGCCGTTTTGACCTCCAAGCCAACGCGGACTCGGTCCACAACTGTGAGCCCGGTACGCGAACCTTTCCATGGACCTGGCAGATGCCTGCGCGGTCCGGCTCTACGAGAGCTATCGCGCGGGGACCGCAACCATCGTCACCGTGGACCGCGAGGACTTCTCGGTCTATCGCGCCCATCGCAACCAGCGCTGCTGTGTGGGTTCCCACCAGCCTGCTGAGAGCAACCGGCCTGGCCGAACATTCCGCAGCGCGGCAAAGTGGCAACCAAAATGCGCAACAACGGACGGCTCTTACGGGATTACACGCCTTTCAATCTGCGATTTCCATCACCGATCGGTCTTGGTGCTTCTCGGCGTCGGCACAAGCATCAACATGCCCAACGTGGCAACGCCGGGATTGCGGAGGATGTCGCGGGCGGCTACTTCGCCCCAGCGGCCACTTTGCGCAGATCGAACCCGGGCGGGCGGGTGTAGACCGGCACTCGAGCCGTGAGCGCGTCGAAACCGAGCAGATAGCCTTTGGATTGGCTGTTTTTTCCCGCGCCTTCGAACCGGAGCGTGTGCTCGCCTGACGCCAGAGTGAATGTGCCCAGCCGATGCGGCATGGGGGCGATGCCCGGACCGTACAGGTCGAGCGCGCCTGCGTCCCTGCCGTCCAGCCGCACTCGGTAGGCGCCATAGTCCGGCGCGTGCAGCATCTTGACCCACAATTCGGCGGTCATTTCGGCGTCGGTTCTGAAGGTCACTTCGAGCCAGCTTTCGCCGGTCGAGGGCCGGAACCAGAGCTGTTTCCCATCCGTCGTCCCGCCGATGGGCTGGACTTCGAGCGGGGCTTCGGAGTGCTTGGCTTCGGGCACAGCCTTCCAACCGACAACCAATGTCTGCTCACGGAACGGCAGGCGATCCGGACCCGGCGGCAGGGCGGGCCATGGCTTGTGCGGCTCGGTCTGGTACCACAGAGCGACCGACGACATCAGGTCATCGCGTTCGATGAACCCGCTGACCTGGCCGTCCGGGAAATACTGCGAGCCCTTGTGCTCGATCTCGACCCGCAGCGATTTGGCGAACGGGACCGGATCCGGGATGTGGAACCGATACGCCGTGCTGCGATCGCCCTCGCTGTATCCTTCCCAAAGCGGCGTGCCGTAGAACGGACCATCCTGTTGTCGAAACCCCCAGGCATCGCAGAAGTAATCTTCGGTGCCTGTGCCGCGCAATTGCGGCTCGGACGCGCCATCGACAAAGAAGAAGTCGTCGCCTTCACCATACCAGCCCGAGGACATGTGGTAGACGCTCTGGATGGTCCCGACATAGTGGCCGCGCCCGGCGAGGTCGGCCAGCAGGTAGTTGCGTCCCATGACGCACGGGTGCTCTTGTCGGTACATCGCGTGGAAATAGGCGGTGTTGTCGGGCAGGGAATCCTGTTTCTGCCAATCGACGTAGTAGTAGAAGGCGCCGCATCGCTTGTCGCTTTCGTTGGTGACTGTCAGGCGGGCCGACTTGCGGAACGGCATCGGCCAATAACAGTTGCGCGCTCGGCCTTCGGAGGAGACCCGGATCGGAATCGAGATGAACGACTTGTCGACACCGTGCCCGATTCCGAAGAAGTCGCCCACCGGGCACTCGACGCTCGGGTGATCTTCGCCGTCCCAATACATGCGCAGGGTCAGGAGCCGGGAATAGAATGGGGCCTCGTGTGCGATGGTGAACCAGATGTGGGTGATGACGCCGGGGCCTTCGAGTTCGGCGAGAGTCAGGATGCCGCCGGGCGCGATCGGACGGGCGTCTGCGTTGCCGTCTTTCCAGTTGGCATCGGAGGAAGAGGCTCGGCGCGCCTCGAAGTCTTTGAGCCGTTCCAGTCCGGACAGCGGGTTGCCGGGCGTGAGTTGGGCCAGGGTCGTGGCGCCACCGCACAGGGCGATCATGGCGAGGATCGACAGAGTCGTTTTCATGGGCTTATGCAGGCGCTCACTGTGACGCGGCCCGGGGCGTCCGACAAGACGCAATTGGGTCCGCCAATCCCCGAAGCCCCGCTACCCTGACGATCGCTTTTTGTCGTCCGAAGCGATTACTCTGCTTGAACACAGACCCCTCACCCCGTCCTTCTCCCATCCGACCTGCCTGCCGAAGCCTGGGCGCAGGCAGGTGGGAGAGGGTGTCCGGAGGGCGGGTGCGGGTGACGGTGTAGTGCATCTCGCTGATTCCTCAGTAAGGGCCAGGCGCAAAAAGAAGGCCACGCCTGCCGGCGTGGCCCTTTCAAATCGGAACCAGCTATTGGATGAATGAAGTCAGTTAGGCTGTTTGTTCGGACCAATCGCCGAGTTTGATGTACTCCTTGACCTTACGTCGTTCGTACCGGTGTTTCTTCTGTTTACCCGGGCGGTCATCGACGTGTGGGAATGGATGTTTGGGGTTGCTGACCGCATTGGCGATGATGTCGTTTGACTTTGGCATAGTGCTGGACTGAATTGAACCTGAGGGAGGGGAGAAGTACCCCAGGCGTTCCCACCATCCTGTGGTTTCGCCTTGTTTTGCCTGCTGCATGGCCACTCAGGCTCCACGTGCACAGTGATATCGACACGTGTCCGCCGATTTCGTTCAAGCGGCTTTACAGAGGCTTCCTTTGCCGGGTTCGAGCGAACGCACCGCACTGCCACTCGCGCTCGACCCTTGTCGTCACCAACTTCAGCCCCAGGCGCTCATACGCCTTGAAAACATCGTGAAACTCGACGGCCAGAATGCCCGCCAAAACCAGCCGCCCTCCGAGACGAATCCACTGCACAATCCGCTTGGCCTCAACCATTAAGATATCGGTCGTCAGATTCGCGCAAACGACATCAAACCGGGCGCCTGGCTCGATCGGAGGACGCCGGAGGTCGCCCCGCAAAAACCGCGCTCGTGCGGCCACGTTGTTCGCGCGGGCATTGGCCCGGGCAGCCTTGATCGAGGCCGGATCACAGTCGAAAGCCAGGATCGGTCTGTAGCCGAGTTTGGCGGCGGCAATGGCCAGGATGCCGGACCCCGTCCCGACGTCCAGGAGTGATGGCGGAGGCGCCTGGTTGCGGCAGGCCACTATCTGTTCCAGACAGAACCGGGTTGTGGGGTGCTGGCCTGTTCCGAAGCTCAGTCCGGGGTCGAGCGTGACAACGGCCTGGGCGGCCTTGGGGCTTCGCCGGCTCCAGGACGGCTTGAGCAGAAGGGCGTCGCCGATCTCGATTGGACGAAAATGGCGTTTCCAGGCGTTCACCCAGCTCTCGGCTCGAAGCCGGCGCAGCCGAAGCCGACCGGGGCCGACGTCGAGGCCTTCGGCGCGCAGGAGCGTCAGGCCGCGCAGCACGGCTTTTTTCCTGGCGTCGGTCCATCGGTGTCTCCGATCGAGGTATACGGTGACCTTTGTCGTCGGCCTCTCCCGCGCAGTGTAGAGGACGGGCGCCAGACCGGACACCCGCTCGAGGAGCGCCGCCACGGCTTCCTCGGCATCGATGGAGGTGACAACGGAAACCTCGATTGAATCGGCTGCCATCGAGATGCGCTCTACAGGCTTGTAGGTCGAGTCCCGAGGGCCGCGTTCTGAGCGGCGATGATCCGGTTGACTCCCGCTCGTCCGAGAGCCAACAAGGACTCGAGCTGCAGTTGGCTGAAGGTATTTTGCTCGCCGGTCACCTGGACTTCAATGAACTCGCCCCGCCCGGTCATGACCAGGTTCATGTCCGCCTCCGCCTTCGAGTCTTCCTCGTAGTTCAGATCGAGCAGGACGCGTTGGTCGACGACGCCCAGACTGACGGCGGCGACCGAATCGGACAGTGGGTTCGAGGTCAGCTTGCCATCGGCCAGAAGTTTCTGAATAGCCAGGTGCAGGGCCACGTAACTGCCCGTGATGGCAGCCGTGCGCGTGCCGCCGTCGGCCTGCAAAACGTCACAGTCGATCCAGACGGTTCGCGGTCCTAGCCGATCCAGTTCGACCGCCGCCCGCATGGCGCGCCCGATCAGTCTCTGAATCTCCTGCGAGCGTCCGTCGAGTCGGCCCTTGCTGATATCGCGCGGTTTGCGGTCGAGCGTCGAGTAGGGGAGCATCGAGTACTCGGCGGTGATCCAGCCGCCGGGCACGCCCTGCTCCTTCATCCAACGCGGGATCGCCTCATCGATCGTGACGCCGCAAATAACACGGGTGTTGCCCCAGGAAACCAGAGTCGATCCTGTGGCATAGGGCGCGATGCCGTTTTGGAAACTGATCGGACGCAGTTCGTCGTCGCGGCGTCCGTCGCTCCGCAGCAGTTGAGATTCCACAGGACCGCGGGTGGCGGGATTGTCGGTCTTTGGTTGCACTTCCACAACGGCGGACACTAATCAGGCTCGGGCGGGCAGGCAATGAGGAAACCGCCGACAACGACCTGACGCACCGCAATCGCTCGCGGCGAGGTCTGGATATTGCGGGCGACGGGGTTTATGGTCGCCGCCGATGAAGGCAAAGGGCATGGTGTACCTTGTGGGCGCGGGCCCCGGCGATCCGCAACTGTTGACGCTGCGAGGCGCAGCGTTGCTGCGTCGTGCGGATACCGTGGTCTATGACGGGCTGGTGAGCCCCGACTTGCTCAAGCTGGCGCCGCCCGCTGCCGAGCGCATCGAGCGCACCGAGGAGCGATTCCCGGACCAGGCCGCGCTGGGCGCCCTGCTGGCGGCGCGGGCTAGGGCCGGCCAGTGTGTGGTCCGGCTTCAGGGAGGCGACCCGCGTGTTTCGGGCCAGGGCAGCTCGGAGGCACAGGGGCTGGCGGCCGCGGAGGTTCCATTCCAGGTGGTGCCTGGGGTTGCTTCAATCGTATCGGCGCTCGACCGATCGAGCACTTCGACGTCTGAGGAGCCGTCGCCGAAGACGTCGAAGACGTGGGAGCACATGCCGCTTCTCGGCCAGCGTGTAGTGGTGACGCGCGCGCGCAAGCAGGCGTTCGAATTCGTCCAACTCCTTCAGGAACGGGGGGCGCACGTGCTCGAAGTGCCGTGCATTCGGATCGTGCCGCCGACGGAACGGAAGCCGTTGATCGAGGCGATCGCTGGGTTGGGCTGCTATGATTGGCTGATTTTCACCAGCGCCAACGGAGTCGCGGCTTTCTTCGAACACTTCTTCGTGGCGTTCGACGATCTTCGCGATCTCGGCGCGGTGCGTTTGGCGGCGGTCGGCCCCGCCACGGCTGCCAGGCTGAAGGAACTGCATCTCAAGATCGATCTGATGCCCAAGGAGTACATCGCGTCGAAGATCGCCAGGGCACTGTGCAAGGAGCAGAGTCTCGAGAATATACGCGTGCTCCTGTTGCGCGCAGAGGCCGCCAACGCCGATCTGCCCAGGCTGCTCGAAGACATGGGAGCGATCGTGGATGACGTGGCCTGCTACGGCACGGCGTGGGAGACCGAGGATGCGGCGGGGCATGGGGCGCTCCTGGCCGAGAGCGGAGCGGATTGGATCACGTTCACCAGCGGCTCGACCGTCGAGAGCTTCAATGCCCGTTTCGATCTGCGGGCGCTGATGCGCCGGTTTCCGAAGCTGCGACTGGCGACGATCGGTCCCGAGACCAGCAAAGCCCTCGAGGCGCTGTCGCTGCATCCCAGCCTCGAGGCCAAGACGCATACGATCGCAGGTCTGACATCCGCCCTGGAGCGGGCCAGGCGAATGGTGTGAATCCATGCGCGCGAGGTTTGCTGCATGAGGGTCGGCCGGGAGACTGTCCGGACACGGCTCCGCACGGACGGGTGAACGTTAATAATCTTGACCGGCGAGGCGTGTGGCCACTAATGTCCGGGGCGTGTTAGGCAGCTTTCATGTTCGCGCAACTTAAAGGCCTGTTTTCCAACGATATTGGCATCGATCTCGGGACGGCGAATTCGCTTGTGTACGTCCGGGATCGGGGGATTGTGCTTCGCGAGCCGTCGGTTGTGGCGATCCAGGCCGGCACCAACAACGTGCTGGCCGTAGGCGAGGAGGCCAAGCGCATGCTCGGCAGGACCCCGGGCAACATCATCGCCATCCGGCCGATGAAGGATGGAGTGATTGCGGATTTCGATGTCACCGGGGCCATGCTTCGGCACTTCATTCAGCGGGTGCACCATCGGAAGCTGATCGCGCCGCGAGTTGTGGTGGCCGTCCCATCGGGCATCACAGAGGTCGAGAAACGGGCGGTCAAGGACTCGGTGACCCACGCCGGTGCGCGAGAAGTGTATTTGATCGAGCAGCCGATGGCCTCGGCGATCGGCGTCGGCCTGCCCGTGCATGAACCCGCCGGCAACATGATTGTCGACATCGGCGGCGGCACATGCGAGATGGCCATTATCTCCCTGGCCGGCATCGTGTTCAGCCGCAGTCTGCGCGTGGGAGGCGACGAGTTCGACGAAACGATCGTCGCGCACATGAAGCGTGCCCACAACTTAATGATTGGCGAACGTACGGCGGAGGAAATCAAGCTTCGAATCGGATCGGCTTATCCTCTGGAGCAGGAATTGACCATGGACGTGAAGGGACGCGACCTGAGCACAGGTCTGCCCAAGACGATCACGGTGCGCTCCGAAGAAATACGGGAAGCCCTGAAGGAACCTCTTTCCAGCATTTTGGAAGCCATTCGCATCACCTTGGAACGGTGCCCGCCCGAGTTGGCGGCGGACCTCGTCGATCGAGGCGTCGTCATGGCAGGTGGCGGGGCGCTCCTGCGAGGTGTGGATCGTTTGGTGGCCGAGGAGACCTATCTTCCGGTCCACATTGCGGACGATCCGCTCACGGCAGTAGCCGAGGGGACCGGACGGGTCCTGCAAGAGCTCCAATTCCTGAAGCGCGTTGCTTCTTCCTCCACCTAAGGGTCTGCACGAAGACCGCGCGTTCGCCCCGCACAGCAGTTACGGGGTAACGAATGTTCAGAAGGCCGTATCCTTTGGCCTTTGTGGTGGTCTTGGCGCTGGTGCTGGTGATCCTGAACCTGCCACAGGCCGTCGCCACAAAGGCGAAACTAGCAGTAGGCAGCCTCTTTCTGCCTCTGTTCGGTCTTGCCACCTTGACGCGCGACCTCGGGCAGCAGGCCGGCAAGCACCTTCCACCCCCCAGCGCGCTCATCGCCGAGCTCGATCGGACCCGTCGCGAGAATCGGGAGTTGCGTGTGCTGGTGGCACAGGGAGACGAGGCCCTCCGCGAAAACGACCGGCTGCGACAACTGCTTGGCTGGAAGCCGCAGCTTCCCTGGGCAACCAAGCCCGCCCGGATCATCGCGCGGGACACCGCAAACTGGTGGCGCACCGCACGGATCGACCGTGGCACACGGGACGACCTCAGGCCGAATCTCCCCGTAGTGAGCGCCGACGGCCTGGTCGGCAAGATCGGCGAGGTTGGACTCACCACCGCCGAGGTCGTGTTTGTCGGTGATCCGAAATGCCGGGTGGCGGTTGTTGTGCGCGAGACGTCCGAGCACGGCGTGCTTTCGAGTTCCTCGGTGGGTGTTCTCGACCATCGCCTGATGGATCTCACCCATTTGCCGCGTCACACCGCGCTCAAGCCTGGCCAGCGCGTCTTCACCAGCGGGCTTGGCGGCGTCTTTCCGGCCGGTTTGCCTGTGGGAACAATCGTCGATTACCGCAGCGTCGGATACGGGCTCTACACCGAAGCGCGGGTCAAACTGTCGGCCGATACGAGCCGGCTCAACGAGGTCTTGGTCCTGTTCCCATGAACGGCCCCCAGACACTGATCCTTCTGGTGCTCGCCCTGCTCGGCGTGTTTGCCGAGGCCGTGGTTGATTTTCCACGGGTCTGGCTGCGCACCCAATTTGATGTTTTGCCTCCGCTGATGGTTTACGCATCCCTCACCGGCGGCGTTGGCACCCTTGTTCTGCTCGCCACCGTGGGCGGCATCTGCGCCGACGCGCTCTCAGGCAATCCGATGGGCGTGAGCGTCCTGCCTCTGTTCTGGGTCGGCCTGGCGCTCCATTGGCGCCGCGAGCTGATTCTGCGGGACCTGCCTTACGCGCAATTCGTCCTGGGCGGGATGGCTGCGGCGGCCGTCCCGGTCCTCACGCTGGTGGTGCTTCTGACCTTGGGAGAAAACTCCCTGCTCGGGTGGGGAACGCTCTGGCAGCTCCTGGTCGTCACGATTGGAGGAGCCGCCCTGACGCCGCTCTGCTTCAGCGTCATGGAAACGTTGAAGCGCGCGTTCGCCTATCAACCGTCGACGACAACCCCCTTTCCCGCCAACCGCGAGATCAAACGCGGACGATACTAACCGTGTTGTTTTTCGACCAATTTCGCAAGGGCGGCGAGCGCCTCCAGACGCTGGCGATCGGCATCACGCTCGGTTTGCTCCTGCTCCTGGCCGGCTTGTGGCATATCCAGATCGTCTCGGCCAAGCGCTATCGCGCCAGTCTCGAGACTCAGACCTACCGAACCGTCCGCATCCCGGCCATCCGCGGCAAGCTGCTGGACCGGGACGGGCGGGTGCTTGCCGAGAACCGCCCGAGCTACAATCTCAACCTCTACCTTGAAGAACTCCGCCCTCAGTTCCAGGAGGCGTTCACCAAAGCCCGCGCCGGACGCAGACTGACGCGAGCCGAGCGCGCGCAGCTCGCCGTGGAGGTCCGCTGGCTCGTCGCCAGCAATACCATCGATCGCATCTCGCGCTTCCTCGGCGAAGCGAGCACGATTACCGACCGCGATTTCCGCCTCCATCACCACCAGTGGCCCTATCGCCCCTTGGCCGTCCGCGAAAACCTCAGTCCCGCCCAGATTGCGCGGTTCATGGAGAACGCGCCGAACCTCCCGGGGCTCGATATCGAGGTGCAGCCGCTGCGCCACTATCCTTGCGGTTCGATGGCGGGGCACCTCCTCGGATACCTTACCCGGGACGACATGGCGCGGGACGATGACGAGGGCGGATTCAGTTACAGCCTTCCCAGCTACGAGGGTGCCGTGGGCCTGGAATACCTCTTCGACGACGAGCTGCGGGGAAAGCCCGGCACCAAATCGGTCGTAGTCAACAGTCTCTGTTACCGCGAGGGCGAGATGATCTGGCTCACGGCCTCGCCGGGGCACAATGCGGTGCTCGCGCTCGATCTCCCGATGCAGCAGGCCGCTTTCGAGGCGCTCCGCTCCCTCGGCCCCGGCACCCGCGGCGCTCTTGTTGTCATGGATACGACGAACGGCGACGTGTTGGCAATGGTCTCGAGCCCGGCCTACGATCCCAACGAGTTCGTCAGCCCCCTCTCGCACGAACGCTGGGCCGTCCTCAACGATCCGCGTCTGCGCCCCATGTTCAACCGGACCACACAGGGCGCTTACAACCCCGGCTCGATCTTCAAGATCATCACCGCACTCGCCGCACTCGAACACGGTCTCGATCCCCATGCCCAAATCCAGGTCCAACCCGATCCCCGACGCCCCGGACGCGGAGCGATCTTCCTTGGACGCCGCAAGATCGACGACACGGTCCCCCCGGGAGACTACGACTTCAAGCGGGCATTCATGCACTCGAGCAATTCCTACTTCGTCCAGGTCGGTTTGCAGACCGGACGCGACCGGCTGCTGGCCATGGGCCAGCAATTCCTGCTCGGCAGGCACTTCGGTCTGGGCACGCGCCAGGAAGTCAGCGGCTACTTCCCCTCTCCGCAGGATGTCCTAGGGATTTGGACTGAAGGCAACTTGGCCAATGCGTGTATCGGCCAGGAGATCACCGTCACCCCGCTCCAGATGGCGGTCATGACCGCGGCCGTCGCCAACGGCGGCAAACTGCTCCGCCCCCGACTGGTTCACCGCCTCGAGCGGGCTGAGCCGGGACCGGAAGGCGCCGTCGCCAAGGCTTTCCCTCCCCGCCTGCTTGGCGAGCTCAAGGTCCACGCGCGCTCACTGGCCACCGTGCGCGAGGCGATGCTGGCCGATACCGAGGAGCCGGGCGGCACGGGCTTCGCCGCTTTCCAGCAGAAGAACCCGCTGACAGGCCAAATCACGCCAAGGATTCCCGGCTTTCGCGTCGCCGGTAAGACAGGCACGGCACAGGTTAAGAAGGGAGCGACCGTGATTGACCACATCACATGGTTCGTCGCGTTCGGCCCGTATGACAACGCCCGCTACGCCGTGGTCGTCATGGTCGAAAGCGGGGATTCGGGCGGCCGCACGTGCGCGCCGGTTGCCTGTCGGGTATTTCAGGCCCTCAAGCAGCGGTTCGAACCGGCTCCGGCCACCGCGCCGCGGTTGGTTTCCCGCAAGTAAGATGCGCACGCTGCCCCTCAAGCCGCCGACAGACGAGGTCGATTGGCCGATGATTCTGGCCGTTCTGGGACTGATGACGATCGGGACGTTGTTCATCGCGAGCACCACCCTGGCGCGGGAAGGCGCCGAGACTCTGCCCTGGCATAGACAGGAGCATTACAAACAGTTGATCTGGTATGCCCTGGGAGCGGGCTTGGGCGTCGCCGTGTGCTGTCTGGGTCACAGCCCGATCGCGCGATGGTCGATGGTCTGTTACTGGGTCTCCATCCTCCTCCTGGTCACGGTCCTCATCCCCGGGATCGGAACCCAACACGGATGGGAGGCGCGACGGTGGATCGACCTGGGGCCTTTCCAGTTCCAGCCGTCCGAGGTCGCCAAGTTGACTTTTCTTCTGATGATGGCGCATTACCTGAGCCGACCCGCCGCCGAACTGCGGCAGCCCATGACCTTCGTGAAGGCCCTGGGAATGAGCCTGCTGCCCTGCGCGCTGATCCTCAAGGAGCCTGATCTCGGCTCCGCGCTGGTGTTTGTCCCGATGGGATTGGCGATGATGTTCGTCGCAGGAGTGCCGGGCCGCTTCCTATGGCGCCTCATCGGAGGCGCAGGCCTGATCATTGTTCTCCTGCTCGCCGACATCCTCTTCGCGCCATCCGAGTGGCAGCTCAAGCTCGAGCCTTACCAGCGCCGCCGCCTCATGGTCTATTTCGGAGTCAACTTCGTTCCGCCCCAAGCTTCAGAGGCGGAACGCCAACGCGCCCTCAAGGAATATCGGGACGCCTCGCACAACGTTCAACAGGCGCTCATCTCGGTCGGCTCCGGCGGGTTCGTCGGGAAAGGCTGGCGCCGGGGCACGCAAAACACCCTCGGGTACCTCCCGCGCGCCGTGGCGCACAACGATTTCATCTTCTCGATCGTCGCGGAAGAGAGCGGGTTTGTGGGCGGCGCTGCGGTTCTGGGGCTGTATGCCGTGGTGCTCCTGCGCGGGCTGCGCATTGCGAGCCAGGCCCGCGATCGGCTTGGTGCCCTGCTGGCCGTAGGCATCACCGCGCTCTTCTTTTGCCACGTCTTTATCAATATAGGAATGAACATCCGGCTCACGCCCGTCACGGGCATCCCACTGCCGCTGCTGAGCTACGGCGGAACCTCAGTGCTCTGCTCGCTGATCGCCGTTGGCCTCCTCCAAAGTGTGTACCGTTCTTCACGCAACCTGTGATCTGCTATGAGTGACCGCAGTTTCTCACGCCACCGCCGCGCCGGACAGAAGTTCCGGCCCAACCGCACCCAGTCTTTCAAACCCGAACGCGCCGCCATCGAGGCGCGGGCCGAGGTGCTGGGCGAGAAGCCCGCCTCCGAAGGCGTCTTCGACCTCAAACGCCACGAGCGGGAGATCGAGCGCTCCGAGAACCGCGCCGCCGGACTGGCCGAGGATGCCACCACGCCTGCCGCGGTGGAGGCCGCCGAAGGGGTCCGCAAACGCGATTATCGGGAGCCGCATCTCGACACGCCGGAGAAGGTCGAGGAGGAAACCGAGCCGGCCTATGAACCCGTGCCGGTCTCCGAATCCGCCCCGGGCCTCATGGGCAGCCTCCGCGCCGTCACCGACCGCGTGATCCGCCGGGTGCAACGGTTGATGCGCCCGCGCGTCCGCTCGCACAAGGAAGTCGTCATCAATGCCGAATCGCTCGAAACCCGGGTCGGTGTGCTCGAACAGGGCCGCCTCGAGGAGTTCACGATCGAACGGACCGAAGACGAGCGGCTTGTGGGCAGCGTGTTCAAGGGCAAGGTCCGCAACCTCGAAGACGGTCTGAAGGCCACCTTCGTAGACATCGGATTCGAGAAGAATGCCTTTCTCCATTACTGGGACATTGTCCCCGCCGGTTTCGACAGCGGCGTCGAGCTGGTTGAACGCGACAACCGCCGCTCCCGTGAAAAGCCGCGCATCACCCAGAAGGACATCCCGCGCCTCTACCCGCCCTCGACCGACATCGTCGTGCAGGTGACCAAGGGCCCCATCGGCAACAAAGGCCCGCGCGTGACGACCAACCTGGCCCTGCCCGGGCGTTTCCTGGTCTTGCTCCCCAACTCCGACCAGTGCGGCGTCTCGCGCAAGATCGAGAACCACGAAGAGCGCCAGCGGCTCAAACGCATCGTCCGCAGTCTCACCATCCCCGATGGCATGGGCGTCATCATCCGCACCGCCGGCGAGGGCCAGAAAGCCCGGTTCTTCGTGCGCGACCTCGCCTTCCTTCTCGCCGAGTGGCGGGCCGTGCAGGACCGAATCACCACCACACCAGCGCCAGCCTGTGTTTTCCGTGAACCGGACCTCATCGAGCGGACGGTGCGGGATTTTCTCACGGAAGACGTCGATCGCATCATTGTGGACGATCACACCCAGTATGAGCGGATTCGCGACATGATCGGACGCATCTCCCGCCGGTCCGCGTCCAAGGTCCGGCTCTACACCGATTCCCAGCCTGTCTTCGATCGATTTGCCATCACGCGTCAGATCGAGACCGCGTTCTCGCGCCAAGTCCATCTCAAGAGCGGCGGCTACATTGTTCTCGACGAAACCGAGGCGTTGGTCGCCATCGACGTCAACACCGGACGCCACAAGAACGGCAAGGACGCCGATTCCACCATCCTGAAGGTGAATCTCGAGGCGGCCGATGAGATCTGCCGCCAGCTGCGCCTGCGCAACATCGGCGGGCTCATCGTCCTGGATTTCATCGACATGAAATCCCACAAGGACCGGCAGCAGGTCTACCAGCGCATGCGCGAGGGCCTCAAACGCGACCGGGCCAAGGCCCATGTGCTTCCCATCTCCCAGCTCGGCCTCATGGAAATGACCCGCCAGCGCCACACCGAGAGCGTGCGCGAATCGGTCTACGACGACTGCCCCTACTGCAAAGGACGCGGCAAGGTCAAAAGCGCCCTGACCATGAGCGTCGAAATCCAGCGCAAACTCTCGGAAATCCTCAAGAAGCGACAGCGCGACGAGTCGGACTTCCAGCTTCGTATCATGGTCCATCCCACCGTCCTCGAACGCCTCCGCACCGAGGATGAAAAGCTCCTGATCGAGATGGAAAAACGATACTTCGGCAAACTCTCCTTCCGGCCCGCCCCGACCTTCCACGCCGAACAGTTCAAAATCGTCAACGTCGCCGACAACGAGGAATTGGTCTGTGTCGGCGGCTAGCCCTGCATGTTTCGTGGAGCGGTCACCGACGCGAAGCCTTATGAAGTCTCCGGGCCAGCCCAACGCTTGATCCACCGCCCGGCGGACGGCCCTTGCCGGACCGTCCGCCGCGCTCCCACACCCGCCCCCGCATGCAGCCCTATCTCGACTTGCTCCGGCTCGTCCTCGAAACCGGCAAGCCAAAGCCCGATCGCACCGGGACAGGCACCCTCGCCCTATTCGGCGCCCAATCCCGCTACGACCTCGCCGCGGGCTTCCCGCTGGTCACCACCAAGAAGGTCCATCTCAAGTCCATTATCTGCGAACTGCTCTGGTTTCTGCGCGGCGACACCAATGTCCGCTGGCTCAAGGAACGCGGCGTGACCATTTGGGATGAGTGGGCCGACTCCCACGGGAGCCTCGGACGCATCTACGGCGCCCAGTGGTGCGATTGGCGCACCCCGGACGGACGTTCCATTCACCAGATCAACCAGGTCATCGCCCAAATCCGCCAAAACCCCGATAGCCGGCGCCTGGTCGTCAGCGCGTGGAACCCCGGCGAACTCGACCGCATGGCACTCCCCCCCTGCCACGCTCTCTTCCAGTTCTTTGTGCAGGATGGCACTCTGAGCTGCCAGCTCTACCAGCGGAGTGCCGACCTCTTCCTCGGCGTCCCGTTCAACATCGCCTCCTATTCGCTCCTGACCCTCATGATCGCCCAGGTCTGCGGCCTCAAACCCGGCGCATTCATCCACACCTTCGGCGACCTCCATCTCTACAGCAACCACCTCGACCAGGCCCGACTCCAGCTCACCCGCCAGCCGCGCCCCCTCCCCGTCATGAAGCTCAATCCCGCCGTCAAAGACATCCACAGCTTCCGGTACGAGGACTTCGATCTGACCGGTTACACCCCCCATCCTCCCATCAAGGCTCCCATCGCCGTCTGAGAGGGCACCGTATGAGCATTTCGACCCAGAGGGCAACGGTCCGATCTCGAGCGCTCCGAAGCTACGCCTCGCTGGCCCTCCTGCAGGGCGGCATTCTCATCGGCGCAGCCGCGGGAGCGTTGCTGCATCAGCGGGCGGCGGTCCTCAAGCCGCTCGGGGACGTCTTCCTCAACCTGCTTTCCACCGCCGTCGCGGAGTCGATGACGGCCGGCGACGCCATCGCGCGCGCGTTCACGGTCGACGACTTCGCCGGCCTCCTCTCGAAGAAGAACATGCTGGCGCGCCAGGTGGGAGAGACAACGCCTCAGCCCCATGCCCGGGACGCTTCCCCCGGCGTCGCATGAAATACAGCCGCGCAACCCGGCTGCTTCGTGCCGCGGTGACAGTCCTGTCACTTTCCCTCTCCGCCAGCGCCGCACCCCGCCACGCCGTTGAACCGCCACCCGATCGGCTTCCCGCTCGGGCGCGACAAGCGATTGTGGTCCGCCCGACACGTGGATTCCACACCACGCTCACCGCCTGGGAACGGTCGGCCAATGGTTGGCGTCGGACCGCTGGGCCTTGGCCCGCGGTGATCGGACGGAACGGCTTCGCCCCGTTGGGCGAGAAACGCGAGGGCGATGGCCGCACTCCGTCGGGTGTGTTTCGGCTCGGCCTGGCCTTTGGGCGGCCACCTGCGCTGTCGACAGGTCTCGAGTACCGTCAGGCGACCGACAACGACTACTGGGTCGATGATCCCGCGTCGCCAGTGTACAACCGTTGGGTCCAGGGCAGGCCGGCGGGCGTGTCGTGCGAAAAAATGCTCCTGAACAACGGGCTTTACGATGCAGGCATCGTCATCGAATACAACACCGCGCCGATTGTGCCGGGCCGCGGCAGCGCGATCTTTATCCACGTCTGGGACGGCGACGGCCAGAACGCCACAGCCGGTTGCGTGGCGCTCGATCGGGCCCGCTTGATGGCGCTGCTTCGCCGGCTCGACGCCAATGCCAATCCGGTCATCGTCCTCGGATCAGCGCCAGACAGCCCTGACCCTGAATGGCCTGCCGACGCCCAACACCCATTGGGCAAATCCAAGGCTGACCGCGCTGGTCGGGCCGCGATGCCGCGGTTTCCCCTCGAACGCGGACCTCTGGTGCTCGAGAGCCAGGCGTCGCCCGAACAACACTTCGAAGCGCTGGGCGAACACGCGGGCGTCTGGGGCAGCCTCGCACACGGGGTCGAAGGCTGGGCTTACCCGTTCAAACTCTTCGATGGCTGGACGCTCTGTCTTGCCCACGACGATGGACCCCTTGCCGACCTGCGCCCGTTCGCCTCACGCCACGTCGCCACCCCGCATATGGCGCAGACCGTGTACGATGGCGGCGACTGGCGCCTTACCCTCACCTGGTTCGTCCCGCGCTCGCAGCCCGGCATGATGCTGCTGCTCGACCTCGACGGGCGACGCGATCTCGACTTGGCGCTGCGATTCCGTCCGGTGCTGGCGCCCATGCACCTCTCCGCAACGCACCCGCTCGATTGGTCCTGGGATTCAGCACGAGGCGAGGCGGTCGTCCGCGAGCCCGGCAGGCAACTGGAGCTGCGTGTGTCCAGCCCGACGGCCACCGCCCATCGCACGGACGAGAACGGGATTCACGAAATCCGCTTCCGACTGTCCCATCGCCAGGCAGAACGGCGCCACACACCGATCGCCGTGGCCTTGGGCTGCCCGGCGCGCCCCGGCGCGCCACGTGTGATCGACCGGCTTCTCTCCGATGGGGGCGGCCTGTATCGCGAGTCCATGCGGCATTCGGCCCGCGTGATCGAGCGGGCGCCTCATGTGGAGACACCCAATGCCGAGGTGAACGATGCGCTGCGTTGGAGCGCGATTTCGCTCGACCAGCTCCGCGTCTGCAACCCCTACCTCGGCTGCGGCCTCGTGTCGGGTTACAGTGCCTCCGGCCAGGGGACGCGCCCGAAATACTGCTGGTTCTTCGAGGAACCGACCCTGACCGCGTGCGCGTACCACTGGCTGGGAATGTCCGGGCACATCCGGGAGGCGCTGCGATTCCTCCAACGCTTTCAACACGCCAGTGGCAAGACGGCGCATGAGGTCGTGCAGAGCCTCCCGTTCTGGACCAATTACTTCCGCGAGTTCCCGTATGCCTACATGCACAGTGACGGCCCCGTCTACTATCTGTTCGCCTACGGAGATTACTATCGCGCGACCGGCGATCTCGACTTCCTCCGCGCCGAGTGGCCGCGCATCCGCCGCACGCTGGATTGGTGCTTCGCGGCCATGGACCCGGCGGACGGCCTGATGCGCATCGAGCCCGGCGACTGGGGGTCCTCGGAAAGCTCGGTCGCCGTCTGGAAAGACACGCAGCTCCAGGGCATGTGGGTGCGGGCCCTGCGCGGCCTGGAACGATTGGCCAGCGCGTTGAATGAACCCGACCTCGCCGCGCGTTGCCACGCCGCCGCCGCGCAGGCCGGAGCCTCCATCCAGGCCGGCTTGTGGGATCACACGCTCGGCGCCTACATCTGGGGATTGGACCGCCAAGGCCAGCCCCTCAAGTCGCTCGTCCCCCATCAAGCCCTCAGCTTCTGGCTGGGTGAGTTCCCGCCAGACCGCGTCCGGCGCGCGCTCGAACGGATGGCTGGCGCGGACTTTCGAACGGACTGGGGAGTGCGCAGTCTCGTTTTGTCGGATTCAAACTACGATCCGCAACACTATCAGTCGGGTTCAGTCTGGCCCGTCTGGAATGCCGGAGTGATCGTCGCCGACTACCGACACGAGCGCGGCATCGAGGCGTATCGCACTTGGCTGGCCATGGTGCGGGCCCGGACGCTGGACGGACTCGGCCCGATGCCCGAGGTCCTGGATGGGCGCTGTTTCCGGAGGTTGGACGAGGGCGTGCCGCATCAGATGTTCTCCGAACTGGCCCTGGTCAACGGCTTCTTCGACGGCCTCCTGGGACTCGATGTCGATGTTCCGTCACGACGCATCGAATTGGCCCCCACGCTGCCTCCGGCCTGGGACACCCTGCGCGTGACCCGCATTCCCTGCGGCCCGGGCGTGTTGTCCCTCGGATTGAAGAAGGACAGACACGAGTTCCAGCTCAGCCTCGATCTCGATTGGCCGGGAGGCGCGACGGTTGTCCTGGCGCCCCATCTACCCGCAGGCGCAAAGCTCTGGTCCGTCACCCTTGATGGCCGGCCACACGCATGTCATATCCAGGAGTCGCCCGCCGCAACCCGAATGCGAATCACCCTGCCCCACTGCGCCGGCAAACACACGCTCCGCCTCCGGCACGCGGATGGCATCGAATGGATGCCGCTGGATGACCCGCTCACACCCGGAGCCGTCAGCCGCAATCTGCGCGTGATCCGTGCCGGACTCGAAGGCCAGGCGTGGCGCATGCGGGTCGAGGGATTGCCCGGACGCAGCTATCCGGTCGATCTTTTCACGGACCGCGACGCGGTGTCGACAGGAGCATCGACGCGGATCGATCGGCAGAAGCACGGCTGGCGAGTAACCTGGACCGCACCCTCGAGTGCCACAACAAACGCGGCGGGCTTCGTCGAAGGAGAGATCAGCGCTGCTCTGCCAGCCCGCGCGCGGTAGTGAGAACGCGTTGGACCAGGTCGGGCAATGCCCGCTGGAGAGGCGGTGTCATCTCGGTGCTCAATAAGTGCGGTTCCTCGACCTCGATCGCGAGGATGCGGATCATGTCGGGCATTGGCAGCCCCAGCTCCCGCCCCAGTGCCAGCGTTTCGCCTATCCCCAAGAAATGCGGCGCGGAGTACGACAGCGTCCGGAGATCGTCAGCCCGGATTTCGTGAATCTCACCCGCGGGAAGAGTCCCCCGCTGGATCGAGTCGACCAGAACCAGTCCGCGATAGCCGCTGATGTAATCCAGCAGGCACAATCCCATCTCCTCGGTTTCCTCGACCTCGATCTCCTCATCGGGGCGGAGTCGGCGCCGGACCTCGCGCACCACCCGCAGCCCGATCGCATCGTCGCAGAGAATGTCATTCCCCAAACCAAGAACCAGAATGCGCTGTCCGGCCGGCTCGGTTCGCGGCGCCGCAAATGACGTGGCGTTGTCCATTATGTAAGGGATTGACATGCAACGCTCAGATCGCCATGGCGCCCCAGCTCGGATCGCTCACAGACTCCGAGCTGAACCCGATCCGGCCTCTGGCGCGGAAAGACGTCGGGCCACAGCCTCGACCGGCTCGGCAAGCAGCCCCCCGTCCCGATCTCCCCGCGTGATCGAACTCGGGACCGGCGATTGATCGAGGCGCGCCGACGGGCCGCGCCACTGTCAGTGGCCTCAGGGTTGTTCGAGCCGGCGCACCAGCGTTCGATCGCGATCGTAGATGTTGACCGACAGGGGCAGATGACCCGGGAGCGAATGGGTGGCGCAGCCCAAACAGGGATCGTAGGCGCGGAACGCCATCTCGACCTTATTCAGGAGCCCTTCGGTGACCTTGCCGCCCTTGATCAGGCCCTTGGCGGCTCGCTCGACGCTCATCGCGATCCGCGCCGCGTTATTCTGCGTGGCGACAATCAGGTTCGCCATTGTGATCAAACCCCGTTCGTCGGTCTGGTAGTGATGGAACAGCGTGCCGCGCGGGGCTTCGACCACGCCGATGCCTTCCTTGGGCACGCTGGTCGGGATGCGTCGGACATCCGGGCTGGTGATTTCCGGATCGTTCACGAGTTGTTCCATCCTCTCGGCGGCGAAGATCATCTCGATAGCGCGCGCGAGGTGGTTGGCAAGGGTATGATGGACGGGTTTGCCGCCCAGGGCCTTGAAGAACTCCTCGAGGGCGGCCTGGGCTTTGGGCGTCCCCAGGCCATCAGCCGCGTTCAGGCGCGCAAGCGGCGCCACCGAATACACACTGGTGTCGGGCCCCTCCACAAAATCCATCCAGCCGCGCGGCTTGAGGAAGGTGAACTTCATGTAGCTCCACGGTTCGACGTGCTCGGCCACATAGTCGCGATACTCATGGGGCGTGAACTTGCAGATTTCCTTCCCGTTGCAGTCCACGACTCGCAGCTTGCCGTCGTAGAAATTCAGCCGGTTCTGCTCGTCGACCATCCCCATGTAGCAGGTCTTATGGGTGTAAGCGTCGGATGTGATCATCTTCACGTACTCCGGATTCCCGAGTACGATCTTCTTGAGCACGTCCACCGTCCACTCCGCGAACTCGACGGCGTCCTTGGCCAACTGCTTGAACTTGGGCAAATCCGCCGGATCGAGCGGCTTGCTGACGCCGCCGGGCAGCCCAAGCACCGGGTGCACCACCTTCCCGCCAAAATAGGCGGTCAACTCCCGCACCCGACGCCGCATGGTGATAACTCTCTTGCCGGCCTCGAGGCCGACCTTGCCAATCACCCCGACAATGTTCCGCTCCGCCGGTGGCGCTTCCGGGCCGACGATGAAATCCGGACCGCCCAGGACGAAGACGTGCAGGGCATGGTCTTCGAACAGGAAACCGTTGTAGACCAGCTCGCGAATCTTCCGTCCGGGCGAGGTGGGCTCGACTTTGTACAAATCATCCAGGCACTTGACCGAGGCCATGTGGTGGGCCGTGGGACACACTCCGCAAATGCGGCTGGTGATTTGCGGCATGTCCTCCGCCGGCCTGCCGATGCTGAACACCTCGAAGCCGCGCAGCTCGGGGACCTGCATGTAGGCGCGCTCGACGTCGCCCTTGTCGTCGAGGAAGATGTCGATCTTGCCGTGTCCTTCGAGGCGGGTGATAGGCTCGACGGTGAACCGCCGCCGCCCCATCTGATAGGCCGCGTTGGCGCGCGCCGCCCCCTGGTTGAATACGTCTTTGACAGCTTGTTCCATAGCGGGTGACCTTATTTGACCGGCAAATTGACTTTACGGCGCATCAAGCTCTTCGCAAGTCCGTAGCGGTAGAACGTGCCCACCGGATCGGGAATCCCCTCGAGCACCTTGTCGATCTCGCCGTTTTCCTTCGGCGCAACGTTCGAACAGAGGGACGACAGAATCTTCAGTCCCTGGTCGCGCACGCGCGAGGTCGGACCAAAACACCCGGTGCACGGCATTCCTCCCCGAATGCAGGCGGCCTCGCAACCGCTGCGCGTGCTGGGCCCCATGCAGACGATGCCCTGAGCCAGCAAGCAGAGGTTGGGGTCCATCAGTTTCTGATGGGGCCGTTTGAACTCCGTGAAGCTCGTGTTCACCGGTTTCGAGGCCTTCCGCGGGCACTCGTCGCACAACGCGATGTCCGGCGCAATCACCGAGCCTTTGGGTGGCAGCCGGTTCTCGAGCAGGGCCGTCACCGCCACATTCGTCAGCTTGGGCGTGGGCGGACATCCCGGCACGTAGTAGTCAACCTCGACCACCTGGTCCAGTGTCCGGACCACGTGGTGAAGTTCCGGCAGAGTCGGCTCGCGACCGCCGTCCGCAAACTTCAATTGCGGGCGCGTCTTCTTGGGATTCGCCATGCTCGGGGCATCCTCGTAATTGAACTTGAGCATGTGCTCGCGCGAGAACTGATTGCTCAGGCCGGGGATGCCCCCCAGGTGGGCGCAGGCCCCGTAGGCGATCAAGTACTGGCTCTTCCGGCGCAGCATGTGGGCCATCTCTTCCTGCTCGGTGGTGCGAATAGCCCCGTTGAGCAGAGTGGCCGCAATGGACTTGTCGGGCATTGCCTCGATGTCCTTGTACTTGAAATCCATCGCCACAGGCCAGAGGACGATGTCCACCTTCTCGACGATCCCCAGTATATCCTCGGCCAGGTCGACGATGGTCTCTTCGCAGCCTCCGCACGAGGCGCACCAGTAAAACGCGACTTTGGGTTTAGACATGAGCCACCTCCGATTTCGAGGCTGCAGCGGGCTTCTGCAGCTTCGCAGCGCAGGCGCATCCAGCCCCCGCTGCGTCCCCGCCGCGGATTTCCTCCTCCAGACGGGTGACCTCCTTGTCCCATTCTTCAAACCGTTGCGGCAAGCCCAGCGGGCCAACCTTCAGCAGTTGATCGGTCATTTCGTTGATGACCGCCTTGACCTTGTCCCCTTCGGCGGCCGAAATCCACTCGAGGCGCACCCGTTCCTCCTCGATCCCCATGTCCCGGAGCAGGCGCTTGAGCAGTTGGAACCGACGCAACATCTTGTAGTTTCCCTCGGCGTAGTGGCAATCCCCGGGATGACACCCGCCGATCAGCACGCCATCCGCCCCGCGCGTCAGCGCGTCCAGAACAAACTGCGGGTCGACCCGCCCGGAACACATGAGCCGGATCACGCGGACATTCGAAGCGTACTTCATGCGCGACACCCCGGCCAGATCGGCCGCCGTGTAGGTGCACCAATTGCAAAAAAACGCCACAATCCGCGGTCGCCATTCCTTAGTCATAAGCCAGTACTCCTTGAATCTCGCTGAAAATCTGCTCGTCCTCGAACAGGTTCTGCACAATCGATCCGGACGGACACGCTGCGACACATGTGCCGCAGCCCTTGCACAGCGCCTCGTTGATGTGGGCCTTCTTTCGCGTTTCGTCGTACAGGATCGCCGAGTACGGACAGAGCGGAATGCACGATTTGCAGCCCGAGCATTCCTCGTCGAGAATGAACGCCGTGTTGGGCTCTTGCTCGACAAAGCCCTTGTCGATCAACACAAGCGCCTCCGCCGCCGCCGCGCCCGCCTGCGCTACGGTGTCCGGGATGTCCCGCGGCCCCTGACACGCCCCGGCGATGAAGATGCCGTCGGTGAACGTGTTGACCGGAGCGAGCTTCGGGTGGCGTTCGAGGAAGAAGCCCTCGGTGCCGCAGCTCATGTTGAACAGACGCCTCACGTCCTGGGCGTCGGCCTGCGGTTCGAGGCCGCTGGACAACACCACCATGTCGACCGGGATGCGCCGCACGTAGCCGGCCAGCGTGTCCTCGACGCGGATCACAAGCTTACCCTCTTCCTCGGGCGTCATAGCCCAGTCGGTTACCTCGCCCACGCGTCCCCGGATGAAGTGCACACCCTCGTCCAGCAGCTTGTTGTAGAACTCCTCGTAGCCTTTGCCCGGCGCCCGGATGTCGATGTAAAAGTTGTAGACCTCCGCGCCCGTGTGCTCCTTGAGCAAATGCGCCAGCTTCATCGAGTACATGCAGCAAACCCGCGAACACCAGACATTGGTTTTCTTGTCGCGCGAGCCGACACAATGGATGATGCCGATGCTCTTCGGATGCTTGGGCGAGCCGTCGGGGTTCTTGCCCTCGCGCAGGATCACCTCGCCGCCGGTCGGCCCGGACGCGTTGACCAGCCGCTCGATCTCGAGCGCCGTGTACACGTTCTTGTAGATGCCGTATCCGTACGCCGGAACGCGCTTGGAATCGAACGTCTTGAAGCCCGTGGCCACGATGATCGTGCCGACCTCGATCTCTTTGATCTCCTCTTTCTGCGTGAAATCGATCGCGTTCTTGTCGCCGCACGCCTCGACGCACGTCTTCTTGCACCTGTCCGAGACGATCGGCGTGCCGTCCGGGCCCTTGGTCCGCTTGAAGTTCAGGCAGACGTTGGGATCGATCACGACGATCTGGGGCGTCGCCTGCGGGAAGGGAATGTAGACCGGCTTGCGCTTGCCCAGGCCCTCGTTGAACTCGTCCTCGAACTTCGGCTCCTTGAAAACGCACGCCGAGATGCAATCCATGCACCCGATGCACCGCTCCTCGCTGATGTAGCGGGGCTTGCGCTTCACCCGCACCTTGTAGTTGCCCACGTAGCCGTCCACCTGCGCCACCTCCGAGTAGCTCCACAGGGTGATGTTCGGGTGCGCCCCGACCTCGGACATCTTCGGCGTCAGAATGCACGCGGCGCAATCGAGTGTCGGGAACGTCTTGTCGAACTTGGCCATGTGCCCGCCGATCGACGGCTCCCGTTCCACCAGGTACACCTTCTTGCCCGCATTGGCCAGCGTCATCGCCGCATGGATACCCGCGATCCCGCCGCCGACCACCAAGGCATCGGGGTTGATCTTGACCGTCTTGGTCTCGAGCGCCTTGTGGAATGCCACCCGATCGATCGCCGCATGGGCCAGCGCCTTGGCCTTCACCGTCGCTTCCCCACGATCGGTGTGCACCCAGGAATCGTGTTCCCGGATGTTCACCATGTGAAAGTAGTACGGGTTCAGGCCGCCGGCCGCCGTCGCGCTGCGGAAGGTGTGTTCGTGAAGCAGAGGCGAGCAGGACGCCACCACCACGCGGTTCAGTTTGTACTCTCGGATGTCCTTCTGGATCAGTTCCTGACCGGGATCCGAGCACATGTACTTGTAGTCGCGCGAAAGCACCACGTTGGGAAGCCCCTTGACGTACTTGGCGACATCGGCGCAATCCACCATCGCGGCGATGTTATGCCCGCAATGGCAAACGTAGAAACCGATCCGAATGTTTTCCTTCGTACTTTGCATGTCGGTCTTCTTTCGATTCGAGCAATCGTCTCGGGCCGCTCAGGTCGCCGCCGCCGCGGTCCGCGCGGCACAACAGGCCGGCGCCGACGCCAGCGGCTTCATGGGCACCAAACCGCGTTGCAGCCCCATCTGCTTGGCCGTCATCCCAAAGGCCAAACCCATGAGCTGGGTGAAGTACACGGTGGGAATCCGGGCGGATTCCCATTTCGCGGCGATCTTGCCGTGGAACGAGTCCAGATTGAACAGGCAGAGGGGACACACCGTGGCGATCACATCCGCGCCCCGCTTGATGGCTTCCTTCAAAATGATGTAGGAGAGCCGCAGCCCCGCCTCGGGCAGTGTGCCGGTCAGGCTTCCGCCGCAGCACTTGGTCTTGAGCGGGAACTGGACCATCGTCGCACCCAGCGCTTCGAGGATGCGGTCCATCGAGGTCGGATTGAACTGGTCGTCGAACGTCGCATACGGACGAACGATCTGGCATCCGTAGTAAGGCGCCACTTTCAACCCCTTGAGCGGGTGCGTCACCTTCTGCTTGATCGCATCCACCCCCACGTCGCTGATCAGCACGTCGAGCGGATGCCGCACCGGGATGTCGGTCGAGTACTTGAGATTCACGGACGTCATCGCGCGATCCACCGCAGACTTGATCTGGGGGTAATCGTGGATGAGGTGCTGCGTCTTGTTGAGCACCAGGTAACACGCGCTGCACGGCGCCAACACCTGCTGCAAACCAGCCTTCTCCGCAATCGCCAGATTCCGGGAAGCCGCCACGCACGCCTTGCCTTCGTCCACCGCCATGTAGGCCGTCGCGCCGCAGCAGTTCCAATCCGGCAACTCTTCGAGTTCGATGCCGAGGTGCCGCATCACGGGCAGGAGCGACTCCTCGTAGGCCCGTCCTTGTCCCTTCAGCGAACAGCCAGGATAATACGAGTACTTCATGCGTCGGCCTTTCACTTTCCTTCGTCCACCGTCTCGAGCATCCGCGCCAAGTCAGCCCGGCCCTGGATTTTCTCCTGGATCATCGAGAAGCGCCCCGTCTTGATCATGCCCAACCCCAGTGTGGACATTCCCATGGCAGCCAACGGGTTGGTCTTCATGTACATCTTGGTGGCCAGCAGAATCTCGTTCACCCGCCCGTAGTCGTGCACCATCTTCGTAAACTCCTGCGCCAACACCGGAGTCGGCAGGCCGCGCGGATAGACTTTCTCCTTGATGGCCCTCTGCTTGAGCTCGTACATGATGTCCGTGATCCCAATCTGCTGCGGACACTCGACCGAGCAGGCGTAACACGAGGCGCATAGCCAGATGGTCTTGCTCCCCAGAACCTCGTTCTTAAAGTCGAACCGCGTCATCTCGATCACCTGCCGCGGCGTGAAATCCATGTAGATGCTCAGAGGACATACCCCCGAACAGGTGCCGCACTGGATGCAGTCCTTCAACTTCTCGCACCCAGGCACGCTCATGACTTCCTCGCCGAAGCCTTTGACCCGGTCCGCCTCGTACTTGATTGTGCGCGTCATCTCCATAAAAAACCCGCCTTCCCATCAGCCAATCAGGCCCGTCTCCCCCAAGCCGTCAGGACGCACCTGTTCGCCCTCGACGCCTGCATCGCCGCCATCCCGATAAGATGCGTACATTTCTCTAGCCTCCCCACAGGCCGGGTGCTAACCGAGATTTGTTGAAAAAGCATCTTTTTTTGGTTTGCCCGGACGGCAGCCGCCCGAAAGTAGCCCGCTGCGCACCCCGCAAACCGTGGAAAACTCCCAGTGTTTTTGACCGTTTTGAGTTGACGCCCCGGGGCGGGCTGCGCGCTCATTGCAGGCCAGCCAGCGGGGCAGAAACTGACTCGAACCGAGCTCCTTCGCTCTCGTCCTCCTGGGCGGCCTGACACTCTTGTTCCGCCGCCGCATGGCGCGCTGAGCCGAGACCAGTATCATGCGGGCCGGAGCGGTGCCTGTTTCGCGGCCACCAAGCCCTGCTTGCGGCGCAACAACTCGAATCGCTGGCCATCGCTGAGCGCGTTGTCCGCGATCTGCCGGTTCACCTGCACGATCTCACGATCCAGCGCCGTGTCCCGCAACCGCCTCAACACGTCGTGTAAAAGCCTCTCAGGATCCGCCGTTCCAAGGGTTTCGGACACCGCCTCGGTGATGAGTTGCCGACTCTGCGCATCCTCGAATTGCCCTAGGAAGACGGCAACTCCGCGCCACGTCCCACCCGCCTCCGCCTCGAGACGGCGCCTGATCAAGTCGCGCACCGCGGCATGCTGCAGCCAGTTCAAGTCCAGACGATCGGCCGCCAGCGGGACCAAAGCGTCGTTGCCCAAAAGCAGTCGGAGTAGCCAGGATTCCTGGGGAGCCGGACGAGCCGCCGGCTCGGACACTGGCGACGCGTCGGTTGTCTCGCGTCGCGCGGGCGAAGGCCTGGGGCCCTTTCGGAATTCGGCCCGCACCGCCTCGATGCTGACGCCCAGGCGCTGCGCGGTCTTCTGAGCGTAGGTGTCGACGAGCACGGCGTTGCCGGTCTTGTGGAGGTACTCGGCCATGCCGTTCACGATCGCCATGCGGCCGCGGTCCGTGGCCCCATCATTGGTTCCCACCAGACGGTCGAGCAGGTAATCGAAAAAACCCTGGGCGTTCTCGATCAGGTTCCGGAACGCCTCGGCCCCTCGATCTCTGATGAAGCTGTCCGGATCGTGAGGGGCGGGGATGGTGGCGACCCGGATGGCCAGGCCTGACTGCAGCAAATCGTCCAACGCCCGCAACGCCGCGTTCTGGCCCGCAACGTCCGCATCGAAGCACAGCACGGCTTCGTCGACATACCGCTTGAGAACGTGGCAATGGTCGCCGGTCAAGGCCGTGCCCTGAGGCGCCACGACGTTTTGAACTCCGGCCATGTAGCAGGCCATCAAATCCAACTGCCCCTCGCACACGATGACCCGCCCGGCGTCCAGAATCGCCCGCTTCGATTTGTCGAGCCCGAAGAGCACCCGTCCCTTGGTGAAGATCGGCGTCTCGGGAGAGTTTACGTACTTCGCCGTCTTCTCATCCCCGCTCAAGATGCGTCCGCTGAACGCAATCACCCGCCCCTGCTCGTCGCAAATCGGGAACATCAACCGCCCGCGGAACCGGTCGTAATGCCGTCCGAACGTCCCTCCTTCGCCCTGTTTGCGGGTGATCAGGCCCGCCTCCTCGACGAGCGCGGGGTCGTAACCCTTGCTCTTGGCCCAGTTGACGGTGTCATCCCAGAGGTCCGGAGCGTACCCGAGGCGGAAGAGCCGGACGGCCTCGTCGGTCACACCGCGCCGAATCAGATAATCCCGCGCGACCTGGCCTGCGGCGTCGTTGTTCAGAACCGCCTGCCAGCGCTGGGCGATCCGCTCGTGCATCTCGAGCAGGGTGTCCTTGCGAAACCGGCTCTGGCGCTCGCCCGGCTCCTGCTCGAACTCGATCGGTATCCGCGCCCGCTCCGCCAACCGGCGCACAGCCTCGACAAAGCTCAGACTCTCGTATTCGCGTACAAACGTGAATACGTCCCCCCCTTTCTGGCAGCCGAAACAATGGAAAATCTGCCGCTGCGGGTTGACGTGAAAACTCGGCGTCTTCTCACGATGAAACGGACACAAAGCCACGAAATTCGCCCCGGCCCGCTTCAACGGCAGATACCCGCCAACCACATCGACGATGTCGCTGGCGGCTCGAATCTGCTCGATCAACTGCGGCGAGATCAGACCAGTCATGGACCTCTCAACCCGAGCGGCCATGCCGCCGCCCTTTGTGCGCGCATGTGCCCCGGGCCCCGAATTCGACACACGCCCCGGTCAGATGAAGCTTTTGACCCGTCACCTCAAACCCCAGCCTCCGGCCAATGTCCTCGGCCAGCCGGGCGATTTCCTCGCTCTCGAACTCGATGATCCGATCGCAGTTCTCGCAGATGAGATGGTTGTGGTTCGGATGATCCGCGTAGTTGGGATCGAACACCTTGCTGTTTTTCCCCAGATCCAGCGCCCGCACCAGGCCGCTCTCGGTCAACAAGGGCAGCATCCGATACACCGTGGCCCGGGACACCGACCGATCCAACGCCCGCGCCCAAACCAGCAACTCATCGGCTGTAAAGTGCTGGTGCGTCCCGAATACCGCATCGAGAATCGCGCGGCGCTGGGCGGTCAGTCGAAGCCCTCTTTGGCTCAGGAACGCCGCAAAACGCCCGATCGCACATGATTTCCCGGTGGCGGCCATGTCCGCACTATAAGGAGAGGCTGTCCCAAGTCAACGCGCCGCCTCAATCGGAGGGGCCAAAACGCGGCCTGCAGCGGGAGTCTCCATCCGTTGCTGGCCCGGTGCCCTCACCGGGCGAGATAAAACCGACACCTGTCAGATGCACCGACCCGCCAGCAACCTTTAGCAACATCACAAGGAACCCGCAACCTGGCGAGTTGGCCTGCGAGACTGCTCTCTCTTGTCATATGAGTGCGTGCGAATCGTGCAGTATAGCCGAAAGACCTGTATTTCGCATCCATGAATCGGACCAGTTGAGAGCCGAGAGTCGAGAGTTGTACGCTTCTGGTTCATGGTTCTCGCGCGCATTCGACCGTTGAATGTCAAAGCTCCCCATGAATTACGCCCTGCTTTCGAACAGGTCCAACTGCGGCGGCGGTTCGAGCGCCTGCAGGGTCTCGCGCTCGATCCGGTGGCGCGCGGGCCGACGCACGTTGCCCTCGGGCGTCAACTCCGATTCCTCGAGGTTTCTCAGAATGGCCTTGGCGCGATCCAGCACGTCCCTGGGCACACCCGCCAGACGCGCCACCTGGATGCCGTAGCTCTTGTCCGTGCCCCCCGGCACGATCTTGCGCAGGAAGACGACCTGATCGTTCCATTCGCGCACGGCGACGTTGTAGTTCCGCAGGCGCTTGAGTCGGCCGGCAAGCTCGGTCAGTTCGTGATAATGCGTGGCGAAGAGTGTCTTGGCGCCGACCTGGTTATGTAGGTATTCGACGATGCTCCAAGCCAGGCTTAGGCCATCGAAGGTGCTCGTCCCCCGCCCGATCTCATCCAGGATCACCAGGCTGCGCACGGTGGCGTTGTTGAGGATGTTCGCCGTCTCGCTCATCTCGACCATGAACGTCGATTGGCCCCGCGCCAGATCGTCGCTCGCGCCAATGCGCGTGAAGATGCGGTCGACCAGATCGATGCGTGCCGAGGCGGCGGGGACGAACGAGCCGGCATGGGCCAACAGGGTGAGCAACGCCACCTGCCGGATGAAGGTGCTCTTTCCGGCCATGTTCGGACCCGTAATCAGACCGATCTGCTGGGTCTCGACGCCCAATTCCGTATCGTTGGGCACGAACCGCTCTCCCGCCAGGTTCTGGTCCAACACCGGGTGCCGCCCGTCGCGAATGACCAAGCGCCCCGCCTCGCCCACTTCGGGACAGCAGTAATTGTGCAGACGCGCGGTCTCGGCCAGCCCGGCGAGCACGTCCAGTTCGCCCAGCGCCGTCGCGGTCTGCTGGATTTCCGCGACGCGCCCAAGCACCCGTTCCCGCACTCGGAGAAAGAGCTCGTATTCGAGCTTCACACCCCGCTCCTCGGCGCCGAGGATTCTGCTTTCCATCTCTTTGAGGTCCGAGGTGATGAACCGCTCACCGTTGGCAATGGTCTGCTTGCGGACATAGTCGCCGGGGACCTTGGCGAGGTTGGCCTTCGTGACCTCGATGTAATAGCCGAACACCGAGTTGAATCTGATCTTGAGCGAGCCGATGCCAGTCCGCTCGATTTCCTTTCGCTGAAGCTGCGCGATCCAATCCTTGCCTTCACGAGCGGCGCGGCGGAGTTCATCGAGCGCCGCATCGAAGCCGTCCCGAATCAGCCCTCCTTCCTTCAGCGCCATCGGCGCTTCGTCCACAATCGCGCGTCCGATGAGGTCGACAATCTCCGGACAATCCGACAGTTGCCCCGCCAACTCGACGAGGCGGGACCCTTCCTCGTCGTCCGGGGCAGCCTGGGCGGAGTCGGACGCGGCCAATTCCTTGAACACGGGGGCCGACGCCGGCGCCTCGTCGAGTGCCGTCATCAGGGTCTCACGCACGCGCGGCACCTGCTCGAGGCCAAGACGCAGCGCCACAAGATCGCGCGCGTTGCCTGTTCCCACGCTCAGCCGGCTTAGCGTCCGCTCGAGATCCCGAACCTCGACCAGCGCGCGTCGAAACGACTCGAGTTGCGCGGGGTGATCCACCCACGCCCCAATCGCCTGCTGACGTCGCCGGATCGGGCGCGCGGCTGCCAGCGGCTGCGAGAGCCATTCCCGCAGACGGCGCGCCCCCATCGGAGTCACCGTCCGGTTGAGGGCGCCGTAGAGCGAGGCGTCGCGCGGGGCGTCGCGATGCAGCGGTTCGAGCACTTCGAGGTTCCGAATCGTCGCCGCATCGAGCACGAGGTAGTCGCTGGTCTGATAGAAACTCAGCCGCGTCAGGTGGGCCAAGTCGCGACGGAGCTGCTGGCTCAGATAATGCAGCGCCGCGCCGGCCGCACCCATCGCCGCGGCGCGTCCGCGCAGGCCGAAGCCGTCCAGCGAAGCCACTTTGAAATGATCCCGCAGCGTGAACTGGGCAGTCTCCGGCGCGAACACCCAATCGTCGTAACGGCTCAGAACCCAGCCGAATTCCGTCCTCGCACCGGACGCGGCAGGCGGCTGTCCCGGGGTGGCGGAGGGCCTCGCCCTCGATCGGCTGCTCAGAAGCGCAGCCAGGTCGGCGGCTTCCGAAGGGAGGAGAACCTCGGAGGGCCGCACGCGCTCGAGTTCCGCCAGCAACGATGTCTCCGTGTCCGGTTCGGTCGTCCGGAAATCGGCGGTCGTCAGATCGACGAGCGCTAGACCGAAGGTCTTGCCGATGCGGCAGACGGTCGCCAGGTAATTCGGACGCTCGGCGGCGAGCATGCGCTCGTCAAAATGCGCGCCCGGGCTTAGAATCTGGGTCACCTCGCGCTTGACGAGCCTGCCGGGCCTCGCATCTTCGAGTTGGTCGCAAATCGCCACCTTGCGCCCGGCCTTCAGGATGCGCCCGATGTAGCCCGCGGCGGCATGATACGGAAGCCCGCACATCGGCACCGCGTTTCGGCTCGTCAGGGCCAGGTTCAGGAGTTGCGCGCCGGTCTGGGCGTCTTCGAAGAACATCTCGTAGAAGTCCCCCAGCCGAAACAACAATAGCGCATCTGCCGGCAGTTCCCCTTTGATCCGGCGGTACTGCGCCATCATGGGAGTCAGTTGCGGGTCACCCATAGCGTTCCCCGCGGCAGCAAGAGCAATCCGGTCCCTCCGACATGCCAGTCATGCCCCCAAAGTCAATGTCCCACCCCGCCATTGTCAACTCCAAGAACGCCGGAGATGAAGGGGCAAATCCATGACGGCCTCGCCTCCGCGCAGGGCACCTCTCGGAAAAGTCTGGCTGACTCCAACAGGCGAAAGCGACCAGCCCAGCGCCTGTGGCCAGCCCCCCTGCCGTGGGTTCGGGAGCCGCCATCCGGTCTTGCGCTTTCGACGATCGTCCCGGCATCCCGGCGATGAAGGTCTACGCGGATACTGGTTTCCTCGTGAAACTGGTGACGCACGAGGCCGGTTCGGAGCAGGCGATGGCCGAGTTTCGCAGGCTTGATTCCCCTCGGTTGGTCTTCCAGCCGCTGCACGCCCTCGAAGTCTCACGGTCACGGTCACTCCCTCCTGACACCTTCCGCCGCCGCCGGCGCGTCGAGGCGGTTGTTGCGGGGTTCCCGCGCTGGACGTCACGACCCGGGACGCGCGGGGTATCGCTTGGCCTTGCAATCCGCTCACCGGGCGAGACAACACCGACAACAACCGGACACACCGCTCTCGATGGTCGGTCACACGCCAGGCTTTGACTCGAGTGGCCTCTCTGGTACCGTTTGGCTGCGATGGGCGAAGCAGGACCTGCAACAAGGGGCAAGACGCCCGCGGCGAAGAGCGTCCAATGCTCAGGTTCAAATCCTGCTGTCCGCGGTTGCTTCGCTGGCCCGCATATTGACACATCCTCAGCGGACGTCGCGGTCGGACCCCGCAAGATGACTGCCGTGCCGGCGAGGAGACTGTCTTCCTTTTTTCGCGCGTCGGTCCGACTGATCGCAGGCCTGGTGTTCGCCACGCTGGCTCTGAGTCCGTCGGCGGCGTCGCCCGCCACCCTGTCGAGCGAATCAGTGTTGATCGGGACATGCGTGGGCGAGGAGCGCGAGCGCGGCCCGCATCACCAGGTGATCGACAGCCTTGCCACCTGGCGCACTCGGGACGGCGCACTGATCACGACGACCAACCGCGTGACCGTGCTCGCCACCGGCCTGTTCTATCGCGACGCCGAACGGTGGCTCCCGTCTAGAGAAGAGATCGTGTTCACCCCGCGTGCCGCGGTGGCCCAGACCGGTCCGCACCGCATCGAGTGCCCGCTGTATCTCGGGGCGAATCGGGTTCACGCGCTCGAAACATGCGACGGACAAAAGTTCCGCTGGCAGGTGTTGGGACTGCAATACTGGGACCCGGAAAGCGGGCGGAGGGTCTGGATCGCCAGGACTCGCTCTGCCCATGCCGAGTTGGCCGCACCGAACAAGCTTGTGTATCGGGACGCTTTCGACGGGGTGAGAGCCGATTTGCTCTTCGAGTACGCAAAGGCCTCGTTTGCCCAAGATGTGGTGCTGCGGACCCAGTTGCCGAATCCCGCGCAGTGGGGCCTCGAGTCCGATCGCCTGCGTCTAGAGATAGTCACCGAGTTTCTCACGGCGCCCGAGCCGAGGATCGATCGGGTCCAGGTCTGGCAAGAATCGGATCCAATCCGGGCCGCCCGCATGCGCGAGCCGGTTCTTACGCACGATCGACTCGTTTTTGGCGCCTACGGGATGGCGGCGAGACAAGTCTTCTGGGTGCAAGGGACGAATCCCGAAAGCGACCTCGGGCTCGAGCTTCCGGTGCTGCATCGCTGGGCCATGATGGACGGGCGCGCCATGCTTCTCGAGAGCGTCGAGTTGGATGCGATCCGCATTCTGCTCGAGCCATTGCCTCCGCATGAGCCGCCCCCCGGCTTCGATCAGACCGATCCGGCGGTCGCGTCCGATGCGTCTCCCCTACCCCTGGCGCGGGGTCTGGTGCTGGATTGGACCATGGCCAATGGGAGCCAGAAGGACGTCACATTCCGGTGCGGCTCGACGTACCTGGTGGCGGGCGTGGTCAACCTGAGCGGGACGACGACCATTGAAGGGGGCGCGGTGGTCAAGTACACCAACAACGGCCTCGCGCGGCTGAATGTTCAAGGCGACCTGGTCTGCGCCACGGCGCCGTATCGCCCGGCTGTTTTCACCGCCAACGCCGATGACAGTGTCGGCGACATCACGCCTCGGGGCGCGGCGACGGATTACTACGCGGCGGTGGCGCTTCAGATGCCGGCCGATGGGGCGGCCATTTCCAACGTGCGGATTCTTCGCGCTCGAACCGCGCTGTATTTCCCGCCGGCCATCAACAGCCGACCAAGGGACCGGGTCGAGCATGTGCAAGTGGTGAACTGCCAGAACGGGGTCGTTGCGTCGGGCATCCGGTATTACAACATGGTTCTGAGGCGGACCCTCCACCTCGGCAACGGGCTGTTCGCGCGCGAGGCTGGCCTGAGGGGGACCAGCAAAGCCATTGTCGGCGCCTATCTCCGAGGCACAGCCGAGCATCTGACCCTGGACGGCTGGACCTACATGGCCCAGGCCACCGGCGAATCCTCGAGTTCGCTGGTCGTCCGGAACTCCGTCCTCGCCAACGTGGTCAACACGAGCCCAACGCCGCGCCTGCGTCTGCAGGGCAGCGGGTGGAATGGGTTCTATGCCACGCCGAACTTCGGCAACCAGTGCATCGAGATTCATAGCAATCCGTTCACGCGGGCCGGCGCCGGCCGCTACTACCTTGGAGCCGGCAGCCCATTCCTGGATCGAGGGACCGACAAGATCGACCCCGAACTGATGAAGGAACTCGAAGAGCGGACGGTCTGGCCCCCGCTGGCGCGGACCGCCGCGAAGCCGGTCGCACTCGATACGACGCTCGGCCCGACCGCGCCGCGGGACAACGACGGGCGGCCGGACCTGGGGTGGCACTATGCCCCGCTCGATTGGTGCTGGACGGGGCTGACGGTGGCGGGCACCAACGGGCCGGCGACGCTGCTGCTCACCAACGGCGTTGCCGTGGGCATCCACGACAGCGTCGGCACCATCCTGCTCGATGGAGCCCGTTTTTTGAGTGAGGGCTCGCCATCGCGCTACAACCGCCTGGTGCGGTGCGAAACGGTCCAGGAACAGCCCGCGCCCCGTAACGAGACGGGACGCACGGCCGCCCTGTTCTCGGCTGCGGGCACCCGGTCCATCTCGAAAGAGGTTCACCTCCGGTTCACGGAGGTTGCGGTGCTTCCCGGGAAGCGGGCGCTGTTTGACAACACGACTTTCCTCCCGCTGGGGTTTCTGTCTCTGCGCGACTCTCGGTTCTACGGGGTGAGCCTGGACTTGTCGCTGTATCCGCCCGGTGCGGCAGGGCCTGCGAGCCTTGGACTGACCAACAACCTGTTTCATCGGTCGAGTTTGAGTCTGGATCAGGACACGGAGTTGCAGCGTCCATTGCTGGTTGTCCATTTGCGCAACAACCTGTTCGAGGGCGGCAGGCTGAGGCTGGCGGATTACTCGGGATCGGATTCGTGGGGGGCATACGACAACACGTTTGACACGTTGGAAAGCGTCGCATCCGAGGGGGTGCCCAACGCGCACAACGGCTACAGCGGGGAGGTTGCCCTTTCGGGATCCGCCGGAGGGGACGTCACACATCTTGCGCTCAGCACCCGGACCGCCGGGTCGACCCGCGGCGCGTCACTCGCGGGGCTCGCCAATCCGGCCCCGCTGGTCGATGCGGGCAGCCGGAGTGCGGCGGACGCGGGGCTCTACCATCACGCCACGGTGGACGGGGCCTCGAAGGAAGCCGACTCTCAGGTTGACATCGGGTACCACGCGGTTGCGACAATTTACGGGCGTCCGTATGACTCGGATTCGGACGGTTTGCCGGATTACGTCGAGGACGCCAATGGCAACGGCGTGGCTGATGACCGGACAGACTGGACGGAGGCCGCCACGGAACCGGACGCGACGGGCTACACCGATCTGCAGCGGCTCGAGTTGGCGTCGAACATTCTTGTGAACGATCCGGCCCAGGATTACGCCAACGAACAGAACACCCAATACCAGCCTGGAGTCGTGGTCCTCGAAAACACAGTGGTCGTCGGCTATTGGGACAGCAACCGGGGGATTTACGGACTGGCCAGCCTCGACGATCCGCCCCGTCTGTGCCGCATGGTCTCGTATTCCGTCTCTCACGATGGCGGTCGGACCTTTGTGGATCGGGACGTGCTGCCGTTGCCCGAGGGCGCCACGAGCGGAGACGCCGGCGATCCCGTGCTGGCCGTGGACCGGGTGTCAGGGGTGATCTACTACGCGGCCACTTCGGAAAGGAAGGCCGGCACGTTCAAGGGAATCCCTCTGTGGAAGTCGGTCGATCGCGGCGCCCGTTTTGTCCGCTGCCCGCCTCTGGCCGAGGAGATCGAGGGGTCGGACTACCCGTGGATTGCGGTCGATGACTGGCCGGGCTCCGGCCAGCACGACGTGTACGCAGTCATTCAGGGAAGCGTCGCCGGGTCGCGACGGCGCCAGTGGCTGACAGTGTCCAGGGACGGCGATGTCAGGGCTTGGTCCCGACCGGTGGCATTGGGCACCGAGCACTCGATGATGCCGCAGATGGCGGTGGGGACCGACCATGTCGTCTATGTGGCGTGGAACGAACGGGGCACGCCGCAGTCACTCGAGATCTGTGCCGTGACGGAACGCGGCGCCAGGATCGGCCCCACACACACCATTTGCAGGCTCAGGGCGCCGGTCTCGCCCATCCCGCTTCGAAGGAGCAATACGACTTCGAATCCGAGCGACTGGTTCAAGGCCTTTTGCCTGGCGACGCTGGCGGTGAATCCTGATCCGGCCCGCTCGAACCACCTCTACGTCGCCTACGCCGACCAGAGCGCCGACCAGGGCGATCGCGCCGACGTCTTTTTTGTGCAGTCGACCGATGGCGGCGTTCATTGGACCACGAAACCGATCCGTGTGAACCTCGACACCGGCCTGAATGATCAGTGGATGCCCGCTCTCGCCGTTCGGCCCGACGGCGCAATGCTGTTCGTCGGATGGCACGACCGCCGGAACGATCCGGACAACTCGCTCATCGAGGTGTGCGGACGCTGGGGCGCGATTGGAGCCGATGGCGTGGTTTCATTCTTCACGAACGACTTCACGATCACATCCGAGCCGTTTCCACCGGTATTCTCCGGCTCACTGCCCGAGCAGACTCAGCCGGGCCATTACGACCCGGTCTGGGCGCCAGGCGGGGTGAACCTCCACTGGTGGTACCCGTGGTATCCTGAATTCGACGATTGGGGTCAGGAGGTTCTGACTTCGGACATCTACTCGCACGAGAGCGGCGAGCACAATCAGGCTTACGCCGACGCGCACTATGTCTATATGGTGTGGTCCGACAACCGCAGCCGCTCCCAGGCCACACGGCATCCCCCAAGAAACCAAGCCGATATTCGTCTGGCGCGTCTGCCCTGGCCGCAGCCCTGATGCTTCACATGTGCCCGATGATGTTGTCTCCGAACTGCGAGCACCGGATTTCCGTCGCCCCTTCCATGAGCCGCGCGAAATCGTAGGTCACACGCTTGCTGGCAATGGCCCCTTCGAGCCCTCGGATGATCAGGTCCGCCGCTTCAGTCCAGCCCAGATACCGGAACATCATCTCGCCGCTGAGAACCATGCTGCCCGGATTGACCTTGTCCTGGTTGGCGTACTTGGGCGCGGTGCCGTGCGTTGCCTCGAAGAGGGCGTGGCCGCTGATGAAGTTGATATTGCCGCCGGGCGCGATGCCGATGCCGCCCACTTGGGCTGCGAGCGCGTCGCTCAGGTAATCGCCGTTCAGGTTCAGCGTGGCGATGACATCGAAATCCTCGGGCCGGGTCAGCACTTGCTGGAGCGTGATGTCGGCGATGGCGTCCTTGATGACGATGCCCGCCCCGGGCCGGCCCTCGGGGATGCGGCACCAGGGACCGCCGTCGATCTCGACGGCGCCGAACAACTCCTTGGCGGCGCGGTAGCCCCAGTCGCGGAACGCGCCCTCGGTGTACTTCATGATGTTGCCCTTGTGAACAAGGGTGACATTCTTGCGCCCGAATCGAATGGCATGGGCGATCGCGCTCTGGACCAGGCGAACGCTGCCGGACCGGCTGACCGGCTTGATCCCGAGGCCAACGCAGACGTCCGACGGGAGCGCGGCGCCGGCACGCCGCCAGAACTCATCGGCTTGGGCGCGGGTTCCGAACCGGATCTTCTCGAAGGCCTGAGGAAACTCCCGGGCGAGGAACTCGAGCATCTTGCCGGCTTCGGCCGAGCCGCCCGGGTACTCGATGCCCGCGTAAATATCCTCCGTGTTCTCCCGGAAAATCACCATGTCGACCTTTTCCGGATGTTTCACGGGAGAGGGCACGCCGCGGAAATAGCGCACCGGACGCAGACAGACGTAAAGATCCAGTTGTTGGCGCAGAGCGACGTTGAGCGATCGAATGCCCCCGCCGACAGGCGTGGTCAGAGGGCCCTTGATGCCCACCAGAAAGTTCTGGAACGCGGCGATGGTCTCCTCCGGCAGCCAATCGCCGAACCTGTCCTTGGCCGCCTGGCCGGCGAAGACCTCGAACCACGCGACTTTGCGCTTGCCGCCGTAGGCCCGCTCGACCGCGGCGTCGAAGACCCGCTGGCTGGCCGCCCAGATGTCCGGGCCCGTTCCATCGCCGCGTATGAACGGCAGGATCGGGTCGTCGGGGACAGTCAAGGCGCCGTTTCGTATGCCGATACTCGAACCGCGAGGTGGAGTCATAATTGAAGAGGGGGTCAGGCCAGAGCGGTCACCGCGGCAGCGGGCAGCCGCTGCTGCAACCTGGCTTTCACCTCGGCAACGGCGCGCTCGGCGGTCAGCCCGTACTGCTCGCGAAGCTCGTCCGCCGTCGAGGCATGCTCGATAAACTGGTCCGGCCAGCCGATCCGGACGACCGGAGTCGTGACACCGTGATTGCTGTACAACTCGATCACGCTGCTGCCGTATCCGCCGGCCAGCACATGATCCTCGAACGTGACCACGGCATCGGACGCCCGGCCCAACAACAGCGTGGTCGCCTCATCAAGTGGCTTGATGAAACGCGGATTGACGATGGCGACGTCGCACCCGACGGCCTTGAGACCCGCAGCCGTGTCGCGTGCCAGACGCTGCAGATTCCCAAGGGCGAACAGGGCCACTTTCCGCCCGCCGGACTGGCTGAAGTGCTGGGTGATCTCGGCCTGGCCGATCGTGAGCAAACGGGGCTGGTCCTTGATGGCCACGCCTTCGCCGGCGCCGCGCGGGTAGCGGATGAAGACCGGATGGTTCTGGTGGGTGGCGGTGAAGAGCATGTCGACCAGTTCGTCTTCGTCTTTGGGCGCCATGGCGATGATGTTGGGCACACAGCGCAGGAAGGCGATGTCGAACAGGCCGTGGTGGGTTGGGCCGTCATTGGCCGCGAGGCCGGAACGGTCCATGGCAAAAATCACGGGCAGATCCTGGAGGGCGATATCGTGGATGATGCCATCGTAGGACCGCTGGAGGAAAGTCGAGTAAATCGCGACGACGGGGTGAAAGCCCTGTGTGGCCATGCCGGCGGCGAACAACACGGCGTGGCCCTCAGCAATCCCAACGTCGTAGTAGCGCTGGGGCATGGCCTGTTCGAGGAACTTCAAGCCGGTCCCGGCGGGCATCGCCGCGGTGATGCCGACCAGGGTGCTATCGCGCTGGCAGAACCGGACGAGCGCCAGGCCGAACACGTCCTGGTAGTTCTGGGGTGTGCCCGGCGCGGCGGCGATCGGATCGCCAGTGACCAGGTCGTAGGGACCGACCCCGTGGAACTTCTCCGGCGACTTGAGCGCGGCCTCGTACCCCTGTCCCTTGCGCGTGACCACGTGGAGGACGACCGGTCGATCGCACTCCTTGGCGTAGGTGAAGGAATCGATCAGGAGCGGCAGATTATGTCCGTCGATGGGCCCGAGGTAATGGAGGCCCATTTCCTCAAAGATCAGGCTGCTGCCGTAGCCTCCACGCCCCTCGGTGCCAGGCTGGCGGGTGCCCGGTTCGAGGGCGACACCCGAAACCGCTCCCTTGAGCGCTTCCTCGGCCTTGTGGCCGAGCTTGATGGCCAGCTCCCCTTTGGGCATGCGCCGTAAAAGGCGCTCGAAATCCTTCTGCAGCCGACCGTAACGCGGATGCCGGATCAACTGGTTGAGGTAAGAGGCGATGGCGCCGACGTTTTTGGCGATGCTCCATTCGTTGTCGTTGAGGATGCCGATAAACCGGCGTGTTGTGTGGCTGATATTGTTCAGCGCCTCGAAGGACATCCCGTTGGTAAGCGCCGCATCGCCGAAGATGCAGACCACGTGCTCGTCACTGCCCCGCTGATCCCGCGCCGCGCAGATGCCCAGGGCGGCCGACAGCGCAGTCCCGGCGTGGCCGGCGCCGTAGGCGTCATGCTCGCTCTCGGCCCGCATGGCGAACCCGCTCAACCCGCCGGTCGTCCGAATGGTATTGAACCGGTTCTTCCGCCCGGTGAGCAGCTTGTGGGCATAGCATTGGTGGCTGACGTCCCAGACGAACTTGTCCTTGGGTGTCGAGAAGACCCGGTGCAGCGCGATGGTCAATTCCACCACGCCGAGGTTGGGACCCAAATGTCCGCCGTTCTTCGAGAGCACGGTGATCATCTCGTGGCGGACCTCCTCGGCCAGCAGGTTGAGCTGATCGAGCGTCAGTTTCTTCACGTGGTCCGGACTGTCGACCATGTCCAGGTAGCGACTCATGGTGTTTGCGTGTGTGTGGCTCCGCCCGTCACTGGATGTCCTTGCCGCCCTCCGGAGTCATCGGGGTCAGCGCCGACGTACCGGACGCGCTTTGTTCGAGTTGGCTGATTCTGACCTCTGCGGCGGCAAGCTTGACCTGACAGGCTTCGAGCAGTCTAACGCCCTCCTCATACCGCGCGAGGAGGGTCTCCAGGGGGAGATCGTCCGACTCCATCGCTTCCACGACGGATTCGAGGTGCTGCAGGGCTTGCTCGAAAGGCATCTCGCTCAGGGCATCGCCCGACGCCTCCGGTTTCTTGGCCGCTTTCGACATCAGGCGGGCAGGATAGGGGAAGTCGGGCGGGCCGTCCAGCGTGTTGCTTGGCCGGCCGATCCGCGAACGACGATTTTGACTTGCGTCGGAAGGGATGATGGTGAATAAGTAACAGTGTTCTCGCTGTCCAATTGACGGCATGCAAGTTGAGTCGACAACGCATGAATGAGCTTCAACCGGGGAGGGCTTCTTGAGCCGTCCCTTCTCCTCACATCGTTACCCTCCATCTGCAGGTTCCTTCGTCCGGATCAATGGAAAGATACGTGCCCGCGAAGTTCGTGTCATCGGTCCTGACGGGCAGCAAGTGGGTGTCGTTTCCCTGCACGAAGCGATCAATCTCGCCCGCCGCAGCGCCATGGACCTTGTCGAGGTCGCCCCCAACGCGACGCCGCCGGTCTGCCGGGTGGTCGACTACGGCAAGTACCGATACGAGCAAGCCAAGAAAGAGAAGGAATCCAAAAAGCACCAGCACGCCAATCGCGTGAAGGAGATCCAGCTTACCGCCACGATCGACGACAACGATTTCGGCGTGAAGCTGGGGCATGCGACGGGGTTTCTGTGCGAGGACATGCGGGTGAAGGTCAGCTTGCGATTCCGGGGCCGCGAGATGGCCCATCAGGAATTTGGCATGCAGGTCATGGAGCGCTTCGTCAAGGAACTGGCCGCTTACGGGCAGGCGGTCGAGGTGCCCAAACTCGTCGGGCGCAACCTGCACGTCATGCTGACTCCTCTGCCGAGAAGCAAACGCGCCAAGAATCCGGCACAGACCGAGCCTGCCCAAGCCCCGAAGACCGAAGCCCGCGGCACGGCAAGGGCAGCCCCGCCCGACACAGACGACCGTGTCGTCGATTTCCCCGCTCCGAATGGGGTGACGAACGAGAGCGGGCGCTCGGGTTTCACCAACAATCCGTTCTCCCAATTGAGCGCCCAGCGCGAGGAGGAGGCCGGCGCCTGACAGCCCATGACAGATTCAGTGCCAGGCGGCCCGCCGTCGCCTGAGGAGTTCCAGCGCCAACTGGCGGAGTTGATGCGGCAGACTTTTTCGGGGGGGGCGAGCGGTTTCACACAACCCAATCCGGCCCGCGGGGGGAGCGGTGGGAGTGATTCCGCGAGCGGGGTCGAGTTCGCATTCAATCAGAAGCCGCGGGAGGTCAAGGCCTATCTGGACCGGTTTGTCATCCGGCAGGAGGAAGCGAAGAAGGTGCTGAGTGTGGCCTTGTGCGATCACTATCACCATGTGCGCCTGGCCCTCGAGGGACAGGACCAACCCAACTACGCCAAACAGAATGTCATTCTCATCGGGCCTACGGGGGTCGGCAAAACCTACCTCGTCCGGAGCATCGCCGATCTCATCGGAGTGCCCTTCGTCAAGGGCGACGCCACCAAGTTCTCCGAGACCGGGTATGTGGGGGCCGACGTCGAGGATCTGGTGCGCGAGTTGTTCCGGCGCGCCAACGGCGACGTGAAGCGGGCCCAGTACGGCATCATCTATATCGACGAGATCGACAAGATCGCGGCGTCCGTGAACCATGCCGGGCGCGACGTGAGCGGGCGCGGCGTTCAGACCAACCTGCTCAAACTCATGGAGGAGACGGACGTTGCGGCGCGATCGCCCAACGACATTGCCGGCCAATTGCAGGCGATGATGGAGATGACGCAGCGAGGCAGAAAACCCGTGGACGTCATCAACACCAAGCATATCCTCTTCATCGTCAGCGGCGCTTTCCCCGGCTTCGACAAAGTGGTCCGCAAACGCCTGCGCGAGGCGACCATCGGTTTCGCGGCCCGCACCGCGTCGGTCGAGGAGAGCAACGAGGTGATGGCGTGCGCCCAAACGCGCGATTTCATCGAGTTCGGCTTCGAACCCGAGTTCATCGGGCGCCTGCCGGTGCGCGTCTACTGCCATCCGCTCTCCGTCGACGACCTCTTCACCATCCTGAAAACATCCGAGGGCAGCATCATCCGCCAGTACGAACAGACCTTCGCTGCCTATGGCATCGAGGTGCTGTTTCGCGCTGACGGGCTGCGACGCATTGCGGAACTGGCGAACGAGGAACAGACCGGCGCGCGCGGCTTGATGACGGTGTGCGAGCGCGTTTTTCGCGAGTTCAAGTACGAGTTGCCATCCACCTCCGTCAAACGGTTCGTCGTCACCCGGGACCTGGTCGACCAACCGATGCCGGCCCTGGCGAAACTGCTGGCCGAGCACGCCCAGGACGAACGGGCCGTGCTGCGGCAGTTGGTGAATGACTTCGCCGAACGGTTCACCAAGGATCATGGGATTCAGATCGCCTTCACGCCGGCCGCCGCCGACCGCCTCGTCGCGCTCGCCACGGAAACAGGCCGCCCGGTGCGCGATCTCTGCGCCGAGCGCTTCCGCGATTACCAGTTCGGGCTCAAGTTGATCACTCAAAACACCGGCCAGCGCGAATTCCAGCTCGACCTCGATGCGGTGGAAAGCCCCGACGAGACCCTCAGCAAGTGGGTCGTCACCAGCTATCGCCCCGCGACATCCGAACACGCCTGACGCGGATTTCTCACCACCTTCTGGAGACGTGGCATCGCAACCCGCACGCCCGCTGGACGACGCGTCCGGAAGATGTGGCGGAGCTTGCGCAGATTCAACTGCGTTTGCTGCGTCACGCCGTTTCGGCTCTGAAACCCGGAGGCCGCCTGATCTACGCGGTCTGCACGTTGACACGAGCCGAAACCACGGCGATCGCGGATGCGCTCACGCACGAGCGTCTGGAGCTCGACCGTCTGCCTCTGCCGTCCGTCCTGCCGTCGGCGCAGTGCACGCCGGCCTGCCTTTGGCTTGACGGGGGCGCCAGAGGGGGGGAACGGCATGTTGGTCGCGGCATGGCGGCGGCGCGCTTCGATCACCACGCTTGCCAACGAGGGGGGCCGCCTCTTTAATGGCCGCGTGGTCCAACAACAAACTCTGCGCGAGCCGGTGCGACTGAGCGGCATCGGCTTGCATAGCGGCAACCGGGTCACCATGGGGCTGCTGCCCGCCCCGCCCCACTCCGGGATCCGCTTTCGCCGCATCGACCTCGAAGGCCAGCCCGAAATCGAAGCCCACATCGACAACGTGGTCGATACCACCCGCTCGACCTCTCTGGGCAAGGGGAGTGTCCGGGTCCACACCGTCGAGCACATCCTGGCGGCCCTGACCGGATGCGGGGTCGACAATGCGGTGGTCGAACTCGATGCTGGCGAACCGCCGGTGACCGACGGGAGCGCGCGGGAGTACTCGCGCGCGATCGAGGCGGCTGGAATTGTTCCCCAGGGCGAGGCGCGTGAGATCTACTCGGTCAACGAGCCCCTCGAGATATCCAGCGGAGATACGTTCATGGCGGTGTTTCCCCATGACCGCCTCAAGGTGACATGCACGAGTTCGGATCGGCAAGGCCGCCATACCCAGTGCCGTTCGATCGAGCTCTCGGCGGAGACGTGGGCCCGCGAGATCGCGCCGGCGCGGACCTTCTGCTTCTTCGAAGAGATCGAGCACCTGATCAAGAACGGCCTGATCAAGGGCGGCGGCCTGGAAAACGCCGTGGTGATCCGCGATGACGCCGTCCTGACAACCGAACCCCTGCGGTTTGCCGATGAATTCGTGAGGCACAAAATCCTGGACGTCGTGGGTGACCTCAGCCTGGTGGGCCGGCCGGTGGCAGGCCACGTGGTGGCCGTCCGCCCGAGCCACGCCGCCAATTGTGGACTGGCCCGCCTCATCAGCGCTCAGATGCGCAAGGTTCTGGCGGCCACCCAGGCCTTCGCCCCACCGCCGCATCCGCGGGATGCGGCCCCGGCAACGGGCGGCAAACCTCTGGCGCCGCTCACCGATGGCTCTACGCTCGATGCCGACGAGTTGCTCAAGATCCTCCCCCACCGCTATCCCTTTCTCATGGTGGATCGGGTGACACGGATCGAGGGCAACACGATCACCGGCGTGAAGAACGTGACGGTCAACGAACCGTTCTTCGCCGGGCATTTCCCCGGCCACCCGATAATGCCGGGCGTGCTCCAACTCGAAGCGATCGCCCAGGTGGCAGGAATCCTGATGCTGCGTCAGGCCGAGTATTCCCGCAAACTCGCCTACTTCATGTCGGCCGAGGTGGTCAAGTGGCGCCGCCCGGTCCGGCCCGGCGACACCTTGATCATCCAGGTCGAACTCACCAAGTGGCGCGGGAAGATCGGGCGGGCAAAAGGGGTGTGTTTGGTGGGAGAGGACGTCGTCAGCGAGGCGGAGGTGACGTTCATGCTCGTCGATGCCTGACACTTCGGATACATCACTTCATGCAGACCGACAACCCACCCCATATCTCGAAGAAGCCGCGCCCCCGCATCAAGCGTCCGCCCGTGCTCTTCAATCGCACCCAGAAGATCGTCGAGCGGATCGAGCGTAAGGTCGGACGGTGCTTCCTGACCTACTGGAACTCGAACAACGGGTCGGTCTGCCAGAACGACGTCATCGCGATCTACGGCTTGCTGCGCCGACTGGGGCCCCAGCCGCAAATCACCCTCTTCGTCAAGTCCGACGGCGGGTCCGGCCAGGCCTCCCTGATGATGGTGAATCTGCTGCGCCAGTTCACCAAACGCCTGGTCGTGCTTGTCCCGCTCGAATGCCAGTCGGCCGCAACCATGCTCGCCCTCGGCGCCGACGCCATCGAGATGGGTCCTCTGGCCCACCTCTCGGCCGTCGACACCTCGCTCGCCCACGCCCTCTCCCCGCTCGACCGGGACAACGAACGCGTCAGTGTCAGCCAGGACGAACTCATGCGCGTCATCCGCCTCTGGCAAAAGGAGGTCAAGGCCGACGCCGTGAATCCGTACCAGGCGGTCTTCCCCTACATCCACCCCCTGGTCATCGGGGCAGTCCACCGGATCAGCTCGCTCTCGGTCAAACTCTGCATGGAGATTCTCTCCTATCACATGAAGGATCGGAAGAAGGCCGCGGCGATCAGCCAATGCCTCAACTCGAGCTACCCATCCCACAGCTACCCCATCACCCTGCGCGAGGCCCAGCGGATCGGACTGGCCGCCCGCCCACTCGACAACGCGCTCAACGACCTGTTGCTCGAACTCAACGAACTCTACTCAGAGATGGGCCAGCGGGCCGTCACCGATTACGATGCCTTGAACAATCATGACAGCCAAATCTGCAACATCATCGAAGGGCACGGACTCCAGGCTTTCTACCAATCCGATCGCGACTGGCATTACCGCAAGGAAGAACGCCGCTGGGTCACCCTCAACGACCACAGCGCCTGGCGCAAAGTGGAGAAAGTACGTGGACGCACCGTGTCTTCAGTGTTCCACATCAGTTGACGGGAGTGTTCCATGACCCATCTGAAAGGTAGAACGGCTCTCTTGACCGGGGCCGATGGCGGCATGGGAGGCCATCTCGCCACCGCTCTGGCAGCCGAAGGCGTCAATCTCCTCTTGGTCGGGTTCGGGGAGCACGGTTTGGCCGCTCTCGTCGATGCCCTCACGGCCCGAGGCGTGTGCGCGAAATCCATCCACGCCGATCTTCGGGATGCGTCGCAACGCCGGGATGTCGTAGCTGCCGCGCGGCGGGAGTTCGGCGATATCGACCTGCTCGTCAACAACGCCGGTGTCGAGTACTCGTGCCCCTATCACGAACTGACACCTGCACAGATCAAGGATGTGATCGAGGTCAATCTCACCGCGTCGATGATGCTCGCTCACCTCGTCCTGCCGGACATGCTCCGCCGCCGCTCGGGCCACATCGTCAACATGTCGTCTCTCGCCGGCAAGTCCGGCCCTGCATTCCAGGAACCTTATGCAGCCACCAAAGCGGCCCTGACAGCCTTCACCTATTCTCTACGCGCTACCTACCGGTCCACAGGGGTCAGCGCCTCGGTCATCACGCCAGGTTTCGTGGACACGGGCATCTACGCCCGTCTCAAGGACCGAACACACTGCAGCGCGCCATTTCTGCTCAGTCCCGTGAGCCCGGACCGGGTGGCCCGGGCGCTTCTGCGAGCGATCTGGTATGACCTGCCGGAGGTCCTGGTCAGTCGCTACCCGGTTCAGCCGATCCTCATGATTCTGGCCCTCATGCCCCGGCTGGGCCTGTGGATGATCGCTCGGCTTGGCACGCATGAGTTCTTTCGCCGAGTGGTGGAGGCCTCCAAACGAGAGCCGGGCGTGTCGTCCGGGTCAACCTAACGCCATCATCTGCACACAATGCGAGCATGTGTTTTTGTGACAGGGGCAAGCGGTTACGTGGGAGGCGTCGTGACCGAGCACTTGGCGCGCTTGCCTGAGGTGGAGCGGATTACGGCGGTTGATCGCTCACGCCCTTCCCGAAGCTTCTCGGCCAAGGTGTGCTTCCGGGAAATGGACATCCGGTCACCTTCGCTATCAAGTCTGATGGCTGGACACAACGTGGTCGTACATGCAGCCGCGGTCGTGCTTTGGTCGCGCAGCATGTCAGAGCAAACGCGGGACGACATCAACCTGAACGGCACCAGGAATGTTGCTCTGGCCGCCCTCGCGAATCGGGTGGAACGGTTCCTGCAGACCAGCAGTATGGCCGTTTACGACCCTTACCTGGCGCGCGGGCAGTCCGGAGTCACTGAGGATTTCCCGATGGGGAAAGAGGATCGGTTCTTCTACTACTGGAGCAACAAAGCTGCTGCTGAGAGGATTGTTGCAGAGGTGTTTGCCGAATCTTCAACGCTGGTGACGTGTCTTCGTCCAATCTACATTGTCGGGCCGCATAACCGAGCAACAGTGTCAGGCCTGCGAGACAACGCGATCAACTTCCTGGGACACGATCCCCGCCGACAGTTTGTGCACGAGGACGACGTTGCGTCGGCGTTCTGCCAGGCCCTTCGATTCGAGATGCCCGGTGCCTATAATGTTGTTCCGGACGATTTCCTGCGCATGAGCGAGGTGTGGCGTCTTGTTGGAGTCCGATCGGTCAGAACTGTCCCAGCATGGTTAGCACGCTCGATCACGGCCTTCAGATGGCGTTTCTTGGGATCGCCTGTTCATCCATCCTGGGTGCAGGACATCCTGGTCGATTTCACGGGTAGCAGCGCGAAGCTCAAATCCACAGGCTGGAGCCCTCGGTACAACAGCGCCGAAGCGTTGCGGTCGGCGCTCTAACAAGCCGCTGCCCCAACCAAAGCACTACCATTCTGGCTCACCGTGAGCGGCGCAAGATCGTGGTTCACGAGATCAGATTCACGAGTTTGGCCTTCGGTATCACTCGTTGCAAAGACTTGACGTTCAGATACGTTCCACTATAAAGCACGGCCATGCAGCCTGCCTTTTCAACCTCGTTGAGGGTCTATGTGGCAACCGTACTGAGCTCAACTTCAACCTCGCTATTTGCCACCGGCTTCGACCTGCCCGACCAGGATGCCTTTGCCGCGGGTCGGGGCATGGCCTTCGTGGCCACGGCGGATAACCCGTCGGCCATCTACTACAACCCGGCCGGCATCAGCCAACTGGACGGCCATCATCTGCGGGGAGGCGTGTATGGCCTTCACCTGGGCGTCGAGTACGATTCGCCCGCGGGCCGATCGTTCGACAACGAGAATCCCTGGCACGCCGTCCCGCAGGTCTTCTACACCTACGGCCCCCAGAAACTGCCTCTGACGTTCGGGCTGGGCGTCTTTTCGCCTTTTGGGCTAAGCATGGAATGGCCGCAGGACACCGGCTTCCGCACCGTGGCCACCGAAGGCAGCCTGACCTACATGACGATCAATCCGGTCGTGGCTTGGGCGATCCGCCCGAATCTCTCGGTTGCCGCCGGTCTCACGGTCAACTACGCCGAAATCGATCTGCGCCAGGGGTTGTTTTGGCCAAGCCAGTCCTATGATGCGTTTCGGGTCAAGGGTGACGGATGGGCTCTGGGCTACAACCTCGGCGTGCTCTGGAAACCATGCGAGAAACTCTCTTTCGGCGCGTCTTTCCGCAGCATCACAACCCCCAACCTCGAAGGCCGCACCTCGTTCCGAAATGGCGTCACTCTACCTTTGCCCGGCGGCGCAGCCGTTCCTTCGTTTGCACAACAGAAAGTCGATGCCGAGGCCGATTTCCCGTTCCCCCTCAAGACCATCGTCGGTGTTTCTTACCGCCCCAACCCGCGCTGGAACTTCGAGTTCAATGCCGACTACACGGACTGGAACCGCCTGAACACCGTGACCATCAAGCAAGCCGCCGCCTTCCCGCCACTGCTCCCTCAAGATATCCCTCTGACATTCGATTGGGAATCGAGCTGGTATTTCGAGTGGGGCGCCACCCGCTACTTCGACAATGGCTGGCATGTCAGCGGCGGCTATATCTTCAACCAGAATTCGGTCCCGGACGCCCACTACACCCCTCTGATCTCGGACTTGGATCGGCACTTCTTCAGCGTCGGTGCAGGACGCAAGGGAAACCACATCGGCTTCGATCTGGCCTATCAATTCGGTTACGGCCCCACCCGCACGGTCCGGGGCAGCGCGCCGTCCGCATCCGGCCAGACTGCCGACGGCGATTACACGTTCCTCAGCCATGCCGTCATGCTGACGCTCGAATACCAATTTTAGCGAGAGGCGCGTGTCAGGCCGACGCGGCATGTCATCAATTCGCTTGCGCCGGGGCTTGGCATGGCTATCGGCCTTCGACGCCTCGCTAAAAAAAAGGCACCGCTGCGCGGCGCCAATACCTTGACTCGTTCAGCACAGATTCTGAAAAGCAAGTCACTCGAGCGATGGCTCGTCGCGTGGCGACGCCGCCTCGGGAAACCGCTGCCGGGCGTCCAGTTTCGACTGTCGTGGGGATTTCTATGAAAACGCCTTCTTTCCGTTTTCTCTGCTTCTGGTCTCTCCTGTGGTCTCTGCTCGCCGGCGGGGCGGCTGCGCCCGAAGGTCAGGCTCAGATTCTGTTGAACGTCGATTTCGGCCCCGGTTCGGCGAGTGGCAAGGTTGGCTTCGCCGCGGCCGGCCAGCAGACAAATGATTTCTGGAATGCCTATGGCCACTACCAGCCGAGATACCAGCCTGGCACCGCCCCCATCCCCGACGGGCGTTTGGAAGGCCTGAGATACGCCGACGGCTCGGCATCGTCAGTCGCCGTGGCTGTCACCAATGCGCCGGGTGTCTGGGGCAACGCTACGGGCGATCCGATGCTCGACTCGTACATGTTCGCCCCGAACGGGTCGAACATGGTCGTCACGCTCACCGGTCTCGACGCCGGTCGGTATCACTTCTACCTTTATGGTTGGGCCGCGCCCGATGTGGCGGGCGAACAAGCCTCGAGTTTCATCCTGCGCTCAGGGACGAATACTCTCGGGCCTTTGAGGGCCCCGGCGCAGGAGGATGCACCCCTGCTGCACCCGGGCCGCGTGCGGATGCCGGCGGTTGTCCAACGCGACTTTCCAGTTGAGACAGACCAGCCCGTGGCGATCGAGGTCGTTCCGGCGCCGGGGGGCGTGGCGGTGCTCAACGGGCTGCAGGTGCTCTCCCGCGGCACGGGTCCTCCCAGGCTGGCCATGCCTGACGCGGGTCCGTCCGCGGTGGGTCTCACCAATCTGCTGGTCCACTCGATCGCCTACACCGGCGAGGTCGCGGCCGCCAGCGCGCGGTTCCAGGTTTCGATCCATGCGACATCCCCGACCACGAATCATGTCATGGCGCCACTGTTCGAGGGCGAGCTGGCTCTGCTGGATGCTCAATTGCCTGATGGCTGGCAGATCGCCAGGCAGGGCCACCAATTCACCCTGCACACGGACACTCCCGGCAGCAATCGGATTGACCTGACGCTGGTCGCCCGGGTTACCCGGGAAGAACCTTGGAATGTCGTCCGCTTCACCGGGCCTCCGGCGGCGGCGGCGACACTCTCCGTCAGGTCCGCCGACCCGCACGTGGACCTCCAGCTTGTGAGTGGTGTCCTCCTCGAGGGGAGCGACACAACTCAGTCGGACGTTCGCGGCGTGGTGGGCGCAGACCGCCAGGTTGCCATCCGCTGGCAAGCGAAGGCCGCCGAGACGGCGCGCGAGGCTTTGGTCACCGTGGACACTCGGTGCTCTGTGGACGCCACGCCCGCGGCCATCCGTCTGTCAACCAGCTTTGCGTGCGAAGTCCTGCAAGGACGATGCTCGCGAATCCGGATCGCCTTGCCGCCCGGCCAGACGCTCACTAAGCTGAGCGGCGACCTGATCAAAGACTGGCAGGCGGCGTCGGAAGCGGGCCTTTCAATCATCACAATCGACTTCGTCCGCCCGCTCGAAGGCGTGACCGCTTTCGATGTGGTGTCGGAACAACCGCTGCCCGGTTTGCCGGACGCCGCTGAACTGCGTCCACCCCAGCCCCTGGGAATCCAGCGCGAGACCGGTCGCCTCGGCGTGCGGATTGAGGACCTGGTGGCGCGGGTGGACCGGAGCGAGGCGCTGTGGCAGGTCAATGCCGCTGCCGGCGAGTTCGCGGCCTTTCAGTTCAATCTGCGTCCCGCGGTGCTCCACTTGCATCTCTCACCCGTCGAGCCGCTGGTGACGGCGAGTACGCGGGCGCGGGCCACCGTCGAGGAAACGCGGCTGCTGGTCGATCATCGAGTCGATCTGAATGTCTCGCGCGCCGGCATTTACGGTCTCGAATGGAGTCTGCCGCCCGACTTGACGGTTGCGCGCGTGGAAGGCGAAGGAATCGAGGACTGGCAATCGAGCGCGGGCAAGCTGCGGTTGCGATTCGCCCAACGCCTGCTGGGCCAGCGCGCCCTCACGATCCGCCTCGAACAGGCGCTCAACCCCCTGCCATCGGAGATCATCCTGACCCCTTTGCGCCTGACCAACACCGCGCGGGAAACCGCGCTGATCGGCGCGGGTGCCAGCGCGGGGATTCAACTGAAAACCGGCCCCCTGAGCGGCGCCCGGGAAATCCCGGTCAGCGGCTTGCCCGAGCGGCGGGATGAGTTGCTCGCCTTCCGTGCGGACGCCGGGGATTGGCGTGTCAACCTGGCGGTCGAACGTCTGAGCGCGCGGATTGTGGCTGAGGTGTTCAACCTGATCACGATCGGCGACGGTCTGGTCGGCGGCGGCGCCACGATTCGGTTTGGCATCGTCAACCAGGGGGTCCAGCAATTCCGCGTCCGCATCCCGGCCCACTGGCGGAATGTCGAGTTCACCGGCGCCAACATACGCCGCAAAGATCGCGACGGCGACATCTGGACAATCACCCTGCAGGACAAGGTCTGGCGCGGCTACACCCTGGTCGTGACCTATGACCACGGCTTTGATCCGCAAAAAGCGACACTGGACGCGGGGGGCGCCCACCCACTCGACGTCGAGCGGGAGACCGGCGCGGTCGCCATCACCAGCGCGGCCAACCTGGCCCTCGAACCGGCGCCGATCGCCGAGCCCTTGAGGCGCGTCGACCCCTCGGAACTGGCGGCAACCGATCGCGCGCTGGTGGCGCGGCCGGTGCTGTTGGCCTACCGCTACGAAGGTCCCGCCTATGCGCTCGAACTCCACCTCACACGTCACGAAGAGGTCCCGGTGCTCGATGCCGTCGCCGACCGCGCCCAATTCACGAGCGTGTTGACCGACTCGGGTGAGATGCTGACGCAGGCGAGCTTCCTGGTGAAGAACAACGAGCGCGCGCACCAGCGCTTCGAACTCGCCCCCGGCGCGACTCTCTGGGGCGTAACCGTCAATGGCGAACCGGTGCGCGCCGACAGGGACGGCGATTGGGTGGTTGTGGCGCTGCCGCGCGGCGAGAACCGCGATCAAATCTATGCCATCGATCTCAAGTACGCCCAGCAGGTCGGCGCCCTCGGCGGCCTGTGGCCCAGGCGCCTCGAACTCTCTGCTCCCAAGACCGACGTGCCCGGCACCTATGCGGAGTGGGTGCTCCACGTGCCCACCACCCGCCACGTGTACGACTTCGGAGGCACCCTCGAGGTCACCGGCGGCACCACCTACGGCTGGCGCGACGGCTGGGACCAGTTCATTGCGACGTATCGCGGACTCTGGCACGAGTACGGCGCCGTGCTGATCTTCGGCACCGGCCTCCTGGCATTCGTGATCGCCCTGGTCTGGTACGGCAACAGGAAGGGCTTTGGCGGCGTCGCCACCGTCCTGGTCGTCTTCTGTTTCCTCGCCATCCTCGCCGGGATGCTGCTGCCGGCCCTATCGAAGGCCAAGAGCAAAGCCCAGCGCATTAATTCGCTTAACAACCTCAAACAAATCGGCCTCGCCGCCCGCCTTTACGCGGGCGACAACAACGAGCGAATGCCCGACAGCTTCGAGGCGATGAGGAACGAACTGGGCACCGACAAAGTGCTCATCGACCCTGAGACCGGCCAACGGTACACCTACGTCGGCGCCGGCAAGTCCGAAGCCGATCCGAATGCCATCATCGCCTACTCGCCCGAACGCCCCGGCGGACGCCGCGAGGTCGTGTTCGCCGACGGCAGCGTGCAGATCATGTCCGCCGACAAGTTCCTCGAAGCCACCGCCCAGCACCAGACCGTGCCGATGGATCAGCGGGTGTTCGAGCGTAACGGCCTTGCCGGGCGTCCGCAGGTTGCCCCAGTCACTCCCCCGGCCCAGACGGGCATCGCAATTCCCCAGCCGACACCGCCCCAGCAGGTCCCTGTAGCCCCTGCGATTCAAGCGCCGACCCAAGCCCCCGCGGACGCTCCTGAGGCGATGCCGGTCTTCGACGCGACCGGGCCCACGGCGGCCGGCATCAAGTCGATCCGCTTCGACCTTCCCAAGGCGGGACGGGCCTACACGTTCACGCGTGTCCTGAGCGTCGAGGAAAAGGCCCCTCGGATCAGTGTCGGCCTGGTGTCGAGCCGACTCTTCACATTTGTCCGTGCCGCCGTCCAGGTGCTGGCTTTCCTGTCAGGCCTGATGCTTGTGCTGGTCCAGTGGCGGTCGGCCCATCCTAAAGCCCTCTGGTTGTCGGTCGGGCTGATGCTCGCGGGTCTGGCAACCGCCGATCTCTTGATCGCTTGGCGTGTTTTGCACCTGGCCCTCACCCTGGCCGTCCCTGTCCTCCTGGCCTTGCTGCCTGCGTGGCTGCTGCTGCGCTGGCGTCAACACGCCAAGAGCAACCGCCCGACTCCAGCGTCCCCGCCCGATGCTTCGCCGGGAACCGACATCGCCGGGACAACCTCGGTCGCCGGGTCGGCTGTGCTGGCGCTGGTGTTGCTAAATGGAGGTCCGGAGGCCCTCGCCGCCTCGTCGCTCCAGCCGCTTTCCAGCCGCGTGACGATCACACGCCTCGATCTGACCGGCAGCGCCAGCCCGCGGGCCGCCCAATTCGACGCCACGCTCCTGCTCGCGGCCAACGGCACCAATGCATTCGCTCAGTTGTTCGGCTCTGACGTTGCGGTCCAGGAATCGACCGTCATGACCGGCGAGGCGCAGTTCTGGCGCAACGGCAATGCATGGAGCGTGTTCATGCCACACCCCGGCTCCGCCACGCTGCGATTGAAACTGCTGGCGCCCTTGGGCGGCGACCTGGCCAAACCGGAACTCGATCTGGCGCTGCCGCCCGCCTTGGGCGGGCAGATGGCGCTTGTGCTTTCGGAGCCCGACGCCGATGTCGAGTTTCCGGATGCGATCGGCTTGGTACGACGGCTCGAGGGCGAGACGACCGTGATCGAGGCCGTACTGGGGAGCAACGATCGGTTGAATCTGCGCTGGACACCCAAGCGCAAACGGGCCGACGAGGTCGAGGCGACGGTCTTCGCCGATCAGACCGCGCTCATCACGCTCGGCAACGGAGCCATTCACACACGCACCGTGATAGATTGGCAAGCGAGCCAGGGCGAACTGCGCCAGGTGTGCGTTCGGCTTCCGTCTGGCTGTCGGCTCCTCAAGGTGCAAGGTCCGCACGTTCGTTCCTGGCAGTTGGCGCCGACAAACGCCGACACGCTCGTGGTCGACCTTCTCAAGCCCGTCGCCCCCGGCTTGCGACTCACCCTCGAACTTGAAAAGACTCTGGATGCCCTCCCGGTCAGCGCGCGGATTGCCGTGCCTGAGGCGCTCGATGTGAAGCGCCAGACCGGCAGCATCGGCGTCCGGGCCGCGGCGGAACTGGGTTTGGGCGTCGAGCGCGCGCGTGGGCTCGACCGGGTGGACAACGCCGAGTTCGCCAAGGCGGCCGAAGACGCCCAATTGGCTGTCTTCAGTGCGTGGCGCTTCCTCCGACCCGACTTCGATCTCGAGGTGAGGGCCGAGTTGCTGCAACCGCGCATCGAGGCGTTACAGCGCCAGCATTTCACCGTCGGCCTCGAACAAACGGAACTCGCCAGCCAGATCGATTACACCATCACCCGCCTGGGCGTCTTCGCCCTGCGCCTGCGCCTGCCCGCTGAAGGGCGCCTCGACGCAGTCGCCAGCGAGGTCATCCAAAGCTGGACTGAACACACCGAGGGAACGGAGCGTTTCCTGGACCTCACGCTCAAGGAACGCACAGTTGGCCGCGTCCAGATCGAGGTCCGCTGGCATCGCCCCTTGACGAACCTGCCGGCCGTGTTGGCCCTCGCCGGTGTGCATCCGCTCCAGGTGGCCAAACTGGACGGCTACATGACCGTTTCCGCCGGCCCCGGCGTCGGACTCAAGACGACCAACCTGATCGGGGTGGTGGAAATCCCGGCGGCGACAGTGCCCGGGTTCACGCCGGCGAACACCGGTGCACTGGCCTTCAAACACCTGACCGGCGAGCCTTCCGCCGAGCCGACCTGGTCGATCGCGCTCGCGACCGAGCAGCTCGAATCCTGGATGCGCGCCGAGATCGTCACGTTCGCGAACGTCGGCGAGACACGCGTCAGCGGCCAAACCCTGATCCGGTACGAAATCCAAAACGCCCCAACACGCGAGTTCCGCCTCAAAACACCCCCCGCCTGGCGCAATGTGGAACTGCTGGGAGCCGGCATCCGCCGCCGCGACCACACCGATGGCGAGTGGCGAATCGAGTTGCAGAACAAGGTCATGGGCCTTTACCGGTTGACCCTGTCGTGGGAAATGCCGCGCGGCGACTCGAACACGCTGGTGCTCGCCGGCCTCGAGGCGGTCGGTGTCGAGCGCGAAGCCGGCGCCGTGGGGTTGCTGACGCAGGGCCAGTTGCAGTTGGCGCCCAGTGACACCCCCGATCAGTTGCTGCGCATCGACGCCCGCGAGTTGCCAGGCTGGGCAACCTCGTCCCACCCGGGACTTCCTGTGCTCTGCTACCGCTACCTGCGCCCAGGTTGGATACTGCCCCTGGACGTGCGCCGGTTTCAAGACGCCGCCGTCCTGCAAGGCCTCGTCGACAGCGCACGATTCCGCACGGTGCTGGCCGGCGACGGCCAGCAGATGACCCAGATGGAACTGAGCATCCGAAACAACGGGCGCCAGAACCTCGCAGTCGCCCTCCCGAATGACACCCGGCTCTGGTCCGCCTTTGTGGACGGCCAGCCCGTCCGCCCCGCCAGGCGCGACGACCGGCTCCTGCTGCCGCTCGAACGTACCACCACCGACGACGCCCCCATCGCCGTCGAAGTCGTCTATGTCGGACGCGTCGATTTCCCCCGTGTGGCGGGCCCGGTCCGGCTCGATTCGCCCTGGCTCGACCTGCCTCTCAAAGACGCGCGTTGGGAATTGTTCGTCCCGCCAGACTACTCGTACCGGAGATTCGCGGGCACCATGAGTTACGAAAGCGCCGAGTTGGTCGCCGTCAGCCAGGATTTCACCTTCGCCGAATACCAGCGCCAGGAACTCTCGAAGCAGGCCAGCTTCGAGGCGCGCGCCGTGGATTTCCTCCAACGCGCCCGGACCGAATTCGCCACCGGCAATCTCGACAAGGCCACGCAGCTCAAGGGATTCAAGGGCGCCCAAATCCGCGATCAACAGGCCGCCGCCGAGTTCAAACGCCTCGAAGCCGACGTCAACAAGGCTCAAAGCACCCAGCTTATCGAGGCGCAGCGCAACTACGTGTTCCTCAATAATGCGCGCCTCGGTCTGGAACGAAGCGGCCTCACCGCCGAACAGGCCTCCGATGCGTCGAAGGACTACGACACCAGCGTCGCCGAACAGCAAGTGGCCCAGTTGCAGAAAGTCCAGGCCCTGGCCGAAACTCAGGTCGCTCCACTGCGCGTCAACCTCCCCACACGCGGGCTGCGCTTCTCGTTCGTGCAGGCGCTCCAGACCGAACCCAACAAACCCCTCACCATTCGCCTGCACGCTCGGAGCGAACGCGACCGCGGCTGGTTCCGGACCGCCGTGCTGTCGCTTGGCGGTTTTGTCCTCGTGTGGGGTTTCGCCTCCGTGGCCCTCGCCTTCCGAAACTCGGCCCGGCATGCGCGGACCGCGCGCACGGAAACGCCTTGAGCCTAAGGCCCGCGCAGCCTGTAGAAAACCGCGGTGCCCGACGTCGCGTTCGTGACGACGAATTGGTCGTGGTTGACCGTGGGCGGCAGGGCAGCCTCGCGCCACCGCACCGGCGGCAGTTCAGTCGCGTATTCGAGCGCGAAGCCCGCCGCGTGGCTGGGCCAGGCGAGCACGATCTCGCCGTCCTGCCTGCTCGCACTGAGCGTGGGTGGCGGCGGTGCAGGCACAGTGGCATAGGCGACAACCAGGCCGGCCGCGGAACCCCAGACCACCGTGCCGTCCAGATCGATGGCCAGATCGGGGAGGTTGATGGCATAGGTCAGCTTGCGCCTCAGGCCGTCCAGGGCCGTGATCGTGCCGCCGGCGGCATTGGGCACAATCATTGGAGCCATTTCCGCGTGCAGAAGATCCGGGATGGGTTGACCCAGCCCGAAAGGCAGGGCAAGGCCGTCCAGGTCCGCCCAGGCCCTCGCAATGCCGATGCGGGTCGTGTTGGGTCCGAATGCGCCGTCGGCAATGGCGATGGCGCCAGGCGCGGCGTTCGTGATGTCGAGATGAACGTTCCGAAACGCGAGGAAAGCCGTGTCGAAGGTGATGAACAACGTCGCCCGCACCCGCCCGCCCAAGGCCGCCAGTGCGCTTCCCGTGCCGGTGTAGTTGGTGGTCGCCGCATCCCAGTCCGCCGGGTTCGGACGCAGGCTTGCAGCCTCGACGGCATAGAGGTTGTGGGCGCCGCCGCGAAATGAGATCGAGGCGGCATCCGCGTACTCCGTGACGATCTCCCCATCGAGCGCGGCGCGTCGGCCGCCGGCGTCGGTCCATGCGCTATTGTTCGACGCGTCCCGAATTCGAAACGTGACGTTGCCCACATCGGGCACGGGGACGGTCTGATCGGGGATCGTCAGACGAATGAAACTCTCCGCCGGATCTACATCCCAGGTGACCACGCCCGCTTCCACTCGAAGCCAACTCGGCAGCGCGGTCGCCAGGACCGCTGTCAGACACGCGAACCGACACGGCCAACGCGGAGTCATAACTTTGCGCCCCACTTTCTCCTGAACTGCGCTGATCGAGTACATCGCGCTGGGATAGGCCAACAGACTCCCGAGCTTGCCAGCCCCCATCGCGGTAACCGCCCGGATTCCCGCCGCCATGTGGAGTGACGGCTTGTCTAATACCCGAGCGATCAATTGACGCGCAATGCCTTTTGCCATTTTGCCGTTCCTTTTCGCATTCGCGCCTTCCCTTGCAGCGATTCTTCGTGTAGGTCTTTTGGGCCTGATGACGAAGACGGCGCTGTTGTTTGCCGGCCAGGGTGCCCAATGCGTCGGCATGGGAAAAGACCTGGCCGAACGATTTGACCGCGCGCGCATGCTGTTCGATCGCGCGGACGCGGACCTGGGGTGTCCTTTGAGCCGGCTCTGCTTTGAAGGCCCCGAGGCGGAACTCACCAAGAGCGAGTTCGCCCAGCCGGCCATTTTTCTGGTGAGTTGGATCGCGTTTCGATTGCTGCGGGAGACTGTCCCTGGGTTCGAGTTCCAGGCGGTGGCAGGTCTTTCGCTGGGCGAATTCACCGCCTTGACGGCCGCCGGCGCCCTGGCTTTCGAGGACGGTCTGCGTATCGTCCGTGAGCGCGGCCGTTTCATGCAGGAAGCGTGCGATGCCACCCGCGGCGGCATGGCGGCCGTCCTTGGGTTGGACGAAGCCTCGACTCGCGCCGTCTGCGCCGAGGCCGGCGTCCAACTGGCGAATTTGAACTGTCCAGGACAACTCGTCATCTCAGGCGAAGCCGACGCTGTGGCTCGGGCCTGCGACCTGGCCAAGGCGCGCGGAGCGCGCCGGGCCGTGCGGTTGCCGGTGGCGGGCGCATTCCACTCGCGGTTGATGGCCGGCGCGCAATCGAAGCTCGCCGCCGTGCTGGCGGCGGCCGCGGTGTCTCCACCCACCGTGCCGGTCATCGCAAATGTCACGGCGCAGCCTCATGGCGATCCGGACGCGATTCGCTCCCGCCTGATCGAGCAGGTGACAGGGTCCGTCCTCTGGGAGAAAACGATCCGACACCTGCTTGACGCGGGTTTCACGCGGTTTGTCGAGCTTGGTCCCGGCACCGCATTAAGCGGATTTTTGCGTCGCATCGACACCCAGGCCCAGGTCCTTAACATCGCCGACGTCCCCAGCCTGGAAACGACCGTGAAGGCGTTGACCTCCTGACAATCCAATAACAAATCCATCCCATCGCATGAACCTTCTTGCTGACCAACTCGCCGTCGTCACCGGCGCCGGACGGGGCATCGGACACGCCATCGCCCTCGCCTTGGCGCGCGCCGGCGCCAATGTTGTCTGCATCTCCCGCACCGCCGAGAACGCCGAGAAGGCGGCGGGCGACGTGCGCGCCCTGGGACGCCGCGGTTGGGCGTACGGACTCGATGTCAGCGACGGGGCGGCCGTGGCGGCGACTGCCGAGAGGCTTCTGGCCGAGACGTCTCGCGTCGACATCCTGGTCAACAACGCCGGCGTGACTCGCGACGGATTGCTGATGCGAATGAGCGACGAGGACTGGGACACCGTGCTCGATACGAACCTCAAGGGCGCGTTCAACGTGACCAAGGCGTTCGTGCGCGCCTTCATCCGGCAGCGGGCCGGACGGATCATCAACATCGCCTCGGTGATCGGCCTGATGGGCAACGCCGGCCAGTGCAATTACGCAGCAAGCAAGGCGGGCCTGATTGGTTTCACCAAGTCGTTGGCGCGCGAATTGGCCTCGCGCAGCATCACCGCCAATGTCATCGCACCCGGTTTCATCGACACCGACATGACCTCGAAACTGACTGAGGAGCAGCGGGCGCAGGTGCTCCGGCAAATCCCGATGGGATGCACCGGCAAAGCGGACGATATCGCGGGGACGGTCGTCTTCCTCGCCAGCCCGGCCGCGCGCTACATCACCGGACAGGTGCTCACCGTCGACGGCGGGATGGTCATGTGAGCCGGTCAGACCTTGGTATCTGAATTCGCCGGCATGGCCGATGCGGCCGGCGCGACGGGGGCCGACGCGGCCGCCGGCGGGGCCTGCTGGATGACCGACAACGCCTGATTGACGATGAACTTGCTCATCTCCGTCCCGGTCTGATTCAGGTTGGCCAGAAATTGCAGCGTCGCCAGCGCCGGGCCGCCGAATTCCCATCGGCAATCCTCGAACCGGCAGGCATCGATGGTCACCGAGGAGTACCCGCAGAAGATCAGCCGGCACTTGCGGAAGGTGCAGTGACGATACTCGTGAAAGTCCATGAGGACCGGCTCGGCCTCGAACGTGTATTTCTTGATGACCATAACGTGGGCGCAGGCTACCGAGTCGTCTCGGCAAGAGCAAGGAAAGCCGGGCGCTTCCGCCGCCCCAATCACGGTTATTTCATTTAAATTCCTGAAGGGTTGCTGTTGTTGAGGTTAGAAATAACGCTTGTCAATTGGCGTGGTTTGGTGCGTAGTAGGCGTGCGATGATCTCGACAAACCACGAACTGTTCAGTGCCGATCCGCCCGTTTCCTTTCTCAAGAATCTCGGACATCGAACAATACCATGGGACTTGCTACAAGGTTTCCAACTGAATTGCCTGCGGCCAGACCAAAGGCTTCGCCCGCCACCGCATCGACTTCTACCGCAAGCACGACCGTCCCAAAAAGCTCTGGTTGAAGACGCTCAATCGCAATACCCGACGCATCCTCACCGCGATGGACCTGCCCCCCGCCTACCGCAAAGCCCTCAACTGCGATACCCCCGAACGCGATTTGCCCTTGAACAAGGGCCAGATTCAATCCTTGGGCCAATTCGTGAGGAAGAACTTGTCCTCTTCGAGAATCTGTGTTCCGCCCTGAATCGGTGTGGGAATTCTCTGGCTCGCTCGACCCGTGCCGTGCACCGAATCGGTGCGGAACTCCACACAGATTCGGGTCGGAACACAGATTGAACGAGCGGAGAGCCGAACTTCCCCGACCCGCGCCGTGCCAACCGCACCTATCCGTGTTGGTCGCTGCTGGTGTTCATCGCCATGGCCCTGTTTGCCGGCCGTGACAACGTCGCCGCCGTTCAGCGATACGCCCAGTTCCTCACCCAGGCCCAACGCGCTTGGCTTGGCTTTCCGCGCAAGAAAGGCACCTCTTTCCGCAAAGTCCCCAGCTACTCCGCCCTGCGCAACCTGCTCATCCGAATCGATCCTCATCAACTGGCCGACTGCCTCAATCGTTGGCTCCAGGCCAACCTCGGCACCCTTCCCCGCGCCCTGGCCCTCGACGGCAAATGGATTCGCGATCGCGCCCTGAGCCTGTGCCTGAGTGAGCACCAGAGCGGCGCCCCCGTCGCCATGGGATTTGCCAAACAAAAGACCCAAGACGACCAGCAGCAAAGCAAAGACGACTACAAACGTGAAGGCGAGCACACCGTCGCCCTCCGGCTCTACGCGACCACCAACCTCCTAAAACTACAACCTCAACTGCAACCTCTCGGCCCTGCGCATCTGCCTGATCGCGCTCAAGGCGGACCTTCACCCCGAGGCTTCTTGGCCCGCCCTGCAGGAGCGCTGCCAGAACAATCCCCAAATCCCTTTCCAGATACTCGTCAAGCACCGCTCCAAATGAAAAGACCGTGGCACGGAGGGGATGAGGCTCCAAAGAGCACTGGACAGCGCGGCGTGCACGCCTTTCAGAGGGATCACCGTCTCGGCGTCAATCTGTGTTCCGCCCTGAATCGGTGTGGAGTCCGTCCCTCACAGATTCGGGGAGGAACACAGATTGCCCGGTCATGGCCTTCTCCGTGTCCTCGGCGTCTCTGTGGTTCATTCCGTACGGTGACAGTCAGCGAGGGGGATCAACCACAGAGGCACAGAGAGCGCGGAGATCGGAGATGGGAGATGGGAGATCGGGTATCGACTGCCGGAGCTGATTTTCTCGCTGACGCACCTGCGTTGAAGCGGCTCGTCTTGCGGCGGAGGTCTTCAGCCGCAAAATAAAGTGACAGGTTCTTTATTGATCGCGCTCAAGGCGGACCTTCACCCCGAGGCTTCTTGGCCCGCCCTGCAGGAGCGCTGCCAGAACAATCCCCAAATCCCTTTCCAGATACTCGTCAAGCACCGCTCCAAATGAAAAGACCGTGGTGGGTCCCCAGCCGTCCCAAGTTCCTCGTCCACGTCCATCCCCTGGCCGATCACTACCGCACCCTCTTTCGTCAGGGCCTCCAACGCGATGCGCCCGACCTGCTCAAGACCTTGCCCGCTCGGGTCTGGAAGCAGCGTTGGGTGGTCCATTGCCAGCCCGCCGGTTCCGGTGAGGCCGCCTTGCGTTATCTCAGCCGCTACGTCTTCAAAACCTCGACCTCACCTTCCGCCCAGCGCGCGGGCAAGCGACCAGACCAAACCAGAGACCCCTGATGGGGACCTCGAAGGACAGCAACGCGGGCCACGCCCCCACGCCAAGGCTGATCCGGTCGCACCGGCTGCACTGGGCGCAGACACTTTCCTCAAACAGATCCTCGCCGACTCCGGTTCCAGGTTGGCCGCGGCTTCGTTCAACCGGGGAATGTAAAGAACGGAGGAGGCGCTTTGACCCTCAGACCAAATCACGCCCTTGCCCCGCCTCCTCCGTTCTCTACATTCCTTTGGTCAGTTAGGTGACGGTTCATGATCGGCGCTCGGTCACCTTCTTCCGAAAGAACTGGATGGCATCCTTCACCACCTCGTTGAGGTTCACGCCGATTCCGAAGAAATTTGGTTTGAGCTCAAGCCAGTCAGACTTGTCTGCCAGTTCTAATGCCAGGCGATTGCGGCCATCGCCATCGATTAGTAGCGAATCCGAAAGCTCCGCCACCGAATACTGGCTTTCTCGGGCCTCTACGTACCTCGTATCGCTGGCGTCGGCGGCGACCAGAGATGCCGTACCCGCCACCACAAACGAGAACGAGCCCCGACTGGACCGCATCATCATTTCCGCCAACTGCGTCGAGCATTCGGGGTCCCAGATCACGGAGAACTGGAACCGCTTCTTCCGCGAGACATCTTCGTGCCTTCGGTCGTGCGGGTCGGAGAAGAAGAGGCTTCGGCATCGCCAGCCGGGCGGAAGAACCAAGTTATACGCCCCACCATGCGCCTGTCTGGAGGGCCCGAGCGGTATGCCCGTATGCTCGAACTGAAAGCGGAAAGAATGTCTGTCTTCCCCAAGCTCGAACGCCCGCAGTTTGGACGCACTCTTGTCAATCGAGCAACGCGAGGCGTTGTAGATCCTGGTGCCTCCAATGTCGAGATCGGCGTCACCGAAACGGTCGGGGTGGATGTCACGAAGGCGGTCCATCGTCAGTCCCCTGGGACCGGTGGTCGGTCGTACCTTATACGAAGTGAGAACGCCGTCGGGCCTCAGCACGTCGATGAGCACGATGTCTAGATTCATTCCGCGATCCCTCTCTCGAGGTCACCTAACGACAGAACTGAGCGACAGCCGCCCCGCCGTCGTAACGCCCGTGACTCTCGACCACCAGAGCGCGTGGCCGAAGCCCGCGACTCCCGAACTGCGGAGCGGGGCGGCTGTTCGCTGCCGGGTAGGGGACCGGGGTTACCCCCGGCGCCCCCCACAGACCCGTACGTGAACGATTCGCTCATACGGTTCGTCAGCACCGGCCTTTCGACCGGTGACCCGGGCCGTTCCCAGCCCAAGCGCATGACGCGTTGCTGCCCAGACTCAAAACGCATGCACGATCCTCGGTTTCGGCAGCGGGCAAATCGCCTGCCACCGCACCATCCATTGCTCCCAGTTCAGCCGGTGCTTGGAACTCCGACGACTCAACCACCGCTTCCACACCCTTTCGGTATGTTCAAAAGCAACTTCCAGCATCTGACATTTTGGCGATAATTCGCGAGTGTCGAGACAACGTATTACGTTGATATTCTGTGAGTTGCGCACGATCAGGTGCTGCTCAGTCATCCCGGGCAATGCCTCAGTGATTTTGGACGCATACCCGCTTTCCCGGGCGGAGTCTAAAGCAACCCGAGCACTCTTTTCCCGAGGCGTTTACGGCGTCGGGGATTAGGCAGTGAGCCGAACAGTTCCTCCCGGCTGAGCCGTTGCATCTTCCGGAGTGTGCGCTGGACCGTGCGCCAGTTGAGGATGGCTTGCTTGAGCCACTGATACTGCTCCTGGGAAAGGGCGACACACACCGTCTTGCCTTTGAGCTTGCGGGTCCAGGCATAGCAGGGGCTGCCCCCGCTCGCGCCCCGGTGGTCAATGACAATTATTTCTCGCCGCAGTGACAATTAAAACTCACCACTTCACCGGCTCACCTTTGGTTGTGTTTCTTTGGTTCGTTGACTGTCGCTAACCCTGGGCCAACCCCTGGGGCGGAGCGGAGTCTTTGGCGCCGTCAGGCGCCAAAGACGCAGCGGAGCCCAAGGGGTTGGCGGGCGCGCATCGGGTTAGCCCTCGCCCTTGTCTTTGGGACGCGGCACTCGCCGCGTCTCCCCATCGAACTCCAGGATGATCGCGTGGTGCACCAGCCGGTCCACCGCCGCCATCGTCGTCATCGGGTCCTTGAAGATCTGGTCCCACTTCGAGAACACCAGATTGCTGCTGATCCAGACGCTGCGCCGTTCGTAGCGCTCGGCCAGGAACGTGAAGAGCACTTCCATCTCCTCCCGCGACTGCTGCACGTAACCCAGATCGTCCAGGATCACCGCTTCGAAGCGGTCCAACTTTTTGAGCACGGCGTCCAGCCGCAGGTCCTTCTTGGCCGTCAGGAGTTGCTGCACCAGCTTGAACGTCGGCGTGAAGTAGATCGGGCACCCGTGCCGCCAGATCAGCTCGCGCCCCAGGGCACACAGGAAGTGCGTCTTGCCCCGGCCCGGCAACCCGAACACCAACAAGTTCTCCGCCCGCTCCACGAACCCGCCTTCCAGCAGCGTCGGCCATTGCCGGCGCACCTTCGCCGGCAGTTGCCCTTCTTCCAGCGTGCCGAGGGTCTTGCCACTGGGCAGGCGCGAGTCCCGCAACAACCGCTCCCGTTTCCGCTCTCGTCGGTCCGCCGCTTCCGCTTCACACAACTGCACCAGCAGCTTGCGGTACCCCCAGTTCTGCGTTTCCGCACTCTGCAGCATCTCCGCACAGCGCGCCGCCATCGTCGGCAGGCAGAACTCCCGGAAGAGCATCTCCAGCGTGTCAGCCGCCATGAGCCACCTCCTTCCCCAGCAGCGTGTCGTAGACCTCCAGAGCGGGCGTCAGCGCCGCCAGTTCCACGACCTTCCGCTCCGGGGGCGCCACCTGGTCCCGCAGGTGGCTGGCCCGCCACTTTCCGGCCCGCAGCAAGTGGGCTTGCAGCACCGGTTCGACACGCTCCACCGTCTCTTCCGCCGCCAGCTTGAGCACCTGCAGGTACTCGATGACTCCGGGCCGTTCCCCGTGATCGGCCACCAACCGGTCATACCCCGCCCGAAAGGTCGGGCTGGGATAAAGCGCCTCCCGGTGCCGATACTGGAGGAAGGCCCCCGGCTTGCGCAGCAGCGGTCCGATCACGTGCCGAAAGTCCACCCCGTGGCCGCGCTGGCCGCGGACCCGCGGCACAGTAAAGAGGTACTCCCGCCCCAAGAACACCTTCAGTTCGGCCTCGTACAACTCCACCCGCAACGTGTGCCCGATCAATCGCGAGGGCACCGAATACGTGTGCCGTTGCACCCGGATCAGGCTCTGCGAACTGACCACCGGCGCATACTCCCGGTACTCGGCCAGCCGCGTCGCCGGCAGCGCGCGCATGCACGCCAGTTCCTCCGCCAGGCGCGGGTGACGGGGCGCGTTGGCCGCCCGCAAGACCTCGACGACGAACCGGTCGTAGGCTTCGACCGAAGCGAAGTCCCGGCTTCCGCGCAGCAGCAGATGCTGCTCCAACCGCCGCTTCCAGTGCCGATTCCCCGACTCGACATCCCCCTGCTCGTGCGGGCAGGCCACGTTGATGGTCAGCGGGGTCAGATCGTAGTGCGTGCACAGTTCCAGGTAATCGGAGTTGTACCCGCGAGGCCGTCCGGGCAGCGCCTCCAACTCGTGCGTGGTGGCGCTGCTGTTGTCGGTCACCAGGTGTAACGGGCATTTGCCCAGTTGCGCCAAGGCCGCCTGCAATCCCGCCACCAGGCTCAGGAACGACTCCGACAGACACCGCGTCGCCCACTCCCAGTTCGAGTACGGCAGCACGCAGTGGCAGAACAGGTGGTCCAGGGGTTCGCCCTGGATCGTCACCCCCAGTTCCCGCGCGTGCGTCCAGTCCAGTTGTAGCAGCGCTCCGGGGGGGTGTTCCTGGGCGAAGAACACTTCCCGTTCCGGACCTTCGGTCGCCCGCCAGTGCCGCACCCGCCGGAAGAACGTTCGCAAGTGCCTCGGCTCCAAACCGCTTCCCGGCCGCCCCAGGAAATAGTCGAACAGCGTCCTGGCCTCCAACTCCGGCGCATCCCGCAACATCGCGCTCACTTCCGGCCACACCTTTTCCAGCGGATCGGACCGCGTGCGCCAGGTGTGCTGAGCTTGCAGTTGCTGCGGCCCTTGGGCCGCTTGGAGGTACTTGCGCGCCGTCTGCCGATCCACATCGGCCTTCAGCGCACTGATCGTTACATTCCCCGTCTTCGCGTATTCATTCATGAGCCGTCGATACTGTTGGTTGGTGATCATCGTGTCGCCGCCTGACCATCGGATGGACTCCTCCGTCCACCCGCCCTGCGGCGCCCCCGACGTTACCGGCTCACTGGTGATTTTTAATTGGCAGCACTGGGGAATAATAATTGGCAGTCTACACACTTTCACCGAAGACGATCTCTATGCCAACGGCGCCTGGCTCGAAGGCCGTCACGCCCTCATCGAACGGCGCCTGTGGCACGCTCGGCCCGCGCCTCCCAAGGACCAACTCTTTCTCTACGATGTGAGCAGCAGCTATTTGGAGGGCGACTCCAACGCCTTGGCAGCTTGGGGGTATAATCGCGACCACAAGGAGGGCAAGAAACAGGTCGTCATCGGGCTTTTGACCGACAGCCAGGGGGAGCCGGTCTCGATCCAGGTTTATCGCGGCAACACCAACGATCCCAAAACCTTCGGGCACCAAGTCCATAAGATCAAAAGTTGGTTCTTCCGGCGACGGTGCCCGAAGCCCAAGTCACCGCAGGCACGCGCAAGAGAATCAACCATGTGCGTAAACCCCTTGAAAAATAAGGCCGAAACCACGATTCCGGCATCAGACCTTTATGGAACTTCCGACCCAATTCGGGGTCAGACCGCCGGCCTATGACTCGATACACGACCTAATCGTAATCATAATCTCCACGCGCATCAGGAAACTCCTACCTTTTCTTCACTCCCCCCGCCTTCACCCACTTCGATTCCGCCGCCGCCACCTCCTCGGGCGAGGCCAGACGAGGCCAGAGGAGATCGCGCCCGGATTGCCATCCGCGAACATCGCCCCGAGGATTCCGGCTGTCTCCGCCGTCATCTACCCCGTCCGAATTCACCGAATACAACTCGTACGCCCCGCCGGCAACCGGTCGATAGCGCATGGGCGCATCGGCGAACCAATCGTGCGGAACGGAGGTCAGGAACTCCGGAACCAGGGCCTCGAGTGTGGGCGGCAGCCGTCCATGCAGAAGCCGATGACGCTTGAGGGCGATCGCTGCGACAATCTGCTCGCGCATCACGTCCAGCCGCGCGACTTCGGCCAGCGGGGTGTCCGAGAGCGTGAGCGTCCCCGGAGCCACCCAGAACCTCATTCGATTGTACCGGTTCATCATTTTCCCGAACAGGCCGCTCCTCGCGTATGGCTGCAAGTCCTCATCGGGCGGAACGGCGGCCTTGGCCTTCCACCGTCGATCGTGCGCCGCGCGCCGGGCGGTCTCGATCTGCTTCTGCATCTCGCGGTGATGAAACAACTGGTCCTGTTTGGCCCAGGCGAACCGCCAGCAGACCAGGTGCATCATCTGCCTGCACCAACCCCCAAATTCGATCACTGGCTGGAACAACTGCTCGAGTTTGCCCTGCGGCGCGCTCGCTGACGAGGCTCCAAACAAATTGAAGCTCCCCAACCTGTCAGTCAACTCGACCAGCTCCCGCAACGAGTAGCGTTTCGGGTCGTAAGCCAGCGCAGCGAGCGCGCGCTCGCCTTCGAGCGCCCGACCCATCGGCGCCATGAACTCCTGTTTTTCCCAGCGCGCCTGGAGCGCCTCGAGTTGAGCGTCCGTCCAACCCTCGGTCTCGAGCGCCTCCCAAACACCACCCTGGATGATCGCCGCGCCCGCGATGCGCACCAACTGCGAGATCAGAAGAGGCTCGTCTTCGAGCAGGTCCAGAAGATACGTCGCCGCCATCAGATTCTCCCAGGCCTCATCCAGTCGCCCCTCGTGAAGCGCATGGACCGTGTCCGCGTTCAACGCCTGTATGGCCGACTTCGCGGGCGCCAGGTGCGGCAGGATCATCTCGAAATCCTCCTCGTCGAAAACCTCCTCGAGATCCAGCCGGATGAACAACGCGCGGTTCGTCAGCATCCGACGCAGTTCGGAAAGCGGCCCCCGCAACGACTCGAACTCGGATGCCAAATCCCGCCACCCGTTCGTGCGCCCGTCGCTGTCGATCCACCGCCCAGCGGCCGAAAGCAACCGCGCCTTCCCCGGCGCAACCATCTGCATCGCCGTCGGTATGGTCGCCGGGGCGCGCGCCGCGGCCAGGAGACCTCGGGCTTCGGACGCGCTCACGATGCGCACCGCGGCGTTCGTCGGCCACGAAGGCGCCAATTCCTGAATGTCGATCTTCTCGCCCCGAGCGCGCATCTCCCGCTGCCAGGCGGAGAGCGCCAGAGACCCCCGCATCCGTTCCTCGATCAGGAACAAAGCCGCCAAACCGGCAAGACCGGCGGCGACAAACAGCACGCGACGCGTCACTCGAGTCATCCGAACCAGTCTGACACGCCGCGCCACCGATCGTCACGTCCAGATCGTCATTGACAGGCGACTGGCAACGGAAGCAGTATGCCTCCCGACAATCCAAGTACACCCGGTGAAACAGCGAGAATCCATTTGGCATTGAACCGCGCGATTCCGCTATTCTCTGCGCTCTATGAAACTGCCCCCACTCTTAAACGCCCTCGTTTCGCTCTGCACGCCCACAATGACCCGCGCCCGGGTCAAACGCCTCTGCGCCGGGTTTGTGCGCGGACTTCTCGCGCTCGGCCTGGCTGGATCGGTCCAGGCCGCCAACATCGCGCTGGAGGGATCGGGCATTCTCGGTTTTAACGACGCGATCGATGAGGATGCCGGGACCCAGTATTTTCAGGCGGGCGTGCTCGCACACATCAACGACGGCCTGCTGGGCACACGGGTCGACAACTGGTCCAACGGAGCAGACCAGGGGCAAAACGTCAGTTTCGTCGGCGTGCTTTGGCCCAGCCCACGCTTCGAACGGATCACCAAGCTCATCTTGACGCTGGCAACCTTTTGGGATGGCGGCTGGTTCGGATACTCGTACAGCGCCCCGGGCTATGGCGGCACCATCTATGCCGTCAGCGACCTGCTCGAACCGACCCTCCAGGTTACCACCGACGGCGGCGAGACATGGACGACCATCGACCACACCTCCGACTACATGACCGCCCTCGATGGCCACGGCATCGGCGGCACCGGCGGTGTGAACCCGACTTCGGCGACCGCCGTCTTCACCCTTGCCACGCCGGCCACCCAGATCAACGGAATCCGCATCATCGGCGAGAACGGCGGCAGTGCCGGGGCCGACGCCAACGGCTTCCTCGGTGTCTTCGAGTTGGTGGTGGAAGCGGAGGCTGGCGACTCCGACGGCGACGGCATGCCCGACGACTGGGAACGGGTCAACGGCCTGACGGTCGGCGTCAACGACGCCGATGACGACCTCGACGGCGACGGCTTGTCGAATATCGAGGAGTTCCAGGCGAACACGAAGGCGAACCAAAGCGACACCGACGCCGACGGTCTGAGCGACGGGCATGAAGTCAAAATCTCCCTGACCAATCCGCTTTTGGCCGACACCGACGGCGACGGTCTGAGCGACGGCGCGGAGGTCAACACCCACAAGACCAATCCGCTTTTGGCCGACACCGATGGCGACGGTCTGAGCGACGGCGCGGAGGTCAACATCCACAACACCAAGCCCCTGGTGAAAGACACGGATGCCGACGGCTTTTCGGACGGCATCGAGGTGGGCCAAGGCACAGACCCCAGAAACCCGGCTAGCTACCCGAGCAACGCCGCCCTCATCGGCACCGGCATCATGGGCGTCAACGATGCCATCGACTCGGACGCGGGCACGACGTATCTCCACGCCGGTGTGGCGGCCCATATCAATGACGGCAACATGGCCAGCCGGGTCGACACATGGTTTGGTGGAAACGATCAAATCTGCAGCTTCGTCGGCGTCACCTGGCCCATCGCGCTCGGCACCCAGATCAAGAGCGTCACCTTGACCCTCGCCACGTTCGCCGACGGCGGCTGGTTCGGTCCGAACGGTGTGGGCCCGGGCGCCGGCGGCTATCTGGACGGCGGATTGCTGCTCGAACCCACGGTCCAGGTCCAGACCGCGGGCAGCGCGGAGTGGACGACCGTCAGTGCCACTTCGGACTATCTCATGGCGCTGGACGGCCATGGCATTGGCGGAGGCGGCAATCCCAATCCAACCTCGGTCACGGCGCAGTTCACTCTCGACACGCCGATCGCCGGCGCGACCGGCATCCGCATCATCGGTGAAAACGGCGGCAACGCCGGCGCGGACGTCAACGGTTTCATTGGCGTCTTCGAACTGGTCGTAACAGCCGGAATCGCCAACGACTCCGACAACGACGGCATGGACGACGATTGGGAGCGGCTCCACGGTCTGCAGGTCGGCGTCAACGACAGCGCCGACGATCCGGATGCCGACACCCTGTCGAATATCCAGGAGTTTGCCGCAAACACCGACCCGAAGAAGGCCGACACCGACGACGATGGGTTGACGGACGGCGAGGAACTGGCCACGTACAATACCAATCCCCTTGTGGCCGACACCGACGGCGATGGGTTGACGGACGGACGCGAGGTCAAGACGTTTGGCAGCAACCCGCTTGTGGCCGACACCGACGCCGACGGCCTCACCGACGGCCAGGAAGCCGATGTCTACCACTGCGATCCGACCAAGCCAGACACTGACGGCGACGGCTACAACGACGGAATCGAGGTTGCACTCGGGAGCGATCCCAACTCGGCAGCCAGCCAGCCCCGCGAGGTGGCCGTCCTCGGCCAGGCGATTCTGGGTGTCAAGGAGCCGGGCGACGGAGGTCTCGAAACCCCCTATGCCAACGCGGGCGTGTTCGCCAACATCAACGACGGCGATCTCCTCACGCGCGTCGACACCTTCGGCGGCGGCGCGGCGCCCACCGCCAGCTACGTCGGCATCCTCTGGAACCAGCCCGTCACGGCCCCGGTCGTGCGCCTCAAGCTGAGCCTGGCCATCTTCTTCGACGGCGGTTGGTTCGGCCCCAACAACGTCGGACCCGGCAGCGGCGGTGTCTTGTCACCCAATTACCTCCTCGAGCCCGCGGTGCAGGTCTCGACCGATCATGGCGCAACCTGGACCACCGTGGCGCACACGTCCGATTATCTGACGGCCCTCGATGGACATCCGCTGCCGGCTGTCGACTTCGGAGCACCCACCACGGCCCAGGCCACATTCACGCTGACCGAGCCGCGGTCCAATATCAATGGCATCCGGCTCCTGGGCAGCGAGGGCGGCACGGCGAGCCTCGGCTTCCTCGGCGTCTTCGAACTGAGCGTCGAGGTCGAGCGCCCGGCCGCAGGCGTCATTCTCGTCTCGGTCGCCAGAGTGGGCGATCAGTTCCGGTTCGAGTTCGACACCCAGGCAGGGGCAAATTACGTGGTCGAGTCCAGGGACGCGATCGCGACCGGCGACTGGCAGACGCTCACAACCGTCGCTGGCGACGGCACACGCAAACAGGTGACCGACACCGCCGGCGCGGCGCAGCGCTTCTATCGGGTAGCAACGCAGTAAGCAAACAGAGGAATCCGCATGATGCTCGACATCCTCACCCTCACCCGTCAGTGAAACACAACAAAAACAACACAACGAAGGTTATGAGAATGAGAATACCAACGGTGGCAAAGCTCCTGGGATGCAGTGCGGCGGTCTTCCTGATCGCAGACGCCCAGGCGCAGTTGCTCTTCAAAACCAAATTCTCCGCTCTCGAGGGCTACACGAACGGCTGGATCATCGGTCAGCCGTCGATCGGCGCCAAGTGGGAGAACGCCAATGCCGATTGGGATTGGTGCGCCGCCAACGAGCCCGAGTACGTCAAGCTCAACAACGGCAAGAGCTGGATTCCCGAGGGACAGACCGAGCCGTATTACATTGTCACAGCCACCAACACTACCGCGCTGGGGGGAGGGCAGATGATGGTGGCTTCGGACGGGAACTATGGAACCAACGCGCAAACCTACTTCTGGAAGATCGATTTCCCGAAGCAGATGACCGGGCCGATCACCGTCACTTGGGACTGGCAATTCCATTGCACAAATGAGATCCCGGCTGACTATGACCCCACCAACAATAACTACAACGCCCAACTGCCTGGCTTCGACCACGGATTCGGCCTCGCCGACTACGCCAATCGCACCGCGGACGGCGCTTATGGGAATCCGAACTGGGTCTACAGCGAGTGCAGCACCGGCGTGCGCCTCAGCTCGCGCCAGGACTGCCGCTTCAATGGACTGGGCGTCTGCGGCGGTTCCGGAAGTTGGTTTGATCGGGGCCCCGAATTCAAGGACGGCAAGGTGCTCCACATGAAGACCATCATGTACGTCGCCAACGGGGTGGACGACGATCTGACGTACATGAACACCTACGACAATTTCGCCCAGAGAGACGGCGAAAACGTCTGGCAAACCGCAAAATACGACGGAGACCCCTTCTACACCGACCAACTTGGCGAGAAATACATGTCCGAATTCGGGATGCGGCGCTGCCCGGGTGAAGTCGATCCCGAGAGCGGGATCAACTGCATCATGTGCTGGATGAACGGCAACCAGTACTCGCGCTATGTCCTGGTCTCGAACATCCGCGTTTGGGGCCCCGACGGCATCCCCACGCCGACCCTCCGCATCGACCCCGCCCCACCGAACAAGATCAAGCTCACGTTCACAGGCTGGCTCCAGGCGGCGGACGATATCGAAGGACCATGGCAGGACGTCGCCCTCCCAAGCGCAAGTCCCATGACCATCGACGCCGCGAGCGCGGCGAAATTCTATCGGGCGGAGAATTGATCTGCAGATCGCATTCCTCGGTGCCCCTCGGTGGGGCACCGAGGAGATTCAATCGCACGTAATCAGGAGGTGGTGGCTGGACCCAGAATTGAACTGGGGACACAAGGATTTTCAGTCCTCTGCTCTACCAACTGAGCTATCCAGCCAAACCCGGCTCACAATGTAAGTTCGAGTTCGCGCGCATATTACGCACTCGTCAAAAGACGAGGCAAGCAGTTTCCGCGAATTGTCAGCGAAACGAACAACCACAAAGAAGCGAACTCGGCCGGCGGAACGGACAATTGCAGTCGGCCGAGTTCAATCAACTTGGCGGCCTCCCACAGGGAGATGTCGGCGACGGCGAGTGTCTGAGCGTGCCGGATGAGCGTCTGCTCCACCAGCGGCGGCAGCGTGTCCCCCACTGCGCGCTGAATCCACGCATGAGTGTCTAGGGGATTTGGCGGCGCAGGGCTTCGATGTCGGATGAGGTGACGCCGCGCTGGAGGGCTTCGAGGATGACCTGGCGTGCTAGATCGGGCTCCCGGGCTTCAAGGTAGTAGAAAGCGAGCGTGTGGACGTATCGCGGATTGTCGGGCGCGGCCTCGATCGCCATGCGCAACAGACGGAACGTCTCCGGGTAATCGGTGCCAGCCTTGAGAATGGCGAGGTTGCAGGCGGCCGCGGCATTCTGAGGGGCCAGTTCCAGCGCGCGCGATAGTTCCCTGGCGGCGGCGGCGCGCCGGCCCAGCTCCGCATAGAGCAAACCGAGATTGAAGTGCGCCTCGGCGCACGGTTCGGGCAGTCCGGCCGCTTTCTTAAGGCGCGACTCCGCTTCGTCGAGCCGTCCGAGGCGGGCGAAGGCCATGGCGCCGTTGATGAGCGGCTGCGGGATATCGCGGCGCAGGGCGTGAGCGCGGTCGTACTTGGCGGCGGCGGCTTCGAGCTGGTTTTGCCGCATGAGAATGTTGCCGGCGTTGAAGTGCGAGCTCCAGTGATCCAAGCGCAAGTTGTAGGAATCCCACATCTCATGAATGGCGCGCGCGAGCCAGTCGCGGTACTCGATCGGAACATCGCGTTCGGAGAGTGCGGCGAGGCGTTCGGCCGCGCGAATGCGGACCAGGCGGTAGTCGTCCGAGATCGCCTTGAAGAGGGCGGGCCGATCCTCAGGGACGGCGTCGGCATCGAGCCCGGCGGCTGCGGCGCCCCGGACCAGGGGGTGTCTGGCCGCGGACGCCAGGTCGCGCAGGAGGGTTCGCTGCCGCGGGTTGTTGGAAGGCGGCAGGAGCCGGATCAGAGCGGCGGCAAAGAGGGGATCGGCGTCCGGATTGGCAATGAAGTCGAGGGCGGCGGGGATCTTCTGCCAATGGCCGTCGCGGAGCCCTTTGACGAGGAGGGCGCGGTCGAGTTCAGGTGCGGTGCGCTTTTCGAAATCCGGATGCCACGAGCGAATCTGTTCGAGGGCCCAGGCATGGTCTTTATCGTCATGGCACATGACGCAGGCGTTGCGCGAGCCGACGGCCTGGCTGAGGTGAGGCATGGGCGGGCGCATCGAGTGATCGGACTGGTTCATGCCGCCGAACGGGTTCATGGGCATGTGGCACTGGATGCATTGGGTGACGCCGCCGTCCGGATGGTGCATATGGGCGGCGGCGTTGTTGACCCGCTCCTGGTGACATGGGAGGCAGGCGTGGTTGGCGTTGTCGCCCTTGAACCGGTAGCGTCCGCTCGAGGTGTGGCAGTGCGTGCAGCTCAGGCCGCCCCGAGTCACGCAAGGACTGAGGAGCCAGCTTCCGATCGTGTAGTTCTCGCCCAGGTCCCGCCCATCGGCATAGTGATCGATGTGCTCGAAGCTGGCCAGGTCGAAGTGATCCCAGAAGCGGTCGCCTGTTTCGAACCGGGCGGTGAGTGGGGTGGCTTTGGCGTGGCATCCGGAGCAGGAGTCGTTTTGCTGCTCGATGCTCAGGTCATGCCAGGCGATGATCTCGAGGTCGCCAGGCGGACGGTTGGCCGGGGCGGCTCGGCAGACGCGGACGTGTTCGGAGGCGGGGCCGTGGCAGGACTCGCAACTGATGCCCGGCTCGTTCCAGGTGGTGGCGTAGCTGTCGGTTTGGGGGTCGTAATTCGATTCGAGTTGGCTGACGTGGCAACTGAAGCAGGCGGCGTTGAAGGTGAGCATCGGGTCCCGCCACGACACCGGCCGATCCTCGAGACCGTTCTCGAAATGGCGGACCATGCCGAGCGTTGTGTTGCGCCAGCGCTTTTCGCGCACGTCATAGAAGATTGGCAGCACCTGCAGGCGCCCATCGTCGAGCCGGGTCAGGAAGTTATAGTAGTTCTTGCCGCCCAGGGCATAGGCGATCAGGTACTGCAGCCCGGTTTCGTCTTCGACCCATCCCTTCCCGGGGGTCGAGTCGGCGCGATACATGTGCCCGTCGACTTCGATCGGCTCGTGCTGGGGCGGCACCAGGGCGGCGAGAGAGGCGGACCATGGTTGGAGGGCACGTCCGTGATGAGAGGGTTCCCAGAGTTCGTAGAATCTGGCGTGGCACTCCTTGCAGCTCACCGAGCCCTGGTAATGCCGCGGACGCTCCCCACAACCGGACAGCAGCAGCAGCAGGCTGAGCCTGAGCAACACTCGGACGGAAACGACGACCTGGCGGCTCTTGCGACCGGCCTCGTCAGAATCCAGGGGCTGGTGGAATGTGTTCTGCACAGAGCAACATAAACGATGCAGCGCGGGGTCAGGCCTGCCTGCCGGCAGGCAGGCGACCCGGCCTACAAGCCTGTGGGCCGCGTGCCCTCACGCGGCGGAGCTTCTGAGGCTGTGTACAGAGAAGTCAAGTATGTATGCCGGGTTGATGGGGTCGAGGATTCTCTATTAGATTAGAGCGCGATCTCGGCGAGATAGATGGCGGTGATTGGTTTGCCCGAGGCATCAAGTTCGTGGCTCGAGTAGTAGGAGAGCAAAGCGCGGCCGCCGTCCAATTCGACAAAGCCGGAGTAGGAGTTGTCGCCGCCGCTGGGCAACTCGGCGCAGGGGTGGAGGCGATCGCCGACCAGCCACCACAGGGCCGTTTTCGGGCCGCGATCCGGTGTCGAGTCGCGTCCGCCAACCAGACAGCGGTCGCCCCACTTGACCAGCATCGGGCCCCCAATCGAGCGGTCCAGGTCCAGCCGGTCCCATCGCTTGTAGGGGGGGGCTGACCGAAGAAGCTGGGCCGTGCCGTGACGGCGCCCGATTCCCAGCACCCGGCCGTCTGGCTCGAAGAGGAACGCTGTTTCGTCCCCGGCGATCTCCTGAAACACGGCGCGTTTGCGCCAGATCAGGCCATCGTCGCTTTCGAGCATCAGGGATTCGACCTCACGGCCTTCTCCCTTGGGACCGACGGCAAAGCCGATCTTGCGCCGGCCACACAGGTAGGCCTTGCCGCCAAACGCCCCCGCGCGCCAGATGTAGTGTCCGAAGGTCCCTTCAAGGAGGATGGGGCTGTGCCATTGGACTCCATCTTGGGACCAGGCCGCGTAGCCCAGATGCAGGTTCAAGTCCCAATCCTTGGGCGGCAGTGTGGTTGGGCCGCTGTACCAGGTTCCCGTGTAGACAAAGAGCTTGTCCTGGAAGACCAGAAAATGCGGATCGCGGGTGTCCCTGTGGGCGACGCGGAACCGGTGAACCTGCTTCCATTGCCGCCCGTCGTCGTCGCTGGCCAGGATCAGAATGGAGGCCGTCGGATGCACCGAGTGTCCGTCCGGACAACTTCGAAAGGTCAGAAACAGCCGGCCTTTGAATCGGACCAGATCGGTGAACGCGTTGTGCTCACCGTTATGGAACACGCGTCGCACGGATGTCACCCGAATCTGCGGCAGGGATTGGTCGCGCCCGGTCTGCCCGGGCTCGGCGCCGGACGTGCAGGCGCCGAGACAGCCGCAGAGAATCGGCATCGCCACGGCGTGGAGGACGGACTGAACCGAGGATGATCGTCTGGCCGGAACGGATCGGTCGGGTGTGTGTGTGCGGGAGCGGTCGCCAGCGGTTCTCGAAGCGTCGTCGGTCGAGTGGGAACGTGCTTTCACAGGGGCGAGATTCGGCTCGAGGATTCCTGGCGGGCAAGCTCATTCGCAGGGGGCGCATTTGCAGCGAGGGTGTTTGTGTCTTGGCGCGGGAGGGCATTCGATGTTCAATGGGCGGCGCATGAACCAGGAGATTGCCGCCTTGCTGGACCTCTCGCATGAACTCGGGCGCGAAGAGCGCCAATTGGCCATCCTGAGCGAAGGCAACGCATCCGCCCGGCTCGATGGCGGGCAATTCGCCCTCAAGGCGAGGGGCGCTCGGATGGCGTCACTCGTCGAAAGTGACCTGACCGTGTGCCGGGGGGCGCCGATGATCGAGTTGCTGGACCGCAAGACCCTGCCCGACGCCACGATCGAGAAGGCCCTGCTCGACGCGCGAGTCGATTTCGCCGCGCAGATGCCCGGCCTGGATTCGATTTTTCATGCCTGGCTGTTGACCCTCGAGAATGTGCGTTTCGTCGGTCAGGCCCATCCGGTCGCAGTCAACCAGATTCTCGCCTCGCCTCGCGCCCGGGACTTTGCCGAACATCGGATGTTCCCGGACGAGATTCTGTTCTGCGGTGCGATGTCGGTTTATGTGCCCTATGCGGATCCCGGTCTGCCCCTGGCCTGGCAAATCCGCGAGCGAACCCGCGACTTCATCCGCGAGCACGGGATGGCGCCGCGGTTAATCCTGCTGCAGAACCACGGGATCGTCGCCCTGGGCGCGTCCGCGCCGGAGGTGCTGGCCACCGTGATGATGGCCAACAAGGCGGCGCTGATTTTCAGCGGCGCGGCCGCGATGGGCGGACCGACGTTCCTGCTGCCCCAACATGTCGATCGAATCCTGGCGCGCCCCGACGAGGGGCATCGACAGCGCCTCGTGGATTTCTGAAGGCGGCTAGCCTGCATTTCTCACCACTTTTTGCCACCGCGAAGCCGGAGTTCTCAAGAGAAGTCAGCATGCAGGCTAGGAATCCTGGCCGGCGCACAGGGCGGCGCCGATGAGGCCGACCTTGGGATTGAGCACGACGCGGACAGGGATCGCCTCCATGAGCGACCTCATGCGTCCTTTGTTGAGGAATGCTTCGAGAAATGTCCCGTCCTGGAGGAGCGGCAGAATCTTGGGCGCGACCCCGCCGGCGACGAAGAGACCTCCCTTGCAGAGGAGTTTCAGCGCGAGGTTGCCCGCCTCGGCGCCATAGGCGCTGACAAACATGCGCATGGCCTGCAGGCACAACGCGTCACCGCCGCTCAACGCCGCCTCGGAGACCGCAGCCGACAAGTCCACCGTGCTCGTCTCTCCATCGGTCTCGAGCAGCGATTGTTCTCGAACTCGAGCCATCGCAGGCGTTTCCTGTTCGGGGTGTTGTTTGCAGAGGAACTGGTAAATCAGGGCGATGCCGGGCCCTGACACAACCCGTTCGACGGAGATTTGCGGCACTCGAAGGTGCTCGCGCAGGTGATCCAGCAACTGCGCTTCGAGGGCCGAACGCGACGGAAAATCCGTGTGGCCTCCCTCGGACGGGAACGTGCGATACCGTCCCGAGGCGTCGGGAACCAGGAACCCCTCACCAAGGCCTGTGCCGGCGCCGATCACTGCGATGGGGGCGGAACGGTCGGGCGTGCCCTTCTGGAGGGTGAGCAGGGCCGAATCATCGAGTCCGGCAAGGCCATAGCCGATGGCGCTGAAATCGTTGAGGAGAGTGACGCGTCCGATGCGCAAGTCGCGCTGCAGCCGCTCGGCCGAGAGAGACCAACTCAGATTCGTCAACTGGGAGGCCTGGTTGACCACAGGCCCCGCGATGCCGAAACAGGCGTGCTCGACCTCGCCGCGGCCGTCCAATGCCGATTCCGATTCATCGAGGAACCTCTTCACCATGGGCGCCAGGTCGGGATAATCCCGACTGTGATACGTCTTTTCGGCGAGCGTGGCCAGCGACGGTCGGGAGTGGCCCGGGGCGGGCGCCTGGGCATGGACGAGTTGCAGAATCGTCTTTGTTCCTCCGATGTCGCCGGCCAATACAAGTTTGCTCATAGCACAAAATCCTGTTCCCGCTCAAGCTGCGCGCCGAGCGTACTCCCTTTCGCCTCTGCGCGGCAAGAGAAAGGGTGGCACGCGATGCCGGCTATTCCGCGGCCAAGCGGGCCGTGGCGGGCAACCGCCCACCGACGCGCCGCACTCCGCGCCCAGGGTTGGCCGCCAGATGCTCGCAGACCTTGAAGACGGTCTCCGGGGCGGCCGGTCGGCGAACTTGAGGTCTGAGGGCGACGGCAATGCCTGGGCAATCTCGACGGCCGTCTAGGGCGCGGGCTTGCAATCCGGCGCGCCGGCCAGATAGGCCACGACTCTCTGTTGGAGTTCGAGGACCTTGTCGGCTGCGATCTTGCCGGCCTGGACGCCGAGCTGATGGTAGGCGTTGATGTGGATCAAGTGCGCATAGCAGGCCGTCGATGTCAAAGCCCTGAAGCGCGGCCGGAAGCAGGCCCACGGCAGAGGTCTCGCTTGTCCGTCATCGAGGCGTGATAGCCGGGCGGGAAATCCACCCGACTGAGGTCAACCGCAAGATCGATCTACGGGAAAAATGGTAGTTGTCCGGGAATCGTCGCCACGCGTTCATAGTGTCGTATGTTCTGCAGCCGGCCGGCAGCATAAGGGACCGGGCCGCGGCTTGGGAACGGAGAAATGCACCTCTCGCCCGCAGCGGCCCGCATTGTGGAGTCATCCGCTTCGCGGCGGTCACAACGCCGTGAAACATGCAGGCGAGTGCGGAATTGCTTTCGTAGCGGGCTGTTTGCTGTTTCACTTGGGTCCGCATGAAGCTGCTTGTGCTTGGCTCCGGCGGGCGGGAGCACGCCCTGGTTTGGAAACTTGCTCAGTCCGCGCGTGCGCGCCAGATCTGGTGCGCCCCCGGCAATGCGGGCATCGCCGCTGAACGCCTGGCCGCCAACGACGCCCCGGTCGAGTGCGTCCCGATCGGGGCGGAGGACCTCGAGCCGTTGCTTGCGTTTGCCCGGCAGCACAGGCCCGACCTGACGGTGGTCGGCCCTGACAACCCGCTGGCGGCGGGAATCGTTGACCTCTTCGAGCAAAACGGTCTTCGCATTTTCGGGCCGAACCGTTCCGCCGCACGGTTCGAGTCCTCAAAGGTCTTTGCTCAGGAGTTCATGGAACGTCACGGCATTCCCACCGCCCGTGCGGGGACGTTCACCGAGTTCGCGGCCGCCTCTCGATTCGCGTCCGGTCTCGGGGGACGCTGCGCTGTCAAGGCGGACGGGTTGGCCCTTGGCAAAGGCGTATTGATTTGCCGCAACATGGAGCAAGCCGATCAGGCGATCGAGCAAATCCTCGTGCAGAAGGCGTTCGGCCCGGCCGGGGCCCGCATCGTGATCCAGGAGTTGCTCGAAGGAACGGAGGTCTCGCTCCATGCCCTGTGCGACGGAAAGACGGCCAGGCTCTTTCCGACCTCCCAGGACCACAAGCGGGCGCTCGACGGCGACCAGGGCCCGAACACCGGCGGCATGGGCACATGCTCGCCCGTCCCTTTTCTGAGCGAGGCCGACCTGGCCTCGATTCGCCGGAGCATTCTCGAGCCGTGGCTGCGCGGCTGCGCCGCGGACGGGATCGATTATCGGGGAATCCTGTATCCGGGGCTGATGCTGACTCGGGACGGTCCCAAGGTGCTCGAATTCAACGCGCGGTTTGGCGATCCGGAAACCCAGGTCTATCTCATGCGCCTCGAGAGTGATCTGGCCGACTTGCTGGACGCCTGTGTTTCCGGCGCGCTCGATCGGATCGACATCACATGGCGCCCCGAATCAGCGGTCTGCGTCGTGATGGCGTCAGGAGGTTACCCGGGCAGCTACCCCAAGCACAAGCCGATTCAGGGGCTCGACTCGGCCGGGCGCCTTCCGAACACCAAGGTCTTTCACGCCGGCACCGCGCACGAAGCGGGCCGGGTGGTCACGAACGGCGGGCGGGTGCTGGGGATCACGGCTTTGGGGGCCGATCTCGAGAAGGCCCGCGCGGCCGCCTACGCCGCCGTCCGGGAAATCCGCTTCGACGGCGCCCAATTTCGCCGCGACATCGGCATGAAGGCCTTAGCCCGCGTTTCTCACCAACTGTTGATGTCATCTGACCGGTCACCGTCACATTTCACCTGAAATGCGGGTTAGCCCAACGGATATTTCACATGCTTCGCGAGGAACCGTAGCCGTATAGCCCGCATATTTCCCAGGGTCGGTGCAAGAATTACTTCCGGTTTTGCCGCCCCGCCCCGGAGGACTGGGGGGCTTCGGCTCGCAGGTCCCACGATCGCGCATATGCGTCAACCAAAGCAGAGGTCGGAGTCGGACGGTCAGACCCGCCTCTGGCGATTGGCCAAGCGCCTGATCCCGTGATTCCAGGCCGCGATAGCCGTAGTCCTCAATGATGCGGACAGCCTCGTGGGCGGAGCCGCAGTCCTCGCGCAACAAGCCTGTGTCGGGCTCGCGTTGAAGCGCCGTCTCAGTTATGCTGTGAGCCATGCAGAGTGTTTCTGACATCCACAAGGTCGCGTTCGTGGGGAACTACTTGCCCCGCAAATGCGGCATCGCCACGTTTACGACGGATCTGTGCAACGCGGTGGACCGGTTGGGACCGCGCTTTGAGTGCGCCGTCGTGTCCGTCAACGATCTGGCCGAGGGTTATTCCTATCCGCCGGAAGTGCGGTTCGAGATGCAGGAGCAGCACCTGCCCTCCTACCAGCAGGCGGCGGATTTCTTGAATCTGACCAACGCCGACGTGGTATGCGTGCAACATGAGTTCGGCATCTTCGGTGGGCCGGCGGGTAGTCACTTGCTGTCGCTCCTGCGCGGGCTGCGAGCGCCCGTGGTGACCACCTTGCACACGGTGCTGAAGGACCCGAACGAGGACCAGCGGCGGGTCATGCGGGACCTGGTGCGGTTGTCCACTCGACTGGTGGTCATGTCCGCCAAGGGCGAGGTCTTTCTGCGCGAAATCTACGCGGCCCCGGCGAGCAAGATTGACCTGATCCCGCACGGCATTCCCGACATGCCGTTTGTGGATCCCAACTACTTCAAGGACGAGTTCGGTGTTGCCGGGAAGAAGGTGCTCCTGACCTTCGGCCTGCTCTCGCCCAACAAGGGCATCGAGTATGCCCTGCAAGCCCTGCCCGACATCGTGCGCGAATTCCCGGAAGTCGTGTATGTCATCCTGGGCCAGACGCATCCCAACCTGCTGCGGGAACAGGGGGATGCCTATCGGTTGAGCCTGGAGCGGTTGGCCAAGGACCTGGCGATGGAAAAACACGTGGTGTTCTTCAACCGCTTTGTCGAGTTGGAGGAACTCAAGGTGTTCATTGGCGCGGCCGACCTCTATCTCACCCCTTACCTGAACGAGGCGCAAATCACTTCCGGTACCCTGGCCTACGCGTTCGGTGCGGGCAAGGCCGTGGTGTCCACGCCTTACTGGCACGCCACCGAACTGCTGGCTGAGGAGCGCGGCGCGCTCGTGCCGTTCCGAGACCCGGGCGCCATTGCCCGCGCGGTGCTGCAGTTGTTGCGCGATGAACCGCGCCGGCACGCGATGCGGAAGCACGCCTACAGACTGAGCCGGGAAATGGTCTGGAGCAGCGTGGCCGGGCAGTATTTGAAGTCGTTCGAGCAGGCTCGGCTGGATCACAACTTTCTGGGCCGGAAGTCTTCGCCCATTCGCACCCTGGATCAGCAACCCGGCTTGTTGCCGGATCTCAAGCTGGGTCACCTGATTCGCCTGACCGATGCGACGGGTCTGTTCCAGCACGCCATCTTCACGGTGCCCAATTTCACCGAGGGCTATTGCACGGACGACAACGCCCGGGCGCTGGAGTTGCTGCTCGAGTTGCGGCGTCTGGGCCAAGGTTCGCCTCAACAGGTGTCCCTGATCACGACCTACGCGGCGTTCCTGCATCACGCCTTCGACCGCGCGTGCGGCCGGTTCCGCAATTTCATGGGGTTCGACCGGCGCTGGATCGAGGACGCCGGCTCAGAGGATTGCCACGGACGTTGCCTGAAGGCGTTAGCCCAGGCGGTGGAACAGACCAGCCTGCCCGGCATCCAGATGCTCGGCGGGCAACTCCTCGAGCTGGCCTGGCCCGCGGTGGAGACCTTTCAGTCCCCACGCGCTTGGGCCTTGACCCTTCTGGGCGTGGACCACTACCTGCGCCAATTGCCGGGTGACCGGCCCGTCAGCCTGCTGCGTGAACAACTGGTCCAGCGGCTGATGCAGCGGTTCGCCGACTGCGCTTCCGAGGAGTGGCCCTGGTTCGAGGACATCGTGTCCTACGTCAACGCCAAACTGCCGCACGCCCTGCTGGTCAGCGGCGCGGCCATGAACTGCGCCCCGGCGGTTGACTTGGGTCTCAAGACTCTCCGCTGGCTGGCCCACCTGCAGACTTCCGAGAAAGGCTTCTTCCGGCCCGTCGGGTCCAACGGCTTCTTCCCGCGCGGCGGCGCCCGCGCGGCGTTCGACCAACAACCGATCGAAGCCCAGGCGATGATTTCGGCCTGCATCGCCGCCCATCGCGTCACGGGGGAGGAGAGTTGGTTGAAAGTGGCGCGGCGCGCTTTCGAGTGGTTCTTGGGCCGCAACGAGCTGGGGCTGGCGGTTTATGACACCTCGACGGGCGGCTGCCGCGACGGCCTGCACCTGGACCGGGTCAGCCAGAACCAGGGAGCAGAGTCCACGCTGGCTTTCCTGTTGGCGCTGGTCGAGATGCAAGCCGTGCAGGCTGAGCTGAGCACTTTCAAAACCGCCGAAGAACTGCAAGCTGTTCCCGGCGCCGTCCCATCCGTGCCTTCCGCGAAACCATGAAAACCATCACCCTGAACCGCGTCGGGCCGGCGTTGAAGCCCGATCCCTCGCGCGTGCTGATCCGACCGTTCCAGCCGGGGGACGAAGCCGGCTCCCGTCGGCTGGTAGCGCGCGTGCTGGCCCTGTCTGAGCCGACCGTCACGCAACTGCTGAGCGAAGTGCTCGGCGAATTTGGCGACCGCCACGCGGAGTTGGAGGAGTTCCTGCACCGGCGGTTCGGCGAAGTGAGCCACTTTCTGCCGCCGGAGGCCGCGCCATCGTCCGACCGCCAGTTGCTCCTGGCGTCCTATTTCACGCACGAGTATTCGCTCGAAGCCGCCGCGTTGTTCAATCCGTCCATCGTCCCGCACCCGGATCAGACCAATCTGCCGACTGGGGCGTTGCGATTCATCCTCAGTCTGCGGGCCACCGGTGAAGGCCACATCTCCTCTATCACGTTTCGCACCGGCACCATCAGCGCGCAGCGCCGCATCAAGCTGCTGCCGCCCGTGCCGTTTGTGACCGAGCCGGCGCGCGTCTGGAACTCGACTTACGAACAAGCGTTGTTCCGCCGCAAACTCGCCGAGGCGGACGTGGGCTGCGATTTCTGCTGGCGCGTGTTGGACCGGCTGCCGGGGCATTTCACCATGGCTGAATTGCAGCGAATGTTGGAGACGTCCCAACCCTCGAGCGACTCCACCGACCCGGCGGTGGACCGCGCCATCCGGGGGATGATCCTGCTGGCCGAATCCAACTACGAAGTGGCGTTCTCGGCCAGCCCGCGCATTTCTCAACGCGCCATCTTTCCGCACCTGCCCAGCCAGCGCAACGGCATCGAAGACGCCCGCTTTGTCCGCTTCCAGGACGACGACGGCTCGACGACCTTCTACGCGACCTACACCGCCTACGACGGCCGCATCACCCTGCCGCAACTGCTGGAGACCCCCGACTTCGAGCGATTCCGTTTCATCACCCTCAACGGCCCGGCCGTGCGGAACAAGGGCATGGCTCTATTTCCCCGGCGCATCAACGGTCTCTACGCCATGCTCTCACGCCCGGATGACGAGAACCTCTTCCTGATGTATTCGGAACACCCCCATTTCTGGTACGAGGCGAAACTCCTGGCGTCGCCGCAGGAACCGTGGGAACTGCTCAAGCTCGGCAACTGCGGCTCGCCGATCGAGACTGAGGCCGGCTGGCTGGTGCTCAGTCACGGCATCGGGCCCATGCGCAAGTATTGTCTGGGCGCGTTCCTGCTTGATTTGAAGGACCCGAGCAAGGTGATTGGCCGGTTGCGCTCACCGTTGTTGTCCCCGAACGAACTCGAACGCGAGGGCTACGTGCCCAACGTAGTCTATACGTGCGGCGGGCTGGTGCATGGCGACACGCTCATTCTGCCCTATGCCATGAGCGACTGGGCTACTAGCTTCGCCACCGTGCCGGTGACCGACCTGTTGACCGCCATGGAATGAAACCGCGGGCAGCAGTCTACCCTTGGTATATGAGGCTCTGGACTGCAACTGTTCAGGGGTCAAGAAGTTGGAACTGGCGGCACGTTCATGGCGGGAATCGATACTGACGATGAGTGAGATTGCCCGACGGTTGTGCCTGGGCAGTTGGAAGAGTGCCGCCACCCGCCTCCACAGCCTGAAACAGAAACGAGACCAACAGGGCGCACCGTCATCGTCCTGGTTCGACCCCTCTTGCGGGTGGGGACGAACGGCGGGCGGGTGTGGGTCACGGCGTTGGGGGCCGATCTAGAGAAGGCCCGCAGCCATGACGACCACCATCGGCTTGGCCTTCCCGGCGGCGATGAGGTTGTCGAGGATGAAGCTGGCGCGCCCGACAGAGGTCCAGGAATCGTCGCAATCGAATGCGCCATGGAGGAGGTAGAACACGGGAAAGCGGCCCCCGCCCGATTCGTAGCCTGGCAGTGTGTAGACGTGCATGCGGCGGAAGCGCTTGAGCGCGGTCGAATAGTAGGTGACTTCGGCCACGGCGCCATGTGGCACGTTCTGGGTGTCCATGAAGGCGGCGCCCGGCACGCTCACGAGGCTCCGGGTGTTGGCGTTGGAGTCTGGGCAATCGCTGGGCTAGAGCCGGTCAGCACGGCGAGCATGGCGAGAGCGCCGATTCGGGAACGTGTTCTTTTCATTGGGTGACTTGGGAGAACCGATGGATGGCGGCGACGGTGGTGACGGAAAATGCGTAGGGCTTCCGGGCGCGTCGTGTGGCGGTCAAGGCTCGACGAACTCGATGGCGATCTGGTGCGTCTCGAGCAAGGTGGCATCGGCGAACTGCAATTGGGAAACAGCCTTGTTGTAGTCGGCCTTGGCGCGAATCTCAGTGGACTCGGCGGTCGCCAAATCGCGCTGAAGTTGCAGGACGAAGAAGAGGGTGCTCTTGCCCCCCGCCAGCTTGCGTTCCTCGGCTGTGAGGGCTGTCCTGGCAAATTCGACCGCGCGGCCGGCGGCCCGGAGGCGTTCGAGACCCGAGCGGGCGCTGTTCAAGGCGTCGGAAATCTCGCGCATGACGAGTTCCTCCTTCTGCTTGACCAGCAGTTCGGCCTGGGCCTTGAGATGTTTGCCGACGCGGTAGTTGGCCCGTTCGGTCTGGCGCATCAGGGGCATCGTGAAGATGACGCCGATCATATCGCTGGGGTTGTCCCCGCCGCTGATCTGGCCGAAGGCGTCGCTCGATGACGCTGCGATGCGCGCCCCGAGGTTCGAGGACTCGATGGTGCTGGCGCCGCGCCGTCCGTAGCCCGCCACCAGGTCCAGCGAGGGAAACAGTTGGTTGCGTCGATACTTGAGGTCGATGTCCGCCCGTTCGAGATCCGTGCGCAACTGGGCGAGGTCGGGGCGCTGGCGCAGTCCATGATCCCAGCTTGCGGAGAGGTCGAAGAGGGCGGTGACGGCGGTCAACCGTTCCCGAGGAGCCAGCGGGACGTCCGCCGAGTCGGTCCAGGCGTCCCCGAGCAGGGTCCTCAGCGCGTTTTCGGAGAGTGTTACCAGGTTGCGGGCGGTCGCGGCCTCGGCTTGGGCCGTGGCGTGCTGGGATCGGGCCAGGTGCGTGTCGGGCGGTGTCAACATGCCGACCTCGACCTGTCGTTCTAGGCCGGCCTGGAAGTTCGACCTCATGGCGACCAGGCGCTCCTGAACGGCGAGGTGATCGCGCGCCGCGAGCAACTCGCAGTAGGCCTGCTGCACCTGGTTGATCACGTCCATCGTCAGGTACGCCACGCCCAGTTCCGTGATCTCGAGGTTCTTCTTGTTCACCCGAATGGTCATGCGCCCCTGGTCGATCCAGAAGTTCTTCAGGAGCGGTTGCTGGATGGCGACGCCCGCGTAGAGATTGTACGAGTCGAAATCGAGGAAGTTCCGGTAGCCGTAGCTGTTGGCATAGCTGCCGCTGAACGCGTAACTCATCCCCGTGGGCAAGACCCCCGCAAGCCCCAGCCGAACCGTCTCCGATTCCGCGTCGTAAATCGCGTCCCGGCTGTAGTCGGCCGGATCGAATCCGCCGCTATCCGACGAACTCTCGCGGCGCGCGTCCCCGATGAAAACGGGGTCATAGTAGCCGCGGGAACCGCTGAGTGTGTCGCGTGCGATCTCCGGATTGAGCCGCTGAATCTGCAGGGCGCGATTGCGCAGGAGCGCTGTGCGAATGCACGCATCGAGGGTGATGAGACGCGCCTCCGGCGCATTTTCCTGGGCCAGCGCGCCAGGCGATTCCCAGCTCAAAGCGGCCACAGCCAGCAACAGCATCAGTCCGCCGCGGATTGTTCCGGAGCGCACCTGGGTCCGCTCCGGGTCACGCACTCGAAGAGCCTGGAGTTGGTCGTTCATCGGATTGCGGGCCGGTCCGGGACGTTCGAGATCGCGATCGGGGAGAGCACACCGACGCGGAACCTTTTCTGGCTTGGTTTCTTGAGCTTCTTGCAGGGCTTCTTGCCCACGAGGAGATTGCCGTCGTCGCTCATGACCAGCAAATCATCTTCGCCCGGCAGGGCGAAATCGGCGAGCGCTTCTGGATTGAGGCCGGTGAAACCGGCCCCGGCCAGGCGTTGCGGACGGTCGGCGCCGCCGCTCCAGAGGTAGAGCTCGGACGGGGCGTCATCGCCTGTCGAACCGCCGACGATCAGGTAGCCCCCGCGCCAGAGGGTGATGCTGCGAATGCCTCGACCGTCGAGGGGCAGGAGAATGGGATCGCCCAATCGGGCGCGATGACCGGCGATGACCTCGGCCGGATTGAGCATCGGAACGAGCAAGGCCTGGCCTTCCGGAACGGGGCTGCGGAAGCCGATCCAAAGATGCCCTTCCGGTGTGGCGGTGAGGCCCTCGATGTTCAACGCGCCGCGGGTCTTGGGCGGCAGCTTCGCGGCGGCTGCCAGGTCGAAGCGCTCGAGCCGCGGATCGGCAAGCAAGTCGTCGAGCAGGCGTTTGTAGGGCATTCCGACGGGATCGAGCCGCGCCAGGCCGTCACGGACGGATGCGGCGACGGCGAAGAAGCGCTGCCGACCGGGGCTGTCCTCGCCCTTGCGATTGCGTCCGTGGGAAGTGATCCAGTAGACCCAGTCGCCGAGCCGGGCTGCGCCCTCGAGGTCCGCCTCGGGATTCTCCGGATCCGCTTCGAGGAACGGGGACAAATCGAGGGAGAACACAGGCAGGACGCCGGCGCGCCGGTGATAGACGCGGATGATGTTGTCCTCGTCGTCGCCCACCGCGAAGTGATCTGCATCGAGGATCGCCGCCGCCGAGGCGTCGCAAAGGCCGTAGTAGGTGCGGACCGACCCGAGGCCGGCCGCGTGAGTCGGGGCCGTGCATGCGAGTCCGAGCCAAAGGCCAAGGACACAGAGGGCGGCGGGCGGGCAAATGGTCACGGGCCACCCCGGTCTTGAGGCCGCGCGTCGGCGGGCTTAATCCAGAGGTCGACGATTTCGCCCGGTCGAATGCGACTTTGGGAGGGCAAATCGATGACGATAGGCAGGCCGACATCGACGAGGGCGCCCTGGCGCACATAGGCGAGCGCGTTGGTGATGATGTCCACTTGGGCGCCGACCTGGCTGATCGAGGTCCAGAACTGCTCTCGCGCGTGGGTGCGGGTGGTGACCTTGACCGGGAGGCCGATTTCGGGATCGATGGGGTAGGGCTGGCGCAGGTACCCGATCACGCGATCGGACCAGAGCGAATGCACGACGACCAGCGGCTCGCCGTCGAGGATGTACTCGCCCTGCTGACGCTGGACGGCCGAGACCATGCCGGAGATGGGTGCGACCAGCGTGATGGGCCCCCAGTTGCTGGCGGCGAGACTTTGGGCGGCGTCGAGGCGGCTCAGGAGCTGCCGGAACTGGTCCCCCGCGTCGGTCGCTTCCGGCTCGCCCAGAGAGCGGAGTTCTTCGATGCGCTGTTCCATTTCACGGACGGCGGCGGTCTTTTCGGCGACCTCGGCCTCGAACGCCTGGCGGGTCTTGAGGCTCAGGTCATAGATGTCCTCGGACACCAGCTTCTCCTCGTAGAGCGGCTCGTTGCGGTCGACTTCGTTTTGGGCCCGTTCGAGGTTGACCTTGGCGACGGCCAACTCGGACTTGATCCGCAGCAAATCCGAGCGCACCCGCTCGTAGCTCATCGCATTCTGCTCCGGCAGCGTGGGCTGCAGCCGCAGCCGCTGGAGATCGAGTTCCAAACGGAGCAAATCGAGCGGTACGCGGGGATCGGCCGGATGGACGACGGCGATGGGCTCGCCCTCGTTGACGAGCTGGTAGGGACGGACTTTCAGCTCGCGCAGCAATCCCGGCTGCGGGCTCGTGATCAGGGCGCGCTCACCCTCGCCCACGCCAACGATGCTCTGTCCAATGTTGACCCGAGTCCACATCACAGCGATCGCCGCCACGAGTCCGGAGAGGAACAGCCACGGCACGACGCGCATGCGAAACTCGCGCCAGAGGAGGCGGGGGGATGTAGGGATGGGAGGCAGTGGGTCCATGCTCAAAGCTCGGATTGATCTTCGGCGGGCATCGTGGTCACCCTCGAGACGCCTGGCAAATCGCCAATCTCGGCCAGGAGATCGCGCAAACGATCGGTGTTGCGCAGCAACAAGCGGAACGAGAGATCCGTCCCTTCGTAGCCCTCGTGCGTCCGCTGGCTGGCCAGAAGCCACTTCCAGCTATGGCGCTTGAGGAGTCGATGCAGTTCCGGCATCTCCTGCAGGGATCGAGTCCAGTGCAGATTCAGGATCAGGTCGTAGTGGTGCCGGCTTCCGTAGGATGTCTGCCAGAGGTAGATCATGACCAGGCAGATGATGACGCAACCCAGGATCGCGCTGGCGAACCGCTGGGTGCCAACGGCCATGCCGATGACCAGGCTGATCAGAATGTAGGTGGTATCGAGCGTGTCGCGCAGGATGTTGCGGAAGCGGACGATGGCGAAAACGGCCATCATGCCGAACGCGGTGACAAGGTTGTTGGCGAGCACCATCATCACGAGGCAGACAATGGGCGGCAGCAGGAGGAGCGCGTTGACGAAACTGCGCGAGTAGGACAAACCGGTGTGCGTCAGCATGTAGACCCAGGACACCACGTGCCCGCACGCCAGGGCAATCAGCAGACCCAACACCATGGCCCGCCAGTTGGTGGGGACCATGGCGGCGTCACCCTGGAAAAACCAGTCCAAGCTGCTTGAATTCATTGCCTATGACTCGATCCGACCTCTGATAAACCCGGAAAGGCCGCCCGCCAGGGCGCCTCCGGCCACACCTTCGCCTGCCGGGGGCTCGTCACGCTCACCCCCTCCGGGACACACTGTCCTCTTGGCCTCCCGGCCACTGACAATCCCGGTTTGGGATTGGCAGACGCTGGTGCTGGGACATTCGTCCGCCCATGAGCGACACACTCTGAAAATACTTGGCCGCGCCGCACTGCCGCAAGTCAAACGTGCGGATCAGGTTGATGCACCAGTCGGCGAGAACATCCGTGAACTTCAGCTCGAGCACGACCGCGCCCCTCCAGACCGGGAGCGCATCGCCCAGCACAGTCGAAATCCGCCCGGTCTCCTCGCGCGCACAGCAGACCAGACGATCGAGCGTCAGCCGCGTCGAGTTGTCGTCGCTGGCAGGCATGTAGGCCTCGCGCAGGTACGCCACGTGCACCTTGGGCCTGGCCCGCAGTTCCCGAACCAACCGGTTGAAATCCTCGAACGCGACAAGGGCCTGACGATCTGACGAAACCAAGGCCTCCGGTTCGGCATCCTGGCCGTCCAGGATGCCGACCGCCGCCTCACGGCGCACAGCCGCCCGTTGTTTGACGATCCGACGGTTCGCTCGCCGCTTGACTTCGAGGTACACCGGCGCGTCCGCATCCCCGCTGTAATAGCGCGCTCGCAGTTTGAACCGATCCTTCACGCCGTTGAGCGTGTCCCAGTAGGTCTTCATCGCGTCGGAATCGAGGTAAATGCTATGCACGGGATACGCCCCATCCGGATGTCCGATTCCGTGTTCGTCCAACTCCAGGAGCCCCCGCGCATATTCGCGGATCTCGCGCGCCAAGGCCTCGGATACCACGAACTTGCGCTCGTACCGCGCGCTCTGGATGCGTTTGCTCATCGGGAGAACCGTGCCGCAATCTGCTTCGCTGGAAAAGCCCCGAAACCCCTAATGTCCCGCCGTCAAGTCAGGTGCGAAGCTTCTCTCTTTCTTCTGAGTCCAAAACAAGGTTTCTCAGCATGGAATGTGCCAGTCAACGTCGAGGCGTCACGAACCCGGCAATTGTCGCTGCACTCTCCTTGAACCGAACCTTGGAGGGGGGACGGCTCATCCCCGGCAAAAGGAGTCGGGCATTGTGTTCGCGGGCGACGAGGCCCTGCCTGCCCTGCCTGCGGCGCCAGGTTCATGTTCACTGGGCTGCTCCGCTAGAGCCTGAACGGGTGGCTGGACAAACCGACGGGACGTGTTATTGTTTTTGCACACACAAATTCCCCCCAAACCAGGAGACATCTCATGAGCGCAAGTTGCGTGTTTGGCGCAAAGCAATCCCATTCGAAGACTCTCTTTTTGACGTGGCCGGTCGCGGCCGGCCTGGCGGCGATCGGAATTGTCGGCGCGGCCTGGGGCGCAGGGACCGACTACGGCGAGATTCAGGCTCGCCCGGCCCCGGTCTACCGATGTCCTGGTCTCCCGTGCACACGGCCCAACATGTTCAACATCTCCGTGGCCGTGCACTTCGACGCCACGGCAACCCAGCTTGACACCATCCGGGACCTGATCAGGGACGGATCGGCCGTTTTGTTCGATGTGACGGACGGGCAGGCCGAAATCGGCGAGGCGGTCATCTACAACAACGCCTTCGGCACCGACGCCGATCTGCGGGTGTATCCCAGTTCGAGCCCGACCTGGTGGTATGCCAACACCGGGTCCTACCGGGTAGGCGGCAGCGCGCACGTCTCCTACAACTACATCAGTTCAGATTCCAATCCCGGCCCGAAACTGGCCCACGAGTTCGTTCACCTCATTTTCGATGCGCGCGACGAATACGAATCGAGGGCGGTTGGCTGCGGCGACGTCCTCGGCGCGGCTCACTGCCCTGACGCCGCGGCGCAGACCGCGGGAGAAGAGTCGTGTCTCATGGACCACAATGGCACCGAGTTGTGCTGGGGACACGGCGATCCCAGCAACCTCACCGACATCTCGGGCGGCAACCATGACGCGACCCTGGTGACTGAGCAGTCGCGATGCCGCTCGAATCGCTCCTGCTGGGAGCAGGTGGTCTGGTCGTGGCCCGACCACTTCACGATGCCGCCCGGCGCTCCCGATCCGGATGCCGGCGGGGCGGTCGTGGATCCGACGCATTTCGTGCTGGCCGACGCCACGGTGCGGGTGGTGCTCGTACTGGACGAATCGGGCAGCATGAGCGCCGAGTCCCCGTCCCGCATGGAACGTCTCAAAGTTGCGGCCAAGGACTTTGTCACCCTGGCGGAGAACGGGACCGAGTTGGGGATTGTGTCGTTTTCAGACGACGCGGAGCCGGCCAACGGGCATGCGAGCGTGTCGATTGCGGCCCTGGGGGCCGTGCGCACCGCCTGGCACAATGCCATCGACGCCCTCAGCCCCGGAGAATGGACCAATATCGGCGACGGTTTGGACAAGGCCAGGGCCATGATCATGGCCGCCGGAGGGGTGACCGCGAACACGTTCATCGTGTTGATGACCGACGGCATCAACAACCGGCCGCAAGACGATCCCGCCGGCCACCTCAACGCCGCGTTGGCTGCATTGCTGACCGAGCGCATCCCCGTGTATGTGACCTGCACCGGCGGCGATCTGGGCCTCTCGTCTCAGTGCTCCGAGATCGCGGCGGCAACCGGCGGCTTCTACGTCGACTCGGCGGATGCAGCCGATTTGCCGCAAGCCTTCACGGAGTTGCATGAGAAGATCTCGGGCCGGGAAGCCATCAACTCGATGACCGGCTCGCTGATGAAAGAGCCCGAGCCGAAGACGGTGCTTGTCGAGGACGGGTCGGAGTCGGTGACCTTTGCCCTTGTCTGGGACGATAAGAAGGCGGGCGCCACGTTCACGATCAAGGACCCCCTGGGCAACGAGTATGAGGGTCTTCCGATGCCCCAAGGGCGATACCTGCGTCGACTCAAACCCGCGCCTGGCAAATGGCAGATGCTGGTGAAGGCCCGGCAGCCAGTGGACAGCCGATTCATCGCGCGTGGCTTTGTCAGGCACCAGATTCAGAGCCTGACGGCGGCGGTGCGCTATCCGCGCGTGCTGCCTGGAGAGGCCATTCATGTGTACGCCTACCCGCGGAGCATCGGCGGCGCGATCACCCACCCCAAGGAAACCATCACGGCCCGCGTCCTGCTGCCCAACGGCGAACAGGATGGGCTCGAGTTGCGCGACGACGGCCAGGGCGGTGATGACCTGATGGGGGACGGCATTTTCACAGGCGTTTTCCGCAACACAAAGGTGAAAGGGCCTTACCGTTTCCATCTGCAGGCCGCCATCAACAAATGGTTCCAGTCCACCGATCGTTTCAGGTACGACGCCGAGTTCATGAGTCCTGCGTTCACCCGCGAGGTCAGGATCTCGGCCGCCGTAGGCGAGCCGGGCGACACCAGGTTCCTGGCGATTGTGGATGTCACGGGATGCACGCTCAAGGGAGCTCTCGTCACGTTCTCGATTCCCGTGACGCCCGCAAGCGCGAGGGTGCCTGGCAACTACAGCATCAAGGGCCTCGAGGTTGTTGGCGCCAGGGTCTTGAGCCCGACACGGGTCCGGCTCGAGACCAGTCTGCAACGGCCCAAGACCCAATACACGCTGGTCGCGTCGAACGTCCGCGACACCGCGGGGAACAGGATTGACGTCCCGGGCAACGCGTTCACCTTCACATCGAGTGAGGAGTGCGTGACGCTCGAATTCACGAGGATCGTGAGCAGAAGCGGCGCTGTCACGGTGGAATGGACGGGCGGGGGCACGCTTCAGGTCGCCCCGAGCGTGTATGGCCCGTGGCAGGACGTGCCCAGAGCAAGCACGCCGCACAAGTTCGAGCCGGCAGCCCGCCAGCAGTTCATGCGGCTGCGAAAATAGACGCGGGGCCGAATGCGGTTTTGCTTTTCTCGATCACGGCACCAGAAGTCCTGCCGCGCAAGGGCACCCACCCTGCAGGCTTTCAGGAGTGGTGGTCAACGACCCCGTCCTCGAAAGACCGAGCGATGATTCAGCGCCCGCGCCGCGCCATGGCGGCTTCGATCTCGTCGGCTTCGAGCGGGATCGTGCTCATCAGGTCGATGTTGCTCTCCTCGCCGATCACGATCGTGTTCTCGAGGCGGACGCCGAGGTTTTCCTCGCGGATGTAAATTCCCGGCTCGACGGTCATCACCCAACCCGGTTGCATCGGTTCGGTGGTGAACCCGACGTCGTGCACATCGAGTCCGATCGGATGGCCAACGCCGTGCATGAAATAGCGCCGATAGGCCGGATTGGCCGGATTCTGCTGCCGGATTTGTCGCGTGGTCAGCAGGCCGAGATGCACCAACTCCTTCTCGATCATCTGCTCCGCTTCCTTTTGCCACTCCTTCACCCGTTTGCCCGGCACGAGCCCCTGGACGCAGCGGCGGAAGACGCGCAGCACCGCGTTGTAGACCTGCCGCTGGCGCCTTGTGAACCGGCCGCTGACCGGAATCGTGCGCGTCAGGTCCGAGTTGTAGTTGGCGTATCCGGCGGCGACATCGAGCAGCAGCAACTCGCCGGCGCGGCACTGGGCCGAGTTCTCGAGGTAATGGAGCACACAGGCATTTCCGCCCGTCGCAATGATGGGTGGATAGGCGAAGTTCCCGTTTCGCCGGATGAACTCGTGGGCGAATTCCGCCTCGATTTCCGTCTCCGTCACGCCGGGTTTGACAAACCTCAGCACCCGCCGAACGCCCTGCTCGGTGATCTCGGAGGCCTTCCGGATGATCTCGATCTCGGGCGGCGACTTGACGATGCGGAGCCGGTGCATCAGCCGGGCCAGTCGCTGGTAATCGTGGAGCGGGTATCGCCGCTGGCAATCGGCCACGAAACGCGCCTCCCGCGTCTCGACCTCGATGACCGCGCGCTTGTGCTCGTTCGAGTTCAGGTAAACGTGCTCGCTCTCGCACATGAGCCGGTGAAAGCGCTTGGGAAACTCGGACAGCCAGTGCACCTGGTCGATACCCGAAAGTTTGCGCGCCTCGTCCTTGCTCAGTTTGTGCCCTTCCCACGTCTCGAGCAGCGGATTCGACTCCCGCACAAAGAGCATCTCGCGCTCCTTGACGTCATCCGCGTCCGGGCAGAGCAGCAGGAGGCTCTCCTCCTGTTCGATGCCGGTGAGGTAGAAGAGGTCCGAGTTCGCGCGCAGCGGGATGGTGCCGTCGGCGTTGGTCGGCAGCACGTCGTTGGCGTTGACAATGACAATCGAATTCGGCTGCAGCAACCCCGTGAGGCGCCCGCGGTTCGACACAAACAACTGGGGATCGGGAGGCGTGTAACGCATGGTCTTGAGTCAGTTGAGATTCACGCCCAGTGACTCTGCGCGCGGCGAGAGACAGAAACAAGCTCGAGTGCGGTAGCGGAGGGATGTGAAATCTCGAGAGTACCAGGTCACACGATGCGGATTGCGTTCTGGACCTGTGCATATGCGGGTTTCAGTTGGCGGCAATCGCACCAAATGATCTGCCAGTCAATCTCGAAGTCATCACAAAACGGTGCATCGCCAATTCATGAAGCCGCAAAGGCCGGAGCGGGGACGGCTCGTCCCCGGCCAACGCGAGTGAAGACGGTATTTGCCGGCGACGGGGCCCTGCCTGCGCCGCAAAGCGCAGCGGCCTGTCTGCCGTGTCGGGCACGGCACAGGCAGGCGCGGCAGGCAGGCCCCCACGCAGCGCACACTCGATTCTCACCGACAACCTCCAGAGACACTGGCCCGGCGCTCAGTGTAAGCGCAAAAGGGTGCGCTTGATCGGAACCAAAACGAGAACGGCTGCCCCCCGTCTGGCCCGGACACTCCACATGCATCGAGAGGAGGTGTGGTCGGGCCAACCCGGGGGGGAGCAGTCTTTCAGGCGCGTTCGGACGGGCGGTGCTGCTCGCAAATCCAGGTGTGGGCCTGGTCAGCCACTTTGGCGAGCAGCAGCAGGTCGTCGCGCCCGAAGCTCTCGGTGGTTTTCCACTGATCGCCGTCCTTGTAGAGGCGGCACAGCGAGACGCTGTAGCGGGTGGTGTCGCCAAACGTGTTCTCCCAGATTGCCGCCTTGATCGCGCCGAGGCGGATGGTCTGGGCCGGCCTGTTGTTGCCGGAAGCGGCCTGCGGGGCCGGTTTGGTCGGCATCTGCGGTTTGGTCATGTTCATGTCGTTCCTCCTTGATGCGGCGGGCGGGGAAGGCCCGAACGCGGTCTCCAACACAGCGCACGCGCGCTGTGTTTCCGCAGTTGCATGAAAGACGCTCCCCGGCGCGCCGTGCCGGTAAGATATGCACCGGGCACGTGTCGTCAAGGGATGCGCTGCCCGGATGCCGTCCGCCCGGGAACCCCACGCAATCCGCCGGAGCGGCCCTGGACCGAATGCTCGAGGCCCGGCGCGGGTGGTCTTTTAGAGTTGGCAAAAGCCCGGAGCGCCTTTCCAATCACGCCCGTGAAATCACAGACCGATTATCTCTGGTTCGATGTGCCCAAACGCCGTGGTTATCTGAGGATTACGGACCAGGTGGAGACGCTGGTGGCCCGAAGCGGAGTGCAGGAGGGCCTGTGCCTTGTCAATGCCATGCACATTACCGCCAGCGTCTACATCAACGATGCGGAGGACGGACTGCTCCACGACTACGATGTCTGGCTCGAGCAGTTGGCGCCGCACGCGCCGACGGACCAGTACCATCACAATCGCACCGGCGAAGACAACGCCGACGCCCATCTCAAGCGTCAGATCATGGGACGCGAAGTGGTGGTGGCGATCACCAAAGGCAAGCTCGACCTGGGCCCGTGGGAACAGATCTTCTACGGCGAGTTTGACGGCCGGCGGCGCAAACGCGTGCTTGTCAAAATCATCGGCGAATAGCCACAGCCCGGAAAGCCGCATCCTCGTCCCGGCACCGGATTCTCGGATGCACGGATCGCCATGCCATCGGCGTGCCCAGCGTCCCAACGGGTAGCGCGTGACGCTCCGAGGCTAATCCAGTCCGTTCTCTTCGCTGCTCTCCCACTTGGGATAGATCTCGGGGGGGACTTCGCCGCGACGGATCAGTTCCTGCAGATCGCGGATGATGGTGCGGCGGGCGACTTTAAATTGGCGGGCCAGGCTCGAAATGTTCGGCCGCCCCTGCGTGTCGGCAAGCAGCCGCCGGATTTCGGTTTGGCGGCTGAGGCGATCGGTCGACCGGCTCAACAGCTCCTCGACATCGACGCGCTTCGACCTTTCGAGGGCTTCGAACTGGCGCACGACTTCCGACTCGCCACACTGCTCGATGGCGATCTGGATCGTGCGCCGCAGTTCATCCAGATCGATCGGTTTGGGCAGGCAATAGTGCGCCCGCCGCGGTCCCTGAAGGGCCTCGATCTGCTGTTGGACCTCGAGGGCGCCTGACACCACGATGATCGGCACGTAAGGCAGCAGCTCCTTGAGTTCGGGCAGAAACTCGAGCCCGAGTTCGCCCCGCGCCAACACGTGATCGAGCAGGATGACGTCCGGACGCTGCTTGGAAACGCAGGTCAGGGCCGCTGATCCGGTCTTGGCCCGGGTCAGGTCGTAGTCGGACAACGCCTCTTCATAGATTTCGTACTGCAGATCGTCGTCTTCGATTACCAGGATGCGCTTCCGGGTCATGGGTTCTCGGCCAGAATGGTCAAAGGCACGCCCCAAGGCAAGTCCGCAGCCGGCGTGTCTGGAAGGACGTGTCTCTGGAGATTGTCGGTGGGAATCGAGTTTGCGCCACGTGGGGCCTGCCTGCCGCGCCTGCCTGTGCCGTGCCCGACACGGCAGACAGGCCGCTGCGCTTTGCGGCGCAGGCAGGGCACGCGGCCTACACCGGGAGTCGCGATCCGGTGTAGGCCCGGTGCCCTCACCGGGCGGCATCACACCGACAACGAGCAGATGCGCCGCTGGAAGGCCTCATCTTGAACGCAGCGTCTTGCCGCCAGGCGAGGCCACCCGGCCCGCGGGAACGGAGAAAGCAGCAATTGCGGACGGGGGGCCATTGGGGGTGCCTATCGGGGGTGCCTTGACATCGGGACTTCCTTTCCAAAGACTGCCCCGCTTTATGGCCGAGCCGAAAACGAACGAGTTGATGGAGAAGATCGTCTCCCTGTGCAAACGCCGCGGTTTCATTTTTCAGTCGTCTGAAATCTACGGCGGAATCAACGGCTTTTGGGACTATGGACCGCTGGGGGCCGATCTCAAACGCAACGTCCGCGACGCCTGGTGGCGGACGATGGTTCAACAGCGCGACGATGTCGTGGGCCTCGACGCGACCATCATCATGCATCCGGACATCTGGAAGGCTTCCGGGCACGTCGACACGTTCAGTGACCCGATGTGCGATTGCCTTCTGACGCAAAAGCGGTTCCGTGCGGACCAGGTCGAGCCTCAGAGCGGCGACGTGCACCGTTATGCCGGCGCCTTCGGCGGCGGCTGGCTCGAAGCCGTGGCCCAGGCCGGAGTCAAAGACGTCCCCGAAACGTTCGTGGGCGGGTACCGGACGCTGACCGTGGACGAGGCGGCACGCCTCCTGGATGCGGTGAAGGGCGCCGGGCTCAATCCGACCTGGCACGTCGACGCATCATTCTCCGTGCTCATTCCCGCAGGCAAGCACCCGGAGTACGCGAACAAGGTGGGACGCGCCTTCTATGCGGCGCGCGGGCTGAGAAATCCGGTCCTGATCCTGGCAGGCACCGAATCGGTCCGGGACTCGATGCGCTACAATCCGGAGAACGGCGCGGAACTGACCGAGCCGCGCCCGTTCAACCTGATGCTCCAGACATGCGTGGGGCCGGTCCAGAGCGCGGAGAACGTGGCGTACCTGCGCCCTGAGACCGCCCAGGCGATCTTCGCCCAGTTCAAGAATGTCCTCGAAACCTCGAGGCAACGGGTGCCGTTCGGCATCGCCCAAGTCGGCAAGGCCTTTCGCAACGAGGTCACGCCGCGGAATTTCACCTTCCGATCCCGCGAGTTCGAGCAGATGGAACTGGAGTTTTTCATCAAGCCGGACGAAGCCATCGAGGCGATTTGCGGGCATGTCGCCCGGGTGGAGGACGGGGCCTGGCAGGGCGAGCCGCAGCCCGACTGGGGCTGGGAAGTCTGGCACAAGTACTGGGTCGAGCAGCGCATCCGGTTCTTCGAATCGGTCGGCCTGCCGCGCGCCTCGCTCGAAGAATACTGGCAAAAGCCCGAGGAACTGGCCCACTACGCGCGGGCCACAGTGGACCTGCTCTACCAGTTCCCGTTCGGGGCCCAGGAACTCGAGGGCATCGCCGCGCGCAGCGATTTCGATCTCTCGCAGCACCAGCGATTCGCCGGCAAGCCCATGACGGTGTTCGACGAGGAGTTGAAGGTCGCCTGGACGAAGCTCGATCAGAATCGAAAGGACGACCTGTGGCGGCGCTACTTCGAGGGGCGGCGCAGCTATCTCTCGAGGACGGGCCTTGAAGCCGAGAAAGCGGTCAGCCAGGCGCGCCTCGAGGCCGATGCGCTGGCCAAGGGCTGGTATGTCCCCCATGTGATCGAGCCGTCCGCGGGTGTCGACCGCCTGATCCTCGCCCTCGTCTCCCATGCCTTCACGGAAGTCGAGAGTGTCGACGACAAGGGCAAGAAGGAAACGCGGCTGATCATGCGCTTCCACCCCCGCGTGGCCCCCATCAAGGTCGGGGTCTTTCCCCTCCTCAAGAACAAGCCGGACCTGGTCCGCACCGCCCGGGCGGTCCGCGACCTCTTGCGTCCGCATCTGATGGTCTTTTACGACGAAACGGGATCGATCGGACGCCGCTATGCGCGCCAGGATGAAGCGGGTACGCCGTTTGGCGTGACGGTCGATTTCGACACGCTCGGCGAGGGCGGGCCCGAACTCCGGGACACCGTGACGGTGCGCGAGCGGGACACGGGGCAACAGGTGCGAGTGAAGATCGACGCCCTCCTGCCCTGGCTTCTCGAGCGGGTGCGATAGACATGGCCGTGCGCCGGGCCCTTCTTCCATTGCCATGACACCGGAACAACCGGCCAAGGCGAAAGCGCTCGGTTTCGCGGACAAACAACTGGCCTTCCTGACCGGACCTGCGCGGGATGCGCGCCCGGCTTGGCTTGGTCTCAAGCTATCGGCTGGTGGACACGTGCGCGGCGCAGTTCGAAGCCCACACATCCTATTACTACTCGACGTATGACCGCGGCGACGACGAGGTCAAGCGCTCGGATCGGCGCAAGGTGATGATCCTGGGCGGGGGGGCCGAACCGCATCGGCCAGGGTATCGAGTTTGACTACTGCTGCGTCCACGCTGCTTCGCCCTCAAGGAGGAACGTCCAATACGCCGTCAAGGGCGAGCGCATCTATGTGCTCGAAGTCAATCCCCGAGCCTCCCGAACCGTGCCGTTCGTGAGCAAGGCCAGCGGCGTGCCGCTGGCCAAGTTGGCCGCCCGAGTCATGGCCGGACGCACTCTGGCCGAACTCGGATTCACTGCCGAGACCTGGCCGGACCATTGGGTCGTCAAGGAGTCTGTCTTCCCCTTCAACCGGATCAGAATCCGCACCACCGCCGTCTACACCGGCATCCCGATTATGACCACCTTGAGCGGCGCCCGCGCGGCGATTCTGCGCATCGCGGCCCTCAAACGCCGCGGCTGTGGAGGCAAAGCTCTCCAGGAATACTCCTGAAACCCCGCCGCCCCTCGACTGCGTCCGGGCCCGGGCGGATTCGCTCAATCGAGCGGACGGATTCGCGCATTCCGGACCTGGACCCGCACGTCGTCGCGGCTCAGCTCCTGAAATCCGATGTGCCCCCGACGCGGACGGAGGCGCAACGCAGGGGCCTCTTCGCCGTTGTGCCGCTTGGCCGACGCCGTCTGGGCGTCGAGATTCACATCCAGAATCTGTTCACCGTTCAGGAGGACGCGAATGTGCGGGCCGCGACAGGTGATCTGGTAGCGGTTCCAATCGGTGGCACGATAGCATTGGCGCCGCGGTGCGACCGCGCGGTAGAGACTGCCGGTCAACTCCGACGGGGTGGCCTCCGGGTTGTAACGGAGGTCGACCATCTGCAATTCCAACCCGTCGAAGGCCGGGTCGCCGAACAGGGGGGCGCGCAGCGCGCAGCCGCTGTTGCCGCGCTCGCCCAGTTTGAACTCATAATCGAGATCGAAGTCTCCGTACTCGGCTTCGCTGATCAGCCACGTTCCGCGTGATCCCGTGTTGCTCAAGACACCGCCGCTCACCCGCCACTCGGTATCAGCCGGAGGCGGATTGCGCAGATCGGCCCAGTGACGCACCAGCCAGCCCTGCGGCACGCCGTCCTCGGGAAACAACGGTCTCCACCCGGCGGACTGGTCGGCAGTGCGGCAACCGGCCACGACGAACGCGGCGATCAGGCCCATCGCGAATCGAAGGTGATGAGGCAGAGTCATCGAGCGGGAACGATTGAGCATCGGGCCAGGGGCTGTTATGGCGCGACGGCCGCTTCCACTTCCTCGGTCTCGAGAAAGCCCTGCAACTGCCGGATTCGGGTCGGATGGCGCATCTTGCGCAGCGCCTTGGCCTCGATCTGGCGGATGCGTTCGCGTGTCACCTTGAACTGCTTGCCCACCTCTTCGAGGGTGCGGGAATAGCCGTCGCCCAGGCCAAAGCGCAATTCGAGCACCTTGCGCTCCCGCTCGGTCAGCGTCTCGAGCACCTGCCCCAGCTTGTCCTTCAGAAGGCTGTAGCTGGTCATGTCCGAAGGATTCTCGGCCGACTTGTCCTCGATGAAATCCCCGAAGTTGGTGTCGTCGCTGTCGCCCACAGGCGACTGCAGCGAGATCGGCTGCTGAGCCATCTTGAGAACGGCACGCACCCGCTCGACCGGCATCTGCATCTCGTCGGCAATCTCCTCCGGGGTCGCCTCGCGTCCGAAGTCCTGGACCAACTGCTTCTGAACCCGCATCAGCTTGTTGATGGTCTCGATCATGTGCACCGGGATGCGGATGGTGCGGGCCTGGTCGGCTATCGAGCGGGTGATGGCCTGGCGAATCCACCACGTGGCGTATGTGGAGAACTTGTAGCCCCGGCGGTACTCGAACTTCTCGACGGCCTTCATCAAACCCATGTTGCCTTCCTGAATCAGATCGAGGAAAGAGAGGCCGCGGTTGGTGTACTTCTTGGCGATGGAGATCACCAGACGCAGGTTGGCCTCCACCATTTCCGTCTTGGCCTGGTGCGCCTTGTACGTGAAGTGCTGAAGCTGCTTGTAGGCATTGAGATAGTCCGTGTGGCTCATCCGGACGAACTCTTCGAGCGCCTGGATCTTCCGACGTTCGGAATCGACGATCGACTGGTGGGCGGGCTTGCGCTGCGACTCGAGTTCCATGACCGCCCTGAGGCTCATCTGGATCTTGTCGTGGATGTTGTCCGCCACCAGCGCCATCTCCTCGATCACCTTCTGCTTGTAGTAAAACTTGGGGAATGTCGCCTGGAGCTTGTTGTCCATTTTCCGGAACTCGGACGACGCCTTCAGCTTCCGGCTCTTGTTGCTCTCCTTCTGCCACCGCGCATAGACCCCGTCCACATGCTGGTCCACCCCTCGGACATCCTTCACGAGCTTGCGCAGGGCGCGCAGGTGGTTCTCCCGACCCTCGATCTTCTTGTCCAGAATCACCCGGTCGAAACGCTCCTTGGGTGGCTCGGAGATCAGCTTCTCGGCCAGGGCAATGTGCTCCTTGCCCGCAAAACCAAAGCCGTAAATGATCCGCTTGACCTCGTTCTCCGCATCTTCGATCCGCTTCGAAATCTCCACCTCCTGCTCCCGCGTCAAAAGCGGAACCTGCCCCATCTGCTTCAAATACATCCGAACCGGGTCGTCGAGGATGTCCAAACGCGCCTTCTCATCCTCTTCTTCCGGTTCCGGCTGCTTGATCCGGTCCACCTCCGCCTGGTCCACAATCTCCACATCCAGGTTCCGCAGGCGGGTATAGACCTCGTCCAGATCATCCGCGGTCACCACCGCGTCCGGCAGCGCATCGTTGATGTCGTTGTAGGTCAGGTAGCCCTGCTCTTGAGCCAGCCGTACCAATTCCTTGATCTTCTCCGACAAGTCGAAACCGCCTGGAGGACGCGCCTCGCCGCCCGTGCCAGTGCCCGAAGGCGCAGCCACAACAGCCGACGCCTCGCCGGTCAGCGCCGCGACCCGTGCCGGAACCGGAAGCACCGGCAGCGACGGCGCAAAGACGACCTCCGCCTTCGGTTTTCTGGACTTGGCACGCGCTTTGGCCACGCGACGGTGGCCGGCGGATTTGGAATGGCCTTTGGGGGAACGGTGTGCGACGGCAGCTTTCTTGCGCTTCTGTCTCGACATAATGTTTGGATAGATCAACCCAGCCCGGGCGAAATCAAGATGGCCCAACACTATTGTGTTTGTGCCTCCCTTAGTCAAGCGGCAGATGCCGCCAGACGGCGCGGGCGCGGCGACACGGTTGTTCTGTTCAAATTCCTGAAGGGTTGCTGTTGTTGAGGTTGGCTCTGCTGCAAGTGAAAAGACCGTGGGCGCGGCGGGGGGACCCCAGTCTCCTTTTGACTGGCTCGTCGATTCGCCCTTGCCAAGAACAGGCCGCAGCCGGACCGCGTTGATCGACTGGTCGGGGCAGCGCGGAAGGGGCGGAGCGAGTCCGGAACGGCTGGGACGCCGCGATCGCCGCGGTCATGGGTCGGTGCCGCATGCTCTGCCGCACCTCCCCCTACCCCAGGCCTAAACCATCCAGAATGCAGAATCGCAGGGGGGCCGGTTCAAAGACTGTCCACGAACTTCTGCATCGCCTCTTCCTGCTGAGCGATGGACTCGACCAGGCGGAACTGGGTGCGGCAGCGGTCGAGGTTGTGATCGGGACGGTGTACTCGGAAGTAGTTGTCGCCCATGAGGTAATCCGCCAGAAAGCGGATGCCGATCGTGTAGGTGATCAGTTTGCCCGAGAACGCCAGATACCGACGCTCGGCCGGGGTGCAGAATCCCTCGACCGCCTTCATGTATCCCTGCGCCAGCGCCTGAAACAAGGGCATCTGCATCTCTACTTTGGAAAGGTCCTTCTCGTCCTCGAGAGTGGGGCTGGTCGTGGTTCGCACCATGTCACCGAAGTCATAATGCACCAGGCCCGGCATGACGGTGTCCAGGTCGACCACACACATGGCGCGCCCGGTTTCCCAGTCGAGCATCACGTTGTTGAACTTCGTGTCGTTGTGGGTGATGCGCTCCGGCACCTCACCCGCGGCGTGGGCATCGAGCAGGGTGCCAATCCAAGGCTCCTGCTTGAGCGCAAACTCGATCTCGCGCGCCGCAGAGTGGGCCCGATTGCAGTGGTCCTCCTCGATCGCGCGCTTGAGGGTCTCGAACCGCTTGCGCGTGTTGTGAAAGTCCGGAATCGTCTCGTGAAGGCGCGCCCCCGGGAGATCGGCAACCAGGGCCTGGAACTCGCCAAATGCCCGCCCGGCTTCGCAAGCCTGGGTCGGCGTCTGCACCGATTCGAACGACTGCACTCGCTCGACGAAGACAAACGTCCGCCAAAACTCGCCGTTGCCGTCGCAATAATAGGCCTTCCCGTCGCGCGTCGGCACGATCGTCAAAGCGCGGCGAGTCATCTGACGGGCAGTCTGGCTCTGAAGCTTGCTGCGCAAGTGGGTCGTCACCCGCATCACGTTTTCCATCACCCCGACGGGATTGCGGAACACGCTTTGATTGATCCGCTGGTGGATGTAACGAACCAGCACGCCGCCCTGATCGTATGTGGCCGTGTAGGTCTCGTTGATGTGACCGATCTTGCACGCCTCGGCGTGCAGAATCTGTCCGTAAATCTGGAATTGCTGGGATATCTCCTGCAAATGCTGCTCGCAGTACAATGGCATATTCGTGGTGCGCATCTCACATCTCGACATGGGCCGGCAAAAAGGACGAAACCCACGCTGGATCGAGATCGCTCAGTCTATCTCTGGCGCGTACACATAGCCTAATGCCGCCCGTAAGCAAGCCATTTCTTGCCCACAGCCGCTTCCCCGGTGCATCTGATCGTTGTCGGTATTCTGTAGCCCGGTGAGGGCACCTGGCCTCCAACGGACGGAGACTCTCACTGTAGGCCGCGTGCCCCACCTGCGCCGCAAAGCGCAGCGGCCTGTCTGCCGTGTCGGGCACGGCACAGGCAGGCGCGGCAGGCAGGCCCCACGCGGCGCAGACTCCATCCCCACTGACAACCTACAGATGCACCGCCGCTTCCCGACCTCCCCGGCGCGCTCTGCGGTAGTGCTTGCTGACGGGCGCTCCGGCTTGTATCGTCTTCTCCATGCTGAGACGCTCAATGTACTGCGCCGGTGCGGCGTTCGGGCTGGCCTGGGCGTTGATGGCCGATGTGATCCAGCTCAAGGACCAGGCGGCAATCACCGGAACGATTCTTGCGGAGAAGCCCGATCAGCTTGTGGTCGACGTCGGCTACACTGTGTTGATCGTGCCGCGCGAACGAGTGGAGACCATCACTCGGACCGGCGCGGGAAATGCCCCTTCCGAGCCGGGTCGTGAATCCGCGGCCGGCCCGAAGACGGCGGGCACAGGCGGCTCCGCCCCGGACGCGGGGAACGCCACGGTCGCGCCGGCGCCGGGATTGAGCGGCGCGGCCGGACGGGGCGGTCTGTTTGCAGCATCGAGCGGGGCCGGACAGGACAGGTCGGTGCGCGAGTTGGTGAAGGAACTGGGCGAGGCGGTGGTGCAGGTGCGCGCGCCGAGCGGATTGGGATCGGGTTTTTTCATCAATGACGAAGGGTATCTCATTACGAATTTCCACGTGATCGAGGGCGAGACGCAGATCTCGGTCGAGGTGTATCATCAGCGAAACGGCGAACTCGAACGTAAGACGTACAAGCAGGTCAAGATCGTTGCCATGAACAAGTTTCAGGACCTGGCGTTGTTGAAAATCGAGGATGCGGGGGCGCCCAGGTTTGTGTCGGTCGTGCTCGGAAGCACGCGGACCGTCGCGGTTGGGGAGCGTGTCTTTGCGATTGGCAGCCCGCACGGACTGGAACGTACCGTCACCGAGGGGATCTTGAGCACCAAGACCCGGCAGTTGCAGGGGGAACTCCTGCTTCAAACCAGCGCTCAGATCAACCCGGGCAACAGCGGCGGCCCGCTCTTCAACCTGCGCGGCGAAGTCATCGGCGTCACCAACATGAAGATCAACTTCGGCGAAGGACTCGGTTTTGCCATCCCGGTCGAGCGCGTGCGCCATTTCCTCGAAAACCGCGACGCGTTCGCGTACGACAACGACAACCCCAGCAACGCCTATCGCTACCTCGAACCGCCGCGGCGGCTGCAAAAGGCGATCGGGCAGCCCGCGCTTTGATACCACCTCGGACGGCCACCGGCTCCAGAGCCCCAGACCCAGTCAGGAACACATGAAAACAACGCTTCTGAATTCGCTCTTCGCCTTCACCCTGCCTCTCGCCCTCTGCACGGCGCGGGCGGATATCCCGCCCGCCGAACGCCTCCTGCCAAGCGACACCCTCGCCGTGCTCTGCGCGCCGGATTGGTCGAAAGTGACGGCCGCCCGGCAGCAGGCCCCCTTCGCGCTCCTGTGGAAGGACCCGGCGATGCGCCCCTTCTGCGACAAGTTCCTCGCGAAGCTCACCAGCGATGTCGTCGCCCCAATCGAGCGCGATCTCGGCGCCAAGCTGACGGACTACGCCGACCTGCTCCAGGGGCAATTCACCCTCGCAGTCACCCGCAACGGCTGGACGGGTGCGGGCGAACCTCTGCCGGCATTCGTTCTGACGCTGGACGCCCGGGACAAGGCCGATCTCCTCAGAAAGAACCTCGCCGACGTCAAGCGCAAGCTGACAGACTCGGGCCGGAAGACGCGCACCGACACCATTCGCGGCGTCGAGTTCACGACCGTCATTCTCGACCGGCCGCAACTCGAAGGGGGTCTCGGCACGATCGGCGGCGCGGGCGCCGGGGCCGGGAGCGCAAACACCCAGAAAAGCGGAGCGGCGTCTGCCGCATCGTCGCCCTCGGGACAAGCCGGATCGACGATCGAGTTGAGCGTGGGACAGGCGGATTCGGCGCTTCTTGTGGGCACCAGCACCAAGGTGCTTGAACAGGTCCTGGCGCGCATGGCGGGCGCAGGCGGAGGCGCCCTGGCAGACCTGCCGGCGTTCGAGGCGGACGCGAGCGGGGTTTTGCGTGACAGCTTGTTGTACGGCTGGATTCACTTCGCACCCATCGCCGAAACTCTGGCGCGCCTGTTCCCGGCGGGCGAGGGAACACCCGACGGGGAACCGGCCGCGATGATGGCATTCGGCCTGGACAAGATGCTCGGGGCACTCGGGCTGAGCTGCCTCAGAACACTGGCCTTCAATGCGCGCCAAAACGCCGAAGGCGAGTTCTTCGATTTCTATCTCGGCGTCCCCGAAGAGACCCGCAAAGGCCTCTTCGCCGTCCTGAATGCCACGCCCAAGGACGCTTCGCCGCCAGCTTTCGTCCCGGCTGAAGCCGTCAATTTCAGCCGCTGGCGCGCGGACGGCCAGCGCATTTGGGCGTCGGTGGAAGCCATCGCCAACGAGATTGCGCCAGGCATGCTCGGCCTGGTTGTCATGCAGGTCGAGGCGATGATCAAGGAGCGGTCGCCCGCCTTTGACCTCAGAAAAAACCTGATCGCGAACCTCGGTGACGATTTCATCTCCTACCAGAAGGCTCCGCGAGGAACTGCGCTCGACGACCTCATCAGCCCGCCCTCGGTGACCTTGATCTCCTCGCCCAATCCTGATCAGCTCCTCCAAGGCCTCAAGTCGGTCCTGTCCATGCTCGCAGCGCCGCTGAGCAGTGCCGGCTTCAAGGAGCGCGAGTTCCTCGGTCGCAAAATCCATTCCCTCCCAATGCCCACCCTGCCGACCAAGGAGGGGAGCGCGGCGGCTGAAGAGAGCGTCCATATGACCGCCAGCGGAGGCTACCTCGCCGTCTCCACAGACGCGGCGTTGGTCGAGGAATACCTGCGCAGCGGAGAGACAAAACCCAAACCGCTCGCCGCACTGCCAGGCCTGAGCGAAGCGGGCGGGAAAGTGGGCGGCATGGCCACAGGCCTCTTCGGCTATCAAGACGACGTCGAAAACCTCCGGACCCTCACCGAAATCCTGCGCAACAACGGCGACCTGATATCGCAGGCCCTGGCCACGAGCCCGATCGGACCAAAGTCGGGCGAGCCGGACAAGGCGTTGAAGGAGTGGTTCGATTTCTCGCTGCTCCCGCCCTTTGAGAGAATCGCCAAGTACTTTCACCTGACGGTCTACGCCGGCCAGACCTCGAAGGAAGGGTTCACGCTCAAGACCTTCAGCCCTCGTCCGCCCAAACTGAATCCCTAGCGAGACGCACCCCGGACCGATTCGAATGAAGCGATCGAAACAACCGACCGTCGGCCCATGACCGTCACGCTGTACATCCCGTGCTTCATCGATCTGATCTACCCGCAGGTCGGAATCGCGATGGTGCGCATACTCGAGAAACTCGGGCACCGCGTCGAGTGTCCCGAGAGTCCCGCGTGCTGCGGCCAGCCCGCGTTCAATACCGGCTACTGGGACGAAAGCCGCGCCACGGCCGTGAAGGTGCTCGATCAACTGAAGGACGCCGAGGTCGTGGTGATCGCCAGCGGCTCGTGCGGCGCGATGATCAAGGTGTTCTACCCGGACCTGTTCGCCGGGACGCCGCAGGAGGGACTGGCCAGGCAGGTCTCGGCCAAGTGCTTCGAGTTCTCCCAGTTTCTCGTGGACATGCTGGGCGTGACCGATCTCGGAGCCCGGTTCCCCCACAAGGTCACTTACCATGACGGCTGCCACAGCCTCCGCGAAATGCACATCCACGCCGCGCCGCGCCAACTGATGGCCCGAGTGCAGGGACTCGAACTGGTCGAGATGAAGCAGACCGTCTGCTGCGGCTTCGGCGGCACCTTCTCCGCCAAGTTTCCGATGATCTCGACGGCCATGGGCGAGGTGAAGTGCGAACTCGCGCTCGAGACCGGGGCCGAGTATGTCGTGTCGAGCGATTCGAGCTGCCTGATGCACATCCAGGGGCTGATCGATCGCCGCCGCCAGCCGCTCAAGACTATCCACCTCGCCGAGATCCTCGCGCCCGCATGAGCGCCTCCGCCTCCCAATTCAAACGGGACGCCGCCCGGCTGACCGCCGACCTGCGCCACCGGGCGCTCATCCAGACCGCCCTCGGCAATTACGAAATCAAACGCGACGAGAAGAAGGCGCTCTTCCAGGACTACGACGGGGCGCGCCAGCTCGCCGCCGAAATCAAGTGGGAGGCCATCAATCGCCTCGACCGGCACCTCGAACAGTTCGTGCGCGAACTCGAAACGCGGGGAACGAAGGTGCACTGGGCCACAACCGCGCGTCAGGCGTGCGACATCATCGTCGGTATCGCCCGAAGCAGGCGCGCGCGCTCGATCGTCAAGTCGAAGGCCATGACCGCGGAGGAGATCCACCTCAACGCCGCCCTCGAACAGGCCGGGTTCGAAGTGGTCGAGTCCGATCTGGGCGAGTTTATCGTCCAGCTCCGCGACGAACCGCCCTACCACATCGTCTTCCCGGCCATGCACCTCACCCGCGGCGAAATCCAGCGCACCTTCAAGGACAAGCTCCACGACGCGCCTTCCGACAACCCGGAAGCTCTCACCATGGTCGCCCGCCGCGTCCTGCGGCAGAAGTACGTTCAGGCCGATATCGGCCTCACCGGCGCCAATTTCGCCGTTGCGGAGACGGGCATGATCTCGGTCACGGAAAACGAGGGGAACGCGCGCCTCACCGCCGCGCTGCCCAAGACCATGATCACGCTGCTCGGCATCGAGAAGATCGTGCCGCGGCTGGACGATCTGGCCCTCTTGCTGCCGATGCTCGCGACGGTGGGCGCCGGCCAGCTCATCAGCGGCTACAACACCCTCTACGGCGGCCCGCGCCAGCCCGGCGAATCTGACGGCCCCGAGGAGTTCCATGTGGTGTTGCTCGACAACAACCGCACCGCCCTCCTCGCCAATGCCGAGCAGAGAGACGCGCTCCACTGCATCCGCTGCGGTTCTTGCCTCAACGTCTGCCCAATCTACCGCCACGTCGGCGGCCACTCCTACGCCACCACTTACCCCGGCCCGATCGGCGGCGTGATCACGCCCAACCTGCGCGGCCTCCAGGACTGGAAACATCTGTCCTACTCCTCCTCACTCTGCGGAGCTTGCACCGAAGCCTGCCCGGTCAAGATCGACTTGGCTCACCACCTCCTCCAAAACCGCCGCAATGCCTCGCGCCGCAAACCGATCTGGTGGCAGAAGATCGCCTTCAAGCTCTTCGCCCCCGTCGCCAATGGCCGGATTCCCTGGATGCTGGTGACCAAGGGGGGACGCTTCGGACAGCGGTTTCATGGCCTGATCAAGGGCACACGGATCGATCCGGCGTATTGCTGGACCCGGACGCGCGACGTGCCGCGCATAGCAAAACAGAGCTTCAAGGAATGGTGGAGAGAGACGCGCAAATGACCGCCGCCAGCCGTCCGCCCACAATGCCATGAACGAACGCGAACACATCCTCGCCCGCATCAGGGAGGCCCTGACAATCTCTGCTCCCGTTCCGGGTTCTCATGATGGTCGGCCCCGCCGGAACGGCCTGCCCACCAGCGCCGACCAGCGCCGTGTCCTGCCCGCCGTCGGGGATTCCTTTGACGCCCGCGCGTCCCTGTTCGCCAGAAACGCCGCCGATCTCCACGCCGAATTCAAGCTGCTCGCGAACCCCTGCGACCTGGCAGCCGAGCTGAAACGCCTGGCCGCGGCCGAACAGTGGGATCGCGTGGCCAGCCACCGGGGCGCATTGACCGACCCGGCGTGCGCGGCCCTTGGCCTGCCCGTGCTCCTCACGGACGAGCCTTACGACAAGACCGAGCTCGAACGATGTCCCGCCGGGCTCTGCGCATGCGATGCACTCGTGGCCCAGACGGGCAGCGTCCTGGTCACCAGCCGCAGCGCCGGCGGACGCGCTCTGTCTGTCCTGCCGCCCCATCATGTGGTTCTTGCTCGACGCGACCAGTTGGTGGCCGATTTGCCGGAGGCGTTCGCCCTGCTCAGGTCGAAATACGGCGCCGATTATCCGAGCATGATCTCATTGATCACGGGCCCCAGCCGGACCGGCGACATCGAACGCATTATCGTCCTTGGGGCCCACGGCCCCAGGCAACTGACGATCCTCTGTTTTTAATGCTATGATCACCAAACCAAACCAAAGCAGGGGCGCCATTCGCCCCGGCTTCACCCTCATCGAACTGCTCGTCGTGATCGCGATCATCGCGATCCTCGCCGGCATGCTCCTGCCCGCCCTCAGCAAGGCCAAGGCCAAGGCCACGGGCATCGTCTGCATGAGCAACACCAAACAACTGGCGCTCGCGGTGCTCATGTACACCCACGACAACGCCGATTGGTTTCCACCCAACCGGGACGGCGGCACGAAGGATGTGAACGTGAGCTGGGTGGCCGGATGGCTGGATTGGAATACGGGCAACACGGACAACACCAACACCTACTTCCTCCTAAAGGCCAAGATCGGCGCCTACACAAGCGATGTCGGCATCTACCGCTGTCCGGCTGACAATTACCCCGTCAATATGGGCCGCACCAAAGCGCTCAGGGTCCGCAGCAATGCCATGAACGGTTTCATCGAGGGCGGCGCTTACAGCCTCAATACGGCCAGCGGCTCGACATGGTACCCGAATTACTGCATGTACAACAAGGTGTCCGATGTGATCAGACCGGCGCCGGCGCAGTTGTGGATGCTCAACGACGAGCACCCCGACAGCATCAATGACGGATGGGAAATCACCAACGTCACCGACCCCAACAATTGGACCGATCTGCCGGCCAGTTACCACAACAACGCCTGCGGGTTTAACTTCGCCGATGGTCATAGCGAGATCAAACGCTGGCTCGAGAAAAGCACCGAAGTGAAAATCCGGCGCACCCAATACAACGGCTTCCCCGCCCCGAAGAGTCGGGACATCAGGTGGGTCATCGAGCGCTCCACGGCGTTGAGATGACCGATCACGGGCACGACGCCGAACCCCGCCAGTCGTGCGCCTGGCGGATCAGGAGCCTTGCCTGCGGGGCGGGGGGAGCAGTTCCCTGTCCGGCAGGGAATGAAAACCGCGCATTCATCAGGAATCCAAGCCGATCCAACCGCACGCCCCCCTCAGAAGCGGCTCCGTGACCCCATGAATGGCCGCAGGAAGCGTTCGGCTGCCAGATCGGCGAATCTCAAGCCGCGGTCTGTAAGCTGGAAGCGGTCGGGGCGCAGCTTCGCCAGGCCCTGGCGTTCGAGTTCGGCCATGTCGTTTCGCCACTCGACTCGCAGGTCGAACCCGGTGACGCGGAGGAACTCGTCAAATGGCCAGCCGGCGTTCATGCGCAGTCCGAACGCGGCCGTCTCGCCGGCCCGGCTCATCGGGGAGAGCGTTTCGGTGGACTCGAAGGCGCGCTGGCCCTTGGCGAGGAGCTGACAGTAGAGGTGCGTGCTGGACCAGTTTTTGGTGCGCACGCCGCGGACATAGCTGGTCGCGCTGGGGCCGAGTCCGTAGAACGACCCGCCGCGCCAGTAGTTGACATTGTGCCGGCAGGCGCGATCCGGGACTTCGCCCAGGGGCTGGGGGCCGAGATGCTTTGCGAAGTTGGCCACTTCGTACTGGCGATAGCCGTGTGCAGCGGCCTGGGCGGCCAGTTCCTCGAACATGTCGCAGGCGAGATCATCGTCGACGTCGAGGCGACTGGCCTTGAGCTGTTGGAACAGGGGGGTGTCTTCCTCGTAGATGACTTCGTAGGAGGAGAGGTGTTCGCTGCCGAGGGCGATCGCCTCGCGGAGTGTGGCGCGCCACACCGGCATTGTCTGGCCCGGGATGGCGAACATGAGATCGAGGTTGAGATTGTCGAAGCCCGCGCGCCGGAGTGTGTCAAAGGACCGGAACACCATGTCGCGGGTATGGATGCGGCCGAGGCGTTCAAGGAGGGGTTGGTCGAGCGATTGGACGCCCATCGAAATGCGGTTGACGCCGTGGGATTCGAGGAGTTTGGCCTTGTCGAGCGACACGGTGGCGGGATTGGTCTCGACCGTCCACTCGTCGGCGCCGAGCAGATCGAGCCGGCCCATGGCGTCGAGGATTCGTTCCCACTGGCGGAGGTTCAGGAGCGAGGGGGTGCCTCCGCCGAAGTAAACGGTGCGCGGGCGCAGGTCGGGGGCGACCAGTTCCAGCTCGCGGATCAGGGCCGTGACGTATTGATCGATCAGGCTGGCGTTGGCGGTCTCCGAATAGAAAGCGCAATAGTGGCATTTGCGGGCGCAAAACGGCACATGGATATAGAGGTGACCGATCGGTGCACTCGGCGGCTTCGGCGCGTTTGGGCGAAGGGAACGTGCTGGGACCATCATCCTTCCTCTCCGCCCTCACACGAACTCGCCCATGAACCGGCCGGGAGGCGAGACGTCTCGTCCCCTGCCGTAACCGGGGACAGGCAGTCCCCGCTCCAGAGGTTCTGGGCCCTCATGCGGCTTGGATCGTTGAATGACCAGGCGATCCATGTCGGGACCCTGAGCGGCGAGTTTCAACTCCATCGGAGGTCAAATGTCTTGCCGTCTTGAGTGCGATCGCCCCCCAACGGCGCGGAGGATCATTCGGATAAAGCAGCGAGTCGAGCACGATCACGCGGTGCATCCGTTCGTTTCGGTGTAATGCCGCTCGGTGAGGGCACCGGGCCTGCAACGGATGGCGATTGCCGGAGGGGCGCCGCCTGCCTGCCGCCTGCCTGCCGCCTGCCTGCCGGCAGGCAGGGCAGGCAGGGCAGGCAGGGCAGACAGGTCCTCGTCGCCCGCCAAACAGGGTCTGCAACTCTCATCGCCGCGGACGAGGACGTCCCCTATCAGATCGGTTCATGTCCACTGGGCAGTCTAAAAGGGAACGGGCGGCTCTGTCGCGCGGCTCAGTTGGCGAGCCGGAGGTGGCTGAGGCGAAAGAGGGCGCCGCGCGGTTCGTTTGGGAGGCAGGCGACGTCCCAGCCGTGAGCCAGGACGATCTGGTGGACCACGGCGAGGCCCAGGCCGGTGCCGCGCTCGGTGGTGGTGAAGTAAGGTTTGAAGATTTCCTCCCGGTGTTCGGGCGGCACGCCGGGGCCGTCGTCGCGGATGTCCAGGCGCGCCTCGGTGGCGCTGGTCTTGTCGGCACTGACGCGGATTTCGCCGCCTGTGCCCACTGCCTGGGTGGCATTGAGGAGGAGGTTGAACAAGGCTTGGCGCAGGAGTTGTTCGTCCGCCTCGACCGAGGGCATGTCGTGGGTGACTTCGAGCCGCACCTTCTTCTCCTCGACATCGAACCCGAGGGCGCGCACGACCTCGCTGACGACCGAGTTGAGGTTGACGGCCGTGCGGCGCACCTCGCGCGGGCTCGAGTAATTGATGAACTCGTTTAGTTGGGCCGTGACGCGATCGGTTTGGGCGATAATGCCGTCGGATTGTCGCCGGATTTCCGGGGAAGCGTTGGCCTGTTTGGAGAGCATCTGGGCGAGGCCGCGGATGACGTTGAGCGGGTTCTTGGTTTCGTGGGCGAGGCCCGCGGCGGCCAGGTTCATCTCTTTGAGGCGGGCGTTGAGTTCCGAGGCGCGGATCAGGCGCACTTCGAGTTCCGAGGTCTTGGTCAGGCTCTGCCACGCCAGACCCAGGCCCGCCACCGAGATCGCCGCCATCGCGCTGATGATGGCGCGCAGCCAGAAGTCCTGCCGGACGGACGCCTGCAGCGATTGAGTCGAGAGAACGAGCAGGAAGCTATGGACGCCCTTCTGCTGGACGGCGGTCTTGTATTGTTGCTCGCTCATCCAGAACGGGCGCCCGAACGGGTAGCCGTCTGGCCCGCCGCGTCCGCGCCACCCCCGCGGGCGTCCGGGATTGTCGCGGTCACTTTGCCTGTCGAGCGAAGGAGGCTGGTTGGTGAAATGGGGAGGGGGGGCATTCGGAGGAGGGCCGGGGAACATGCCGGCGGGGCTGTTGGTGCCGAAGGGTCTGGGCATGTCTTCGCGCTGGAGGACGAGCGTGGGCTGGGACTCACTGATCTCGGCGGTCACATTGGTGCCCAAGTCGACGAGGTTCATCAAGGTGACGGTGCGGTCGGCCCAGTATTCGCGGCTGGGATCGAGGTCGCGCGTGGTGAACTCGATGGGGGATCCGGCCGAAGCGACGACGTCGCCCAGGTCATTGAGGACAGCCACGGCGTTGAGTTCGCCAGGTCGGATCAGGGAGCTGAGAGCGGACTCGAGGCGTTCCCTCGAAATGATGCCGAAGCGGCGTTGCGAACGCATGACCAGGCCGACGGTGTTCGAGATGTCTTTGGCGCGGTCGATGAGCGTCTGGCGGGCGGCGCGCTGGACCCGTTTGTGTTCAATCGCCTGCCACGCGACAATGACCAGCCAGACTGCCGCCAGCACGCCGATGACCAGTCCTGTGCGTCGTTCGAGGTTCACGTGGGGTCCCATGTCGATGTGCGCGGCGCTACGTCTTTTTCTTCTTGGCTTTTGTTTTGGAGGGAGGGCTCGTGCCTTTGACTGGAACGCTGTCGATGAAGCGGTTGAGTTCCTCCTCGGTGAACGCCTTGGGAACGATCTGCGCGTCCGAGCGGGCATCCTGCGTCAACTTGGCCGTCTCGATCGGCGTCCGCACGATGTGCGGCGTGAGAAAGATCAGCAACTCCGTCTTCTCGTCGTTGGTGACCGTCCGCCGAAATGCAAGTCCTAGGAGCGGGATATCGCCCAGGAGAGGAATCTTGCTTTGGCTTTGGCTCTTGGCCGTCTGCATCAGGCCTCCAATCACGATCGTCTGGCCGTCGGGCGTCACCACCACAGTGTCGGCGGATCGCTGGTTGATGATGGGTGAGCCGACGCTGTTGGTGCCGGTGGTGATGGCGACCGTTTCCTCGGAGAGGTTCGAGATTTCGGGGGAGACGATCATCTCGACCAGGCCGTCGGATGTGACAAAGGGGGTGACGCGCAGGATGATGCCGATGTCGGTGTACTCGATGGCGTTGCGCTGGTTGCCGAAGCTGTCGTAGTTGACTCCTGTGATCAGGGGAACGGACTGGCCGACGGTGATCGTGGCTTGCTGGTTGTTGCGGGCCAGGATGGTCGGGCGGGAGAGGACCTCGAGCTTGCCCGCCTCGGCGATGGCGCGGAGGGTGGCTTCGTAGTTGCTGCCGACGACATTGAAGATGCCGGAGCCGGACGTGATTCCGGGAACACCCATAAACTGCTGGAGGACATTGGCCGTCGTGTCAGTGTGGATTGTTTTGGTCCAGGTGCCTTGTACGCCGAGGTCGGCGCCTTTGCGGTGGGTCACTTCGAGGAACACGACGTTGATGAGGACCTGGGGCGCCGGGCGATTCAGGTTGGTCACCACCTGGCTGATGCTGCTGGCGGTTTCCTCGTCCGTGATGACGATGAGTTTGCGCGTTTCCTGATCGTAGGAGACGGTCGCGCCGCCCATTTCGGTGCTGGTGGGATAGGTCGTGGTGCTGCGCGACCGGCCGGCGGTGCCGCCGCCGGAACCGAATCCCTGGCCCCAGGCGCTTCCTGCGGCCAGGAGCCCGAGACTCAAGCCGAGGACCGCGACGCGCTTCATCGAGTTTCGCATAATCTGCCTTTTCATGAATGGCCTCACTGGGGGCGGGCTTGCTTAACGGCTGCCTGTGCCTCTGAAGGTGCCAGTCCGACCGCCCGTGTTCTGGCGGGTCTGGGTCTGGCGAGTGTTCAACTGATTGACGTTTTGGCGCTGGGTTGTGCTGGTGCGCCGCATGCTCGAACTGCTGTAGTTTTGCTCCGGAAACAGGCTCTGGATCACCTCTTGAACGGTCTGAGGATCGGTATTCTCGACGTCGTAAACGAAGACCTTCTGCTTCTTCGCCGGGTCGGCGTCGAGTTGACTGATCATCGGAACGATCTGCTCCATCATGGACTGTGAGGCGCTGACCACAACCGACTTGGTGCGCGGGTCGGCGACGGCGATGACCTGGGTTTGTTTCAGCAGGCGCTCGTTGCTGGTGGAGGAGGAGGCACCCATCATGTCGATGCCGCCAGGGCCGCCCATGCGGCCTCCCGCGAAGCGCATTTGCGAACGGCTGTTTTGTGTGTTCGCAGTGTTGGGGAACAGGTTGGAAAGCAGGTCGGCCATCTCCTGCGGGTCGGCGTGCTTGAGCCGAAACACGTGCAACTCGGTCACGTCCTCGATCTCGACGTCGACGGCCTTGACCAGTTCCTGGATCGACGGCATCACGTCTTCCGGTGCGCTCACCACCACGGCGTTGCTGCGCTCGTCGGCGACGGCGATCACCCGGCTCGATCCGGCGCGTCCCGCCGAGTTGGCGTCGTTTCCGCCGCCTTCTGGGCCCCGTCCGCCCGGGCCTCCGCCCATGAAGCGATTGAAGAACTGGGCGCGCGGGTCGTTCGAGCGCGAGGAGGTATCCTGCGACGCGAACACCTCCTTGATGGCTGCGGCCAGCGACTTGGCGTCGGCATACTGAAGGGCGAAGACGCGGATGACATAGGTGCTGGCGATCGACGTGTCGAGGGCCCTGATGATCTGGGCGACGCGGCGGATATTCGTCTGGGTGTCGGTGATCAGGAGCGCGTTGCTGCCTTGATTTGCCGTGACCGTGGCCGAGGACGGAATCAGCGGCGCCAGGTCGGTGGCCAACTGGGTGGCGTTGATGAAGCGGACGGGAACAACCTGGGTGACGATGTCGTCCTTCTTGGGAATCTGCTCCGGATCGTTGCCGCTGACCACGGGAATGTCGCGTTTCTTCGCGTCGCCCTGACTGATCACGGTCAAGATGCGTCCGTTGCGCAGGGCCGCATATCCGTTCTTGTTCAAAACCGTGCTGAGCAGGGTCAAGGCCTCCTCTTGGTCGAGTGGCTGGTTGCTCCAGACATCCACTTTGCCGCGCACGTCGGTCTCGAGGACAATGATGAACCCGGCGGCTTCGCTCAGGTAGTTGAGCACCATCTCGAGGGGAACGCCGCGGAAGTTGAGGCGCAGTCCCTTCTCGCCGGGCTTGACGGGCTGGGCGGGCGCCGAAGGAGTGTCCAGAGCGCCCGAGGCCGCTTCGGCGGAGGGCAAGGCGTCCGTGCCCTTGGGATTTGACGGGTTCGCAGCCGGGGCAGCCGCGGGCGCATCGGGCGGATTGCCCGGTGCGGCGGGCTCGTCTTCCGGGGTGGCGGGCGGCGGTTCATCCATTGGCAGCCCATCCATGTCGGCATCCGGGTCGTGATTGTCGGGATCCGCCTCCTCGATTCGAGCCGGCGGCGCGGGTTGCGCTTGAGGTTCGGCCTGGGGCGGCGTCATGTCCGGCACCGGTTGGGCGTCCGGGGCGAGATTCTCCCCTTCCGCTTCATCGAACTGTGCCGGCACGGTGTCGGGCGGCGCATCTTGAGGCGGGGCATTGGGCGCCGGTTCGGAGCCGAAGAGGGCCACAGCCAGAGCCAAGCCAGCGAGCCCGGGGAGGGCCATGAGCACGGTGTCAAGAGTCTTCATTACATCTCCCTTTCTCGTTTCTCGAGCAATCGTTTCAAAGCTTCACTCGTATCACTGCTGGAACTGCTGGAACCGCTCTCGGTTCGACTGCTCTCAGTCGGTCTTCCAGACGCGCTGTCTGAGCTTGCGGCGGCGGGCCGGGCGGTCCAACCCCCGGGCGATTCGTCTCGGGCGGCGACTTTCCATTCGCCGCCGTCTTCCCGTCGCAACTGGGAACCAACCTTAAGATCGAGGCGGTTGCCTTGAACGTCCAGTCTGACGTGGTTGGCGCCGATGTCGAGGACCTTGAGGTCGGCAATGGTTCCCCCTGGTTTGAGGGTTGCGCGGTAGCTGGGGTCTGAGCCGTCGAAGAAGGCGAACTGGCCCTTCTCGTAGCTCATTGTGCCCAGGAGGGCGACTGTATCGACTCGCGAAGGGCGGGGCGTTTCGCGGCGGCGGGGTGCACGTCCGGAGCGATTGGCATTGAAGATGTTGCGTTCGCTGATGATGCGGAACCCCTCGTAGTTGTCTTGTGAGGAGGCACCGGACTCTTCGGCAGCCTGGAGACCCGGGCCGCCCCAGGCGATCAGCGCCAGAATCCCGACCGACATCGAAATCGCTTGGAGGGCTTTCATGATCCGGGGGTTTTCAGCAGAAGTCCGCTCACCTGGAGCCCGAGCGTCAGTTGTTCGCCATCGGTGTCGCGGGCGGTGAGTTCGACGACATCGACCTTGATGGCGAGCGGGTCGGCCTCGGCCTGGTAGAGGAATCGGGTGAGAGCCGACAGGTTCCCGGCGGCGTCGGCCCGGCATTCGTAGGTCATGGAATCTCCCGCCGCCCGCTTCCATTGTGGGCGCAGGGAGCTGATGCTGACTCCGCTATCGCGGGACCAGCGGTCGAAGGCCTTGAGCACCTGGCTTTCAGCGACTGAGATCTCGCTGTCCAGGGTGTTGGTCCGCATCGTGCTCCAGCGGCTCCGAATGGTCTCGTCCCGTTCAATCAGCGCCACACCCTGTGTGACGGATTGTTTCAACCCGGCGATCCGCTCCGCACGGGCCTTCCATGTCTTGGTCAGCGGCGTCAGCAGCAGGCGATCGCCGGCGAGCAATGCGACGCTGAGAATGGCGACAATGGCCAATCCCTGCTGGCGGCTTTTGACTGGGCCTAGATTCACGATCCCCCTCCTTCCACCCAACGGAAATTGAATGTGAATTCCAGCGGCGATCGCCCGCGCATCTGTTCCACGCGCACGTCCGAAACCTGCTTTGCGGTCTGGAGACGTTCGAGTGTTTGGATGAGCGCCTGATGATCCTGCGCCGTGCCCGAGCAGGTGACCGACGTGGCATCCCGGATCTCGACGGTCTTGGCGGAAACGGCCCCGTCCTCGGGGAACGCTTCTGTGAGTTGGCGAAGCACAGTCAGCGATCGCATGGAATCGTCAAACCAGGGGCGGTACAGCTTGATCTGCTGTTGGATCTGCTCGAGGGCCGTCGCGCGCGCCTTGATGGCCTGCCATTGTTTGTCCCAATGCCAGAGTTGCCATTGCTGATAGAGAAAGCCCAATGCGAGGCACCCGGCCGCCGCCCCCGCCGCCGCCCCCGTCCAAACCAGCTTGCGCGAGCTGTAGCGCGAGGTCAGCCGTTGCCAGGCGCTGACCCGCGGAGGCAGAAACTCGAATCCGGTCTTTGGCTCCGTCAGGCCCTGCACGGCGAGCGCCAGCGCCGCCGACACGGGTGTTCTCGGAGGCAATTGCAACCCCGTATCCGATGCCGAGTAATCCCGAACCTGCTCGACGACGATGCCCATTGGCTCGAAGCGCGGGCGCAGATGCTCGACGAGTGCTTCGGCCGAGTTGTCGCGTCCGAAGACCCGCAGGCGGCGGACTGCCTCCCGGAGATCGGAGGGCAACTGGCCCAGGGTGACCCGCGTCTCGCGCGCCACCTGGTCGGCCTGCAATTGGGGCGTGCCGCCCTCGATCTCGAACACGCCTTCGAGAGTGCGCAACACGGCGACCCCGCCGCCGCACGAGACCTGCAGGCCGATGCTGTGGTCGCTCGGGGCAAGGGCCATGACGCCCTGCGACGCCTCGGCATTCGCGCGCTGCAGGCTCGCGATGCCGAGCGAGAAGCTCACGGGACGAAGCTGGGCGGCCTGCAGGACCGCTTCGAGCCGTGTCACGTGGTCGCGCGGAATGGCCACAAGCGTGGCACAGGCGGCTCCGCCCGGGGTGCGAAACCGGGATTGCGCCATCAAGAGGGCTTCGGGCGCATACGGGAAGCCGCGCTCGGCCTCGATTTGCAGGAACCCGTCGATGTCGGCGGGAGGCAAGTCAGGCAGCGGCACCTGGATGGTCAGGGCCCAACCCAGAGGGAGGCCGACGGCGCATCGCCGCTCGCGGATTCCAGCGGCATCCAGGTGTTTGCGAATCTCCCGTCCGACGAGTTCGGGGGCGTCCGTCAACAGATCGAGCGAGAGCGTGGCGCCGAATGCGGCCTTGACCTCGCCGAAGCCGTTCGTGCGCCGGACCAGCACACCCTCGAGGCGGCCGGCTTCGAGGGCCAGGCCCAACAGGGTGCCGCCCGGGCCGCGCTGGAAGGGAACATGCTTAAGCCAGGTCTTCATCGCATTCGGTTCGCAAACAGGGCCGAATCGTAGTCGGTCGCTCCCAGCGCCCAGCCCAGATGGGTCACGTCCAGGCGTCGGATGAACATGGGCGTGCCGTCTGCCGTGTCGCACAGCCAGCGCACCCGCCGATAGCCGCGTCCGTACCGCCCCACGGCCGCGACATCCACCGTGTACTGAAAGGTGCGCGACGTCAGGTAAGGGCCGGCCTGCACGAGATTCGTTTGCTCGAGTATGTCCGCGACCCAGGCCACCGTGGGCAGGGTGGTCGCGTCGGGCCGGCGTTGCGACACGAGCGTCGAGGCCAGTTCGGGCCCGATCCCCGGGACACACGCCAGCACCGCTTCGCTTGCGGTGTTGACATTGATCAGGCCGGCCTGGCTGCTGTTGGTCGAGACCGTGAGGTCCCCTTCGATCTGGCAGAATTCCTCAGGCGTCATCCCGCTCTTGACATAGAACTCGAGCAGGCTGCCCAGGCTGCTGTTGTTGGTGCCGACCTGGTCGAGGATGGTTCCGGCGCGTTCTTCGCCCAACTGCTCTTCGAGCAATGTCCGCAACTCCTCCTGGCTCGAACTCGTGACGTTGATCCGCGCTGAGCCGTTGCTGCGCGTCCCCGGCTCGCGGCTCACCACGGTCAGGTATTCGATCAGGCCGGGATCGAGGCGTCCGTCGCGGTTGTCGCTCGGTGGGGAGGCGTCGCCGTCGTTCTCGTTGGGATCGAGGATGCCGTTGAGGTTGGCGTCCTCGCCGTAGAGAATCTCGATCGTCATGCCCGCGACCAGGCGCAGTTCCTCGACGGACTCGAACGGGCCGTTCTTGCACCGGTAGGCCGGACGGAAGCGCTGGTAAACTTCCGTTTCAGCGCCGCCCGTCGTCACGTCGTCGTCGGTGTCGCGCCAGTCGATGATCGCCCCGGCCAACTCGGGTGTCATGCGGGGCAACTTTTCAAGCATCTCCCGGGTGGCCGTGTTCAGATTGAGTTTCGAGGCCTCGTCCACCAAGTCGAACACCGGCTCGTCCTCGACGATCGGCTGGCCGCGCCCGAGAATCCACACGGTCGCCTCGCCGATGGGCACGGCCTCCCAGGTCCTGAGGTCGACCTCCGGCCAGGTTCCAGGCGTCTCGACCTGGGCCAGCACGTTGCTGACGTAGTAAGTGGCGCCAGCGATCGCCTGCTCCGCCTGCGCGCCCGCAACCCGTTGATCCACCGCCCGCAACTCGAAGAGCATCGACTGCGCAAAATAGAGGGCGACGGCCACCAGGCCAAACGCAATCCAAAGGACGATGATCAACACCGATCCGCGGCGCGGGGCGGACGGACGAGTTGGGAGATGAGAGTCGAGAGTTGAAAGTTGGACGTTGAATGTCTCTCGTTCATGCCTTCTGGGCAGTTCGAGGACGATCAGGGGGCTGCCGCCGAAACGATTGGATGGGGCGCGCATCGGGCTCATTATGATCCTCCCGAGCCGCCGGTCCCGCTGGCGGATTGGTTGGCCTGGCTGCTCGTGTTGGTCGAGGCCTGAACCAGCAGCGGCACGACCACCGAGATCACAGGCTGATCGTATTGCTGGTCCGGCTGGGGTGTCAGTTCCAAGTCCATCCTGACGCCCCGCGGCAACGGCGTGGTCTCGGACGTCGAGTCCCACGTCGTGCGCCATGCGCTGCCGTCGTGGAACCAGAACTCGATGCGCTCGACTCCGCCCATCAGCCATTGGTCCTCGGGCTCGTCCTCGATCAGGAGGGGAAGCAGGTTGCGGGTCACGGCGCGGTGCAGATCGAGACCGAACCCGGAAGTGCGGTTGGTCGGCTCGGCCAGATAGTAGGTGACTTTCTGAAGCTCGGCCCACGGCAGCGTGTCGTAGAGCTGGCCCGTGGCGGTGCAGAGAGGGGGGCCGCTCATGATGCGCCCCCGGGGGGCAACGGAATTGGTCGGCGAAGTCCGGAGGGCGCCGGTCAGGGTACCGCCGGGTGCGGCCAACCCCTCGAGGTCGCGTTTGATGATGGCGAGGGCATGCTGGAGCGGCATGACCTTCTCGACCTCGGCGGTCGTTTTGTTTCGCAGGCGCAGGGCGCCATAGAACACGCCGTGCATCGACACCAACACAACGGCGAAGACCGCCGTCGCGATGAGGACCTCGATCAGGGTGAAAGCGCCCCCTCGGCTGTTGGAGGTTGGAAGGCGGATTCTCATCGCGTCTGGCCGGATGTGGAGGTCGATGACGAGGTCGAGGTGGCGGTCTCGACCGGTATCGAGTTGTCGGCGAGGGTGCTCAACTGGACGTCATATTCCTGGCCTTGCACCGTGAAGAGAACCTGCACGGAGACGAGCTGCAGAACCCCGTCGATCCATGTCTCGGCCCGGACCCGCCAGAAGAACTCGAGCGGGCCCTCCTCGATCGTGCCCTGCTGGGGAGTCTTCTGCCATTGTCCGCTGACAATCAGCTCGTTGAGGATGTTTTCGGCCAGGCGCAGGGCTATCGCCTTGCGGTGGGTGACCTGCCCGACCTGGCTGGCCAGACGCAGCCCCTCGACCGCCACCGGGATCACGATGGCCATGAACACGAGCGCGGCGAGAACTTCCGCCAGCGTGAAGCCGGCGCAGCGTCGCCTAGCGCCGGAAAGCGAGCGGTTGTTCTTCGGGAATCTCATAGCGCAGCCGATTGAGGCTTTGCACAATCCAAACCTCGCCTTTCTCCTGCCGGCGTGGCCGGCCCTGCTCGTCCTGCTCACGCAGGCGCAGGCGCGAAGGGCTGATGTCGCTGATCGAGCCGTCGGGGAGGAAGAAGATTTTGACCATCCGATCCGACAGCAGGGTGGAGGCCTGCCACGGCATGACATTGGTGGCGAATTCGGCGACACCGGCCTCGATCTCGATCTGCTCGCTCCAGTCGAAACAGAGCGCGTTGGTGTCTTGGATGCGGAACCGCGGATCGATCCGCAGTCCGTACTGGTTCGATTCGGCGTTGAGCCACAACAGAACGGGCACGCCTTCGGACACCGCCCGGCTTTGTCCGTAGCGCGTCAGGGCCAGCAGGCGTCGCGCCTCGCCATCGAGGAAGCGTCCGCGGAAGAACTGGGCCAGGGACGGCGCCGCCACCGCGAGCACGATCAACAACAGGGCCATCACGAGAATCAACTCGAGCAACGTGAAGGCGCGCCCGGAGGCCTGCGATCCGATCGCAGTCGGGGTCCGGCGTTGGAGTTGACCATGCGTGAGCATCGTGAAAATCGCCGGTTGTCTAACGCCGCCGCTGGTCGGTCCGGAGCCAGTTGCCGATGTCATCGTCGCCGCCCTCGCGGCCATCGGGTCCCATCGACATCAAGTCATAGCCGCTGGGGTTGTATCGCCCGGGACATTCGTAGATGTAGGCATTGCCCCACGGATCAAGCGGGACGTCGCTTTTCAGGTATGGCCCGCGCCAGTTCTTGGCGTCGCGCGGCTGCACGACCAGGTCCTGCAAGCCGTCGCGGCCTTTGGGGTAGTAGCCGTTGTCCACCTCGAAGGCATCGAGCGCCGTTCCAAAGGTGGCGAGCTGCGAGCGGGCGGCCGTCTCCCGCGCCTGCTCGGTGCGGCCGGAGAACTTGGGCACCACGATCGCCGCAAGAATGCCCAGAATCACCAGGACCAGCAGCAGCTCGATGAGCGTGAACGCCCGCTGCCCCAGCGCGCGGGCCGTCCCGGCGCCCCCGTGTCCGCCCGATCCGGCCTCATGGGCTCCGGTCCGGGACGTTTGCGCGCCTGTCCGAGCATGGCCAAAGACAGTGAAATGCCGGGGGGGTGAGCAGAGATCGCCGACGCCGCCGGCGGGCGAAGGTGCGTGCGCGCGCAGTGGACGTCTGCGGGAAGCATTTCGAGTTGGCAATATCATGGAGGTGCGGGTTGAGGGTTATTTGATGTAGTCCTGCAAGGTGAAGATCGGGATGACCATCCCGATGAAGATCGTGCCGATGAGCGCCGCGATGCCGAAAAGCATCAGCGGTTCGGCCATGGCCACGGCTGTCTTGAGTTGGCGATCGAGGTCGGCCTCGGTGACGTCGGCGATGCGAACCAGTTCCTGATCGAGTTTGGCGCTCTCTTCGGCCACGGAGATCATCTCGAGCACCGAGCCCGGGAACAAATGACGGCAATCGCTGAGGCTCGGCCCGAGTTGTTTGCCTTCCTTCACGCGCTCGATCGACGCCGCCACGGCGTCCACGAGGACCTGGTTGCCGATCGAGCGGCGCGCGACATTCAGGCCGTTAATGAGCGGGACGCCCGCCCCCAGCAACGTGCCGAGCATTCGGCAGAACCGAGCCATTGCGAATCGGGCCACCAGCGGCCCGATCACCGGCATGCGCAGAATCCAACCCTCCCACGCCCGGCGCCCCTGCTCGGACACCAGCCAGCTTCGCATCCAGTAGACGCCCACCACCACACCCACGGCGAGGATCGGGCCGTAGCCGCGGAGGAGGTCGCTTGCCGAGACGATCAATTGGGTCAGAAGCGGCAACTGCGCGCCGAAGCCGGTGAAAATCAGTTGAAAACGCGGGATGAAGAAGACCAGGAGGAACGTCAGGACCGCCATCGCCAGCACCAGCAGGATGGTTGGGTACAACAGGGCCGCCATGACCTTGGCCCGCAGTTCCTTCTCGCGCGACTGGAAATCGGCAATCTGGCCGAGCACCACATCGAGAAAACCGCCAGTTTCACCCGCCTCGACCATCGCCACATAGACGCGCGGGAAGGTGTCCGGCGACTTCGCCATCGCGTCGGCCAGGGACATCCCATCCACGACGAGGTCGTACACTTCCTTCCACTTGGCGCGAGCGGCTGGCGACGAGGTCTCCTTGTGAAGGATCACCAGGGCCCGGCTCAGCGGCACGCCCGCGGCCAGCAAGCTCGAAAGCAGGCGTGTGAAGTTCTCGAGGACCCGGGCCGTGATCCGCTGGCCCCCGCCCCAGAGCGCGCCGGACACGGGTGAGGCGGCCGACGACGGCGGCACCTTGCCGTTGGGCTTGCCATTGGGTCCGCCGGCCAGCTCGGTGAGGCTGATGGGGCGCAGCGCGCGCCCTTCCATTTGGCGAAAAGCGTCATGGCGCCCGCCCGCCTCGATCTGCCCCTCGGTGATCGTGCCGCTTGGCGTTATCGCGCGATAGGAATAGGTCGGCATGGCGTTGAGCTGATGTTCTATAGCGCGCGATGGGACTTCGGACGCTGTTTCGAGTTCTCGGAATTCCAGAACCCGCGCGCCGCGGCATGAAGCTGGATATGTCGACTGCGCATGCTGAGGGTCGGGAATCCCGGCTGCGCGAGGGGTCGTGACCGGATCACGCCGCCGCCTCCGCCGGGGCGGGAGCGGCCGGCGCATCAACTTCGATCTCGCCCGCCGGGGATTGTTCTTTGGTGACGCGGAGGACTTCCTCGGGCGGGGTGACTCCGAGTCGCACCAGGCGCCAGCCGTCCTCCGCAAGCGTCCGCATACCTCCGCGCCGCGCCGCCTCGCGGATTTCGTCGCTCGACCGGTTGTTGAGAACCATCCGACGAATCTCCTGATTGGTGTCCATCCACTCGAAGATCGCCCGGCGCCCGTGGTAGCCGGTATTGCGGCAGACGCCGCACCCGACCGGGCGATAGACGATCGTGTCGGGAGGGAACCCGAGCTGGGCCTTGAGGGCCTGCGCCGTCTCGGAGGTGTCGGGCTGCTTGCACTGTGTGCAGAGGACGCGCACGAGGCGCTGGGCCACCACGGCTTCGAGCGACGAAGCGACCAGGTAGGGCTCGACACCCATGTCGACCAAGCGCGTCAGGGCGCCCGGGGCGTCGTTGGTGTGGAGGGTCGAGAAGACCAAATGCCCGGTCAGCGAGGCCTGCACCGCAATCTGCGCCGTCTCCTGGTCCCGGATTTCGCCCACCAGGATCACGTCGGGATCGTGACGCAGAATCGAGCGCAACCCGCGGGCGAATGTCAGACCGGCCTTCTCGGAAACCTGAATCTGGTTCACGCCCCGGAGCTGGTACTCGATCGGGTCCTCGATCGTGATGATCTTGCGGACCGAATCGTTGATTTCCTGAAGCGCTGTGTAGAGGGTCGAGGTCTTGCCGCTGCCGGTCGGGCCTGTGACCAGGACGATGCCATGCGGGAGGCCCAGGACGCGCCGGAAGCTGCGCGCTTCATGGGCGTCCATGCCCAATTCCTGCATTCCGCGCAGCATGGCGCTCTGGCGCAGCAGACGCAACACGACGGCCTCGCCGTGCAGCATCGGAATGACCGAGACCCGGATGTCCACCTCGCTTTCGTCGACGCGGATCTTGATGCGCCCATCCTGGGGAAGGCGTTTCTCGGCGATGTTGAGGTGACTGAGAATCTTGACGCGCGACACGATCGCTGGCTGGAACCGCTTGACTTGGGCGGGCACGGGCACCTCCTGCAACACGCCGTCGATCCGGTACCGAATGCGCAGCTCGTCCTCGAACGGCTCGAGGTGGATGTCCGAGGCGCGCAGCTCGATCGCATCCCGCAACACCTGGTTGACGAACCGAATGATCGACGCGTCCTCGGCGGCGGTGTCGAGATTCGTGTCCTCCTCGTCGCCTTCCTCGACGACCTGGAAGCTCGTCTCCTCGTCGAGGGTGTCGATGGTGTCGGCCCCGACGCCGAGCCGCTTCTTCATCTCGCGCTGGATCGCCTCGCTGGGCGCCAGCACCGCCTTGAGCCGCAGCCCCGTCATCGTCCGCAGGGTATCGAGTCCCTGCGTGGCAAAGAGCCGGCTCGTCGCGACCTCGATGCAACCGTTCACACGCCGCAGCGGCAGCAGACCGTCCCGGAGCAGGATGCGCGCGGGAAAGAGCGAGAGCACCTGTTTGTCCGGCTCGACTTCATCGAGCGGGGTGAACGGGACATCGTATTCCTCGCCGAGCCAGCGCAGCACATCCTCCTCGGACCGCACCAGCGTGCGATCCTCGCCGGCGGGCTGGCTGGCGATGATCTGGGCGTCGACGGGCGAGAGCTGCTTGGCCGCCACCATGCGGTCGAGCAACTCGCGCAACGCCGTCGTTTCTGTTTCGGAGACAACCATGCTGTGGAGCCTTGAGAAACCGGGCCACGCTCCTGGACTGGGCCGGGAGCATGACCCGTCCGTAACCCAATCAAGACTACCTGACCAGACCCATCTGCAGCGCCAGAGCCTCCTGCCGGACGGAGAGCACCTTGCGCAGGTCTTCCTGAGCGGCCTGCAGTTTCGCTTCCTTCGCTTTGACGGAGTCGCGAAGCGCGGTCATCTTCGCCTTGAGCACGTCGTTCGAGGCCTTGTCCTCGATCGCCTTCTGGAGTTCCTCGGCCGCGGGATCCGGCTGGGGACCCATCCGCCGCTGACGATCCTGATCGGGCCGCGCCTGGTCTCCGCCCTGGCCCGGACGCCGCCCCATGCCCATCATCCCCATGCCGCCAAAGCCGATTTCACGCCGGGCCTCATTCACCTTGTTGATCCGTTCCTCGATGATCTTCCATTCGCTGTTGTCCGTCACACCGAACGCTTCCTTGTACCGCTCCATCATCCGCTGCCGCATCTGTTCCGGATCGAAATTCCCGCGTCCGCCCCCCATGCCGCCTCCACCTTGCTGGGCCAGCGCTTGGCCGACATTCAGACACAGCAGTGTGACAGCCCCGGTCAGGACAACTCTCTTGAGCATTCTCTTCATAACTATCTCCAACTTGTGTAGTGGTTTTGGTTCTCGGTTTGCCGAGCGCCAGCGCGCCCCAGCCCCGTGAGACATCGCCTATAGCAAGTGCCGCGCCAACACCTAATCACCAAGGACTTGCATTGATTGCCCTCCCCTTTCGCGCAAAGTTTGCGCATCTCCTCGCCCTCCCTCTGTGCAACCTGTGCGCACCCGCCGCGCCGGGAGGAGCGGGCGGATTCATGGGCAGCGTTGAAATTCAACTGTCTAATGCGCACCGGAACCATGAACCGGCGCGAAGTGGCGACGGCCTCGTCGCCCCAAACTCCTCCAAAACACTCTTCGGCGGGGGGACGAGACCCTGCCTGCCGGCAGGCAGGCGGCCCCCCTCCAAGGTTCGGTGCATGGGGCGTTGGCGCTCACGGGGAGTTTACCGGGTCTGCTCACGGGAAGTTGACCACTTGACGGCGAGGGGCTTGGCTTTCCAGGGAGGGGGCGGGACCGGGGCGTAAGGAAACCCCTTGCCCTACCTCGACA